>ERZ1292625.458-Hain-H41-01um-R1-458-length-62784-cov-12_pt1 | contig 62784 bp, 68 predicted proteins | sample MGYA00564400_ERZ1292625 | MGnify/ENA primary metagenome ERZ1292625 (study PRJEB36523, sample SAMEA6512639) | groundwater metagenome | collected 2019-01-08 | study: AquaDiva: Metagenomics assemblies of 32 groundwater samples | reverse complement strand
ACTTGAACCTCCATGCCCTTGCGGGCGCTACCACCTCAAGGTAGTGCGTCTGCCAATTTCGCCACCCGCGCATAATTCAAAAAACTGTTGCGGGCGCCGACCAGGGTTTCTTTTGGAACCCGCCGAATGCTCACCCGCTCGCATTCGGCCCACCCGCGCATAATCTAAAAAACAAATACCTACCATCCTAACAGGAAGAGAGGATACCGCATTTCCCAAACCTTTTCCAGAGGAGAACAGAACGGCGCCCTTACGGGCGCCGGCTGATTACTCTACTGGTGCTTCTTCGGTCTCTGGCTCTGGTGCATCTTTTACTGGCTCTGGAGCAATGGCCGCAGAAAGCGCGCGGGTCTTCTTGCGAATTTCGCGAGCAGTCTTTGTGCGGAGGTAGTACAGCTTTGCGCGGCGGACGCGGGATTTCTTTATAACCTCGATCTTCTCAATGGTCGGGAGGGCGAGAGGGAGTACCTTCTCGACGCCAATGCCATTAGAAACCTTTCGGACGGTGATCGTGGCGCCTGGGCCGGTGCCATGCTTGCGGGCGATGACAATGCCTTCGAATGCGCTGCTCTTGGACTTGCCCTTCTCGATGAACTTTTGCGAGACGCGAACAGTCCAGCCGACGCGGATGTCTTCAAAGCGCTTTGCGGGCGCGTACTTTGCGATGAATTGGTTGGTTACGTTCGTCATAATAAGCAAGGCCTAGTGTAACGCATCAAGAACCTTTTGTAAATCCCCCGGGAGGGGTGCTTGGACGTTGACCCTTGAACCATCGGGGGCGGCAACAGAAAGGGAGCGGGCGTGAAGAAAAAGCCGAGAAAGGCCCTCTGGGCTGGGCGTGGATGTGGTGTAGAGTGGGTCTCCTGCGATGGGGGTACCTATGTGTTTGCAGTGGACCCGAATTTGGTGCGTGCGCCCTGTGCGGGGATGGGCGGCGATGAGCGCAAATCGCTCAAAGGTTTTGAGGGTCTCATAGTCGGTGATAGCTTCGCGGGCTACGAGGGTACGCTTACCATGGATGCGGGTCGTGCGCTTATTGCCGAGCGCGCCGATGGGGGCGTCTATGGTGCCTCGGGGTGGGCGAGGGCTCCCGTGTACAAGCGCCCAATATTCTTTCTCAATGGTGTGGTCCTGGAACTGTTTTTTGAGCGAAAAGAATGCGGCGTTTGTTTTAGCAACAACCATCACGCCCGACGTTTCTTTATCTAGGCGATGCACGATGCCGGGACGAAGCGGGTCTTCACCAACAGTGCTCATGTTCGGGTAGTGTTCCAGAATCCAGTCTGCGAGGGTGAATTGTGGATCTTCGGGTGTTTTTTTGTGGACGGTGAGCCCCGACGGCTTGTCTATAAAGAGGAGATCGGGTGTTTCTAAAAGAACGGTCGGAGTCATGGTGAATTGTAAGCTGTGGGCGCTGAGGGATTCGAACCCCCGACCTACTCGGTGTAAACGAGTCGCTCTAACCAACTGAGCTAAGCGCCCAAAAGATGCACCGAGTATAGCACGAGAGCGGCATTGACGCTAGCCTATTTCTATGTTAAAAGACATGACCGTCTCCATGGGGGAGATAGGGGAGGTCTTTGACAATGACGAGATTGAGAAGAATCGGACTCGTCGCGATGGTCGCGATGATGCTGGCCCTGGTCGCCGCCCCTGTGGCGCGCGCCCAGGCGCCGCTGGATGCCCTGGGGCCCGCTGGGCTGCAGGACGTCCTGGCTTCGGTGCGATACTGCGCCGGAGTCTCGAAGGACTATCAGGTCGCCGAACGCGACCTGTGTATCCTGAACGCAGAACAGGTTCCGACTCGAGTTTTCAAGGGCCAGGAGCCGCGCAAGCGACTCACCCCCGAGCAGATTCGAAAAGCTGCTGCGGCGCGCAAGGCGCGTGCCGAGGCGGCGAAAGCGGAAGCCGACCGGCTTCTGCAGGAGAAGATCAACGCGGCGGTAGCTGCGAAGGTCGAGCCCCTGCAGCGCCGCGTTGCACAACTGGAGGCCCAAGCTCGCGCCGCAACACAGCGTGAGCTGGCCGCGGGCGCAGTCACGCGTCAAGCGCTCGAGCAGAATCGAGCCATTGCCGAGAGTCGAGATGAAAAGACTGCGCGTCCCATGTGGTTCGTAGCCGGGCTTCTCTCGCTCCTGCTCGGTTTGGCTGCCTACCTCGTCTTCATGCGCGGAGCGGGTAGGGTGGAGGACGACGACGAACCCCCACAAGGTCCGCGTGGGCCAAGTGGTGGAGAGCGCAGGCTCACTGACGAAGATCTGCGCGCCGATGAGGTGCGCAAGCCGACAACCGAAGAGTTCCCCGTCTTCTCGGTTCCACAGTCGGGCGAGCCGGAGCCGCCGAAAGAAGCTCAAGAGGTGGCTCCCGCACCGATCTCCGCAGACGTACTTGCGGCGATCGAGCGACTCGATCCCCACGAAGAGGGCCCCACCGCCGTGGATGCTCAACTTGAGATGGCAACAAGCGGGAGTTCGTCTGTAGGCCAGCAGGGCGCCGTCGACTCGATGAAGGATGGGTCAGCGCCCGAGGTAGAAGAAGACCTGCTGACAACTCGTAGGTCCCTTGCTGGACGCTCTCTTGCTCGGGTGGCGCTGCCGTGGGAGGCCCGCCAGCCGATCCATGAGGAGATCTTCGATCTTCTCGAGGCGGCAACAAAACGAAAGGATGAGGCGGAAGCCACGTCTCTCCGCGCGTTGCTCGGCGATGCATCGGCGGCATCGTCGCAGATCGAGATCACGGACGTGAAGGCGCGCCTCGCCGCAGCTCAAGAGCGCAACAAGTAAGGAGTGGCTCCGTGACGAAATCGTTGCGTGAACCGCCCTAGAACTACCGGTGCTGTTCTTCGGTAGCAATACGACTTCGTTCGTACTCCGTAGCGCAGCGCGCTTGAGAGGGGAAGTCTCTAAAACGCTACAGCGCGACGCGCTTAAACGTCCAAGCTCGCTCGCTTGTAAAAGATAAGCCATCGAAGCCTAGTAATGTCGACATTACTAGGCTTTTCGCTTTTTTAGGATCTTTTAGTCTAGATTGACAGATTGCTATTTTATATGATACTATTTGGCCCAAGGAGGACAAGGGAAGTGAAAATGAGCCTAATTCAGTTTATCCTCGTGCAGGCGGTTGCTGTGGGCCTGATCCTGCTCGGCTTCTTCGGTGGGAGGGCGCGCCCTGCACCTGTGACGCCGTTGTCCCCACCGTCGCCCACCGCTCCCACGCTGACCGATCTCGAAGCGGTGGTTCGGACAGTGCTCGAGGATTCGACCTTCGATGAGCGCGTGAAGCGCGCCATGGAAGCCGAGTTCAAGCGCCGGGCGGACGAGCGCGCGGCGCGGGGTCCGCGTCGCAAGCGCGGCGGGAAGCCGAAGCCACCCGCCACCACTCCGTCGCCGACCGGCCCCTAATGGGGCGGGCGGTGGCAAAAACGCCCCACGTGCTTTGCACGAGGGGCGTCTTCTTTTTTGTCGGCCCGCCTGGACTCGAACCAGGGACCCGGCGTGTATAAGACGCCTGCTCTACCAACTGAGCTACGGGCCGTCAGCCCTTTAATAGGGCATAAAACTCTTGCTGTTCAATCGTTTCTTTTTCTATCAACGTCTGTGCAATCTTTTCTAACTGTTCGCGATGTTTCGTGATCGTTTCCTTTGCGGTTTTTTGTGCGTGCAAGAGGAGCGTTCGTACTTCCTCATCGATTTGAGCGGCAACCGCTTCGGAATACTCGCGTCCTGTGGCGAGATCTCTTCCTAAGAATATCTCTCCGCTTGGTTCGGGGTAAGAGACGGGGCCGATCTTCGCAGACATTCCGTACTGCGTCACCATGTGTCGCGCGAGGGTTGAGGCAACGCGCAGATCGTTTGATGCGCCAGTGGTGATATCTCCGAACACGATGTGCTCTGCGCTATAGCCGCCCATGAGTACGGCGAGCTCTGATTCAAATTCGGCGCGCGTTTTCATGTGCTTGTCTTCAGAGGGGAGCTTGAGCGTGTAGCCACCGGCCCGTCCGCGCGAAACGATAGACACCTTATGTACCGGATCGGTGTGGGGGAGTGAGTATGCAACGAGCGCGTGGCCAGCTTCGTGATATGCGGTGATTTCTTTCTCTCGCACCGAGAGTGCATGAGAGCGGCGCTCGGGGCCAAGCATCACTTTTTCGATAGCCTGTAGAACGTCGATCTGGAGGATTTCACTGCGCCGTGAGCGTGCGGCAAGAATTGCCGCCTCGTTAATGAGGTTTGCAAGATCTGCACCAGAAAAACCCGGCGTACGTTCAGCAACAACGCGAAGGTTTATGTCCTCGGCGAGGGGCTTGTCTTCCGAGTGAATTTTAAGGATAGCTTCGCGGTCATTGAGCGAGGGTTCGTCTAATATGACGCGGCGGTCAAAGCGCCCTGGGCGCAGAAGTGCGGGATCGAGAATGTCGGGGCGATTTGTTGCAGCCATCACCACGACGGCATCCTTACCCTCAAAACCGTCCATTTCTACAAGAATTTGGTTCAGTGTTTGCTCACGCTCATCGTGGCCGCCACCGAGTCCTGCGCCGCGCTGGCGACCAACGGCATCAACCTCGTCGATAAAGATAATAGAAGGCGCCGTTTTTTTTGCGATTTCAAAGGTGTCGCGCACACGATTTGCGCCGACACCTACAAAGAGTTCTACAAAGTCAGAGCCAGAAACATAATAAAAAGGGACACCCGCCTCATTAGCAACCGCTTTCGCAAGAAGTGTTTTTCCGGTACCCGGTGTGCCGATGAGGAGCACGCCACGAGGAATGTGTGCGCCAAGCTTATGGAAGCGCTCGGGCTCTTTGAGAAATTCAACCACCTCGCTCACTTCTTCTTTTGCTTCAATGAGTCCAGCAACATCTTTAAAGGTGATCGCTTTGCCATTCTGCGAACCGACAGCGAGCTTTGCCTTTGTTTTTGTGAAGTTGTTTGTCTGAAGAGAGCCACGCTGTGCTTGTCGGAAAAAATACCACAAGATGCCAACAGTAATAAGAATAGGAATGAGGCTCGGGAGAATAGCGCCAAGCAACGCGCCTACGCCGCTGGGGTCCTGCACGCGCACGGAAACGGCGCTCATCAATTCCGGCTTTGCTCCGAGCGCAATGAGCGCTTCGGTGAGGGGGGTGTTGATCTCTTTTTGCGAGGTCGCGAGTGACTCATCTGTGAGGGTAATAGAGAGTCTGTCGTATTCGATAACAATTTCTTTTACCTCTTTTGCGTTTACTTTTTGTGCGAGTTCCGTGAGAGAGATGCGCGCCGGCTCGGGGCCGCCAAGGAAAAAAGAGGCGATTCCGGAGAGCGCTAAGAAAACAAGGAATGTGAGGGCAATTGAACGAATAAGTTTCATCATACGAAACGAAACCGCCGCTTCGCGAGTGTATCACGGAAGCGGCGGAGCGAGCAACGAAGGCTTTCTTACTGCGTTGCGAGGAGCAGTTTGTGCTCCGCCGGTTCGATAGCCGATATTGTGAACGTTCGCTTTTCTCCCGCGATGAGCGGTGTTTTTTCGAGCTCTGCTACGGGAACCATGCCAACGATTTCCTTATCGAGGGCGACAAACGCACCATGTGAGCGAAGCTTCACCACGACGCCCGTGACGGTTGCACCAACGCTGTAGCGGTCGGTTACGTTCAGCCACGGGTCCGGGGTGAGCGCCTTCATAGAGAGGGAGACGCGCCCACCGTCCAGCGCGATGATTTTTGCTTTCACTTCAGCGCCAACTTCAAGAATGGTGCGAGGGTCTTCAACGTAGCCCCATGACATTTCAGATGCGTGGATGAGTCCATCAAGAGTATCGGAGATTTTCAGGAATGCGCCAAAATCGGTTACTTCTGAAATGGTACCAGATACTTCGGCGCCAACGGAGAGCTTCGCGATTTCTTCACGGACTGCTTCATCGCGAATGGCGCGCTCTGAAACGATGAGCTTCTTTTCTTCTTCAATAAAATCAAGCACCTTCACTTTCATCTCAACGCCCTTAAACTTCTGGAGTGCTTGGACAATCTTTGCAGTGTCGCCGCCTTCTACCTTTGGGTAGTGTTCCGCGGAGAGCTGGGAGAGGGGAAGAAAGCCTTGAACGCCCTCAACTTCAACAATGAGACCGCCCTTATTAATGTTGGTGACCGGAGCAGAAATGATCGTGCCTTCTTCTTTTGCTTGGCGAATGCGCTGCCAGGCGGTGGTCATCTGGGCTGACCGGAGCGAGAGCTCGCGGTAGCCATCTTCGTTCTCAAGCTCAAGAAGCACCGCTGATACGGTGTGACCAGGAGCTAGTGCGCGCATGCGATCTGGACTATCAAGAAATTCGCCGGGGTAGACGATGCCCATACCTACTGGCCCAAGATCAACGAAAACGCTTCCTTTGGAAACGCTCACAATCGTGCCAGAAAGAATGGATCCTGCCTTCGGGAGGCGAAATTCGTCCCGCGTCAGGAGGTCTTTCATCGTTTTTACATTAAGTGTCGTCATAAACATAAGGTACGCACGAGTGTATCGAAAAAGGCTGAAAAAAGCAACCCTTTTGAACCTAGGGAGATATTGAAGCAGGTCGCGGGCTATGATAGGCTATCCATATGACAATTACGTGGTTTGGGCACAGCTGTTTTCGCGTTGAGGCGAAGGGGGTAACCATCCTCTTCGACCCGTTCTCAAAAGAGATCGGCCTTCGGCCGCCACGGATTCGTGATGACATTATCCTTGTGTCTCACGAGCACCACGACCACAACGCAACAGACGGAACCGATGGAGAAACGTTCATTATCCGCAATCCGGGTGAGTATGAGCGTAAAGGGGTTGCCATCCAAGGTATTCGAGCATTCCACGATAAAAATGAAGGCGCTGAACGGGGGATGAGTACGATATACCGGGTGCGCGTTGAAGATGTGACGCTCTGTCACCTTGGTGATTTTGGCCAAGCGTCACTTTCTAACGAGCAGATCGAGGCGATTGGTGACGTTGATGTGCTTTTTGTTCCTGTGGGCGGCACCTACACCATTGATGGCAAAGAAGCGGCCGCTGTTGCAAGCGCCATTGAGCCAAAAATTATTATCCCGATGCACTATGCGGTGGACGGGCTTTCTATTCCGAACCTTGATGGTCCGGAGCGGTTTTTGAAAGAAGTAGGTCTCTCTCCGGAAAAAGGTGATACGCTACGCGTGGTGGCAAAAGATTTGCCGGTTGATGAAACAAAGCTTTTCGTCTTCACGCTCTAGCGGGTATTTGTATGCCATTCATTCAAGACATTCAAAGCCAGCCACAACACGTTCGCGAACTCATTTTCTTTCTTGCAGTTGTGCTGACTATTACGCTTGTAGGCGCACTTTGGTTCCAAGGATTTCGTAATGATATGTACGCGCTCCTCAATCCTCCCACACCTTCCGATGCGCCTGCGATAGCCCAAGTGTCTCCCGAGCCGACGGCGCCTGGGACGAGCGGTCTCGCGAACATATTTGCATCATTGCGAGCAAATCTTGCGGCAGTATTCGGGTTTTCTACCGCGAGCGCACCAGAGGAAGTAGAAAGTGATGCGCCCGTATATACCTTTCCGACAACTCCAGACAGATCGTTGCGCTCACCGTGAGCCTATGATTGAATACTTCAGCTATGGCACCTTCTGACGATCACATCGAGCGCACGACGAACGTACTTCCTCGCGATATTACCGAGGAGGTTCAGCGTTCCTATTTAGAGTATGCAATGAGTGTGATTATCGCGCGCGCACTTCCCGATGCGCGCGACGGTCTTAAGCCAGTGCACCGCCGCATTCTGTGGGGCATGTGGGAGTCGGGGAATGTCGCGGGCGCGAAGCTTCGCAAATCAGCAAACACTGTTGGTGAAGTTATGGGCCGCTACCATCCGCACGGGGACACGGCGATTTATGATGCGCTGGTACGTATGGCCCAGGATTTCTCACTGCGCTATCCATTGGTGCAAGGGCAGGGAAACTTCGGTTCCATTGACGGAGATAACCCGGCCGCGATGCGCTATACCGAAGCTCGCTTGGCTCGTATTAGCGACGAACTGCTTACTGATATCGAAAAAGACACCGTCGCATTTAGAGACAACTATGATGGGTCTCGCAAAGAACCAACAGTCGTCCCAGCGCGCATTCCCAACCTGCTCGTGAATGGCTCGATGGGTATTGCTGTTGGCATGGCGACCAACATCCCTCCGCATAACTTGCGTGAGGTGTGCCAAGCGCTCGTACATCTCATTGATAGCCCAGATGCTGACGTCGCGGACCTCATGGAGTTCGTGAAGGGGCCCGACTTCCCAACAGGAGGCACTATTTATAACGAAAAAGATATTACCAATGCATACGCAACGGGCCGCGGCCCGGTTATCATGCGTGGCCGTGCAGAAATCGTAGAGTCAAAGCGCGGCTTTGACATTATTATCACCGAGATCCCGTATCAAGTGAATAAGTCAGATCTCGTTATTGCGATTGCGGATCTCGTGAAAGAGAAAAAGGTTGAGGGTATTAAAGATGTGCGCGACGAATCTGGTCGCGATATTCGAGTAGTCATTGAACTCAAGCAAGATGCATTTCCAAAGAAGATCCTGAACCAGCTCTACAAATTTACGGAGCTGCAAAAGACGTTCCACTTCAATATGTTGGCGCTCGTGGACGGCATCCAGCCAAACGTGCTTGGTCTAAAGCCATTGTTGGAGCAATTTATCGCTCATCGCAAGGTGGTGGTAACGCGTCGCACGGAATATGACCTTGCGAAAGCAAAAGATCGTGCACACATTCTTGAGGGCTTAAGTAAGGCACTCGATCACATTGATAAAGTAATCGAGACCATCAAAAAGTCTCAAGCACGCGAAGATGCTCGTGCGAATTTGATGAAGAAGTTCGGCTTCTCCGCGCTTCAGGCGGATGCCATTTTAGACATGCGACTGCAGACACTTGCAGGACTTGAGCGCAAAAAGATCGATGACGAACTTGCGGAGAAGCGAAAACTCATCGCATATCTCGAAGACCTTCTAAAGCATCCAAAAAAGATTTTTGCAGTTATTAAAGAAGAATTTCAACACATTATGGACACGTATGGCGATGATCGCCGCACGAATGTGGTGAAGTCGGCACTGCGAGAGATCGGTGATGAAGAGCTTGTCCCCGAAGAAAGCGCCCTCTTTATGATGACCCATGGCGGCTACATAAAGCGCCTTGCGCCAGAGGAGCTACGCGCACAGAAGCGCGGCGGCAAAGGTCTCGTCGGTATGGCTACAAAAGAAGAAGACGTGGTTACACAATTCTTTCTCGCCAACACGCACGACAACGTTCTCTTCTTTACCCAGTCGGGGAAGGTGTTCCAAACCAAAGGGTATGAGGTCCCCGAGTCTTCGCGGCAGTCTAAGGGTCGGGCAATCGCAAACTTCTTACAAGTTTCTTCAAACGACGTTATCACGGCTGTAGTGCCCGTTTCAAAGAGCAAGAAGGGGAAGGGCGGGTTCCTCTTTATGACAACCGAGCAGGGCGTCGTGAAGAAGGTACCACTGGATGCGTTCGCAAACGTGCGGAAGAATGGCATGATCGCTATGAACTTAAAGGCAGGCGATGCGCTTCGGTGGGTGCTGGTGACGTCGGGAAAGGATCAAATTATTATGACGACATCCGGAGGGAATGCTATTCGCTTTGAAGAAAAAGAAGTGCGCCCCATGGGCCGCACTGCGGGTGGTGTTATTGGGGTGCGCATCGAAGCAGATGAACGATTAGTGGGAGCTGACTGCGTTCCTGCGGGCGCGGAAAAGGGCCTCCAGCTTCTCGCGGTCATGGAGCGCGGCTATGGGAAGCGCACGGAGCTCAAGGCATATAAGGTTCAAAAGCGTGGCGGTAAGGGCATTATGACCGCGAAGATTACCGAGAAAACGGGTAAACTGGTTTCTGCGCACATTGCGTCCGAAGAATTTAAAGAACTCATCGCTGTTTCTAGTAAGGGGCAGGTTATCCGCACTACCGTTGACGCCGTTTCTCTTTTAGGTCGCGCGACACAGGGCGTCCGTGTCATGAAACTTGAAGCGAGTGATCGTGTTGTGTCTGTCGTTCTCGCATAGTGTTGATACTGTTGCTGGAGAATCGTGGTACACTATACGTGATGCCAGACGATATACAGCGGCCGTTTTTAGATACATCAGCGTCTCTAAAAGATGTGGGCATCCGTGAAGGGATGCATGTTGCCGACTTTGGGTGTGGCACGGGTTTTTATACTATTCAGCTCGGACAACGCGTTGGGCCGCACGGAGAAGTCATTGCAATAGATGTACAACATGAACCGCTTGAGAGTGTGCGAGCTCGCGCGCAAGCGGCCGGGCTCGAGAATATACGTACAGTGAGGGCAGATTTAGAAGTTTCAAAGAGCACCGGAATTCCAGACGTCGTACTTGACGCGGTGACTGTTGCAAATGTGTTGTTCCAGTCGCAGAAGAAGGGGCAAATTCTTCAAGAAGCCCATCGCGTACTTAAGACGGACGGACGACTGGTGGTTGTAGAGTGGGCAAAGGGCGCGGGAGGCATGGGACCACCCGACGACATGCGCACGAGCGTAGATGATATGCGCGCCATTGTGCAAAAAGAGGGTTTTATTTTTGAACGCAACGCGGATGCGGGGGCCTTTCATTACATTCTCGTTTTTAAAAAGAACTCATGAGTATTTTCCAAACACTTACCAGTCCGAACCGTCTCGTATATGTACTTGGTGTTTCTGTTGGGCTCCTTGTCTTCTTAACCGCGGTGCTGGTGCTTCGTGGTTTTGGAGGAGGAAATAACGCGCCAGAAACTCGTGCGGAAATTACATTCTGGGGGGTGTTTGATGACCCTCGCGTGATGCGCCCCGCTCTCGATCGTTTCCAGGCGCTTCACCCGAACACGAAGGTTACCTATAAGCTTTTCTCATATGCGACATATGAGCGTGATGTTATCGAAGCGCTTGCAGCGGGCCGTGGTCCAGACGTGTGGATGATCCACCACACATGGCTCCCAAAGCATAAAGCAAAGCTTGCTCCTATGCCGGATCGTGCTCCCGATGCCGATGGGCCGCTCATGACCCAGCGCGATTTCCAGGAAGCGTTTGTTGATGTCGCGCAAACAGATCTCATCTCCGATGGTAAAATTTACTCACTTCCACTCTATGTCGATTCGTTAGCACTCTATTGGAACCGAGACCTGTTCAACGCTGTGGGGATAGAAAATCCGCCGCGCACGTGGGATGAATTTAATCAGGCAGTCGAAAAGCTTACGACGCGAGATGATCGTCAAAATATCATTCGCGCTGGGGCGGCAATCGGTTCCGCGCGCAATATTAATCGCTCAACAGATATTCTTGCGGCGCTCATGCTACAAAGTGGCGTCCAGATGACTGATGCCGATCGTACCGAAGCAACATTTGATCGATCAGTAAACAATCAAGCGGTAGGGGAGGTTGCGCTTCAGTATTACACCGACTTTACTAATCCGGGGAAAGTCTCGTATACATGGAATGACTCACAGCACTACTCCGTTGACGCATTCGTAGAAGGGAATGCGGCGATGATGTTCAATTACGCACATCAAATAGAGGCAATTCGAGCTCGAGCGCCGCGTCTCAATATTGCGATCGCACCGATACCACAACACGCCCAGCAACTTGCGCGACAAGACATTCGCACCTATGCGAACTACTGGACGCCTGTTGTTTCCGCTGCATCTTTATATATAGATCAAGCGTGGGAACTCGTGGACTTCTTGGCTTCAGAGGAAGGCGCAACACTCTATCTTTCAGAGTCTCGCCGCCCTGCGGCATTGCGGAGTATCATTGCTCGTCAGAAGACAGATCCTGATCTTGGCGTTTTTGCAGATCAGGCGCTCACTGCCCAGAGCTGGTTCCAGGCAGATACTGCCGCCATAGAGACAATTTTTGCGGAGATGATTGATAGCGTGAATTTTGGAAGGGCATCAGTTCGCGAAGCGCTTCGCAATGCGGAAGCTCGCGTGTCGGTTCTTATGCAGGAGCTTCGTCGTAAACCATGAGCATGTTTTCTCGCACTATAGGGAGTCTTGTGCTCGCGCTTATGCTTGGTGCGTTTTTCGCGCTTCCCGCGGAGGCCGCTGTAGTTCCATGTGGTAAATCGACGGATACGGGGGAAGACGCCATGTGCCAAACGTGCCACTTGGTCGAGGCTGCTGATACTGCGCTTCGATTTGTGATGTTTGTTGCAGCTCCGTTGGTGGCAACTATCCTTTTTGTCATCGCGGGATTTATCCGCGTCATAGGGGCGACAAACACTAAAAGCATTTCACAAAGCAACACGCTCTTTTCTAATGCCATTATTGGTCTTGTGGTGATTATGCTTGCGTGGATGGTGGTGAATACGTTCTTAAAGTTTGTAGCGGGCAACTATTTTGGCACGAGCGTGAAGTGGTATGAGCCCATTACCTGCACGCCTGATGAAAACATCGTACTACCATCTAACCAACCAACCCCGTCGGCTACCGTATCTACGGCGCCATCTTCTTCAGTGCAACAAGCGGCGCAGCGGCTCATTGCACAAAGCGGCGTTTCATTTTCTACCGGCGCAGACTGTGGCGCGCCGAACCATGCACAGGGAGTGATTGATGCCGTAGCCGCTGGACAGATGCCACCGGTGTGTAGCCCGACGTGCTCTTGTGCGCCCGGCGGCACTTCGGGAACCACAACGGTCGACGTGCGTATTTTAGACGGGCTCACAGCACTCTCACAAAACGGATTCCGTTTTGTGGTAACCTCTCTCACCACTGGAAGACATAGCGCATCAAGTTCTCACTATAGTGGTCGCGGAGCCGATATCGTTATTGTGGGAGGTGGTAGCGACTGGATTGGGGCAAGAGACCTCTTGGACGCCCGAGGAGGGGATGCTTTTTGTGAGTCAACTACGGGAGCCAATGTCACGGATTGCGCAAGGCCGCCGACAGATCATATTCACTGGGGGCTCTAAAAGACTTTATTTCCTATGATACTATTATGAGCATGCATTCTCGCTTTATCATTCTCGTCCTTTGTCTCGTGGTGGTTGCCGTTGCCAGCGCGTCTATTACTCCTTTGGCGCTTGCCGCAGACCCGTGCCCGCCAAATTCGCTGTGTCTTCCAAACCCGCTCGAGTCAGATAACGTTATTGATCTCATCAACGCCGCACTGCGCTTCATTACCGCCATTGCCATCCCTATCGCAGTCATCATGATCATTTGGGCGGGTATTAAATACCTCACCGCTGGCTCAAATCCAAAAGCCGTTGGAGAGGCGAATAACATCATCTGGTCGGTAGTTATCGGGCTCGCCATCATCTTCATCGGCAGAGGGTTTGTGGATTTAGTGGAGAGTGTGTTGAATATTGGAGGTAGCAGCACATCTTCTCCAACGCCTATTCCATCATGCCCCTCTGCTTGTCCTAGTGGGCAAGCGTGCCTCAATGGAGTTTGCACCGTTATCACTGGCCCATCAGAATGAGTAACTCACTCCGCTTAGCAGCAGGGAGGTTGACTGAAGGCATACAAGATACGCCCGGAATGGAGCTTGGCTATGAGCGAGTCATCATTATAGCCACGGGGTTGATGTGCTTCTTCTTGCGTGCGAGCATCCTGCTCGTGATTGGGGGGATCGCGTGGTATGGCATTAAAATGATCATGAGCCAAAGCTCGCCGGGACCGTTCAATGCGGCGAAGGTCGGGCTTACGTGGTCGTTTACGGCGCTGGCGGTCATTTTGGGAGCGGGGACGATTATTCTCACAGTTGCGGCATTCATTGGCGCACCTACGCCTTCACTTCCTTCGTGCATTGGCTTATAATATGAATCATATGGTAAAGAAATTAATTGGACTTGTTTTGCTCGTAGGACTATCTCTGGGAGTCTTTGTTCTTCCAGCGCAAGCTGCACTTAATACTAATCGAACTCTTGAAGTAGAGGGTACGCCCCTTTCTCTTGATAAAATTTATGATCTCGTTGTAGACGTGGTGAACTTTCTTCTGAGTATCGGACTTGTCATTGGTATTGCATACATCGCATACGGAGCAATCCTCTGGATCACCTCACAAGGAGGGAAGGCGGTAGATGAGGCAAAGGGTACTATAAAAGCTGCGCTTATCGGAATTGCAATTATCCTTGGTTTTGGAATTATTGTGAACACAATTGATACCATTATCTTTACTCAAGAATTGTAACTATAGATCGCTTCTCGCGATACTTAGAAAGGGGGTGGCGTATGAATAAAAACATCAAAAAGATTCTGACCGGGACGCTCTTGGCACTTGCAATCGTGTCTCCTGCTTTGGCGCTCGCTGCAGACATCACCATCCCCACCCCTCCAGTCCAGTCGACAACAACCCTCGATCTCACTAAGCTTGAAGATCTCTTGAAGCAGATCGCAAACTTCATTCTTACGATTGGTTTGATCTTGGCAGTTATCTACATCGGTATTGGCGGCATCAAATGGATCATGTCTCCTGATGACAAGGGCGCAACCGGCGCAAAGGAACAGATCTGGAATGGCGTAAAAGGTGCGGCAGTTATCTTAGCAATCGGTCTTATCTTGAACACGCTCGCAAGTCTTATTTCTCGCGGTTCACTTCGTTAGTCGCTGCGTGATCACGCAAACACACAACGCCCGAAAGGGCGTTGTGTGTTGTGTGGGTTCTGGGGTATGCTGTGGGAACGCTCCCGTGGCGAAATTGGCAGACGCGCATGGTTTAGGACCATGTCTCTCACGAGGTGCAGGTTCAAGTCCTGCCGGGAGCACTATTCGGCAACCCGTATCTTGCGGGTTTTTACTTTCTCAAGCTTTGGAAGGGTAATGGTGAGAATGCCATTTTTCATGGAAGCCTTCGCGCTGTCTGGGTCAATATCTACGGGAAGAATAATGGAGCGAGAGAAGGGGCCCCAAAAGAGCTCTTGATAATAGTAGTCTGAAGGGCGTACGCGCTGTTCTGGCGTGCGTGTGCCGCGAATAGTGACCATATCATCGGTAATAGAAATATCTAAATTCTCTGGTGCTACGCCCGCAATCGTGGACTGTATGACAATGTTGTCTTCGTCTTGAAAGACATCAATCGTAAGTTGCCCTTCGGGTTCTGCGGAGGCTCGTGTTTTAGAGACGGCGAGTTCGGCGTGATAGTCGTTCATGGTGCGTTATGCGAGCTGCACGTGAGATCGTTGTCTTCGCTCTCGTATTTTAACAAAGAGTATCGCAATAAGGAATGCGAGGAATATCAACAGGCCAACAAGAGGGAAGAGTGTTCCGCCGGATTGCTGCGCGATGAGCACGTTAAAGACAAAGTGAAACCCGGTTGCTGCGGCAAGGCCCGTAAGAATGAGCCACGTGCGATGTCGTGAAAAGAACCACGCAAGCGCGAGAAAATATCCAGCAAGCGCAGAGGCGAGGCCGTGGAGGAGCGTAGCGCCTGCAAAGCGCAAAAACCATAGGTGCGTGCCCAGCGCGAGGCCCGCACCGCTTTCCGCAGCGCGGAACATGACAAGGATGTTCTCCATCGCCGCAAAGCCCATCGCCGCAGTGATGAGGTAAATCATGCCATCAACCGGCTCATCAAATTCGGGAAGCTGAAGAATGGCGAACCACACTGCGCCGAGCTTGATAGCTTCTTCGGCAAAAGCGCTCAAGAAGAGAAAGCGGGGATCGGTGAGGCTTAGGCCAACCCCATAGAGTGATTGGCCGGCAGAAAAAAGAACCCATTGAATTGCGAGCGCGAGGGGAGAGATAATAATCCCCATGAGAAACGCGCGAGCGATGAGATCTTTCGGTTCTGGGTGACAATCATTTCTCAAAAAGAATGCGAGCCAGAGGAGGCTTGGGAGGAGCCCAAGACTTACGAGTACAAAAGCTTCAAGTGCCGGGTGCATGCTGGTGTTCAGTATACAGCAAAAACAGAGAAGGCTCTAGGCTGAAGGCCACGGTTCGATCATGAGGAGTCCTTTGTTGGGAAATACTTCGCGCCAAATAGCCTCTGTCACGAACGGCATGAATGGATGAAGTAATATGAGAGACGTTGCGAGCGCTTCTTGCATGAGCCATTGCGCTGACTCTTTTAATACTGGGTCAGTGCCCGTGAGATGTGGCTTTACGCGCTCTACAAGAATGTCTGCAAAAGTGTGCCAGATGTAGTGGTACGTCTTTTCCGCGGCGAGATAGAGTCGAAGCTCTTCCATATCTTTAGTAATGTCCTTGGTAACAGCAGAAAGTTCATTAAGCGCCTGCGCATCTTCATCAGTGAGGCTTGGCGTTGTGGCTATTGGCTGATCTGGAGCATTCATGAGCATAAAGCGGGCAATATTCCAAAGCTTGTTTGCAAAATTGCGGTAGCCTTTTACTTTACTCTCATCAAACTTTAGGTCGTTTCCGATAGCGGTGCCCACAAGAAGGCCCATGCGCAGTGCGTCGGCGCCATATTTTGCAATGATATCGAGCGGATCAACGCCATTATCGAGCGACTTGCTAAACTTTCTTCCTTTTGAATCGCGCACAAGGCCATGGATGAGCACGGATGTGAACGGGACTTGGCCGAGGTGGAATCCGCTCATGAGAATCATGCGAGAAACCCAGAGGAAGAGGATCTCGTATGCGGGAGACATGAGGGACGTAGGATGAAACGTCTTGAGATCTTTTGAATCGCTCGGCCATCCGAGTGTGGAAAACGTCCAGAGCGCAGAAGAGAACCACGTGTCGAGCACATCGGGATCTTGTTCCCATCCGTCACCACTTGGCGCAGTGACGCCACAGAAGAGTTCATCGCCTCGATACCAGATAGGAATGCGGTGTCCAAACCAAATTTGTCGGCTAATGCACCAGTCATGAAGATTATCAATCCAGTGCATGTATGATTTCCTGTGGTTCTCTTGGGGCATGCTCACATCGCCACTGGTGATGGCGGTGCGCATGATATGTTTCAGCGTTGTCTCTGATCCGCCAGAGATCCCGCTGATCTGCGAACGGGAGATGATAAAAGGCTTGTCGACAGCAATGAACCACTGGAGCTTTGGAAGGGGCTCGATAATGCCACCAGTGCGTTCGGCGACCGACACATTTTGTTTTATGTTTTCTACTTTTTGCAAAAGGCCCTGTTCCGCAAGCCACGTTGCAATCAGCTCGCGTGCTTCTGTAGTCTTTTTATCTTTCAACGCGCCATCAACGCTCATCTTCGCATACTCATTTATAACCTGCGGACGAGGGAGATTATTTTTATCCGCAATCTCCCAGTCGGCCATGCTGTGTGCTGGGGTAACACCAAGCGCGCCAGTGCCAAACTCCATATCAACGCCACGGTCTGCCACGACCTTTATGTGGGTTAGCACATCATAAAACACGGCATCATATTCTTTACCAATGTATTGCTGGTAGCGAGGGTCGTCGGGATGTACAGCTACCGCAGTATCGCCAACTTTTGTTTCAAGACGAGTGGTGGCGATGGGAATGGGGAAGTCTTTTGAGTAGGTGAAGGTGTATAGCTTGGCATCTCGCTCTTCATGTACTACTTCATCGTCTGAAATAACCGTTTGGCCTTTAGGATCCCAGTTTACGATGCGATTGCCACGATAAATAAGCCCCGCTTCATACATGCGCTGAAAGGCGGTTGTTACTGCTGTGTTGCGCGCATCGTCCATCGTGTACGCATAGCGTGACCAATCGAGCGAGGCTCCCATTTTTCGCACTTGGGAAAGGATGGTATTCTCGCTTGCCTTTGCAAACGCGGCTACTCTACGCACGAGTTCTTCACGGCCGATTTCATGACGATTTTTGCCCTCTTCTTTTTGGATGATCTTTTCTACCTTTGGCTGTGTCGCGGTGGCCGCAGAGTCGGTGCCGGGAACCCACAGAGCGCGCTTACCACGCATGCGCTGAAAACGAATGACCGCGTCTTGAAGCGCGTCTTCATAGGCGTGTCCGATGTGAAGCACGCCCGTTACGTTCGGCGGGGGAAGCACAATAGAGAAGGGCTCTTTGTGGCGCTCGGGGAGATTGTCGGGATTGAAAAAGCCACTCTTTTCCCAAATAGCGTAGATATCCGACTCTATTCCTGTGTGATCGTATTGCTTAGGAAGTTCGCGAGGCATGTGCTGTTGATTGTAGCGTATCTGTTGTCGTTTCGCCAAGCGTGAGGTTCGGCCGCATGGCAACGGTGTTCCATGGGGCTACATTGCCCTTCATGAATCGGAAATAGCCTGCCGCGCCAATCATGGCCGCGTTATCGGTGGTGTATTTCATCAGCGGCTGCACATGGGCGATGCCTTCTTCGGCAAGGCGCTGTGCAAGGCGCTCGCGAAGAAGCTTGTTTGCAGAAACGCCTCCAGAAAGCAAAACCGTCTTCGTATCTGTGGCATGTGCCGCACGAATGGTCTTGTGCACGAGCACTTCGATAGCGGCTTCTTGAAATGATGCGGCAACGTCTGCGCGCGCGGATTCTTTCAGCGTGTCTCCCATATCACGGAGCGCGTAGAGGACGGCTGTTTTCAATCCGGAGTAGCTGAAATGAAATGAGTTACTGTCGCGCATAGGTTGTGGGAAGGGGAACGCGAGCGGGTTGCCTTCTTGTGCAAGCTTTGAAATTGCAGGGCCTCCTGGATATCCAAGCCCAAGCATGCGTGCCACTTTATCAAATGCCTCGCCAACTGCGTCGTCTTGTGTTTCCCCGATAACTGTATAGTCGCCATGATCGCGCATTGTTACTAATTCTGTGTGTCCGCCAGACACGATGAGGTTGAGCACTGGAAAGACGGCGTCCATGGGTTGCTCCGCATCGAGCCAGTTAGAGTGAATGTGTCCGTCCATGTGATCTACGTCAATGAGCGGCAATCCCGTCTCTGCGGCGAGTGTTTTTGCAAAGGTGATGCCGATAATAAGAGCTGGCCCAAGCCCGGGGCCGTGAGTGACGGCGATCGCATCAATGTCTTGGGGGAACGCAACACCTGCGTCATGGATTGCTTGTTGGAACACGTGTTCAATGTTGGCGGCGTGTTCGCGGGAAGCGATGTGTGGCACGACGCCGCCCCATGCGGCGTGCACGGGAATTTGAGAAGAAACAACATTTGAGAGCACTCGAACGCGATCTGGGGCGCCCTCAACCACCGCGATAGCGGTTTCGTCGCATGAGGTTTCAATAGCGAGGATTTTCATCATGTGCCCCATCAACCTAGCATGCACGTTGATTTTCTTCAATTTTCATGCGATACTCGTAACCGTTTCAATGGCCTTATCGTCTAACGGTTAGGACGCCACCCTTTCACGGTGGAAATCGGGGTTCGATTCCCCGTAGGGCTACCAATAACACAACACCCGCTTGAGGCGGGTGTTGTTATTTGTGTGAGAGGCTTATTTCGTTGCGAGAACCTGTGGTCTGGGTAAATTAGAGAAAGGCGCCCGTCACGTTGACTGGGCGCCCTTGGAGGAACGTTCTTGCATCAGCTGCTCACAGTGGCGGTACTCCTGGAGCAGGCCTTCCGGCGTATTTACCGCGAAGCCGAGGAAGCCGCGTACGCGCGCGTACGCGTCATGCCACTCAAGGTCTCGTTCGAGTCGGGTGCGAAGGACGTAGATGGCTCCCCGCAGGTTTCGGTTGAAGTCGCGCGTGTTGGTGACGCGGTCTTGGTAAACGTTGTAGCCAAGTATGCGGCACATCTCACCTTGCGCGACCCGACGAATCTTGTGAATGGGGAATCCGTATCTGCGTGCGTCGTATACGACAATGTTCCTCAGCTTCTCCGACACGCGAGAGGTTGGCATGCTGAAAAAGTAGTTGTCTGCGTAGCGTGTCACGCGTCCACCAACGCGTTCGGCAAGGTGCGTGAGCTTTGCGTCAAGCGGCCAGCACGCCATATCGAAGCAGATAGGGCTTGCCGGCGAACCTTGCGGGAGAAACGACGTCACGCGTGGGAATCGTTCCCGCACGACCAGTGGCACGGGGTTGTGGTATGTGCAGAGGCTTGCGATCCAGCGCGTAACGAGGTGAGAAAGGCCCTGGGTGCCACGCTGAAAGGGGCTGTTTCGAAGCATACTTTTGCGAACTGCCGCCCAACCCACTTGGAAAAACGCGTCCTTGATGTCGAATTTCAGCGTAGAGGGTAACTCCTGATGTCGTTCGGCGACTTCGTAACAACTGCCGCCGCGGAAGCCAAAGCTTATTGGTGGCCGTTTGAAGACATCAAGCAAGAGACGATGGATTCCTCTTTGAACGCGCTTGAGCTCGGGCTTTGGCGTGATGATGATTCGCTCTCCTCCGTGCGACTTTTGGATGACTTTCGGTTCATCGTATAGTCCAGCGGAACCGTTGACTTCAATCTCCCGGATCATGCCGGCGAGGTCGAAAGAAATCGGCAAATCGAGCGCTTTACCAAACCATCCAAGCGACCCATCACATCGCTCAAGCCTCTTTTCCGTTCTTTTGATACGAGTCCGTCGACGGGCTTCCCGGTACTCTTCAGCCGTGAGTTCGTGGCCGTTCGTAAAGAAGCGGCCAGACATTTCCTGCATACCGCCTCCTTACGATAGGGTTAAAGGTGACTGTCCCCGCCGAGCGTTGGTCGGGGACAGTCGGGCTCGCCATGGTTGGGAGAGTCGCGCGAGCGCACGCTTCATCCTGTTGCGCTTCTAAGTCAACGCCGTCAGAACTCTGACAGCGTACCTGAAACTTCCGGTCCTCGGACTGCCTTGTCTCCATCACCGTGCTTATCGCGGGAAGTGCGTTCCCGCGGCGATATTTCACATTGGGCACAGAACGTAGACTACCGACCGAGGGGGACTATCAGGTATGTTTCCATGGGGAGTTCGCTGATCTTAGCCAGTGTTGCTTTGTTTGTAAAGGCCATAATAGTGCTGGGTTAGGATAAAACAAAAACAGCCCCTTCGAGCTGTTTTTGTTGCTACTACTTCGTTGCGAGAACCTTGTTGAATACTTCTGGGTGGTTCTGGGCAATGTCAGCGAGCACTTTGCGATCCAATGCGATCTGCGCGGTCTTGAGTTGGGCGATCAGCTTTGAGTAGGAGATGCCTTGCTCGCGGGCTGCGGCGTTGAGTTGGATCTGCCACAGGCGACGTGAGGTGCGCTTCTTTTTCTTGCGATCTGCGAAGGCGTGGGACCATGCGTGCAAGAGCGCCTCTTTTGCTTGGCGGATCTTGGACTTGCGAGTCCACATAAAACCCTTTGTTTGCTTCAGGATTCGTTCGCGACGCTTATGCTGTTGTACTCCTCGTTTTACGCGTGTCATGGTGAATAATTAAAACTCGTTGACGAGCAGTGCTCGTGCCTTTTTGTCGAGCTCCTTTGGCACAGCAATCTGACCCTTCTTGTTGCGTGCGCGTTCGCCAGATTCCTTCGCGTTGAAGTGGTTCTGGTGTGGTGGGCGCTTGAGGATCTTCTTGCGGCCCGTGATTTTTACGCGCTTTTTCAGAGACCGGTTGGTCTTACTGTGTCGCGCTTGATTTGTTTTGCTGTGTCGAGCCATTGTTTCGTTTCTTATCAAACTGAATCATCACTACCCAGCCGAATGGAGAACGCTTTGGTTCGCCTTGTGTGATGTAGGGCTGGGAGAGGACTGTGAGAAAGCCTTTCAGCTTCTCAAGTCCCATGTGCGCAAGCGCTTTTTCACGTCCGCGCAGGGTCAGCTCTACTTTCACCGGGTGGCCTTCTTGCAAGAACTCATCCGTCTTTCGGGCCTTGGTCTCAATGTCATGAGCGCCCGTTTTGAAGCCAACGCGGACCGTCTTCGTCTCTTGGTCTTTCGTTTTGGCTTTCGTCTTTTTCTCCTGGCGCGACTTCAGGTACTGGTACTTCCCATAGTCCATGATCTTCACGATAGGGGGTTGAACGTTTGGCCCAACCTCTACCAGATCAAGGTCCATTTCGCGGGACATGCGTAAAGCGTCAGTAATCTTCATGACGCCAAGCTGTTTGCCTTCGTCAGTAATGACCTGAACTTCAGGCGCTCGGATGAAATTGTTGATGCGAAGTTTGTTCTGCAATGCAGGAAAAGTGAACGGACCGCAGTGTACCACGCCTTGAGAAAAAAGGGAAGAGGGGCTACGGCCGCATGAGTTTCTGGAGAATAACAAGCTGGAGCTTAGCGCCTTGCATGGCTCGGTGGGGCTTTGGCTCTGGGTCTATGTCGAGCGCTTTGGCGATGTCTTCAAGGCGCATCGCCGCACGCGGGCGATTGAGCGTATGCTGGTGCGCCCACGCTACCGAAAACAGATCGAGGCGGTGGTAATCCATGGGGTCTTCAATGCCGCTTTGTTGGAACGCCTCTGCGATGAAGGACCACGTGAAAAAGACATTGTGCCCCGCAAAGATGGCCCCCTCACATGCTTCCGCGTAGTTCTCCATGGCGGTGCGGAGGTTCGCAGCATAGCGCCATGAGGCGGGCGTGTAGCCACACACCTCAAGCGCCTTTTTGGCGCCACGTTCGATGCGTGTCGGGCGGATCTTTGTGCTGTATGTCTTGAGTGGTTCTAGTGTGTGCGGGTCTACTACAATAACCGCAAGCTCTAAAATCTCGTGAATGCGCGCATCAAGGCCAGAGGTTTCAATATCGGTGATGGCGATGGGGCGGGAGAGCGTGCTCATGGTGCCCAGAGCGTACCAAAAAAAGACGAAGCCCGCCACGAGCTGTGCTCATGACGGGCGAGAGAGTTACTTGGCGATCGGTCCGACGCACCGAAGGTTGCGGATCTTGAACTCCAAGAGCCGCCGATAGCCATCCGTACCTCCGGCGCAATACGGACCCGGGCCGAGTCGACGGAGCTCCACGCTCCAGGTCTTGTTCAAGAGGTCGTTGTCCACGCACGATGCCTCGGCGCCGATGCGGACGTGCACGGGCGTCCACCCATTGGTGAAGCCCACTTGGCCGTGCACGATGGGAAGCTCGATCGCGCCTCCGCGCCCCCACTCGGGGATGCTGATGCGGCACAGGTGACTTGCCTTGTGCCACGTGTTCGGATTTTCGCAAGGGTAGATCACGTAGGCTGGATGCACAAGCGCTACTTGTTGACTGCCCCACACGAGGCCCAGTTTGCGGTAGCGGCACACAGTGGGCGCCGCCAACATGATCTCGATGTGTAGGGGCGAGAGTGGTACGCCCTTGATGACCTTTTTCTTCAAAGCCTCCTCCTTGAGAAGGCATACAATACGCTGTTTTTGTTTATTTGTCCAGAAGCGCGCGAACATCCGCAAGTACTTCTTGCGCATGCTCTGCGGGAGTGACTTTCTCGTATGTTTTTATAATCTCACCTTCTGGGTTTATAAGAAAAGACTTTCGTTGAATGCCCACGAATGTGCGTCCCATGAACTTCTTTTCTCCAATGGCACCGAGTGCCTTCATAGTTTCTTTTGTGGGATCTGAAAGCAGTGGGAAGGGAAGCTGGTAGGCGCCTGCGAACTTCTTGTGGCTCTGTACGGAATCCCCACTCATGCCCGCGACTGCAATGCCAAGCGTGCGAAAGGTTTCAAAGTCATCGCGAATGGCACATGCCTCCTTCGTGCATCCGGGCGTGTTGTCTTTTGGGTAGACGTAGATGAGCAACCACTGACCGGCCCACTCTTCTGGTGTGTGGGTGACGTTGTCCTGATCTTTGAGAGAAAACGAGGGAACGCGCATGGGTTAGGAGCGCTTCGGCATGTGGAGTGCTGGTCCAAGATGCGAAGCGCGAGCAATAAGTAAGAGGGCGAATGCGTAGATGATGTGTTCGTCTACCAACAGCGAGTGCTCACCGATGTAGGGGAAGTCGAGGACGGGGAAGTAGTAGAGGATCATCATGAGCGCACCTGCGTATGCGGCGGGGCGTGCAAGAACGCCAGAGAGTAGGCCAAGGCCGATAAGTAAAAGGCCCCACTCATTCATGAAGTTGGTGATGCCGATCATGCTGGGTCCTGCGAGCCATGCGTAGAATCCAGAAAACGTTTTCGCGCTCATTAAGTATCCTGCCGCACTCCATGCGGGATCGAGAATTTTTGTAATGCCTGCGTATGCGAAAAGCCAACCAAGCGCGATGCGAAGCCAGAAGATAGGATGTTTCATATCGTTCTAGTGTACTGTATTTATTGCGAACACAGTGCGTAGGGTGTGTAAAAGAAGCCCCCGTTCGTCTGCGGTGACGAGCGGGGGCGGGGGTTAGTCGAGGTGGAGTCTCTCGCGATAGATCGCAAGGATCTCGTCGGCTTCTGCTTTGCGCAGCTCTGCGGCAAGCCGCATCGCGCCTCGAGTGCCCGCATCGGAGGCTTCGAGCGCGAGTTTGTAGTTTGTGCACGCGCGCTGCAGCCTGACAACTGCCAGCGCCAGAAGCTCCTCTTGAGACATCTGCCAGAGTTGACTCTGGTCCGTCGCATCGTCACTTTGCACGATACCCATTCTCGCCACCTCGCTCTCTAAGGGAAGGGCACTGGGATGCTAGGAGTACCCTGTGATGATGATCGGTTTTCCCGCAACGGCCGCCTGCAACGTCTCTCTGTCGACCTGCACCCAGTGGCCGATGTGCGGCTCGGCGGTACACCACCACCGCTGGCCGCACGTTTTGCACGTATACGTTCTCGGTACTTCCTCTGTGCCGAGTGGGTCCACGTATTGCTGATCGAGCGTGGGCCCACCGAGAGCGACGTTTTGACAAGACTGACACGCCATAGTTGCCTCCTTCCGGCACGGTAGCACTGCGAGAAAAACACGGCAAGTATGGGCTGGGATGCGTGGGGAATCCTGCTCTTTTGATTCTTAAAAATAAAGAGGCCCCGCACAGACGAAGTGCGGAGCTTCTTGTGCGGGGCGCTAGGGTTAGAGGGTCGGAACTTCGTCCAGATGGAACTTTCGCCTGTCCGCGGTCTGACCGATGATCCTGGTGAACCCGCGATAGCGCGCGACTTCCCTTCTTACCAGCGTGAGACCCATCTTCTGCGCCAGTACGTCGATGTCTTCCTCGAGCTTGACGCCCAGAAGAACTGGATACGCGGGAACGCTCGCTGCGTAAACTGCGATGACCTTCTTCGTCATTTCGATCCTCCCTAAGCTACGATTGTACAACATAATATGCACGTGTGTCAATGGCCCATTGATGGGCAAAGACCCGCACGAAGCTTGGGGAATCCCGCGTAGCTCTATCGCCGCCGCGATAGAGCGTCCTTGCCCGGGGTAGCGCCGTATATTCCCCGAATATACGGCGGCGCTCCTCATATGTTTTTATCGTCTGATAAAAACATATGTTCGCTGCTACCCGTTCGATTCCCTTCCTTACAAGACAGAAAAACAAAACGCCCCCGAAGGGGCGCATTGTTTTTCTGTAGTGGAGATGTGGGGAATCGAACCCCAGTCCAAAGTGTTACTGATACCGCGTGTACCGTGATAGGCGATTTGTTGTCCTCGTGTGTATGACATCGCCAAACGTCACACAAGGTGTTCCGTCAGATCTTAGCGTTCATGCGGACGGACGCACAAACGAGCACCTCGCTAATGACACCCAGGAATCTCGTAGCGAGTATCCGAGCTGGATGGCGTACGCGCTAACGAAAGTTAGGCGTATGCAACAACTGGTTGAGAGTTGCCAAATATGAGTTGACTAGGTTTATTACGCGGGGGATAGTCATCCGCGCACAGCGTTGTATCAATGAACGACCTCGTCGAAACCGATCATCCCCAAGTGCACATTATACCACAAAACAGAAGTCCTGCAAAGTGCTTGCGGAGTATGCAAAAAGCCCTATACTGCGCCCTATAAGGAGGAGCGATGAAAGGCAAGGAAACGCATCTAGGCACGTTGCTGCGTGTGACATTCTTGAGGCGCGAACCGTCCTCTCTGCTGGCGTGTTCCAAACTTTTCCCGCAAGCGCGCGAGCTCTGGGAGAAGGACTGCGGCATCCAGCGTGAAGCGATGGAGCGCAACTACCAGCTCGAGATGGCGCAACTTCACGAGCAAGCAGTGCGAGAAGCGCAACGGATCTCCGTGGACAACGAGATGTTGCGCCGCGCGTTCTTCAACCAGTGACCCCTGGCACACGTTGCCAGGGGTCGTTTTATTCTTCGATGCCACGCTGTTGCGCGCGCGTGAGATCTTTTTTCTTTATTGTTTCTCGCTTGTCGTATTTGCGTTTCCCGCGTGCGATGCCAACGAGGAGCTTGATACGCCCATGCTTATCGTAGAATTTAAGGGGGATGAGCGTAAGCCCCTCTGATTTGCCAATGCCCGAGAGCGCCGCAATTTGTTTCTTAGACATAAGCAATGCGCGATCTGCTTGCGCATTATAAGTAGGTGGTGTGTTCGCGGGTTGATACGGCGTAATAGTTGCGCCCACAAGAAAGGGGCGCTCATGGAAGAGGCGCACGTAGGTGCCGCGGAGTGTTGCCTTGCCCGTTTTAATCGCCTTTACTTCGTTGCCCGTCAGTACAACACCAGCTTCGAGTGTTTCAATGATCTCGAAGTCGAACGATGCGCGCGGGTTGGAGGCGTACTCTTTCATGGCTATGCGGTGCGTTCTTTGAGCGTCAAAGAAACGTGCATCGGTTTTTCGTTGCGCAGGAGTGAAAGTTTTACGGACTCTCCCACGGCAAACGCCTGCAGTGCTTCGGTGAGTGTTGTTTTTTCGGTGAGTGGCTCGCCGTTTACATCGGTGATGATGTCATTCTCGCGAATGCCCGCTTTGTCCGCAGGGGAGCCGGGGACCACGGCGACGGAGCCGGGAAGGTGATCGCGAGCTACAAGCGCGCCGTGATCGGTGACAAGCGCGTACTTCTTCTGTGTATCCTTGCCTAACATAATGTAGGTGAGCCCAATATACGGTCGACGAATGCGTCCATGTTCGAGAATGTCTTTCACGTCTTGTTTTGCCCAGTTGATAGGAATAGAAAAGCCAATGTTCTGTGCGCCATAGATGACCGCTGTGTTGATGGCAATCACATTGCCGTCGAGGTCGATGAGCGGCCCTCCCGAGTTTCCTTGGTTGATCGCAACGTCAGTTTGAATGACGCCACGAAGTTCTTCCATGTGTTCACCCGAGCCAAGCGCGGCGGCAATACTGCGCGCGAGGCCAGAGATGATGCCCTTAGACACGGTGTTTGAGAACATGCCGAGTGCATTGCCGATCGCGAGCACGGTTTGTCCGAGTTGGATTTTCTTTGAGTCTCCCATGGGGGCCACGGGGAGATTCTTGCCTTCTATTTTCAGCACGGCGATGTCATTGACCGGATCGCGCGAAAGCACCTTCGCAGGATATTCGGTGTCGTCTCCCATAATGACTGTGTACGCGGCGTCTGCATCGATCACCACATGTTTGTTAGTGAGCACAAGGCCGTCGGGGTGTACGATAAAGCCAGAGCCTCCCCCCACTTTTGTTTTTTCTGTTTCGCGCGGAGGCGCGAATGATCCGAAGAGCGACTCCGAAAGGCGCCCGCGCATTGTGGGGAGTTCTTTAGAGATTGCGATGCTTACTACAGCGGGAGAGATATCTTTTACGATATCAACGATGTGTTTGTCGTGTTCTTTGAGGGACATAATAAAAAAGTATCTTCTTCATTATGGGGGTCACGAGCTGCTTTTTCAAGGTGATCACGAAGGTCTAGCAAAGGAGCGCCGCCTGCGGTAGCATACAGGTATGTACGATATCGCATGGATACGTGCTCGTATCATGGCGCATGTGCCGGGCATCTCTTTTGATGTCTCGGTTCCGCCTACTCCGGATCTGGGTGATTTTGCCACGAACATTGCGTTTCCACTTGCGAAGGAACAGAAGAAGCCGCCCATGGAAGTTGCGGAACATGTTGCTTCTGCGCTCCGAGCTGATCCAGAGCTTTCCACCGCGTGCGCTTCCATCACCGCATCGGCCCCCGGGTTTATCAACATCACGCTTCGCGCAACATCACTTTACGCATCGCTTCGCGCTCTCGCGAGTGCTTCGCGCCCGGGCGCAACGAAAGACGGAAAAGGAAAAACGATCATCGTTGAATACTCATCTCCAAATATTGCAAAACCAATGCACGTGGGGCACGTGCGTTCCACGGTGATTGGTGACGCGCTCGCAAACATCCATGACTTCTTGGGGTACCGCGTTATCCGATGGAACTATCTCGGTGACTGGGGAACGCAGTTTGGTAAACTGATCGCCGCATATAAGCGCTGGGGCAATCCGCACGATGTGCGCAAAGATCCTATCGACGCACTTGTGAAGTTATACGTGCGTTTTCACGAAGAGCTCACAACAGATGCTTCACTAGAGGCGGCAGGCCAAGAAGAATTTCGCAAGCTTGAGAGCGGCGACACAGAAAACAAACGGTTATGGCAGTGGTTTAAAAAAGAATCACTTCGCGCGTTTGAACACATGTATGCGCAATTGGGCATACGGTTCTCGATCATGACGGGGGAAAGCGATTTGCAAAAAGATATGCCGGCACTCGTAGCATTTTTGGAAGCACAAGGCATCGCAAAAGAAAGTGAAGGCGCGCTCATTGTAGATCTTTCGGCACAAAGCCTACCGCCAGCGCTTATCCGTAAGTCTGATGGAGCAAGTTTGTATCTCACGCGCGAACTGGTAGGGCTCCAGAAGCGCCTCGATCATCACAACCCCTCTGCGATGTTCTATGTAGTGGGCAACGAACAGTCGCTCCACTTCCAACAGCTCTTTGCAGTTGGAGAGATGCTTGGGTTGCGCACTGCTGATCTCATGCACGTGAAGTATGGCCTTGTGCTCAACGCAGAGGGGCAGAAGCTTTCTACGCGAGAAGGGAACGCGACACCACTTGCTGAAGTGCTTGCGGAAGCGGTAGTGCGCGCCGGTGCGGTGATACAGAAGAAGAATCCAAGGCTATCTCAAAAGGAGCGCGCTCGCGTTGCGCGTGCGGTGGGTATTGGCGCCATTAAATATAATGACTTGCGCGAGCTCCGCACATCAGATATTCGCTTCGACTGGGATCGCATGCTCGATTTCTCTGGTTCAAGCGGACCATACATTCAATATACCTACGCACGACTCATGAGCATCGCGCGCAAGGCTGGGGCATGGGCTCGTCTCTCGCGCCTTCTCGTGCGCCCAAAATGCGAGCTTCTTACCGAGCCACAAGAAGAGCGTCTCCTTCGACACCTGCTGCACTTTACGGACGCCGTTCGCCAGAGCGCGACATCACGAACCACGAATGGCCTTGCGCTGTATATTGCTGAACTTGCGAACGAAGCGAACCGCTTCTACGAGCACGTGCGCATTTTAGAGGATACACAGACGCAACGCCGCAATGCGCGCCTTCTTCTTATTGAAACGGTAGCAAAGGTGCTTAAAACAGGGCTTGGTCTCTTGGGCATTCAAACTCCTGAACAGATCTAGCGGCGAGAAAAACGGAACACTGCAAGCGCTCCAGTGAGATCGAGCACGAGATCAATAAGCGTGTCGGTGAGGTCTCCTCCGTGGAAGTACATATAGATAGAGGGCCAGTAGGTTTGCCCAAACAAGCTCGAGGTATGCTCGGCGACTTCCCACGCAATGCCGACAACGGCGACAACACCGAGAATAGCCCATGCGTATAAGGGGTTCTGGTGTGTGTGGGAGTTATGTGAGAAGTGACGATGTGCAAGCCATGCGATAGAGGCGCCACCTGCGAGGTGCATGAGTTTATCGAACCACGGGATGAGTTCATAGAGATTCGTGGCGCCCGTTACGAACACGCCGAGCACAAACACAACACAGAGGACTAAGAGAGGAGTGCGAAGATGCATGTGTGCAGTGTACGATAGACTCTTGTATTCATGCAATGCTTTTACGTTGAGATTTTCCGCTTTTTTTGCTAGCGTAATCATACATTCCCTATGACCGAGACATTCCACACCCGCGAAGAGCGCACCCGTCGTTTTTGGAAAGATCACCACATTTTTCAAAAGAGTATTGACCGCCGCGCGGGCGCGGAGCCATTTGTGTTCTTCGAAGGGCCTCCAACGGCAAATGGCTTGCCCCACATCGGGCATTTTCTGACACGCATTTTTAAAGATCTCTACGGGCGCTATAAAACGATGCGTGGTTTTCGTGTGCTCCGCAAAGCGGGATGGGATACGCACGGCCTTCCCGTGGAGCTTGAAGTAGAAAAAGAACTTGGCTTTAAGGGGAAGAAGGATATTGAGGCATACGGCATCGCGGCGTTTAATACGAAAGCGAAGGCAAGCGTGTGGAAGTATCGAGATCTCTGGGAAAAGATGACCGAGCGCATGGGCTTCTGGCTTGATATGCGCGATCCCTACATTACCTACGATACACACTATGTGGAATCGGCGTGGAATGTTCTCGGGCAAATATGGGACAAACAACTGCTCTATCGGGCGCATCGCGTAATTCCATTCTGTACACGATGTGGCACGGGACTTTCATCACACGAAGTCGCACAGGGCTATGAGACGGTGACGGACACTTCGGTGTACGTGAAGTTTAAATTAAACCCAGGGCAATATGTAAATGATATTCCTCTCCCTGAAAACACGTACATTCTTGCCTGGACCACAACGCCATGGACACTTCCGGGCAATGTTGCACTCGCGGTTGGGGAAAGTATTGAGTATGAGGTATATCAGCAAGAAAATGGCGAGTACTGGATTGTTGCAGCTGAGCGCAGAGAGGCGCTAGGCATCAGCGCAGGCCCAGAACTTTCAGGTATAAAAGGCGGGATTAGCGGGAAAGGTCTCGCTGGCCTTTCCTATGAACCGCTGTTTTCTGTTCCTGCGTTGCAATCCGATGCGTCATATAAGGTATACGTCGCAGACTTCGTAACAACGAGCGATGGCACGGGCATCGTGCATACCGCAGTCATGTACGGCGAAGACGACTACGCACTGGGTACGCGCGTTGGATTGCCGAAGGTGCACACTGTAGACGCGTCAGGGTTTTTCTTCGGCGTCGGGGAATTATTAGACGGCCACTATGCGAAGGATGCAAAAACCGAAGCGATCATTCTTGAAACGCTTTCAGCGCAGGGCCGCGTCTTGCGCACAGAACCGTACGAACACGAATACCCGCACTGCTGGCGTTGCCACAAGCCCCTTCTGTATTACGCGAAAGAATCGTGGTTTATTCGCATGTCTGCAGTGAATAAAGAACTTCTTGCAAATAACGAAACGATCAACTGGTATCCAGAGCACATAAAAGACGGTCGCTTCGGGCAGTGGCTTCGCGAGGGGAAGGACTGGGCGCTCTCACGTGAGCGCTACTGGGGCACACCGTTGCCAGTGTGGGTGTGTAGTAAGCCAGAGTGCCATCACATGCGTGTTATTTCTTCCTATGCAGACCTTGATCGCTTGCGCACGACAACTCCAACGCGTTTTGTACTTGCGCGCCATGGGCTTACTACTCGTGGTAAAGACGGCAACCTTATCATTAGCTCACTCCTTGAGCATGACACCTATGATCTCACCGATGAAGGTAGGGCACAGATTAAAAAAGAAGCAGAGGCTCTGAAGGCATCGGGGGGTGTTGATGCGATCATCGTGTCTCCGTTTCGTCGCACACAACAAACAGCGGCGCTCTTAAGCGAAACGCTTGGCGTTCCTGTGTCTACTGATGCGCGCCTTGGCGAATTGAATCATGGGTTGGCGTGTGAAGGGAAAACCCACGCAGTCTGCCAAGTCCCCGAAGTGGCGAATAGTATGGACGCGCCGTTTGGAGACGGTGAATCATGGCGCGATGTTACGCGGCGCATGATGAGCGTTGCGCGCGAATTGAACGTGCAGTATGCGGGCAAGCGTGTGCTTGTTGTTTCTCATGGTGATCCGCTGTGGCTTTTAGAGGGTGCTCTGCATGGGTTGTCTGATGCAGAGATCCTTACTACTCGCAATACTCAATACATAGAGCAAGGTGGCATGCACGAGCTGACGTTCCCTAATTGGCCATTCAATGATGAGGGTCAACTCGACCCACATCGTCCATATATCGATGAGATTATGATCGCGTGCGAACAGTGTGATGGTGATATGCGCCGTGTGCCGGAGGTGGTAGACGGCTGGTTTGATTCTGCGTGTATGCCGTATGCGCAGTGGCACTGGCCATTTGAACACAAAGAACGGCTCGACCCACAAGGCCCCGAACGCCAATTCCCCGCGGACTTTATCGTGGAGGGCGTTGATCAAACGCGCGGGTGGTTCTATGTGATGCTCGCAGTGGGGACATTGCTTGGTTACGGAGCGCCGTATAAGAACGTCATGGTGCTGGGACACACGCTCGATGCAAAGGGTCGCAAGATGTCAAAGTCAATTGGTAATACGATAAAAGCTGATGAACTCATGGATGCTGCTGGTGTTGATGCAACGCGCTGGAAGCTCTACAGCATGAACGCACCGAGGGAGCCAAAGTCCATTGATCCCAAAGAGTTTGTAGCCACACTGAAGGGATTCTTTGGCACGCTTGAGAACTGTGTGCGCTTCTATGAATTGTATGCAACCGAAAAGAACGTACCAAACGGAGAGGATGTGCATGCGCTTGATCGATGGCTTGCGTCGCGCCTTGCGTTTGTTACCAGCGCGGTGACAGAACGTCTTGATGCATATGATCCAATGCCTGCGGCACGTGCACTCGAATCGTTTATCGTCGATGACCTTTCCAAGTGGTGGCTGCGCCGCTCGCGCAAGCGCGCAGAAGCACTTCCGCTACTGCGCGACACGCTACTGACGTGCGCAAAGTTGTTGGCACCATTTACGCCGTATACTGCAGAAGATATCGCTACGCGCATGGGCTTTCATGAGCGTGGCGGGGAAGAGAGTATCCACCTTGCTGCATGGCCAACAGTTGATGCATCGTCTCGCGACGAAGCGCTCGAAGAAGAAATGCGCCTTGCGCAGGAGGTAGTAACGCGCGGTCTCGCACTTCGCAAAGAGCATAACATCCGCGTGCGTCAGCCATTGGCGCGCATGCTCATTGCGCAACCAAAAGCATTTTCTTCAGACATTGCGGCGATTGTATCTGATGAGCTGAACGTGAAAGAGCTCGCCTACGGGGCGCCAGCCGACGCGCTCGATATGGCGCTTACTCCTGAACTTCGCGCTGAAGGATTCGCACGTGAATGCATGCGTATCATTCAAGACATGCGTAAAGATGCGGGGTATCGCGTGCAAGATGCTGTCTATTGTCAGTGGTATACTGAACATGCAGAACTATCTGCCGCATTGGTTGCGTGGACAGATACTATGGCCGAAGACGCAGTACTTTCTGCTTTTGTAAAAAAGAAAGACGCCGATACGATGCTTGACCAAGAGCGAACCGTTGAACTTGCCCCGGGGATGAGCGTCTGGATTGGTGTTCGCTCATGACAATTCACGCTTTTATTCTCGCCTCACGTCCTTTAGGAGAGCGAGATCGCATCATAAGTGTATTCTCTCGCGAAGAGGGGCGTATGGTGTTGGTTGCAAAAGGTGCGCAACGGAGCACGTCAGTGCAACGTATGCACACTGATGCGTTTTCACAAATTACCTGTGGCGTGGTGCGCGGCCGCGCGCTTCCGATTATGACAAGTGCGCAGACGGTGCACGCCTACCCCGAAATGCACGCCTCGCTTCCTGCGCTCGCCATGGCAAGCTTCATGAGCGAAGCCTGTGAGCGACTCGTCCCATTTCATGATCCAGACGAAGCACTCTGGGATTTTTTCACACATGCATATGAAGATTTGAATGCAGGCCGCCTTCTCACGCGAGCCACAATAACGGCTCGCCAAGAAGCACTACTAACAGTGCTGGGATACCCTGGCCCGCGTGGTCGGTGTGCGCTCTGCCTTCGTGAAGAGCATCCTAATGGATGGTTCACACATGCTGATATCGGTGGGCGTGTGTGCGCGAGTTGTGCGCCGCGTGGTTCGGTTACTGCTTCTGGCGCAGGTATCGGAGATGTGGGCGCCCAGTTTGAAGTGACCGCTGGTGCACGCTTTGCATCTCTACCACTCCTGCGAGCTGTGCTACAATGATGCTACCTATGATGGAACAATCATGGATCACTCCGGCGCAACCCCGCTCTCGTAAAGCGCTCGCATGGCTTATGGGCCTCGCGGGCCTTTTGGTGGTGGTGAGCATTGGCATGCTCCTCTACAGCGCGCCGTCATTTCGTGAGAGTGACGTCGTCCTTCTCCTTGAAGGCGCCCCCCAAGCATCTTCCGGGGACCAAATAACCTATACGGCAAAGTGGCAAAACAATACAAAAGTAGATCTCACCGACGTGCGCATGCGCCTCTTTTATCCCGATGGTTCTGTGCAAGACAACGATGGCGTCTTCTCTCCCGCGACGAATGAAGTGCTCGAAGTGGGAGGAGTCTCTTCGGGAAAATCAGGGGAGCAGACGTTCACGGTCTATCTTATTGGAGACAAGGGGAACATTAAAAACGCTACCATAGAAATGGCATTCTCGGCGAAGGGACTTCGTTCGGTGTTTGAAAAGAGTGCATCCGTGAGCACCACGATTGCGGAGCTTCCCGTGCCACTTTCACTTTCCGTGCCCCCAAACGCTATTTCGGGGCAAGAAGTCTCGTATATTTTAGATTATCGAAACGCCACCACTGACGATATCTCTGACCTGCGTTTTGTTTTTACATTTCCTGATGGCTTCACGCCAAAGCGTGCGACGCCAGCGCCGAGCGAGGGGACAAATGTGTGGGACGTTCGCACGCTGGCACAAAATAAGGGGGCCCGCATTGCGGTGACGGGAACGCTTTCTGGCGTAGAGCGCGAGACAAAGACGCTCGACATCGTGCTTCAGCGTAAAGTGAATGAGCAATATCTCGATTACGAAAAGGCATCTGCGGCAACGATCATTTCAAGCCCGCTCCTTTCCGTGCAACTTTCTATCGCAGGTGCTCGTGATGTAGTCGCAGGTGTTGGCGATCGTCTCGACTACTATGTGCGGTGGCGCAACACATCAAACACGACACTCATCGGCCTCACGTTGGGCGTCCGTTTAGAGGGAGACATGTACAATATTTCCACGCTCAATACGCAGGGCGGCTTCTTTGACGGGGGTACGCAAACGATCACGTGGAATTCTGCCGCCGTGCCACAGTTTTCTGCACTGCCACCGGGAGCGAGCGGCGAGGCACGATTCTCCATTGCGCTAAAAGAGCAATTCCCGAGCGGCTCATTCGGTTCGCGCGCATTTTCAGTGAAGGCAAGCGCAAATCTCATCACACCAAATGTGCCTTCGGGCGTAGACGGTGAAGACATAACCGCGCAAGATTCACTCACTACAAAGATCAGCACGCAACCAAGTCTCGGAACGCAGGTGTACCACACCGATCCTTCGCTTGGCGCGTCGGGCCCATTCCCGCCCCAAGTAGACCAAGCAACAATGTACACAGTGCGTTGGAGTGTTGCGAACCCGGGTAACGATATTCGTGCCGTTACCGTTTCAGCGCTCTTGCCACCGGGCGTGCAGTTCCTCGGTCCTGCGGGGAGTGGCGGATTCGGCGCGCCGGTGCACAACGCGAACACAAGCACGGTCACGTGGTCGCTCGCATCCGTTGCGCAGGGCGCCGGTTTCTCTGGTGTAAAGCCAGATGCGGCGTTCCAAGTGTCGGTGACTCCTTCACTGGTCCAGCGCGGATCGGCGATAACGCTTTTGCGCAACATATCACTCACAGCAACCGATGCCTTCACGGGGCAGGTGATGACCACAAGCTCTCGCACCCTCTCTACTGATGATCTCGTTGACCAACCCAATAAGGGTGCCGTACAATAGCACACCATGACATTGTCACTTGATACGATTGTTTCTCTCGCCAAACGCCGCGGTTTTGTTTTCCCGTCGAGTGAAATATACGGCGGCTTTGCCGCGACGTATGATTTCGGCCCTCTCGGGTTCTTATTAAAGAAAAACCTCGAAAAGGCTTGGCGGCATTGGAATGTTGAAAGTAGGGAAGACGTGGTTGAAATCGAGGGCGCTATCTTTTTGCACCCTAAGGTTTGGGAAGCAAGTGGGCATGTGGGAGGGTTCTCTGACCTTCTGGTGGAAGATACAGTGACGCATAAACGCTATCGAGCCGATCACTTGATTGAAGAGGCGGGTATTTTAGAAAACGCAGGAGCTCTAAGCCCCCAAGAGGTTGACGACATTGTTAAGAAAAATACTTTAAAAAGTATTGATGGAAATCCACTTTCGAGCGCTAAGAAGTTTAATTTATTAGTTAAAACTCACCTCGGGCCCGTTGAAGACGAAACGACGGTAGCTTATCTAAAAGGAGAGAGCTGTCAGAATATCTACGTAGATTATAAGTCGGTTCAAGAGACAATGCGGCTTAAGCTGCCTTTTGGAATTGCGCAGATCGGAAAAGCTTTTCGGAATGAAATAACGGTGAAAAGTTTTCTACTACGAACCAGGGAGTTTGAGCAGATGGACGTGCAATACTTTTGCCGCCCCGAAGATGCCGACAGGTTCTATGAAGAGTGGAAGAAAAATCGTTTCGAATTCTACACTCAGTATTTGGGATTCTTAGGTGATCACGTCCGCTGGCGTCAGCACGATCAGGACGAACGCGCGTTCTATGCAAAAGATGCGTGGGATATTGAAATCAAGCTTGGTGATCTCGGCCTTAAAGAAGTTGAAGGCGTTCACCACCGCGGTAGTTATGACCTCGACCAACATGCTAAGTATTCGGGGAAGGATTTGACCTATTTCGACCAAGAAACAGGGGAGCGATTTAATCCATTTATTGTTGAGTGTTCGGGAGGCTTTAATAGATTGTTTTTGGCAACTTTATTTGAGTTCTATCGGGAAGAGCCGGACCGCGTAGTGTTGGCACTTCCTTCAAAACTCGCGCCATACAAAGCGGCGGTATTCCCGCTTCTGCGCAACAAACCAGAGCTCGTTGCGAAAGCTCGTATCGTGTTTGGCGCGCTCCGTGAAAAGTACATGGTTGCGTGGGATGATCGTGGCAACATTGGAAAGCGCTACTTCGCGCAAGATGAGATCGGCACGCCGTATTGCATCACCGTTGATTTTGATACGCTCGAAAACGACACAGTAACTATTCGCGATCGCGACACCGCAGAACAAAAGCGCGTGCCTATCAGCGACCTCGACAGCATCATCGCTAATGCTATTCGTCTATGAGTGAGATCATGCCCGGATCGACGCGACTTAAGCTTACGCTCACTGCGCGTGAAGCACTCGAGCGTCTCTATGAACAATTCAAGCAAGAAGCGCCGAAACTTGAATCGTTTTCCGATGTATATACCCCGGAAGAGATTGCACATGATCGTGCAAGGATAGCGTCATTCCATGCAAAGGTAGACACCAGTGATCAAGGGTTGTTTTCGCGAGCGATGGAGGCTGGATTACTTGAAGCCGGGAATGCGTGGCTCCCGGGAGTGATTTCAAAAGCTTCCGAGTTTGATGATCTTTTTCGAAAAGTAGATCTTGTGTGGGAAGTGGCGGGTGAGCATGGCGAAGTTGCGACCATTGCGCTTGATGTATTTGCGGGCAAACACGGGGAGGCAAAGCTCGATGCGCTCGTTGATGATGCAAGCTACGTAACAGAAATAAAATACCTTGCCGCAGAACTTTCCGAAGAGCGCGGCCGCGCTGTGGTTCCGCGTGTGCTTCTAGGAATTGCCGATAACGCCGCTCTGCAAGTATTTGTAGAACATCTCGCGCGGCTCATTTCTCTAAACGCGGATGTACGCCGTGCGGCACGCCAAGAACTCGCGTCATCTTCGCTTGGGGCGAGTTTTCGTCGCATTGTAGCTATGCAATTGCGGGCGATTGAACGTGCACTTGCACCATCCGCAGAAAACGATGAGCGTGTACGTAAGGTGCTACAATCGGCGCGCATTGCCGTGGAGGCGCTTGATGCAAAAGAAAAAACGCTTGTCGCAGAGAGCGGCAAGCGTCAAGAAGCGGAACCATGGGCCACTGATTTTGTCAGCGGCCTTACGACTTGAGCAGAACGATGATGGCGTCGCGCAGACTCGTCGCCTCGATGGCAACGAGCTTCCACTTCCGCCCGGAAATGTGACGCACCATGAGGCGCCAGTGGCGCAGTGCCAGCTTCCGGGCGACTGTGTGCACCACGTCATCCCTCTTCTGCCAGGGAAAGAACGCCCTCACTCGCATGCCGACCTCCTTAGGAAATCAATTATACAACAAACACTGGATAGGTCAATAAGCCCTATTGGGGGCTTTCTTTATCCACACAGAAACAGCAATGCGCGCGCACCAAGAGTGATACAATAGAGGCACATGGACATGCAATCACGTCGTACGTTGTTGAGTGGTGCAGGAGTACTTCTTGCGGTGATCGTCGTCGCATACTTCACGACGCGTTCGGGTGGTGACATGAAGCCGGGGACGTATTCTTTTTCTATAAAACTGCCAGAAATCTCTGCCGCTTCAAAGAGCAACATGCCCAACGGCATGCCTCCGTATGTTGTGCTCGGCACCATGCCAGAAGTAACCGGTGGCGGTGCATTGGTAGATCCGGCATACCCAGACAACTACAAGCCCCTGTGGATTCGCACAAAAACAAAAGATGAGCCAGCGCGCCTCGCCGCGGCGTATCGCATGTTCCTCAAAAATTCCGAGTGGAACATTACCACCGATGACGATCGCAACGGCGTCTTTACCCTGAAAGCAGACCGCTTTGCGCAGTCCATTGATGTAGTGGTGACCGGTATTCAGTCTGAATCATCGGCACGAGTCATTTTTATCCAACGCTAATATGATGAACGCACTTCGCATTGTATTCATTTCCGCCATTATCGCCGTAGCAATCCCTGTGGTGAAACCGGCTATTTTGTTGGCTGCCTGCCAGATGGGTGTGGACGTAAATACGTGTCCCATGAATTGCGTACAGAATGTATCGCCCCATTCACAGAACACAAAAGCGAATCTCGTTACTGGTGCGGGTAACGGTGGTAGTGCGTGGAATGTGTACCTGACGAGCGTGTGGCCGGGTGGCTCCGTAGAAAAGCTTGATGGAGCAACAAACATTACCTTTAGAGAAAACAACATTCCGCTCAACTCTGGCGATAACACGTTTATCACTGAGTGTTGGAGTGGTATGCCAGAGTATGAGTATCTTTCAGAGACGGTGCAGGGTCCGAACAATGAGCCGCCGTTGCCGTTTGCTTGTGCGAATAGGGCTGACGACGATGGAGATGGGTTGGCTGATTATCCAAATGATCCTGGTTGCGCGGATGTTAACGATGACGACGAATACAACGCATCAACCACAAAGTGGGTAGATATTGTGGTAAACGTACAAGATACATCCGGCAACGCCATCAGCGGAGGCTCGTGGAGTATTTCATGCCCGGCAACAGCCAAAAATAGCGAATGTCCGCTCTCTGGCTCTAATGGGTATAGCTCGCCGTCCGGTTCGCTCGCTGGCGTAGGAGACTACACCCTTTCTGCGGGAGACACGGGCACATACACCCTGCAGAGCGTTTCACCAGGCGCTACACAGACTCGTGGTAATGTTGACGGCACCGTAACGCTCTCATGGACGCTGACCTACGCTCCCGTTCCTACCGTAGATATACTCTGCAACAGCGCAAACTCGTGCAGTATCCAGAACGGCGCGAGCGCTACACTCTCATGGAGCACCAGCAATGCCTCTGCATGCACGGCGTCTGGCGCATGGTTGGGGGCTAAACCAACCAGCGGCAGTGAATCCACGGGCGCACTTACCAGTACGAACATCTATACACTCACCTGTGACGGCGTTGCAGATAGTGTCACGGTAACCGTTGCGGCAAACAGCGCGCCAACGGTGAGTGGCGTGCGCCTCGCCGAACCCGACTACTGTGCCCTTGGGCCCGGAGGCATTGTGTCGTGGACGTTTAATGATTCCGGAGACACACAGAGCGCCTACCAAGTGCAGATAGATGACAATGCTGGTTTTACCAGCGTGAACCATGATTCCGGGCAAATCTCTTCTTCTGCAACATCATACGGCATTCCGCAGGGACAGCTCACTTTTAACAGAACATACTATGCGCGAGTACGAGCATATGATGCTGGCGGTCTTGTTTCGAGCTACGCAAACATGTCACTGTGCACGGGTCCCGGGTGCGCGGTGAACCAGCAGTCCTGGTCTTCGCCACAAAACCAATACCCGTCGAATACTACCTTCTCGGTGTTACCACAGAGTCCGCGCGTTAACCAAAGCGTGGTATTCACTTCGCAAGCGGTGTGCTACAACGCTGGTGGTAATCCGCAAGCGTGTGCATCGTGGACGTGGACCTTCGGTGATGGTGCGGGCGCTGGTCCCGGTGCAAACCTTGGGACAACATCGCACGCATACACTGCAGAGGGGACGTATGCCGCAACCATGCAGGCCGCTGATGGAAACGGATACACCTGCCCTGTAACCCCTGCAAGCCAGAATGTTACGGTAGAAACACTGCCACTTCCGAAGTGGAAGGAAGTACTGCCGCAATAGCGGTGGATATCCAAAAGCCCCAGAAATGGGGCTTTTTGGTGCAAAAAGAGCATCTTGCTACAATGCTCTTTTTTGTGGTATAATATATCTAGTACCCTCACAACAGGAATTACATCAGAGTAGGGTTTTGTCTCAACTCCGCCTCACGGCGGTAAGGAGGGAATCCCATGCGCAACGCGCTCGTTCTCATCCTCCCCCTCACGCTTGCCGCGTGTGGGGGGGGAGGAAGCCCGTCTGGTCCCACCCCGGGGCCGACGGCAACGCCCACTCCGGGCACGCAGTCTGTCTCCGTCCGCGTTTTCAGCGGATGGGACGACATGCCCATCGCTGGGGCCGTGATCGTGACCCCTGCGGGTCGTGTGACGACGAATTCAACTGGCGAAGTCTCCATGTCGCTCCGTTCGGGCGATGCGGTGGACATCTCGGCTCCCGGCCATCGCGACTTCAACACGGCGTACCGGGGTGAGGGCCCCTGGAACGTGTACCTTTGGGACACGAGCCACGTCTCTGGCGCGTACATCGATGCGCTGGTCTACAACGAGTGGGGGCCTGGACGACGGCTCTCTCGCCCTGCGGCGGGTGCCATTGGCCTCGCACCGTCGGCGGAAATCTCCGCAGATGCACAGGCGATGAACGTGATCAATGCTTGTGCTGGCGAGATGACCGCAGCAACGCAAAGGGCGAGCGTTTCGGTGGGTGGAGCGGGCACGCAGTTCGCCCTACTCATCGACCCGGCGCTTGCGTCGGTGGGCTCTACCGGGAACGCTTTCACTGGGAATATCGTGTCGAGTACGCGCGTGCGATTCAAGGACCTCGCTGCAGCATCTGGGAGGGCGATGTGCCACGAGCTTGGTCACGGTCTCGGCCTTGGTCACTCCTTGGACCTCCGTGATACGATGAGTGTAACTGGTGGCCAGGGAGGGAATCGCTTTTCCTCATTTGAAGCCTACGTCTTCCGCATGATGTTCCGTCGGCGTCCGGGGACCAGTGCTCCGGATAACGACAGGGACGTCACTGCAGCCCTCTCGATGGCGCACTCCGTCGTCGAGATCGAGTGCCCGTTGTTGAGGCACTAGTTCCTGTTCCTCGGTAGGCGCGGAGTGATCCTCCGTTTCTACCACTGAGCGTTGCAAGAGAAGGCCCCCAATCCTTACCCTCTCGCAACGCTCTTTTTGTTTTTCTGTATGTATTAATGTTTCTTGCAATTCTTTGTTTTTAATGCATAATATGTAGCATGGAGGCGGGTAGGCATGCGCTTGATCGTGGTCGCGGTTCTCGTTACGTCTTCTGCGTTCGCGGAAGACGTAACCCTCAAGTTCCGTGATGCGGCTGCCTTGGGAGGGGGCGGCAGTGTGACGGCGTACGTGCGCGATGCGCACGATGTGGTCGTTGGTGCTGGCGCACAGATCGCGGTTCCTGCGGAAAGTTTCTTTGCCGCTAGTGCGGTTGGATTCCTTCCGCGCATGGCAATCGCGCCGACGGATGGTGCAACCGTGAAGCTCATTCCAACGGGCGATGAGAACGAGCTCATGACGCTCCACGAGCTTTTCTATCGCACCGCTGGGAACGAGGCGGGAAAGCCGTTCACGCGCCCCACGGCGGGCGTGATGGTGATCTCGCTCATGGATTCAACGGATGCCGTGCACGATCCAAAGGCGCTCACGCGAGCAATCGCGTATCTGCAACCATTTGTGCCGTGGATTAAGCTGGTAGAGCGGCGACCTGGGCAAGCAATGCCTGAAGACGCTGTGCGAGCCTACATCTACATCACCCACAACATCCCCGACACCATTGCGGGGTGGGCGTGGACCCTTCTGGACGGTGACACAATAGAGGAGGCGTTCGTCGAAGTTCGTCCCGAATACTTCGATGAGCACACGCTCGTACACGAGCTGGTGCACGTGCTTGGCTTGGCTCATCTGCACAACGCAGAGGGGCTCATGTCACGCACGTCAGTGAGCTGGGAATATGCGGGGCTTACCCTCGCAGAGCAGCGCGCGCTGTGGCTCATGCAGTTTCGTGAGCCGGGAACGCGCTGGCCAGACACAACGCTCCCGCAGGATTCGCAGATGCAAGCCGCGCGATTCTATCGCGTGAAGCTTGCGTGCTCGCTCCCGCGTACTCGATAGCCGAGTGTGCGGCTGGGCCCTCAATGTTTCGGGGGCCTTTCGTTTTCTTGTGCTTGTGGGGAGGATTTTGGTACTATGCGGGCTATGAGTGTAAAGCTTCTGCGTACCAAAAGTTACCTTGCCATGATCCGCAACGCGGCCCGTGGCGAGAATCATATGTTCCGGAACCTCTTCGCCGAAGTTAACGGCGTTGAGCGAGACATCGCTGATGACGGCAATCTCGCATGCGCGACCTTCGTTTCGTCAGTTCTCCTTTTGTGGGGGCTAGCGATGGAGCGGCATGCCACCGTTTCTGGCACGGTGCGCGATCTGCAGAACTTTGGGTGGGAGCGCAATGACACTCCGCGCGTAGGAAGCGTGATCGTCTGGAAGGAGCGTCCCTACCAAGATGGATCCCATCACAGTCACATCGGCTTTGTGGTTGGCGAAGATCGGGCCGTGAGCAACATGAGCGCCGAAGGCGTGCCACGTGAGCACTCAATAACTATGGATGGTGAGCGAGAAATCGATTACTTTCTGTGGCATCCGGAGCTCGAGAGTTAGGGTCGAAAGGTTGAATTTTGTTTAAAAACCAAGTAACCTATATAGGCTACAGGATTGCGGGCGTAGCTCAGCTGGTTAGAGCGCTTCCCTGTCACGGAAGAGGTCACCGGTTCGAATCCGGCCGCCCGCGCACGATACATACAGCCCCACTCGGGGCTGCATAGCTTTTACAAGGCCGGATTCGAACAAAAGAAAAAGCCCCGCGATGTGTTGCGGGGCGGGCCCTCCCTACCGTGTGCTTTGGGTGGTAGAGTAGAGGATCTTCATGAACTCGCCGCGCGCGGACTGGCGCTCGGCGAAGGGGATGTCTTGATTGCGCGTCTTGGCCGCAAGGTGGCGCAGTGCCACCTGCATGTTGCGCAGGGCTCGCCCGATCAACGTGGCTCGATTTTCGGGCGACGCAATACGCATTACCTGTGGTACGTCGGGTGTGTCGAGGCACGTGTGCTCCTGCAGGCGCGCCTCGAGATTACCCATGCGCACCGTACACCAACCCGCGGGCGTGACCTTGCTGATCATGCAAGAGAGCCCGAAGAGCTGGTTGTCGGGGTCGGTGACGATCCCGAACTGCTGGGGCACACTCATGAGGCCCAGCTCCACGCCAGACGCATGATGTGTTGCTGGTAGTCTCTGCGTGACTGCAGGGTTCCGGACGATCGGTCGTATCCACGGATTGCCTCCCACCATGGGATGAGCGTGGCCCGTACGTTCTTGAGTGCGCGCGAGGCTCTCCCATCGAGTGGCAACTGGCTTGCGGATACGATCATGACGTCATCCATCTGCCAGTGCCCACTGTTGGGCAGCAAGAACTGCGACATCGGAGCGTTGCTTACTGCGCCTTCTTTGACGCACAGAGCGACCCCTGGGCCATCGGGCGGCAGTATCCGTACGACGAACACTTCGCCGAACATGGGCATGTTCGGGTTGATCACCAAGAGCCGTGTGCCCTCTCTGATCTCGTTTTGCATGTGGCCTCCTTCAAGAGAAAGGAATACCAATTTTTCAGACGAAGGTCAAGATGCAGAGCTCAACACGCTGTGCTACACTCTCACATATTCTTTACCGTATATGCCATTACTTATCACTCGTTCAGAAGGTATAGATATCCAGATTGATCGCTCTGAAGAGCGAACGCATCGCGATGATTTGCAGACTCGAAGCGATGCTGACGGTGCACGCCTTAAGCGTTATTTAGAGATGCCCGATCTCTCACGCACGCCAGAGAGCCCTATCGCCGAACTCGTGCGTCGCATTGTAGAGCGCCCCTATTTTAAGGGGTTTGACCGTATTGAGGTTCCAGAAATCGTGCGTGCTGATATGAGTTTTGATCTCTTTAACTTTCCCGCGAATCACCCCGCGCGCAGTCGTTCGGATACCTACTATGTAACGGACGCGCACATCTTGCGCACGCACACCACGGTGATGTGGTACTACTACTTTGCGTCTGACGTGGTGCGTGAACGTATCGCGAACAATGAAGCCTTTGGCGTCTTCTCGCATGGGAAGGTGTATCGTAAAGATGAGATTGATCGCAATCATATGAACATCTTCCATCAGATGGATGGGCTGTACATGGTGCCTAAGGCGCAGAAAGATCTCTCTCGCGCAGATTTGGAAGAGGCGCTCGTTGAAGTGGCAAAGGGGCTCTATGGAGGGGAGATCGAATACCGTTTTAATGAAGATACATTTCCCTACACGCACCCGAGTCTTGAGATGGAAGTGAAGGTGGGCGACCGGTGGATCGAAGTGCTTGGCGGAGGTATTGTGCATCCAAGTGTTTTGGAAAAGCTGAACGTTGATCCTGCGGTATACACGGGGTGGGCATTCGGTTTTGGACTTGAGCGCCTTGCGATTATTAGTATGGCACTGCCTGATATTCGGCTCTTGTGGTCTGCGGATGTGCGCGTGAAGTCGCAGTTACAGCTCGGCCACACCTTTGTGCCGGTGAGTAAGTTCCCGCCGATCACTCGTGATATTTCATTCGTGGTGCAAAACGACTTCATTCCCAATAACTATTTTGATGTTATCCGTGACATTGGCGGTGACCTTGTTGAGGAAGTGAAGCTACTCGACACCTATGAGAACGTAGAGAAGTTTGGTGCCGACCGACGGAGTTACACCTACCGCATTGTGTATCGTAGCAACGAGCGCACGCTTACCACGGAAGAAATCGACCCTATCCAAGCGAAGATCTATGCCGAAACGGCGAGCCTTTTTAAGGCAGATATGCGGTAGTTTTTGGGCACTGGCAAGGGTTGAATATCCCGCGTTATCAGCGTAGAATAGAACTACACATGGCTGGTAAAAACACTTCCTCATATACCGCCCAGGATATCTATGTTCTGGAGGGCTTAGAGCCAGTTCGCAAGCGTCCTGGCATGTATATTGGGTCCACGGGGCCTGACGGTCTCCACCACCTCGTGTGGGAGGTTTTTGACAACTCGCTCGACGAAGCGATGGCTGGCCACGCCACTGATATTACGGTCTCATTGCTTCCCAATGGTCGTGTAAGTATTTCAGATAACGGCCGCGGTATCCCTGTCGAGAAACACAAGCAGACGGGTGTCTCTGCGCTGGAAACGGTGCTTACTACGCTCCATGCTGGTGGTAAATTTGATAGCGGTGCATATAAGGTTGCTGGCGGTTTGCACGGTGTTGGTGTCTCGGTGGTGAACGCGCTTTCAGTCTATCTAAAGGCGGAGGTGCGTCGTGATGGCGGGCTGTACGAACAAGAATACGAGCGTGGAAAGCCAAAGAAGGCGGTGCGCCGCGTAGGGAGTGCCGAAGGAACGGGAGTCACGATTACCTTTGATCCTGATCCGGAAATCTTTAAAGAGATCGCATTTGATGCGGATAAAATTTTATCTCACCTGCGCCAACAGGCCTACCTTTCTCGTGGCGTAAAAATCACCGTTATTGACGCACGCAATCCATTAAAAGTTGAGGGAGAGAAAGAACCACAGGTGCTCCCGTACTCGTTTTATTTTGAGGGTGGCATCGTTTCGTATGTGGGCTTTTTGAATCGCGACATGGACGCGAAGCACAAGAATATTTTTTATGCCGCAAAGCAGGAAGAAAGCGTGTTTGTAGAGGTCGCGCTCCAGTATGTTGATGATCTCCAGCCTCGTGACATCAGTTTTGCAAACAACATCCACACTACGGAAGGTGGCGCGCACCTTACCGGTTTTAAGACTGCACTAACGCGCACCCTGAACGACTACGCTCGAAAGAACGGATTCCTCAAAGAGAAGGACGACAACCTTTCAGGGGAAGATGTGCGTGAGGGTCTTACCGCAGTCATTTCCGTAAAGATTCAATCGAAAGAACTCCAATTTGAAGGGCAAACAAAGGCAAAGCTGGGCAATACCGAGGCGCGCACTGCTGTTGAAGCGGCCACCAACGTAGAACTGGCCGATTGGTTGGAGCGTAATCCTACGGATGCGCGTGGTATTTTAGAAAAGGTCATCTTGGCATCAAAGGCGCGCTTGGCCGCGAAGGCAGCTCGCGAAACAGTGCTTCGCAAGGGTGCGTTGGAAGGCATGACGCTTCCGGGGAAGCTTGCCGATTGCTCGAGCCGCGATGCGTCTGAATCAGAGCTTTTTATCGTAGAGGGAGACAGCGCAGGTGGTAGCTCGAAGATGGGTCGCGACCGCAAGACGCAAGCTATCTTGCCGTTGCGTGGAAAAATCTTGAACGTTGAGCGTGCTCGTTTAGATAAAATGCTTGCCTCCCAAGAAGTGCGTGCGTTGATTATCGCGCTCGGCACCGCGATCGCTGAAGAATTCGATATCGCGAAACTTCGCTATCACAAGATCGTGATTATGACCGACGCTGACGTCGATGGGGCGCACATTCGCACCCTATTGCTCACGCTTTTCTATCGCTACTTCCCGCAGCTTATCAGTGCGGGGCACATCTACATTGCACAGCCACCGCTGTACCGCATCGCAAAGGGGAGTATGGTGCGCTATGTCTACTCTGATGCCGAACGAGACGGCATTCTTAAAGAAATCGGTGCGGCTGCCGCCGAAAAAGAAAAGGCAAAAAAGAAGAAAGCAACTGCGGATGATGAGTGGGAGGTTGAGGCACTTGATGGCGCCGCTCCCGCCGTAGATGAGAGCGCAGGAGAGCAGAAGATCTCTGGCGTATCCATCCAGCGTTACAAAGGCTTGGGAGAGATGAACGCAGAACAACTGTGGGAGACCACGATGGATCCCAAGCGTCGCCTGTTGTATCAGGTGAACGTCGCCGATGCAGAGAAGGCAAATCACACCTTCGATATCCTCATGGGCGCTGATGTATTGCCCCGCAAAAAGTTCATCCAGTCGCATGCGCGCAGTGTGCAGAATATCGACATTTAAAAGGGAATTGACGTTCGCTTTCAGACGTGCTATCGTTATCGTCTGTAAGCGCCCCCGGGCGTTTTTCTCTACCACGACATGACTACCTTTTTACAAGAAGTACGCACAGAGTTAGCAAAAGTGAGTTGGCCAAATCGCGCACAAGTCATCCGCTATACGGGTGTTGTTGTTGCGATCACCATCGTTATGGCTGCCTATCTTGGCGTTTTGGATGCGCTTTTCGCGTATATCCTTACGCTTATCGTTTCTTAATCTATGGCAAAGCAAGCAAACATTGAAGAACGTCGCTGGTACGCCATTCATACATACTCTGGCTACGAAGATAACGTCTCTCGTAGCTTAAAGCAGCGCGTGGAGACGCTTGGTTTTGAAGACCAGATTTTTAACATTCTCGTGCCAAAAGAGAAGAAGATCCGCATTCGTAACGGCAAACGCGAAACAATCGAAGAAAAAATCTTTCCTGGCTATGTACTGGTAGAAATGCTCGTTAACGATGCATCGTGGTACGTGGTGCGCAACACGCCAAATGTGACTGGGTTTATCGGTGCTGGCACGGTGCCAACGCCACTCTCTGCGTCGGAAGTGAACGATCTCCTTGCCCGCTCTGGCGCGAAGGAGCCTTCATACCAAGTAGACATTGCAGTTGGGGAGCGTGTGAAAATCACTGACGGCCCCTTCAAGGACTTCGATGGTAAAATCGCAGAGGTTGATCCAGAGCGCGGTCGCGTCAAAGTATTAGTAACGATCTTTGGTCGCGAAACGCCCGTGGAGCTTGACTTCTTGCAGATGAAGAAGTTGTAGTATATACTCGTTTGGCTTATCGCTTTAGTGCGGTGACGCTTCTCCCGCGCAAAGCACGTATACATGGCAAAGAATATCAAAGCAGTCGCAAAACTTCAGATCCCCGGTGGCCGCGCAACGCCAGCGCCTCCAGTAGGTACGGCACTTGGTCCTACCGGTATTAACTTACAGCAATTTGTTCTGCAGTTTAATGACGCAACGAAAGATCGTCCGGGTGAGGTCACGCCAGTCATTGTTACTATCTACGATGACCGTTCATTCTCTCTTGAGTTTAAAACTCCGCCAGCAGCCTATCTTCTTCAGGTAGCCGCAGGCCTCGAAAAGGGTTCAGGCGAACCGAATAAGAAGAAAGTTGGTTCCGTCACTAAGGCACAAGTACGAGCAATCGCCGAGAAGAAGATGCAGGATCTCAATGCAAACGATGTAGAGGCTGCAATGAAGATCATGGAAGGCACCGCCCGCTCTATGGGCATAGAGGTGAAGTAACTCAAAATAGGAAATTCTATTTATGTCCGTAGAAATATTAACTCATAACCGAGACAGGTTTATGTATGTCGATGGCTATTTGTGGATGTGGGACACCGTACAAGAGAGGGGCCTGCAGATGGATTTAGCCACCAAGTCGTTCGGTGATGTTTTGGTTGCTGGTTATGGGCTTGGGATTGTACAAGAATTCTTGCTAAAGAATAACAAGGTCAAATCAATAAATACCGTTGAAAAATCTGGCGACGTGATAGAAAAAATGAAAGAGCTCGGCCAAATACACGGCAACGTGACGATATCTGATTTCTATGATTTATCGGAAGATAAGAAATATGATTGTATAATAGGAGATATTTGGCCGGATATTTCATCCAAGTTTTTAGGAGAGTATGTAAAATTTAAAGAAAAATCGGAAAAGTTATTGAAACCAGGCGGGACTATTTTGGCTTGGGGTAGCGATTATTTTGAGTATCTTTTAAAATAGATTTTTTTCTCGGCGGGGAGATAGACTATTTGTCGCTCCTCCGAAGTGAAGTAAGGTTGCCTTCTTCTCACATCTCAATTAGACTGAATGACGCCCAGAGGGGCGTCGTTCTTTACGGGGGAGGCGCGCATGCCGTTTATCACATTCGAAGGGATGGAGGGATCTGGCAAGACCACTCAAGCGCGTCGCCTTGCCTCGGTTCTCTCGGGTTTTTACGGGCGTAACGTCGTGCTCACGAAAGAGCCAGGTGCGAGGACCGCGGTTGGCCGAGGAGTTCGCGAGGTGTTACTTGCTCCGCGGGACACCATACTGTATCCCGACGCCGAGTTCTTTCTCTTCCTTGCTGACAGGGCCCAACACGTTCGCGAGATCGTACAGCCAGCGCTCCAGCGTGGTGACTGGGTGGTGAGCGATCGCTACGTCGGCTCCACGTTTGCCTATCAGCTCGTGGCTCGGGATATGAGCGATCGCGCTGTGCGAATGCAGGCGATCAAGCTCGCGACTGGCGGGCTGATGCCGGATCTCCAGATCGTCATCCTGATCGATCCTGAAGAAGGCATGCGTCGCGCGATTGCGCGCGGTGGTAAGCTGGACCGCCTTGAGCAGGAGGAGCTCGCGTTCCACCATCGCGTGCATGAGGGGTTCAGGGAGTGGATCACCTGCTCTCCAAACTGCACTGCCATCGTTGACGATGGAGTGAAAAGCGTCGAAGAAATCCACCACGAGATTCTCGCTCGCGTGCACCACAAGTTCTCTCCGCTATGCGTGGCGTAACCAGAAGAACGTCCCTCTAGCTTTCGAGCTCGGGGAGCGCTTTTTTTTGCTCAAAAAACATGCTACCGTTGGGTATTCGTATGGAATATACGCCTACTATTGGCCTTGAAATTCACGTCGAGCTTAAGACGCGCACGAAGATGTTCTGCGCGTCTTTGAACGATCCAGACGAGAAGCGCCCGAACACAAACATTTGTCCTATTTGCATGGGGCATCCGGGCACGCTTCCGGTTGCAAACGAGGAAGCCATCCGCAAGGTGGCGCTCGCAGGCATGTCGCTGGGGTGCACGATTGATCCCGAAACATTCTTTGAGCGTAAGAACTATTTCTACCCCGATCTTCCCAAAGGATATCAGATCACCCAATACCAACGACCTTTCTGCAAAGATGGCGCGTTGAATATCTTGGGCGCCAACGGAAAGCCAAAGACCATTCGCATCGAGCGTATTCACTTAGAAGAAGATGTTGGCAGGTCATATCACAGCGCCGACGGGAGCGATACGCTTTTAGATTTTAACCGCGCTGGAGTCCCGCTCATGGAGCTCGTAACAAAGCCCGACTTTACCTCTGCAGAAGAGGTGGTTGCATTTGCAGAAGAGCTTCGCCTTATCCTTCGCTACGCGGGTGTTTCCGATGCTGATATGGAAAAGGGGCAGATGCGTGTTGAGGTAAACATCTCCATGGCTCCAAGCGACGCGCCGGGCACCGGAACGAAGGTAGAAGTAAAGAACATCAACTCGATTAATGCCGCTGGACGCGCCGCGACCTATGAAATGGAGCGCCAAGCGAACGTGCTTCGCTCTGGCGAGCGTGTGATTCAAGAAACGCGCGGATGGGATGAGATGCAGGGATTAACCGTTTCACAACGCATCAAAGAAGGTGCCGCAGACTATCGCTATTTCCCGGAGCCGGATTTGCCACCTATCGTGCTTACGCCGGAATGGCTTGTCGATGTGCAGATACGCGTCCCAGAACTCCCGGCAGAGCGCCGCGCTCGTTTTACGCAAGAATACGCCCTTCCCGAGCACGACATTGAAGTAATGACCACGAACCGTCCGCTCGGTGACTATTTTGAACACGTCGCCAGCGAGCTTGGCTCATTTGAAAAGCTTTCGCACTTAGATCGTCCGAGCGCGGAGCATGTACCGCGTTTATATAAGCTTGCCTCAAACTATCTCATGACGGAACTGGTGCGCCACCTCGATGCCGCTGGGTTGCCAATTTCGCAGTGTCCTATTTCTCCAGAACATTTTGCTGATGCAATTGTGCGAGTCTTCCACGGAGAGGTTTCTTCGTCGGGTGCGCAGGCACTCATCGCCGGCATGTTTGAGAATGGCGCATCGCCAGAGGCCATTATTCGAGAGAAAGACCTTGCGCAAGTTTCCGATTCCGGAGCACTTTTAGAAATTGTATCGCGCGTGCTCGCAGAGAATGAAAAGGCAGTTGCAGATTTTAAAGCAGGGAAAGAAGCTCCCTTGAAATTCCTTGTGGGCAAAGTCATGGCCGCATCAAAAGGGAAAGCAAATCCACAAGTTGCTCAAGAGCTGATTCTCAAAGCGCTTCAATAAAAAGAAAAGCGGGCACGTCATTGCTATTCTTTCGCAACATTCCTATCGCGGTGGCGTAATCCACCGCACTTCTTTATTCCTTCGCCACCAGGTGAGCTGGCGCTTGGCGTAGGCAATGATGTCGTGGAGGAGTGCGGTGCGCATTTCGGTGCGCGTGATCTTCTTTTGGAGAAGGCGCGCAACCCAGCGATACTCAAGTCCAAAGGATTCTAGCTTTTTCCAACTCACGCCCTGCGTGTGTAGTCTTTGCACTTCGGCAATCATCCCTTGGTGCAAACGTGCGTCGAGACGCTTTTTAATACGAGCTTGTAGCTCTTCCGTGTTACGCGAAACGCAGAGATAAAGGACGCCATAAGGCATAGTGGCGCTTTGTTGGGGCACCGGCCTGCCTGTTTTCATGACGATCTCGAGCGCGCGAATGAGGCGTACGGGGTTGTGGCGGTCAATAGAGCTGGCGCGGGCAGGATCAAGCTTTTGGAGCTTAGTAAAAAGTTGTGGAGCTGAAAGTTTTTGGAGCTTCGCACGTAGTTGTGAGTCAGGTTTTACATTAGGAATAGAAGTGCCATACACAAGCGCATCAATCCAAAAACCCGTCCCGCCGCAGATAATGGGTACCTTACCGCGCTTAGCTATATCGCGAATTGCTTTTGTAGCATCGCGTACAAAATGAGCCACGGTGTATTGGCGCATGGGGGAGGCGATATTAAGCAACCAATGTCGCGCGAGTTTCTGCTCACGCTTCGTGACCTTTCCAGTCCCGATATCCATGCCCTTATACACCTGCCGTGAATCTGCGGAAATGATCTCGCCATTGAGAGTGCGGGCAAGGTGAATGGCGAGATCAGATTTTCCTGATGCCGTTGGGCCGGCGATGACGATAAGTTTTGGCTTATCCTGGGCGCCTTTTTGAGACATTTGACAGAATATATACCATATGGTAAGATATACGCAATGGCTACCAAGGTTGCCAGCGCCCGCACCGGGCTCGAGGCCCAGTAAGCGGACAGCATAACAGCATAACCAGGCCCGGGGACAGGTAATCTGAATCCCTGGGTGACGTAGACACAAGTTCCCGCCTGAAGGCGGGGACGCGAAAGGAAGCAGGAGGGCATCGCGGCCCATAATGTTATCCGAGTAGCACCCGGCCCCCTTGCGTGGAGTGTATAGCAGAGTAAGTCATAGAAGCCTGCGGGCGAAACTATGCATCTCTCACTTCACCGGGGGCCTTTTTCTTACGCTGTTTTTGCGGTAATCTCTGCGGCTGCCTTTTGTATAAATGATTCGAGTGATACCGCTCCCGTGTCACCGGCGCCACGCTGACGTACGGCAACGGCTTGCGCTTCAGCTTCTTTTGCGCCAACTACGAGGAGATATGGAATCTTCATCATCTCTGCGGCCCGGATTTTCTTTCCGATGCTTTCGTTCTCATCGCGAAGTTCTACGCGGAATCCTGCGGCGGTGAGTGAAGCAACAACGCTTTGTGCGTATTCAAGCTGTTTTTCTGAAATAGGGAGGACGGCAACCTGCACGGGTGCAAGCCAGAGTGGGAATGCTCCTGCAAAGTGCTCGATGGCGATGGAGAGGAAGCGTTCGATCGAACCCATGATCGCGGCGTGAATCATCACAATGCGCTCTTTCTCTGCTTTTTCATTTACGCAGGTGAGGTCAAAACGCTCTGGCATGTTCATGTCGAGCTGGATGGTGGCCACTTGCCACTCGCGGCCAAGAGAATCTTGCGCGAGGAAGTCGAGCTTTGGACCATAGAATGCGGCTTCGCCAAGGCCATCAATCGCATCAACGTTCTTTTCTGCAACAATGTCTCGCAAAATGCCTTCTGCAGTCTCCCAGCGTTGTGGGTCGCCAAGGTATTTTTCGGGGTGTGCGGGGTCGTGGCGTGAGAGGCGAACGCGGAGTGCAAAGCCAAATGGGGCATAGAATTCGTGAACAATGTCCCACACTTTCAAAAACTCTTCGCGGGCTTGTGACATGCGGCAAAAGACGTGCGCGTCATCTTGCGCGAAGCTTCGCACGCGTGAGAGGCCCGAGAGCTCGCCCGACTGTTCATCGCGATAGCACGTGGTGGTGTTCGCATAGCGTTGGGGTAATTCACGGTAGCTCCACTGCTTGCGTGCGTAGATCTGCGTGTGGTGAGGGCAGTTCATCGGCTTCATGGCAAACTCATGCTTCTCGCGCGTAGTGATACGGAAGAGGTCGTCTTTAAATTTCTCCCAGTGGCCCGAGGTGACGTAGAGGTCTTTCTTCGTGATGTGAGGGATCTCTACCTTCATGTAGCCACGCTTGGCGCGGAGTGACCACACAAAGTCATCGAGTACATTTCGCAGGAGGGTTCCTTTTGGTGTCCAAAGGGGAAGGCCAGCGCCAACGAGATCAGAGAAGGTGAAGAGATCAAGCGCAGGCCCGAGAATCTTGTGGTCGCGCTTTTTTGCTTCCTCAACCATGGTGATGTGTGCTTCAAGTTTTTCTTTCGATTCAAAGGCGAGCCCATAGATGCGGGTAAGTTGTGCTTTTGTTTCATCACCGCGCCAGTACGCACCCGCGAGCTTTTCAAGCTTAAAACTATTGGCAGGGATTTCTTGTGCCGGGTTTTCTACGTGGCCTCCGCGGCAGAGATCAGTGAAGTCGCCGCTGGTGTAGAGGGTGATTTTTTCACCTTTACTGACGATTTCTTCAATGAGTTCGAGCTTGAACGGGTTTCCTTTGAACACTTCGCGAGCTTGGGCTTCGGAGACTTCGCGGTGCGCAAATGCTGTCCATGTGGGCAGGAGCTTGCGCATGGTTGCCTCTATTTTTTCAAGGTCATGTTCGCTGATCGGGGTAGGGAAGAGAAAGTCATAGTAAAATCCCGTTTCGATAGCGGGACCGATGGTGCGCTGTGCATCGGGGAAATGCTTCATGACTGCCGCGGCGAGCAGGTGAGCGAGAGAATGCCGGATCTGTTCTAATTGCTGTGCCATAGTTTCTGTAGAATACCGAATAATGGTGGCAAATGAAAGGTTTTGACTCAAACGGGAAACTGTATTATAATGACCTCTCTCGTCGTTACATCAAGGAGGGTCAGTGACGGAGATCGAGAAAAAGTTTCGGGTGCTTGCGGTGGAGTTCCTCCGCGAGCAACATAAGTCAGGCGCGCCGCGACACGAGATGACCAGTGAGCTGCGCTTCATTTCGGCAAGGGCCCTTGCCTCTGCTGAGCTCGAAGTGTGTGGTGAGGACCACTCCATGCGAGCGGCGCATCTGCGAACTGGCACAGTGCCGCGTCTCATGCCGGATTCGACACGGCGCCTGACGGCACTCAACGGCGTGGGATAGGAGGACGGGATGATGAACGAAATCGAGGCTCGATTCCGCGCCACTGCCAGTGAAGCGCTTGAGATGGGCGTGCGCCGCGCCGAAGTGGCAAAGCTCCTGCGCGATCTCGCTAGGGACATCATGCAGGAGGGGGGCGTTCCGCGCGGGCAGCCGTGCGCCCCGCCGCACCAGGGCTGCCAGCACTAGGAGCCCAGTTCTTTCCGGGCCGGAGATACCCCAGGGTGTCGCCGGCTCTTTTATTTTCCAAGCTCTGCGAGCGACTTTAATGAATCGCAGAGGAATGAAACGCGTCCATCGCGTTCATTCACCTTGCCCTGCGCAACGAGAATGTGGTTCTCGGTGCAGATGTCTTGAAACTTTGCCAGCACTGTTGGGAATACCACCGCTTCCATTTTTCCCGTGAGATCTTCAAGCTCTAGAAAGGCCATCGGCTTTCCAGTTTTTGTAACAATCTTTTGCACCCGAGTCACTATACCTCCAATAGCGAATGAATGCGTGACGCGTGGCACAATGTTTTTGATCGGAATGACACGTTCTTGTGCGAGCTGTGTTTTAAATGAGTCGAGTGGGTGCTCGGAGACATAGAGACCAAGGAGCTCTTTCTCCCATGAAAGGCGCGACCACGTCGTTGCTGGCTCCGCTTTTGCCAAGCTCACCGGTGGCAGAGCTGTCGCAGTATGCTCACCAAAGAGGCTCGTTTGCCCGCTGGAAGCGTTTTTTTGATGTTCGCGTGCGTAGCTCAACAGGTTATCCATACTGGCCAAAAGGGCGCTGCGTTCGCCGAATGCATCAAGTGCGCCCGACTTAATAAGGCTCTCTAGGGATTTTTTATTGAGGTCTTTTGCAGGAATGCGGGTAACGAAATCTGCGACGCTTGTGAATGGTCCACTCTTTGCACGTTCAGCAATGAGTGCCTGTACCGCATGCTCACCAACGTTTTTGATGGCAGTGAGTCCAAAGCGGATGGCGGGTGGCGTGTCGGAGACAACCGCGAAGCGTTCGCCACTTTGATTGACGTCGGGAGGGAGAACGTCGATTTTCATTGAACGACATTCGTCAATCAGAAACGCGATACGTTCCACGTCGCCCGTTTCACTGTTCATAAACGATGCCATGAATTCGGCGGGGAAGTTGGCCTTCAGATACGCTGTTTGATATGCGATAACCGCATAGCATGCGGCGTGACTTCTATTGAACGCGTAGCGGTTGAATGGTTCGACAAGGCCCCAGAAGGTGTCCGCCACGTCTTTCGGCGTGCCAACGCGTGCACACCCATCTTTAAACTTGCCCTCCTGTTCGTCGAGGAGTGATTTGATCTTCTTGCCAACCGCTTTTCTCATGATATCCGCTTCGGCAAGACTAAATCCGGCGAGCGCTCGTACGGCGGCCATGAGTTGTTCTTGGTACACCATAATGCCGTAGGTGTTCTTAAGAATAGATTCGAGGGCGGGATGCAAATAGACAACCTTACTCCGTCCATGTTTGCGATTAATATAATCGGGGATCAGGTCCATTGGCCCCGGGCGATACAGGGCGCACATAGCGATAATATCTTCAACGGTGGTTGGGCGAAGCTCCTTGAGGTATCGCTTCATGCCCGCAGATTCCAACTGGAAGACTCCCGTGGTTTTCGCCTCTTGGAGGAGCCGAAATGCCTTTGCGTCATCAAGGGGAAGCGCGTCTATGTCTATCGTAACGCCATGCCGCTCTTTAATCATGGTGAGGGCGTGTTCAATAATAGTGAGGTTCGCAAGCCCCAAGAAATCCATTTTCAAGAGCCCGAGATCTTCAACGGCGTGCATTTCGTATTGGGTGATGATATCGCCCTCGTTGGTACCCTGTTGGAGAGGGAGATATTCGGTGAGCGGCTTTGGAGTAATCACCACAGCACACGCATGGGTAGAGGCGTGTCGCGCAACACCTTCAAGCTTAGCGGCTGAATCGATGAGGCGTTTGATGTCGGGGTCTTTATCGTATGCCTCCTTAAGCTCTGCGACGCTTTCAAGCGCTTTTGCAAGCTGACCCGTTTTGTCTCCTCCAGCGTTTGGGTTGAACGGGATCATTTTCGCAACGCGATCACAAAAATCATAGCTTAATCCAAGCGCGCGGCCGGTGTCGCGAATGCTTCCGCGCGCGGCCATGGTTCCGAACGTAATGATCTGCGCGACGTGGTCTTTGCCATATTTCTCTGATACGTAGTGCAGTACTTCATCGCGTCGGTGGTCGGCGAAGTCAAGGTCGATATCAGGCATGGAGATGCGTGCAGGATTCAAGAATCGTTCGAAGAGGAGGTTGTAGTGGAGGGGATCAATGTTTGTGATACTAAGCACGTATGCCACCAAGCTTCCGGCGGCAGAGCCGCGGCCTGGACCCACGATAATGCCCTGGCGCTTTGCCCAGTTCACGAAATCTTGGACGATGAGGAAGTAGGAGGCAAAGCCAGTTTCTTTAATGACTCCCATTTCATAGGTAATGCGTTCGGTGACGTCAGCACGCTCTGTCTCGCCAAAGCGACGGCGCACCCCCTGCGCTACGAGTTCTGACAAATACGCGAACGTGTCGGTGTACCCATCTGGAAGTGGGAACGAGGGGAGTTGCGTTTTGCCGATCTCGATAGTGAGAGAGCAACGATCTGCAATCTGTGCCGTATTTTCAAACGCCGCTTGCACAACATCTTCGCCGAGAGGAAGGAACTTCTCACGCATCTCTTCTGCGGTGAGCAGAGAGAAATCGTCTTGGTTCATGCTAAAGCGATCTTTGTCATCGAGCTTATTGCCTGTCTGCACTGCGAGGAGAATGTCGTGAGCTTCTTGATCGTGGTGGTGTGTATAGTGAGAGTCTTGTGTGGCGACCATGGGGATATTGAGATCGCGGGCAAGACGAACAAGCTGTGGCGTTACCATGTTCTGATCGGGAATACTGGTATGCTGTTGCAGCTCAATAAAGAAGTTTCCTTTTCCGAAGATGTCTTCGTACTCTCGTGCCTTTGCGCATGCGGCGGGATAATCATTGCCGGTAAGAGCACGCGAAATCTCTCCCGCAAGGCAGGCCGAAAGACCGATAAGTCCTTTGCTGTGTTGGCGCAGTATTTCTTTATCGATCCGCGGCTTGTAATAGAAGCCTTCAAGGTGTGCGGCGGTAACGAGCTTGATGAGGTTCTGGTAGCCCTCGTTTGTTTCGGCGAGAAGGATGAGGTGGTAGCGCTGGTCATCGATGCCGGCACGCTTGTCATGTCGCGATCCGCTCGTGATGTACATTTCACATCCGATAATTGGTTTCACGCCAGCCTTTGTTGCCTTCTTATAGAATTCGATGGCGCCATACATGACGCCGTGATCGGTGATGGCAACAGAATCCATTCCCGCCTCTTTTACGCGAGATACAATGGCGTCAACTTTCGAGAGGCCATCCAAAAGAGAGTAGTGTGAATGGGTATGTAAATGGGTGAATCGCATGCGTCCCCATTGTGGCCCGACCGGAGGCCGTCTGCAATGGATAACCGACGGCGCTTGCAGGGGGCATCTTTCCGTGGTATTCTGTGCCTCACGTATGGCAGTACCACGACACCATTTGGCCAAAGGCCGACAGGGTCGCCGTCGCAGTCACCTGGCACGAAAGCCAGTGGGGCTGAGCGCGTGCGGACACTGTAAAAAAATGATTCGCCCCCACACGACCTGCACATACTGTGGGTATTACAAGGGGCGTCAGGTAGTGGACGTTGTTGGCAAGGCGCTCCGCAAGCAGGAGAAGGCCCGTCAGCGCACCGCATCCTAGTTTTCAAGCATGGCATCACGACACCTCTCTCGATCAATCGCACTGCAGACACTCTACGAGTGGGATTTCCGAGACAAAAATGAGGAGAAGTTGGATGCCGTTATTGAAAAGAATCTCGTCGAGTTCGGAACCGGGCTCGACGATGCACAGTTCGTCCGCGACCTTATCAAGGGCGTTTTGGCGCATCGCGAAGCGTTAGACCAGATCATCGAAAAGGCGGCGCCTGCGTGGCCGCTCGATCAAATCGCGATCGTTGACCGAAACATTCTTCGACTGGGCTTGTGTGAGCTTCTCTTCGGAGATCGCTCCGCGGTTCCGCCAAAGGTTGCGATTAACGAAGCGATTGAGCTGGCGAAATCATTCGGCGGCGAAGCTTCGGGACGATTTGTGAATGGGGTCTTGGGAACAGTCTATCGTGAGATTGGGGAGCCTGGAAAAGATGATGCTCCTCATCGTGGGGAAGGTGACCACAAGCCTTCAGATTCCGCTGATACCGCAGAGGCAGACAGCGCACATGACAGTGCACAATCGTAAGTTGTGAATCGTCATGTTCTCTGTTGCCATGCGCACACTTCGCATGGAACACGACGCACTCCTCGCCCGCCTTCAAGAGGTTATTGGGCACACGTTTGCACAACAAGAGCTCCTAAAACAAGCGATAACACATCGCTCCTATTTGAACGAAAACCCCTCCTGGCCACTAGATCACAATGAGCGCCTTGAGTTTTTGGGCGACGCGGTATTAGAACTTGTAGTGACAGAGCACCTCTATCAAACGTACCCCAACCCAGAAGGAGAGCTTACCAACTGGCGCGCTGCTCTGGTGAACGCAAACACGCTGGCGCTTATTGCGAGCGACTTAGCGTTGAATGAATGTATGCTCCTTTCTAAGGGTGAGGCTCGCGATATTGGGCGTGCGCGACAGTACATCCTCGCAAATGCTATGGAGGCTCTTATCGGCGCCGTGTATTTGGATGGAGGATATGCTCCGGCTGCTGCCGTCATTACAACCCACGTGCTTAGCCGCCTTCCTGATATTATCGAAAAACGCTTATATCGTGACCCAAAGAGCGTTTTACAAGAAGAAGCTCAAGAGCGCGTGAGCGCGACGCCTACCTATGAAGTGCTTGAAGAGTGGGGGCCTGATCACGCACGCCATTTCCGTGTAGGAGTCTTTTTGAGTGGAGAGCAGACGGGTGTGGGCGAGGGGCCATCCAAACAAGATGCGCAACAGGCCGCGGCGCAGGACGCGCTTACCAATAAGAAGTGGGGGAAGTAGAGTTTTTAGAAACACTATCGCTCTTCGACTCCCGTCGCGGTCCCAGCGGGACTGTGCGGTCTCACTCGCCCTCGCTCGTCTCCTTACGGAGACACCATGCCCGCTCGGGCTCCGAATGGTCTTCAGGAGCCCACATTCTTTTCATGCTGGAAAATTTATGTAGGTAATGATCCTCTGGCTGTAGGGCCTCTCGGAACCCGAAAGTGCACGGTGCGCCCTATGGGCGCAGTGAGGGTGAGAGGGAGCGCGTGCGCCTCGCTGGGGCGCACGACGCGTGCCCGAAAGACAGAGGTCATTGCCGAATGGCGCCACTTGTCTTTTTTTGAGTCTGTGCTAGTATATTTCGCACAATGTTAATGATCCGTCTCCAACGTGTTGGCAAGAAGAAGCAGGCATATTTCCGCCTCGTTCTTACCGAGCACACAAAGAAACCCCAGGGTGAGTACCAGGAGCTTTTGGGCACCTATGATCCGCATGCGAAAAAGCTTGCTACGCAACAGGAGCGTATCGCATACTGGCTGACCAAGGGTGCGGTGGTGAGTCCAACGGCAAACAATCTCCTCGTCAATCACAAGATTATCGATCGCGAAAAGGTACAAAGCTGGAAGCCAAAGAAGAAAACAGCAACGGCGTAATGCCCGAGCAGAACACGAGGGCCACGGGGCCCTCGTTGTGTTTATTCATCCTATGGAAGTTATTCGTTGTACTACGGACACTATTTCTGAAGAGATTATCCAGCGCGTGGTGTGGGTACTCTCGCGTGGCGGCGTGGCAATGCTTCCCACAGATACGCTCTATGCGTTATGTGCGAATGCACTGAATGAAAAAGATGTGCGCCACGTTTTTCGTATCAAGGGTAGACCAGAACACAAGCCGGTACCCGTTGGAGTGCGCGACCACCGCTGGGCAGAGGAGCTTGCATATGTGAATACTCGTCAGGCCGCTTTTCTCAAGGCGGTGTGGCCTGGTCCCGTTTCCGTTATTCTGGAGTCTCGCGATTTAGTGCCCGCTATCACTACAGCGAGTACGGGAACTATTGCGCTCCGTGCCGCAGCCGCTCCTCTTGTTGATGCAGTGCTTCGGTCATTTGGCTATCCGCTTACGCTCACATCTGCGAACGTATCGGGCCAAGAGCCATTCCGTGATGTGGAGCGTATTCTCGAGTCGTTTTCTCGTTTGAAGCCTGATATCGTGGTGGACGTAGGAGCACTCCCTGTATCTACTCCCTCTACTATTGTAGATCTTACGGGGGCCCAGCCGCGCATTGCACGTGTTGGTGCCGCAAAGCCAGAGGACCTACTCCGCACCTTTTCCCTCATTACCGATGCAACCCATGCCCATGGCAACCATTCTTGACGGCACTATTATTGCGGAGCACATGCATGAGCGTATTCGTATGCGTGTCGATGCACTTGGCGTTGCTCCTATGCTTGCGGCTGTGTCTGTAGGAAAAGACCCCGCGGTCGAAAAATTTATTGCTATCAAGAAAAAAGCGGCCGAGCGATGCGGGATCAATTTTTCATCATATGTCATCGAAGATGCTTCTGACGCGAAGCTTCGAGAGGCGATTGCGTTTCTCAACGCAGATGATGAGACCACGGGTATCTTTTTAGAACTGCCGTTACCGCATGGCATGGATGCAGATCTGTACATGAACCTTATCGACCCGGGTAAAGATGTTGATGTACTCACGGCACAGCGCCTTGCGACATTTCACGCAGATCCCGCTGGTCTTGTACTCTTACCACCGACTGTTCGTGCATTGCGCGAAGTATGTGAATTGCGCGGCATGGCATTGCATGGCATGCAGTGCGCTGTTGTGGGTGGTGGCCAGCTTGTTGGCGATCCCATCGCACGGTGGCTTCAAGCACAAGGTGCGATAGTTGCTCTCATTGATGAGCACACGAAAGATCCTGCTGCAATTGCATCGCGTGCAAACCTCATCGTTTCAGGAGTAGGTAAGCCAAAGCTGATTACGAAAAAATGGATCAAAGAAGGCGCAACAGTGATTGATTTTGGCTACGCGCTCCACAAGGGAAAAGTAACGGGGGACGTGGATGTAAAATCAGTTGCTCCGCTTGCCGGTCTCCTCACTCCCGTGCCCGGCGGCATGGGGCCTATCATGGTTGTTGCCATGCTTGAGAATCTGTGCGAGCTTTAGTTGCGAGCTTTGTGGTTTTTGCCAAAAGCGTTCCAAGGAAGCTTGATGATAGGTGTGGGGAGTGCATCTAAAATCCACTGTCCGTAGGTGTTGCTATTAGGGCCAAGGATGAAGTACGTATCGTGGAGCGGATATTCACTCGGCGAGTTTTCTATACGCTTAGCTAACAGTTCTGCAGCTTCTCCTTCTACTACTCCGAGAAGTGTGGCGTTCCAGCGTGGGGAGTAAAAAAACGGAAAGATGCTTATGCCGGAAAATAAAGGAAAGGCGTCTTTAAAAATATGGCCCCAGTGCTGTGTGGAGCGTGCTCTCTTTTGAAAAAGTACTTCCCAACGCGAGAGTGCACCCTGTCGATTAATAACGAACCATGGATGCGCGGCAATGTTCGTTGGTATATTCGCAGGGCAGGTTAAAACAAAAACTTGCGTCTTTGCTGGGTCTACAAGTTTATGAAGCGTGGCTTCTTGAGGGGTCATTAAATCCAAGAATTCGCAAAGCGAATATCTAAATAATAAAATATTTTAAGGAAAGGGTGTTTTTCTTTCGGGGTTCTGCCCTCCAAGTATTCGGGCAGTGCGTGGGGCTTCAATGCGGACTCGGTTTTGCCAAAACTATTTTCTGGGGAAAAGGATTTGGCAAAACCTCGACTGAATTTTCCCGTCCGCAGAAAGGGGTCTGGGGAATGAATGCGGGCGGGATTTCTGATTGACCTTTTTTCAAAATCGCCGACATTCAA
>ERZ1292625.255-Hain-H41-01um-R1-255-length-91463-cov-7_pt1 | contig 63033 bp, 70 predicted proteins | sample MGYA00564400_ERZ1292625 | MGnify/ENA primary metagenome ERZ1292625 (study PRJEB36523, sample SAMEA6512639) | groundwater metagenome | collected 2019-01-08 | study: AquaDiva: Metagenomics assemblies of 32 groundwater samples | reverse complement strand
AAGCAATTCCACTTTCTCTCGTATTAGTAATATTTTTTACTCTTCCCAAACTATCGACATTTAATCTCTGATAACCGTTCGCAATACAAGTTCCAAGTGTAAAGTTCCTCAAGAAAGTATTCTGTAAACTAATTACACCAACAGTATAATTAGCAATAAGTTTTATCTGCTTGTCTCCAATTGCATTTGATTTATCATTAGCTCGGTTATAATTTATATTCCCGCTTGCATTTGCACTTCCATTTCCATAATTGAATACTCTTTCATTCCCATTAATTTTTCTACTCCAGCTAAAATTAATATTTGTAAATTTATCGCCAGTTAATGTATTAGTTAAAATAATTCCATTACCAGAACAACTTACGGGTACATTAGAAGTAGAACTAGGACAATTTCCAGCTAGACAAGTAACCGTAGGTAAGGTACCAGGGCAACTACTTCCAGAACTTTGTATAACATAACTTTCATTACCCCTATAATTAACACTAATAGTATCAGTATTAAACTTAAACACCTGTTTATGGAATGGTGCATTAATATAAGCAAATAATCCAGGACCATCCGTAACTAATATTGAAACTTGTCTGTTTTGTTCAGCACATCCAGGAATATTAGCGTTAAGAGTAATTGTCTTCTGCCCAGCTCTAGAAAAGTTCATTAAAAAGCTCTTTTCAGTTTTACTAATTGTAGCTTCATTCTCCCCTTCAATTACCCACTGAACATTTATATTACTTTCACTAATTCTGGTTTGATTGAATTCAATGCTCTTATTTGCAAAATAAATTCCACGATGATTTAATTTACCAGGTCCACTAACTATATCTATATTGCAACTTCCAGGAGGAGTTATAATATTAATCAAATCAACAAATAACATACTACTAGTTATTGTCTGACCACTAGTATTAGCAATAAAGAAGAAAGTTCTATTCAACAATCCATCAGCTATCCCTCCAGGAGCAGCACCGCTTGTAGAAGCAATAACCTGATCACTAACATTCCAGTCAATCTTTCCTATTTTTGTTAAACTGTTTGTTATAGTAGTATTCAATCCAGCTACTTTTTGAGAACAGCTCGTAGCAAATAAATTCCCGCTAGAACAATCAGATTCATATATAGTTAAATTAACAGGCGCACCATAAGTTAAATTAGTATCAACAGTCAAATAGACAGTATTATTTACTGACACGGTAGAAACTGGACTAAAACTAAGCCCATCATAACTTTCCCAAAATGCTCTATTGAAATAGAAAAAGTTTTGACAACCACATTCATCTACTTCTAAATCGCAATCATCATCTATACCATTACAAATTTCATTTTGAGGCTGGTAAGTTCCTGTGCAAACACCCCATCTTCCTTCTCCTAAAGTTGCATCTAAGACACATGTTTGAGTTCCACCAATTCCACAAGCGCCTCCTCTTTCTCCACAAGCCCTAGTGTCTCCAACAGCACACGCACATCCTTCATCAATGCCACCATCACAATCTTCATCTCTAGCTAAATCATAATTCCCATCTAAATTTTTTGCCTGACAAGATTCACCACCAATTGCAGGACCAACACCTATCTGTCCAGAAGTAGGAGTCCCAATATGACCATAATTACTTGTTCCACCAGAACAAATACAATCTTCACAAGCAGCTCTACAGATTCCAATATTACCAGCAACGGGAGGAGTAAATCTAATTCTCTGACTAGGAATTCCAGTATCACAAACTTCACCTACTTGCTGCATTCCATCATTACAATTAGTAGTTACAGAAATACATTGACAGCTATTACAAATTTCACCTATGGCACAAGAAAGAACGGCTCCCAATCCAGTATCACATTCTTCTCCTTGTACAATATCAACAACTCCATTTCCACAGAAGTTACTAGTAGTACATTCACCATTACTACAAACTTCTCCTGCAAGACAATTAACAGTATTAGTAGCATTGCACTCTGCTCCACAACTATCCACAATATATTGCCAATCGTCAACAGAAGGAACATCATAAAGACACTGACATGTATCAATACATGCTGCGAATGGAGGCACCACTGCAGTTAAACGACCAGAACAAGTAAGAGGGTTAGGACAACTAGGATTACTTAATATTTCTGAAATATCAGCAATCTCACACTGCTCAGGTAAAACAATATTTCCATCACCGCAAACAGGAGCAATCAATGGAGAGAATGCACCAAAATCCCAACCAGGTTGAAGAAAATTCACTTCGGGATGTTGGCTAGGAGAACTTACACTCACTCCAGTCCCATCACCAGAAATAGTAACTGTATGAGTTATACCATTAATATTTACTTGAGTGCTTCTACTTTCACCTTCCCCAGCACCAATAATTTGAATACTCGTAACAACTATTTGAGTTTCACCACGATTATTAATAATAGTTTCAGTATGAACTTGAACAGTATTACCATCAGACCTCAGTTTATTAGCAAGGGCTTCAGCAGCAGCAGGACTTAAGGTACTTACATCTAATGGGGGAACGCCGTTTGGAAATATATTATTGAAATTTCTATTTTGATCCACAACTCGATTTATTAGTTCATTAACAGCCGTTGTAAGACCTGGAGGAGCGCCAAGCAAAAGCCCAGCAACAGTAACAGCAGTAGTAGTTACTAATCTAGCAACTTCCCCCCAATCACCTGCACGAATTGCATTTACAATATTAATTGGCAACATAACAGCATCTCTAGCAGCTTGAGCAACTCTCTTAGGAATATTTTTAAAAAATTCTACTGCTCTTTGTATTAAAGTTTTTTTAGCATCTGGATCTCCTTCTGCTAATTTATTTCTAATCTCTTGATTTGTTCTTTCTTTAATTCCTTTTGTAGCTTGTTTAGCCTGTTCAGAATCACTTTTATCTGTATTTACTTGTACTTGATTAGCAGTAGATGTTGCTTCAGCACGCCCTTGTTGATTAGTATCTGCTGTAGGACGATTATTATTATCTGCAACAGAAGTATCGCTTGTAATTATCGCACTCGCAACTTGTGCAGCCTCAACACTACTACCTCCTTCAATAATTACTCTAGCAGCAGCGATAGCTGCTTCTTGAGCAACTTGTTCAGATGCTCCAGAACTAACTGCTTCTGCAATAGCTGCTTCCACAGCAGCAGTAGCCGCTTCCACAGTTTCCGCACTAACATGAGAATCTCCAGCAGCCTGGGCAGCAATAGCAATCGCTTCTATAACAGGATCTGGCTGAGCGTAAACAGGTTCAGAACTAGAATCGCTAGTATCTGGTGGAAGATTATCTCCTCCAGCCTCATTCATACCCCCATTATCATTATCAGATGAACCTTGGAAAACACTTGCATAAACATTAGAACTTAATAAAAGAAAAATAAAAAGAAAGGCAATTATCTGATTATATAAATTATTCTTTTTCATTTTTATTTTTCTCCCAGAATTTTAGTGATGATAAATCCAAATCTGAAAAACTTTCCATTATAATCTCTTTATACCTATGCCAAGCAAAATATCCTAGAGAAAGTAATAATACTATAAATAAAATTATAATTATCATGAATATATTTTCACTCTTATTTTCTTTTTCCACTTGTTGAAAGAACATTTCCTTTTCTTCAGGTCTGAATATTGGTGGTTGTTCTCCAGGAGGAATTGTATCATTTAGAAAATCTTCCCTCGGAGGTAAAATTTCTTCTTTCACACTAGCTTGAGCATTACTTACATTAACAGGATTTATTTGCTGAGCAACTTGTAATGGGAATATTATTGGTTCGCTAGCATCTGTAGAAGTTAAGAAATTTCCTTTATACAATATTCTAGCGCCAGTAAATGGAAGACTTCCCATCCTTATAACTTTAACAGAATAATTAATAGTATGATTTTCTCCAGGAGAGAGAGTAGGCAATGAAGCAGAGTAGATATACAAAGGTTCACTTGCTTCTTGAGGAGCATAAGAAGTGAATCCTGAAGAAACTGGCTCAAAATAAGTTGCAAAGATACTATCTTCTAAACTTAAACCATCTAAAGGGGCGCTACCAGTATTAATTACAGTAGTAGCAAGATTAATTATATCTCCAACTTGACTATATGCACTAACCGTTCTATAAGCATAAGCTTGTAAATTTTTACTAACTATTTCTATTCTTAGTTTTTGAGTATAGGAATTGCTCGCAATAAAATTATATATCTTTTCCCCAACAGCAACAATCTCAGGTTCACTCGAAAGCAAAGAAATTTCATTAGATTTTAATTCAAAAGTATATTGCTGTTGTAAAACTTTTTTTACAGGTAATTTATCATCCAAACGATATCCAGGACTTAAAGATAGTTTTGAAGAAGAGTCAAAATCCTGATTGAAAGACACAAGAACATTTGTAACACCAACAGGAAGATTAATTCTCAAATCTCTTCCTCTTGTTTCAGAAACATTATATTTCGCATCATCTGGAAAACCTGGAAATGATATAGTTATTTGTATAGAAGAGCTACCTGAATTTTTTAAAGCATATGACATAACTACTTGTGCAGATTGAGTATCATTAATGATAGTATATCCTATAATCTGTTCTACACTCACATTTCCATTATAATATGAAACGGCTGAAGTAGAGAAACTCATAAACGCCAAAGCAAAAATAAAAGTTAAAATAAAATTACGGACAAACATCTTCAAACACCTCCAAAGGATCATAACCTGAATAGAAAGATCTATAGAAAGAATACTTAGTATCTCTATGCCATCCTCTAGCAAGATCTTCTTTATTCTGATTAACAGTATCAGTAATTGGAAAACCCATTAAATACGCGTAAAGTTTTTCTAAAAATATATTTTCATTTATAGCCATAAAATCACCATTAACACCAGTAGCAAATAAAGTAAAAGATTGTTTAAATGTATTCTTAAAATCAATTTCACTCATATACATATTATATTCATTCCATTTTATCCCATTTCCTGTGCTTGTACAAGTTTCAAATCTTCCAATTTCACTAGTTGTAGGTGCCCTGCCCAATATCTTTCTTAAATTAAAATTAACAGAATAAGTGCATTTATCAGGAGCTGCTTCATATTCTGCAGAATTATAAACATAAGTTAACAAATACATTTGCTGAGCAACAAAATTTAATCTTTGAGTTTCAGTGCTAAGATTCAAATATCCTGCAGGTACACATCTTCTTCCAGAATCTGGAAGCCCAGTAGATCCAGGATAGTTTTTAATCTTAGAAGCAAGTATTGTTTGTCTTGTCGTTATAGGCAAAGCACCATCTTCCTGTCTACCTATTTGATCATTAGAGATAGAGCCCGTCAAATAATAAGGCAATTCCCCATTAGACCATTCTAAGCTGTTTATTCTAAATTTGGAAGTTAAACTATTCCCTTGAGGTTCTACCATTCTATATTTACCCTTATACAAAATAATATTATATGCATGAGTACCTTTAGTTTGAAATGGTAATATTGATTCAGTAATTGCACTATACACACATTTACTATTTACACCCATCGCCCTTACTAGAGTAGTATAAGCAATAGAGAAGTCTTGACAATTACCACAGAAATCAGCTCCTTCAGGACATCCACATTGAGGTGTAACGTCCGTAATTCTATCAAGTGAGACCGGCCAGCGAGGTAATCCTCCATGAGTTTCAAAACATTGTCGTCTAGGAGTAAGATAACTCATATGCTCTTCAAGATATTCAAGTGCAGCATCCATATATTCTTCAGAAGTGTCAATAGATGCTATACTAACCATATCGTGTTTTTCAGCATATTCAATAAGAGCATTACCTACCATTTCTTCTACATTTGAACCAGATATAGCTCCAAAAATTTCAGTATCTGCATTTCCAACTGTATCTGGAGTCATACAGTCAAATGGATCAACATTAACAGTAAGATAAGTTTCTCCAGAAAATCCTGCAGAATCATAAACTGTAAGATGAACAGTATATTCTCCAGGAGATGAATATTGATGATTGGTTCTTTTAACTTCATTTCCTCCAGAAGCAACTGTTCCATCACCGAAATCCCAATCATATCTTTCAATAAATGCATCATCTCTACTTAATGATGCATCAAATTCAGTATTCTCAAATGTAAAAATTTTCCCAGGATTTTTTATATAAGCCCTAGGGGCTAAATTTATCTTCCCAGCATAAGTGACTGTAACATTATCAACAACAGGAGTATATCTATTATCTTCTGTAGAAGCTATAAATCTATACTGATAATAAGAATTACCATTATGAATAGAATTAATTGCCTGACCAGAGGAATCATAAAATGTTGCACTAGTCCCATCAGATCCAGTCCACGGAGCACTCAAGACAGCACTTTCACTATCTCCAGATCTAAACTGAAATTTAGCGTGTAAATCTCCAAAATTAACTGGAGGTAAAGAACCAGCATTAGCAGTTTCTAATAATCCAATTTCCCAAACTAATGGAGTTCTTTCGTGTAATCCTGGAACAACTCTAGTATATAATAAAATAGTGTACCATTCGCCTCCTGCTTCAGCAGTTTGTCTTTGTGGTAAATCAAAAACAGTTACAGTATTATAGTTTCCAGTAGGTTCCTTAGCAAGAGTAATAATACCTCTAAGATCAATATAAGAGATTCTATCTTGAAGTTCACTTATAGCAACTCTATCAAAACTAGATCCAGCAGGCAAGACAAATCTAATTCCATGTGCAACACTTATATCTTTAGGAAAGTAAACATAATCTGATTCATCAAATTTCCAAAATCCCTTAAGACCAATATCTGTGCCTGCCTGCACAGGAGAGGTTCTTTCATTTGCAAGCTGTTGAATCTCACTCACACTTAACATTCTTCCATATAATCTAAGCTCATCAATTTTACCAGCATAATTTGTATGCATTGGAAGATCTTCTTGCATAAATTGCTGAGCGCCAATAACAAAAGGATAATTATTAGCCATTGAAGCAGTAGAAATACCTCCCGTATATGTGCTTGCAAGAGTTCCATCTACATATATTTTCATTTCTTGACTAGCCCTATTAAGAGTGAAAGAGATATGATGCCACTGACTAGCACCACTATAACTTGTTTCAACAATTCGGACATTTCTATTTGCGTCAATAATTCTAAAAGCAACTCCTGCAGAATCGCCATTACGACTAACAAATAAATCATAAGCACCAGAAAGAAGACCATCAAACCCTGGATTACCTCTGCCTTTGGAAAATACTCCTGACCATTGGACAGATGGATCTTTAATCCAAACTGAACCTGAGAAATCTCCAGTTCCGATATTAAGATGATTAACCTCTCCACTTTGAGTAAGAAAAAGTGGTGGAAAAGGTCTTGAAAGATAATCATCAACTCCATCCAGAATTAAAGCTCTCCCTTTAACAGAATCACTAGTAGTATTTGCACCAAAAGCAACTCCTAAATCTAGTCTATGACTACTTGTATCCAAAGCCCAGGAAACAGTACCTTCATAGCCAGGTTTTTGAAAAGCAGCTTCTGCAGGATGATAGACACAAGGTAAATTAGGAACACCACCGCTACTAGTTAGCTGTCCAGCCCATTTATCATCGAATGCACATTTTGGACCGCCATAAGCAACATTAGCATGTCCTGCTTCCGGATAACTACCACTTAAAATTTGAGAATATTGCGGAGCGACTCTATTAGGTATTTTATTTCCATTATTCCATCTACTTGTTGTATACGAAGTCCAATACTGGTACGGTTTATAAGTGCTAGGAATAACTGAACCTGAAAAATCCCAGTAAGCAAGAAGAAGTTTGTTCAAATTGTCTGGCAAATTCCCAACTGCACCAGCAACATTTAATTTAGGCACTTGTAAGCTTCTAATTTGTTGTATCTCTGAAAGAGAAAGAGATCTATCGTAGATCATAATCTCATCAATCTTACCTTTAAATGGAGTCACACCAGATCTTCCATGAGCACCAACAAGAAATGAATCTTCCCAAGTTAGAGTCTCACTATAATATTCAGAATACGGATTGTTATAAGGCACAGCGGCGTAATTCCCATTTACAGTATTATCAGTATAAACAAGAGCATTATCTAAATAAAATTTTAATGTCCCAGGTTTTTCATAAGTTACAATAACATGATGCCAATTACTATCAATAGATAAATCAGCAGGAGTTTGATATAATTGTCCTCTTACAAAGAAGCCTATTTGACCTTGCATTCCAAAGGTAGTAACTGCAAAAGAATAATCTGTCGTAACACCATTTCCAGTACCTTTAGATAACACAGGTCCTCCATTTTCAGGTTTCACCCAAGCACTTATTGTAAAATTATCTTCTAATCTAAGTAAAGGATCAGCAGTAGCAAATGCATAATCATCAACACCATCCAGAGAAAGGGCGCTATTACCTATTCCCTGATTAGTTAACTGAGCATTATTAGCTATGCTACCACCCAAAATATCATTAGGTCTATTTGCTAATGTTAAAGGCACTGCACCAGCATTTGGAGAACCTCCAATATTTCCATTACCAGCGTTTCCAGGATATCCATAAATTCTTTCACTTAAATCATTGCTAAGACGTGTAGATGTATAAAAATCATTAACATTCCCAGTATCAAATTGTAAAAAACCATATTCAGGAACATCAAGACCAGCATTTCTTAATATATTTTTATCAGCAAACTGATTACTTCCTAAATTCCAAGATATTTTTTGATAAGAAAGATCTGCAGGAGAGACATTAGCAAAAAGTACAGGAGATTCATATGAACCATTAGGTAAATATCTAGTTTTCTGAATAGCATTATCCCATTTAGTTTTCAACTGCAATTGCGAATCAGGATTGCGTATTTCTATTTCATATACTCCTGCTCTTTCAAACCAATTTTTAGGAACAAATCTAACATAACGTCCAGAAACAGGATTAAAACTATGACTAAATTGATGAGTTTGATAATTTATACCTCCAATCTCAGTTTGGAAAGATATTGCTCCCCTAGTTTTTAAGTCTCTATGTACTTTAGTATACCCCAAATCATTTGACCCATAAGTTCCAAAGCTCCAGTAATCAGTATATGTATTTTTTAAACTTAATTCATCATGTCCAGTATATGCAACATTCCAATTAGTATTATCTCTTGAATAAAGAATCTGATAATCAGTTATAAATGGATAACTAAGAGAAAGAGTCACTTCACTAAAAGATTTTATACTACCCAAGTCAAGTTGTATATATGGGCTTGTAACATTATTAGGAATATAACATACTTCACTTTGTCTAGGATAGATAAATTCTCTCCCATCTAAAATATTACCAGGCCAACTGATCTGCCACTTATCTAGACGGATTGGAGCAGACATAAAATCATTCAATATTTTTTCACCATTAACACCATAGTAACTGGTAAAATCAATAACAACATTATTAAGATCGCTAGGGTTAGGAGGAGAAGTCAATCTAACTCCTGGATTAGGACAGATAAATCCAACTACATTTATACTTGCATCTGAAGCAAGATTAGGAAGACCAGCACGAAGAGGCAAAATATCAAGATTTTCTGTTCTTCCAGCTTCAAAATGCTCTGAAAGAAAAGAAGTCTCATTTACCCTTATACCGCAATATCCTGAAGGCAAAGGAACCTTTCCTATAGGACAACCACACTGCGCTATATTATTAATTAATCTTTGATCAGGGTTACAAAATAAAGGTTTTCTAAAAGAGCAAGTTCCTACCGGAGTACCATCATTACAAATATCTGTACATATATTTGAACGGCATATTTGTCCTAAAGCACACCCTAGAGAGCAAGCACCCTGTGCTTCAACAGAAGAAGGAAATAAGAAAAATAATGAAGACAGAATAATTGATGTAAATATAATATAAATTATTACTCTTTTTTTATCAACTCTCATGCTAATAAAATAGAGATAATTCCTTTAAATACTTTAACAATTTTCTGTAAATATAATAAAACTATTATTGACGGAAAAGAGCACGAAGTAAACCTTCAAAAATAAGGTCTCCTACAAAATTACTAGCACCATTCCAACCACTATTATTATCTTTCTTTATATCTTCACCTTTATAACTGTTATATTTTTGACCATAAACTACCTTATTATCTAAATTACTTTTTTGATTATTTCCAGTTGTCGCACATCCGCTAACTAAAAGTAAACCACCAGCTACTAAAGCAGGAGCTACATATCTTGAAAGATTTCTAGGAACATAACTTCTCATTTCCATTATTTTCATACATAAAAAGAACTATTTAAATGTTTCTATTTGTTCCTATTATAAAGTAACAACTAATTAACTTTCTTTCTTCTAAACATAAATAAGTAAACTCCAATTATAGAAATTAACGATAACACTATCTGTTGAATTCCAAAGAAAGGCAATTCAATACTAGGTCTTCCACATGGAACTTCAAACACACCGCTCTGGCAAGTCAAACATGCTAGTTGTCCTGAACTAGTAGAAGTTATATTAATTAACTTAGTCAGTTCACCATTATCACAACTACTATCAACAACTGGAATAGCACTTTCTAAACAACTTCCACCAAAGTTACCTAAATTATCTACCTGAGTTATATTAAAGTTACAAGCAGTTTGATTCCATACACAATTGTAATTAACATTACACTCTGGACTTAAACCGTTTCTTTGAGCAAATGAAGCATATTCAAATTCTTTAGCACTATATGGATCAGATAAGCAATCATCTCTTAAAGTATAATTCGAACATGTTGTTATAGGGTTTTCTATTTGTATACATCCATTAGTTCCACAAATTTCTCCAACAGGACAGCAGAATCCATCTCCTCCAGAATTACCACAAGCAATTCCACTTTCTCTCGTATTAGTAATATTTTTTACTCTTCCCAAACTATCAATATTCAATCTCTGATAACCATTATTTATACACGTTCCAAGTGTAAAGTTTCTCAAGAAAGTATTCTGCAAACTAACTGTACCAACAGTATAATTAGCAATAAGTTTTATCTGCTTGTCTCCAATTGCCTTAGATCTATCATTAGCTCTATTATAATTAGTATATCCGCTAGCATTTACCTCTCCATGCCCTTTAGTCAATGTATCTTCGCCAACTCTCTTAATTTTACTCCAAGTAAAATTAAGGTTAGCAAATTTATCGCTAGCACCATTAAGAGTCACAGGCAAGTTATTAGGAGGACTGCTACAACCTTCTGGGATATTAGAAGTAGAACTAGGACAATTACCTGCTAAACAATTTATAGTCTTTGCACAATTATCTCCAACAACTGGAAGAACATTAACAACATAACTTTCATTTCCACTATAGTAAACACTAATAGTATCACTAGCAAACTTAAACACTTGCATATGGAATGGAGCATTAATAAATGTAAATAATCCAGGACCATCTGTAACTAATATTGAAACTTGTCTATTTTGTTCAGCACATCCAGGAATGTTAGCATTAAGAGTAATTGTCTTCTGCCCAGCTCTAGAAAAGTTCATTACAAAACTTTTCTCATTATTAACAATTCTAGCTTCATTCTCTCCCTCGATTACCCACTGAACATTTATATTACTTTCACTAACTCTACTCTGATTGAATTCAATGCTCTTATTTGCAAAATAAATCCCACGATGATTTAACTTACCAACACCTGTAATAATATCTATATTGCAATTCGCCGGTATAACTGTATCTCTATTTTTATTAGTAATTAATTCATCAGAAATTTTATTATAGAAACCATTAACATTAGCAAATGAATAAAATTCTACAAAATCACCTTCACCAAGACCATCGCCTGCATCAATATCTGCTTGAGTTATAGTCCAAGAAGCTTTAGCTATCCCATTAGAGTCAACAATTCCAGAAAGATTATTGCTTCCAGTTCTTATATTATCTCTGGATAAAGGATCATCTTCATAGATTTCAAATGTAACTAACGTTCCAGCAGTAAAATTAGTCACAGCATATAAAACAACAGAATCTCCATTTTTAGCATTTGAAATAAAATTTGTTTCACTAGAATCTTTCCAACTTAATCTATTAAATCCAAGAGGTTTTTCAGAACAGCACAATAAATTATCATAAGAAGGGAAACTAGAATTAGATACATGTGCGTTTGTTTCTCCAGATAATCTAGCAACTATTTTTTCACCACCAGGATTGCACCTTGCAGTTCTAACTGAACAGGCCATTTCACCATAACAGATTCCAACAGGATAATTTAATCCATAAGGTTTTTCAGCATGAGCATTATCGATAGAACTAATATTCAAAACGCTATTTTTACCAGTACACACTCGCATATTATTCACAGCATATTCTCTTCCAAATATTTGGTTGTAACATACCTTATATCCAGCACTTTCATTATTCCATAAAGCAACATGAGAGTTATTACTTTGATATAAAGAGAAGATAATTTGGTTAGGTGAAGAACAAGTATTAATCTCGGAAGAAGCAGATGAACAATCTAAAGGACAATTAGCAGGAGTTTCCCCCACCTCACATCCATTACTTCCACAGATAGGATTTACTATTGAATTAATTGTATAGGTTAAAATAATTCTTCCTGGAGCGCCCGCAGATGCTATTCCGCAACCACTTGAAGTACAACCACAAGGTGTTTTACCGCCTCCTCCTCCTCCTGGTACTGTGCCAGGAACACAACCATATTGAGCTGCGGCTCCACCGCCTAACGAGGCGAGTCCATCACCATTACCTCCTTCACAACCACCAGCCCAGCTGGTTCCTACACCACCAGTTCCTCCACCTCCACCTCCACCTCCACTACAATAAAATACTGCGCCTCCGCCAGTACCGAAACCACCACCATTACCTCCTGCATAAACTATGGGTTGCACAATTCCAGAACTGCTAAGCAAAGTTCCACCAGTAGATCCTGAAAGACCTCCTGCTAAACCACCCTTAACAACAATACTCATCGCCCCACCTTGTTTAGTGAACAAAGAATTACCTCCATTAACATTTACTCCACCTCCTCCTCCAACATTCACAGTAAAAATATTCCCTGCTGTTACAGGAACTGTTGCTGTGACTAGTCCTCCCCCGCCCCCGCCCAAAGTATCGAAATATTCAGGACCAGGGCCCCCTCCACCTCCACCACTCCAAACTTTTACATCAACAGAAGAAACTCCTGAAGGAACTGTCCAGGTATATTGTCCATTTCCATTATTAACTACACCAGTAGAAGAACTCGCACTACTATAATCAAATACGATAGTCTCAGCTGAAACTAAATTCATAATTAATGCAAATGAAAAAAATCCAAAAAGAAAAAACATCACCTTATTCATATTTCAGAATGCAGATACAACTTTATAAATATTTATAGATGTAAATTATCTCGCCACAACAGAATGTCAAGATAAAAATTTAATTTTTCTTGCACCAAACAACTTCAACATAAGGAGGCCAACTAGAAGAAGGATCAATAGTTAAGGTGCTGATAGCCGTTCTCCAACTCCCTCCGTCAAGATTAGTTGCAAAACTATCCTGATGAGTATGAGTATGAGTATCAGACCCACCAATACCGCCATATGTTGCAGATCCTTTTGCAACTTTTCCATCCAAACCAGCAAAACGAGTCCAACCAGTAGGACAAGCAACATCAAACATAACTATTGCTCCAGAAGGAATACCTCCTCCAGCAACTTCACCAGCACTATGGCCGAAAATAGAAGGATTATTTGTTCCATAAGCATAAACAGCAATAAGACTACTAAGCAATAAAGCAGATGCTAATATAAAAATAAAATATCTTTTCTTTAAATTCACCTCAATCTTCATATTTAAAATAGAAATACAAACTATATAAATATTATCTACATTTTTAATAAATGCGCCAATTAGATTTACCGTAGTCTAAATAAGAAAACTTTAAGCTTCTTTGGCTGGAATTCAGTTCTTGAAGGTGTTGTTGTTATCAACCTTTCAGAAGCACATACATCTATTTTGTCAAGACCTCCTTCACTCAAAGAGCATAATTCATCAGGATTACATATTTTAACTCTATAATCAATTAAAGGATTATTTATTCTAATTCTTAAGAAATTATGTATCGCTAAGTCATCTCTATCAAGCACACTTTCTCTTAAACTATTGTTCTTGCTTATTTCTTCTAATATTCCTTCTGCCTCTTTGCAAAGAGAATCTCCTGAGTTTTCAGCATCTTGAGCATTATTTTTCATTACTACAAAAAGCAAAGCCCCAAGTATTATCAAAACCGCCAAAATAGCTTCCAAGATTCTCAAAAATCCTCTCTTATCCATTCTTCTTGAATGGATATTTGAAACCTCAAGATTTTTTAAATCTTGACGGCTTTCAAGGATTTTAGTCCTTGAAGTTTTACTAAATTTCATTTTATTTACCATACACTCACCTTAAAGTCTGAGAAAACAATTCTTCCATCTTCTTTTAATATTTCTTTTCTTTCATTTTTAGTAAACAATTGTACTTGTTTTGGTATTTCTTTATTAGTTTCAATAAATTCTGTTTCTGAAAACTTTACTCCGAAGCCAAACTCAAATCCCCTACTCACACCCAGTCTACTCTTTAATCTATTATAATCTAAATTATATTCCCTAATTAAATCACGCAACATTTTTTCCGAAGTTAAAGTATTTCTAGTACTACTCGCAATTTCATAATTAGAAGGATTATGCACAGGAGAATCAGAAAACTGTGTGTAATTATTCAATATACTTTTACTTATTCTTAAATTAATTATATCTTCACTATCACTAATATTTAGATAAATAATATTACTAATCAGTTTTAAAGATAATTTATTTTCAGAAAAATCATAAGCAGCAACGTTTTCATCAAGATTAAAATCAACATCTAGATCAATAGCAATTATTTCTACTTGGCTAGGTAAAGAAGTTCGGTTAACTTTTATAGAATAAGTCTTAAATTCATCTTTAGCATTGTCTATTATAACATTATAGATATAATCGATACTCTCTGACTTTTCACGTTGGCTAAATTGTCCAGCAAAGAAATAAATTGCGAATAAAACTGCCCCTATAAATATCAAAAAAGCTAATACCATCTCTACATTACTGATTCCTCTCTTTTCCATTTAATATAACCCCCAACTAAATTTATATAGCTTCTGTTCCCCATAAATAATAATCTAACTCTGCAATATGGAAGAAGAATTAATAAAATCTTTATGCTTTTCAGTAAAAGAAAAGAAAGAATTGTCCGGTTTAGCAAATTCAATTGTACAAGAAGCAATAATTTCATATTTTGATAAGAATAAAGTAAGTAAGAAAGATTTATCTGAAAAAGAAAAAAAGCTAATTATAAAGGAAGTTAGAGGCAATTTAAGAAAGATGTCTGGAAGATTCCAAAATACCTCTAGTCTTCAGCAAGAGTTATTAGAATCTGGAAAGATAGAAGACTTGCTAAAGACACATTCATCAGCAGAAGAAAGGATTTCAGATTATTCTTTTTTAAAAGATAAAATTGCCTCATTACATGTTAAATCTATCTTAGATTTAGGTTGCGGTCTTAATCCAATTGCCATTGCTAGCAAAGGAATAAAATACTATGCAACGGATATAAATCAAAATGATTTAGATTTAGTTAAAGAATACTTTAATATGAATAATATTTCTGGAGAAGCTTTTTTATACGACTTAAGAAATCTCAATTCTCCCCTTCCTAAAGTAGATTTATGTCTAATACTGAAGGTTTTCGATGTTCTTGAAGAGAGAGGGCATAAACTTGCAGAGAAGATTATAAAATTCATCCAATGCAAATATCTATTAGTGAGTTTTTCAACAAAAACTCTCTCAGGAAAACCCATGAACCATCCTCAAAGAGGATGGATAGAGCAACTGTTAAAACGTTTAAATTATAGCTACGAGTCATTTAAAACAAAAAATGAGATTTTTTATCTTATCAAAAAAACGAATAGTTTTTTGGATGCAGGAAACTATCCGTTAGTTTCCTGACCAGAAAATCTACTGATTTTCTGTGCTCAAGATTCGACACTTAAGAATCTTGACATTAAAAGATTAGACTTTGAATAGATGTATTCCGCTAGTTATAAGGAACGCAGATATCATCATTATAAATGAGTGTTTTATTCCAGCTTTCAAATTTCCTTCCGTTAATTTTCCAATTGCAAAACCACAGAAAAATCCTTGAGCAAGAAGCAAAGATAAGAACAAACTAGCGAGATTATCTTTAGAGAAAACTGGAGTTTGTAAAGCTCCTTCTGCTAGAGTAAGTGAGTTAGTTGAAAGTCCTTTCAATGAGCTTACCTGTGCGGCAAGAGGCAATATCTGGAACTCCATCATCAACATAATTCCAATAAATATAAAGTAAATAATATATCCTTGGACTACTAAACTTGAAACAGCCGTTTTTCTTTCAATTTTAAGTTTTTCAATTTGAGAAATAGATTCAGCCACCGAGTCAAGAATATAATCTATTTCGCCTCCAGCTCTTTCTGCTTCACTTATTAAAGTAACTGCTCTACTTATAACTGGATTATTAATGTCTCGAGCAAAATTTTCAAAAGCTCTATGCACTGGGATTCCAAGGCCTATTTGATTTCCAAGTTTTTCAATATGAGGAGTAAGTGCACCATATTTCTTTCTAGCCATATTAATAATGCTCTTGCTTACAGGAGTACCAATATTTACACTTTCAGCAAGGTTTCTTGAGAATTCAAGAAACATCTCATTTAATTCTTGTTCTTTCTTACCTTCATTTACAACTCCAACTATGAAAGGAAAAGCCATAGTTGCGATACCTAGCCCAATTAAGAAAATAAATAGATTTTTTTCTACCTCAGTGTAAAAGAATATTAAGCTAACTAAGACTAATATTCCTCCAAAGATAATTCCAATCCAATGCATTTTTTGAAGTTCCATTTTAGTATGCGGGTTGTTTTAGGTGGATTATACCTAAAAATACCAAATTGACTAACCCTACTAGTAATATTAATACTACTGTTCCAAGCTGAGGACTTATTCCTATATTAAAGTCACCAACAGATAATAATATGAATATCAAAAGAAGAATCATAGGTGCAGCAATTACTACTGTAATATAAATATCCATAAATGTTTCAGCCGTTTTAGTAAATTTTTCTCTTTCAAGTCTATAAGTTAATAATAATGTTTCAGCTCTTTTCTCAAAGAAGGTTTGTAACGCTCCGCCAGAACTTATATTTGTTGAAAGTCCAAGAAGTAATTCTGCCAACTTAGCACTAGGAGTATTTCTTGATACGTTATTTAAAGCAGTAACTAAGTCATATCCATAAATATTTATTTGATTTAATATTTTTCTTATCTCCTTTGCCAGATTAGGATATTCTTTACTAAGGCCAATTATCTTAAAAATACTACTAGGTTCTATTCCAGAGCCAGATATCGCACTCATATGAATAACTGCAAAGGGCAATTCTTGATCTATCTTCCCTTCCAGAGAATCTTTTTCAGTAGAAGGATAAAAATAAAGAATGAAGTAAGTCGCGACTGGAATTAAAAAAATAATTGCAAGACTTATAATTATTCTCTGAGTAATTGCTCCAGTATACATGTAAAAGAATACGGCACCACCTATAATTGAGAATACGCTTGCTATTAATGTTGTAAGAAATATAAGAGATATATAGCTTTCCAAAAGAATCTCTATATTAGCTTTTCTAAGAAATCTATTAAGATCTTTAAATCCACCATCTTTAGTCATTTTTCTAACATAGTTAAAAAATATTTTATTTGCAAACTTGATATAGCCTCTAGATTTTTGGAAACCAGCAGTATCTTCCACTTCTTTTTTAACTATATGTCTTAAGTTAGATATATATTTTTCAGAAATACTTAGCTCGTTAAGAAACTTTTCTTTATCTCCTTTATTTAAAACAACAGATTTTTCACCACCACCATTAATTTTAATATTAATTTTTTCAAGATTAGTATTAATTTCTTTTTCATTTAATTTTTTAGCAACAGAGATATTCTTTAATATATTCGGGATAGCAGAGTTGACTATCCTCATTCTATTAACTAAAGATTCATTTACTTCAAATAAAAGCCTTCTTTCAGATGAATTGGTATTTTCAATTCTTTGATTATATGTAGATATCTCCCTAAGAATGTCAATTTCAGTATCTATATTTTTTATTAGTTCTTCGATCATATTAAAGAGTTAATTTGTAAATATAAGTTAAGAATCTCCTGTTTTAAGCTAGCTACCTTCTCAGCATCTTTTTTCCCTACCGCTTCTTCCAATTTTTCAGCATCTTCTTTCATAACACTAAGTAAATGGGCGACAGAGTTTATGTAATCTTTATTCATAATAAAAAAAAGGATATATTCTTTAAATACCTTTCATTAATACTACTCTTGTATTTTAAACCTACTAAGAATCTCTATTGGATTCTTATAGTACTCATTTACAATCTTACCTACCTCATTAAACTCAAAAATCTTTCGTTTATAGAGTTCATATATAAGTTTGGTTCTAGTATCAAATTCTTTTTGTAGTTTTTCAAGACTTATTCCATTTTTAGCAGATATTTTCTCAAATATCTTGCTCTGTTTTTTAAAGAAGAATTTATCGCTTATCGGATCCCATTTCATAGGAGTATTAATTAAAGCAGTGCCATCATTATTAACATTTACAATTTCTACAACTTCTCTCAATCTTCTAGTCTCTTGTTTGTTAACAACAACATGAGACATAATAACTACGCAATCTAAAGAGTTAACTAAACTCGGAGAAAGTTCTATTGGTGGAGTTTGTAATCTTCTAATTAAAGTATCAACAGAATCCGCGTGCATTGTACTCAAAGAAGGGTGTCCAGAAGCCATTCCTTGGAAAAGAACAGAGGCTTCTTTACCTCTAACTTCTCCAACTATCAAATAATCGGGCATCTGTCTAAATGAACTTTTAAGCAAATCAAATAAATCAACTTCACCCACTTTTCCAATTCCAATGCTTGGTCTTGCAACTGCCGGAAGCCAATTCTCCCTAGGTAAATTTATTTCCCTAGTATCTTCAATACTTACTACTCTCGCTTCAGGAGGTATGAAAAAGGCTAACGCATTAAGAAGAGTGGTTTTACCAGAGCCAGTTCCTCCAGCAACTAATATATTTGATTTATACTGCATTAATATCCAAAAATAAGCTAACATCTCCGGACTTAATGTATTATATGTAATTAATTGGATAGGTGTCCAAGGAGTTTTAGTGAATTTTCTTATTGTGAAAGTTGGACCCTTACTAGTTACGTCTTTAGTATAACTTGCATTAACTCTACTTCCATCGGGTAAACTTCCATCAAGCAAGGGCTGAGCATATGAAATATATCTTCCAGTTCTCTGAGCCAATTTTTCAACAAAACTAGCTAATTCATCAATATCTTTAAAAACCAGATTAGTTCTAAGGTTTCTATAGCTTCTATGGATAACATAAACAGGGCTATTAACTCCATTACATTCTATATCTTCTATAAAATAATCTCTCAGTAATGGATCAACCATATTCAACCCAATAAAATCTCTAAATAAATAATAAAAAAGCTTATTATATGAATCATCAGATATTTTAATATTCAACTCTTCTATGAGCAGCCTTGCAGTTTTATCAACATAAATGGTAGTAGCTTCTACTGATTTTTCAACAGCAACATTAACATTTATCAGTTCATACATTGCTTTCTCCAATTCAGATAGAATATTTTTTTCATTTTCATCTAAAACAGGTTCTTCAAGGTCATATGCAAGTTCATTTATTTCTTTATTCCAATATATATGTACAGAAGCATAAGGAGGCATAAGCATATACCTAACATCAATTTTAGTCTTATCTTCATTTTTAGGTAGAACTGGAATTATTGGATTCAGATTAATCTGCGACATTTTAGTTAAAAACACTAGCAATATATAAAACTTCTCTCTACCCCAATTTTATATCAATTTTTATCGGATTACCATTCTGACTTCCTAAGTTACTTAAGAAAAATTTATAAGATACTGCTGATTTTGTTATTTTTTGTTCAACATCAGCACCGTTGTAAGTAATATTAGCATAATTAGTATAATTTAATTCAAGCTTAACACTTGAAGCACCCTCTTTACCAAAAGATAATATTTTAACTCTTCCATCTTCAATAGAAACATCTGGCTGTGAATAATAATCCTTTAAATCATCTATCTGGAAATAAATTTTATCATTTCTCCCATCTATAAATAATTCTCCTTCTTTAAAGCTTAATTCATAGCTTCTAATATTATCCGGGCCACTTGAGACAACACTACTTATTGTCTGATCTAATGTTTTAAGAGAGCTGATAGTCTGTTCAATAAGTATTTTTTCTTGCGTTTTAGTAATCTTGGGAAGAGTAAAAGCAAGAATCATACCTATCAAAGCCAATCCTATCAAAGTATAAAGTACCGTTTCAATCCAAATCTGTCCTTTCTTTCTACTAGCCATTTATCTACACGCTCCTAAACTTCCCTGATCATTCGGAGTTTCACAGGTCCTTCCAGATTTAAGTAATGTATATATTTCTACTCTATCAAAAGTCTGACTAACATTATATGCATAACTCCGTATCTCTCCAGTCTTAGGAACCTTAAAATTTCCAGGGTCTATCATAAAGAATGTTTCCTCTCTAGTTTTCCCATCTTTTACTTCTAAGGGAGTGGTAATCGCACCATTATATAAAACTAATTTCAACCCACTAACTTTATCCTCAAGCTCTTTTTGCCCTTCAGCTTTAACAGAGATAACATAACCTATTCCATTTTTCTTACAATTATATTCAAAGCTATTATCTAACACAAAATATCTTTGATAATCTAAACACTCTCCACTTTTTTGTAAATTATTTTTAACAAAAGGCACAACAAACTGTGCGATAATCACTAAAGCAACGATTGTAAGTGCTACTAAAACAACACTTGCAATTACATTAGAAACACCTTTTTTATTTATCATATTTATTTTAAGCTTCAACTTTAATATTCAATTCAGCTTTATCACAAACATGAGGTGCTCTCTGCCCTTTTTGCTTACCATAGATAATCGGAGTTGCTAGAATCTCATCTCCTGCTGAAACACTATCCAATGTGAATGCATCTGATTCGCCTTCTATTAGTGTTTTCGTACCTTCGATGATTCCCAAGCTTTCAACACTTCCAGCAGTTTTCTTCTTTATTTCAAAACTCTGTATAGGAACTTTGCCTCTGTTAACTATGTGTAATTGTCCACCATAAGCTTCTGCAGCGAAATTAATATCGTCACAAGCATTTTCTATAGGTTCACCAAACTTCTGGTTTTTTTCTTTCAATAAACTACTAGCCCAGATAAATATCAAAGCAGCAAGCACCAATGCTAATGAAATAAGTAATGCAGTAGCAATCGCAGGTGACAACCCCTTTTTATTCATCCAGCATGAAACATTTCATTCTTTAAAAACTTAATTGGTTAAATTGTTTTTGTTAATGTGTCAAGATTCTATAAATCTTGAGCATGCTCAAGAATCATCCTTTAAGATGATTATTGACATACTCATAAGCAGAATAAGCGGCAGTGCAACCTTCAGCTACACCAGTTATAGCCTGTTTAAATGGTTTATCAGCACAGTCTCCTGCACCAAATACTCCAGGTAAATTAGTCTCAGAAGTCTTATGGTCTAGTATTATCTCACCTTTCTTATCGAGATTTACACCTAACTTCTTAGCTAAATCAGTAAGAGCGATATGTCCAATAGCAATGAATAATCCCTGCAAGGCAAGTTCTTTACTTCCATTAAATTCCCTATCTAATATAACTTTTTCAATAAATTTACTGCCTTTAATTTCTTTAACATTAGCATTATTAATTATCTCAATCTTTCCAATTTTAACTTTATCATAAACTCTCTTTAGATTAATTGGCTCTGGCCTTATCTCCTGACCTCTATAAATAATATAAACTTTTTTTGCATGTTCTGCTAGAACTAAAGCATCTTTAGCAGCACTATCGCTCCCTCCAACAAGGCCCACTATCTTGTTTTTGAATAAAGGAGCATCACACAAAGCACAATAAGCAACTCCTTTATTTTCAAACTCATTACTTCCAGGAACTTCCAGTTTCCTCCATTTTGTCCCAGTTGCAAATAGAATTGTTTTACCAATATATTCATTATTTTCAGTTTTTACAGAAAAATCTTTCTTTATTTTTTCTACATCTATAACTTTCTCTTCAAGAATAGTTACAAGCTCATAGCTTTTAGCATGTTTCTCAATTGCTTCAGCAAGTTCACCCCCACTTAATTTAATGAAACCTGGATAGTTTTCAACAATATTAGTTGTTGTAATGACTCCACCAATGGATAACTCACTACTATGAGTATAACCTAAACATAATGTTTTTAATCCAAGTCTTGCACCATACATAGCAGCAGCCAAGCCAGCTACTCCAGCACCAATTATTATAAAATCATATTTTTCATTTTTATCTTTCATCAGAATTCAGAATTAATATATTATTTAAATCTATTTTTTAGCCAATAATCTTCTTAACTTGTCCTTATCATACCCCAAAACTATCTTTCCACCAATATCGATAACTGGAAATCCCTCCTGTCCAGATATCTTTATCATGATTTTTTCAGCTTTTTTACTCTTTTCAATATCGATATCATTGAATTTAATCTTATGTTCTTTTAAGAATTCCCTTGTTTTAACACACCAAATACAAGTTTTAGTCCCATAGACTGTAACTTTCATATATATAATAATCAAAATACTTATATAAATCATTTGTTAGACATTATGATGGATAAAAATCTTGAGAAATATTTACAAGAGCATAAAATAATCTACAAAGAGCACAAACATCAGCCAGTTTTCAGAGTAGAAGAATCAAAATCTCTAAAGGAGAGTATTCCTGCAATGCACACTAAATGCCTTTTTCTAAAAGATGAAGATGATAATTTTTATCTAATATGCATGAACGCATTCAAAAGATTAGATATGAATACCATAAAAGACAAGTTTAATATAAATAAATTAAAATTCGCTTCACCTGAAGAATTAAAAGCACAATTAAATGTTAAACCTGGTTCAGTTTCTATATTCACAATGATTTATGCAAAAAATATCAATTTAGTTATTGATGAAGACATTTGGCTGGCAAAATCATCCGGTTTTCATCCAAACATCAATACATCTACACTCGAAATAAATAATGCTTCATTGAAAAAATACATAGATAGTTTAAATTGCAGTCCATTAATAATAAAATTATAAAATGCACAAAAAACACGCAATAATATTAGCATTTTTATTAACTCTTCTTCTTTCAAATACAGTATTTTTATTCTCGCAATCAGACAAATATGAAATTACATCAATCACAGTTGCGAGAGTTATAGATGGAGATACTTTGGTAACTTCAGAAGGGGAGACAGTTAGATTAGCAAATATAAATTCACCAGAAAAAGACTCAGAATCTTCTAAGGTTTCAAAAGACTACCTTTCATCTTTCATAAATAAATCATTATATTTAGATAAAATAAAACTAGAAAAGTATGGAAGAACTCTAGGAAGATTATACACCCAAGATAATCTTTATGTTAATCTAGAACTCATAAACTTAGGTCTAGCTTCAAAATTTCTTGTTGACGACTCAGAATTAAAAGATTTTGATAAAGCAGAAGAAAAAGCAGTAGAAAATCAATTAGGGATATGGAAAGAATCTAAATATAAATATTGTATCTCTATAGAAATATATCCTAAAGAAGAAATCTTGAAAATAGAAAATTCATGCGCTTCTGTTGATTTGTCTGGTTGGATTATAAAAGACGAGAGTAGAAAACAATATAAATTTAACACAATTATCAAAAATAGGCTATCCCTACACTCATCAATTGGAAATGATAACTCAACAGATATCTTCTGGAATGAAAAGACAGATATTTGGAATAATGACCGAGACACTTTATATCTATTCGATAAAGAAGGAAATCTCGCATTTCATAAGTCTTACGGTTATTAGTCTAATCATTATAATTCTTCAAGTCCATTTATCTTCATCAATTTCAATAAATGAGATCGAGTTAAATCCTGCTGATTCAGATGCTGGAAATGAATGGATTGAATTATATTCAGAAAATCTATCTAACTTAGATGGATTTTATCTTGAAAACGAAGATGGTGATATTTTTAATTTAAATGGAACGATAGAAGGTTATTTAGTAATAAATTTTCAAAAGCAATGGCTTGATAATTCAAAAGTCATAATTTATCTAAAACAGAAAAACAACACCATAATTCAAACTCCTGAATTATCAGACTCAAAGAATAATAATCTAACTTTTAGCAAATGTCCAGATTCATTTATACTCTCAGAATCATCAAAAGGCAAGGATAATATCTGTCAGTCTGAAAAAATAATCTCTTCCAAACAAAATCAAGATAATCTCTCTCAGATTATAACCAACGATAAGATATTTCTCAATAATAAAGAAAATCAAACTATCCTATCTAAAGATGCAAAAATAAGGTTATATTTATCATATTTCTTCGCATTTTTATCTTTAATACTAATTATACTCATCATCCTAAGGAAGCTTTAAAAACTAATAATTCCAGTTTAGAAAATGGAAGCTTTGAAAGTTCATACTATCTTAGAAGTCTTAGGAAGACCTGCAGAAAATGTAACTGATGCATTAAAAATTATAGTAGATAAAATGAAGGCAGAAAAAGAGCTAAAAGTTGTATCTTATAATATTCATGAACCAGTACCAGTAAAAGACTCACAAGACTTATTCACTTCATTCGTAGAAGTTGAGTTAGAGCTTCCTTCTTTGAACCATCTATTTAGCTTCTTATTCGTTTATATGCCTGCGAACATAGAAATAAGCTATCCTGAAAAGATAAATATTTCAAATCAAGATTTAAATCAGATGACTAATCAACTTATGCACAGAATGCATCAATATGATGCCATAGCTAAGAATGCTCTTTCAGAGAAAGATTTTCTTATGAAGAAACTATATGAAGTGGCGCCTCATTTATTCAAACAGAATCCTAATACTAACCAAGTAATTGATCAGAGTAAAGAACAGAAAAAAGAATCAAAGAAGCCTAAATCAAAGAAGAAAAAGAAATAAAATTAAGGTAGATCTTTTCTAGGAGTTTTTTCTTCTACAATGCCTGCAGCTTTCATTTTCGATAATCTACTTGGACCAAGTTTTTCAGTAATTTCATCATTACCTTCTTTCTTAGCTTTTTTAAATCTATAAATAAGATATCCTAATATCAAAAATATTCCTAATGCCAATACATACCCTATTATCTCAGAAGTATTGCCTTCCTCTTCAACAGCTACTGCTTGACATACCCCTAAACAACAAAGTCCATCTAATCCTTCTTTTTCTTCTCCAGAACAACTTTCTCCAGATATACATTTAACTCCTGCCAGTTCAGAACAGAAATACTGAAATCCTTCACTATTATTAGTGTTTATAGGAATTACATTTTCACTTAGTGTTATTTCAACAGGCAAAATAACACTAGAATTATCAAATATAATTTCAACTTGGTTTTTTATATTTTTGTCAACGGCTTTTTTGAATGTTAGATTGAAATTAAATATCCCTTGTTTATCAAGGTTAAATGATTGATCAGGAGTAATAAAAAATATTTCCTTATCATATTTTATTTTAATATTTTGATAAGCTTTATCATCAGTATTTCTAACTTTGATCAAGTAAACCGGCCTATCTCCAAGAGAAACATCTCTTTTTATACTAACTGGCTCAAAATAAATACCTTTCTTTTTAGTAATAGTATTTTTATCATCAATGTCTAAGTTTAATGGAACGCTATATTTACCGATCCTTATAGAAGTAAACAAATCTTCTTTAATTGTATTAGTTAAAAAAGTAAACTTATTATTACCTGGTTTAATTATAAGATTATTTTCGTAAGGGAAATTAACTAATATGCTTATCTCATTATCTAGATAAGAATTTATCTCAACTTCAAAATCTCCTTTAGCAGTAATAATTCCAGGTTTAATGCTATAATCAGTTAGATTTTCAAGAACATTAAAATTCTGAGTATAATTTATCATACTATTCTGTCCATTAACCGTAGTTTCTAAGTTATTTATCAATAGCGTATATGTCTCGTTTTTATCAGGTGCAATTGCCCAGATAAAGTGTTTATCTTCTAAATTCAATACACCATAATCTAAAGGAACTCCAACATTTTTTCTCTTAAATTCAATATCTTCCACATTTATAGGACTCAATATATTTCCTTTCACTTCAATAATAATATTTTCTTTCTTATCATAATTCTCTTTTAATGTGGTACTAATAGCACTGACAAATGATATTGATAGAATCAAAAAAAGAAAAGCAAAAATACCTATTTTTTTCATATTTTCTCTAAACAAATTACTTATATAAATATAATCTTTCTTGAGTCTATTCACTCATTTCTTTCAATTTTCTAAGTGTTTCACTCATTTCTTTATCAACAGTATTTCCTAATCTTTGTAATGGTCTGACTGGTGCTCTCTGTGGAGGCATGCTTCTTGGAGGAGAACCAAATCTTGGTCCAGTTAGAGGTCTTGGTCCAGGACCTGCAGGCCTACCAGCATTATTACTTGGCCCAGGTCGACTAACACTTTCACTCTTTACATCATTTTTAAATTTAAACAAGAACAATCTTAATTTATCTTTAAAGACAATTCCTAATATAACTAACAAGACTAATACTACAAGAACCCATATCCACCAATTACTTCCGCTACTTTCTTTGAATACAACACAGCACACCCCTCCCGAGCTTCCACAACTATCACTCGTAGCTACCTCTCCATCTCCACACTCGCTCTTACATAAAGCATCAGTAGCCAATTCACATACATTACTTGTTATTGCAACACAACTTCCAACACAGCAAGCACCTTCTTTGCTTTCAACATTCTTCCCATTACATTCCTGACTTAAAGTGCAGACATTTCCATTTTGTGAACTGCAACTCGCTTTTTCTATTTTAATTGAACAACACTTTCCAACGCCAACACACTGGAAATTATCTAATACATTTCCACCAGCATTTTGACAATCTCCAATTCTCTCACATGAAAATCCAGCTTCTTGACAAAGAGCATCGCTTCCCCCACTTCCCCCAGATTTTATAGTATTTTTAGGCCAACCGCTATAAAGTATAAATGCAGTATCTCTTACATTATTATTATTCCAACAACCCTCTTTAGTCTGAATTCCAGCAAGATAACCTTGGGTTGAAGCAATCTCAGATTTTGAAGAACTACTTCCAATTCCAAGCATCCCCACACTAGTATCATAAAATCTATTATTCAAACTATTATCAGCTTCCCAATAAAGTCCCTGCTTTCTATTTTGTATTAATATATTATAATAATCATCATTTCCAGTCAATATTAGAAGAAAAGCTTCAGGCATATATCTTTTATAATCATTAATTAAAGCTGTTAAATAAGGAAGAGTCCTAGTAGCATTATTTCTAGCATTTAATTTATTTAAAGCAAGGGTAGTCCATAAAGTTCCCTCAAAGTCACAATTAGTTCCAGTTGTAAAGCATTGCGCATCAACTTTTTCACTTGTAGTTCCAAGAGAAGAAGCAGAATGTGTATCAGGCAATACAAAACAAGTCAAGTTATTTTCATCAAGGCAATCAGCACCATTTCCTAAATCTCTTTGATAAATTAAAGTTGAAATAAAACTTTCTTTACAACTAACTTCAAACGTTCTATCTAAACAAGTATTCCTTACTTTAAGTAAATATCCAGAACTACTTACACTTAAACACGGACCAGAACTTCCCGTTATTTTCTGGTCAGCATCAATATTTATTTTATAATTTCCAGCATCATATTTCAAAGTACATTCACTAGCTTTTTGATTTTCAATTCCAACTTCAAGATACCATGCTAAATCAATAGCATTTTTTGACTTGGAAAGCAACCAGCTCTTTATACCATCAGTGTTCTTTCCCATTGATTGATAAGCCAAAGCAACTTGCGCAGTTTCTTTTAATTTACATCCGTTCTTAGGCCAGCAGTTTTCACTAGCACTCTTTCCATTATCAATAACTTTAGAGACATTTCCATAATTTCCAATAGCCAGAGCACTAAATATTGCCTCTTCAAGCGATAATTCTCTTTTATCATCTATCTGTTCCTTCAAACAAGCATATGCTTTATCGGCAGCACTATTTACATTAACACCACTTCCACTCGCTATAACTCCTCCAGAATTTCCAGAATTATTAGTTTGCGCATGAACTCCCATGATCAATAACATAAATGAGACAAAAATACCAATCAGGAGAAATCCTCTTTTCATACTTTTCAGATGCTTTACTTCTTTAAAAATCTTCCCGAGAAGATTTTTATTTACTATATTTTATCTGTCTAATCGTGAGACTTAGAAATAATATCATCCCTACTACAAACCAGAGCTCACTAAAGCTACCTACTTCAAACAATTTTTCCCGGGCAATAGCAAAACCAGTCAAACTCGGATATAAACTTCCAATCAATGAGAACATAAGCGAGCCTAAAGCTCCCAAAATCAAAAATCTCTCTTCCAATTTCTTTTTATCCCCTCTATAGGATACCTCTACTTTTCTATCAGCATTATCAAAGTTAAAACTCACAGCTTCACAATTATCTAGTTCAGCCTTACCAAAATTCCTATTTAAGAATCCAACCATCTGGTCCTGATGTCCAAATGCTAAAACTTTAATATGATCTGCAGCTCCACTCTCTTGATGTCTTTTAGAATAATTTCCAAATGTGTTTATTAAAACACCAAGTTTTTCTTTTTCTATTTGTTCAGAAGTTCTAACTTCAGGGAATAACTTTTTAACTTCATCTCCATAAGCGACCAAGTTAGCACCATAACTTCCCTTATTATCTCTATCAACTATGGCTAAAGCTTGTTGATATTTTGCTCTTACTTCAGGAGCAAGTTTATCAGAATTGACTTTGAATCTTTTATCAGCAGGCATGAAAACATTATCTGCTACTAAGTTCTTTGAATTTATAGATAATTTGCTCGAAGTCCTTACACCTCCTCCCGTAATCCTATAACCTATATCATTCTCCTGTTTAGGCACAGAGATTATTGTAAATCCTCGGCTAATAGCCTCATCTTTGTAAACTTTCGCAGTTTCTAAAGCTCTAACTTCATTACTTGCAAGCATATACAACTTATCTTTTTTAGGATCCAGATTATCAAAATATTTTCTAGCAGATGCTTGAGCTATTTTAATTCCATCAGGAGTTAAATCTCTTTCCACTTGCCTCTCAGGATTAAAAGGAGCAGTAGGATCATCACTCAGCATTATGCCTGCATATGTGGGATACCCTGCCTTACTATGTCTAATATAATCTGCAGAAAAACTTCCCATTTTCTTTTCAGCCATTATTTAATTTGTTTTATCAAGTTTATTAATCTTTATTCTTTTCAAGTATTCTTACAATTCCTTTATCTGCATCAACCTCAACCATCATCCCATTTTTCAAAACCTTAGTAGCTATTTTAGTCCCGATAATACAAGGCTTACCAAATTCACGAGACATAATCGCTGCGTGTGAGAGAAGACCGCCTTCATCAGTTATTATAGCGGCTGCTTTTTTCATAGCAGAGACATAATCTGGGCTAGTCATAGAACAAACCAAAATCTCGCCTTCTTTTAATCGATACGAGTCTTTTGGGAGAAGAGCAAGTTTTATTTTGCCATGAACAAATCCTTTTGAGGCAGACTGTCCTTTAAATTCAGAAATCTTAACATTTTGTTTTTGATTTGATTCCTCAATCCATTTACTTAATTCAATACCCTTCTCACCAAATTCGGTAAATATCTCTCCATTTAAACAAGCAAATATCTGACCAATTTCTCTTTTTTCAAAATCAATTTTTTCTACTACTTTTTTGCTTAGACCTGCTTTTATTTCATCAGAAGTCATAAATATTATATTTCCAATTTTTATTCCAATACTCTCTTCTATTTTTTTAAGAAAAGGAGCGAATTTAGAGCCAGCCCTATGGGCTTCATCAACACTTGCTGTCAAAACCCAACCCAACTCTCTAGCAAGTTCAATATCACCCACCAATTCGATATCATTATCAATAATCTGCATCAGTTCTTTTAATTTTCGGGCATTTTCCATTTGCATCTTAATTTTCATTTCAAAATCAACTTTGAAATTATTTTTCATAGCCTTTTTGATATTTTTTACCAAAGTCTTTTCATTTGTATGATCAAGTGGTAGAAAATAAAAAGTTGGAAAGAAAGAAAATCTTTCAAGATAATTTTGCATTTCGCTTTTAAACTTTTTATCTTTTTCAAAATTTACATTTTTCTCAGCTAGTTTGATTAATTCAAAAAATAATTCCTGCTCTTCTTGAAAAGCAGCTTTTTTTATCGGGAATATAAGAATTCTAAGCGCTTCATTAAAATCTATTATTTTCTCGATCTCTTTTTGATATTTATTTAATTTATCCTTTACTCTATCCGTTAAGATATTTTCTTCTGAAAGATACCACGGGATATAAAACCAAGGCATTGCTTCTAGATAACTCTGTTCAAATTTATCCCATAAACGAGCCAAGTCAGGGTCATCCATATGCATTTTTATTTTTGTATTAATATAGCTGATTATTTTATTCAAATTTTGCATTTTGAATAAACTATTCTTGAAAACATATTCTAGATATTTAGAATTCTCACTAGCTTCTCTTAAAAGCTTGAGAACTTTTAATTTTTTAGAAGTTTTTACATAACCTTTATCATTATTGGTAAATATATAATCATAAGGTTCTATATTTAATTTAATTTCGCTTTTGAGGTTATTATAAAGCCCTCTACAATGCAAATCAGCCATTAAAATACAATTTTTATTTCTCTGGAGAAATTCAAACTCCCATTCTTTTAAATTAATTTCTGCTTTTGTAAGCTTTTTCATTTATCTCTTTCCTTTAATATCCTAACTATTCCTTTATCAGCATCAACTTCAACTAAATCGCCATCTTTTATTATCTTACTGGCATTCTTAATATTCATAATACATGGTTTTTTTAGTTCTCTAGAGGTAACGGCTGCGTGACTCGTTAAGCCACCCTCTTCAGTTATTATGCCTTCAGCAAGATGCATAGCAGTCAAATAATCTGGCGTGGTCCAGATACTTATTAAGATATCTCCTTTTCTTATCTTATTAAGCTTAGATTTATCAGTAATTATTTTCGCAGGTCCTCTAGCATATCCTCCACACGCAGTTACACCCTTAAACTCTGTTTGATTAACAATTTTATCTTCAACCATTTTCTTTATTTTATCAATTTCTTTTTCATCATATATTAAAGCAACTTTATTTTTCTGCATGCTCATAACAAATCTTTTTTCTGCCCTCAACTTAAGACTTTTTTTATCCGGAATTATTTTTTTTAAGATAATATCACTTATTTCTTCTAAAGTCAGATTTGTAGTTTCTTTTATATTAAGATTATTTTCTTTAGCTAATTTCCTAAAGAAATGCACAACATAAGATTGTGCTCTTCTCCAATAATCTACTCTATCTGTTTTAATAAATGCATATTCATGCATAAGATGAACTTGCTCTTTGATTTTTTTATCATTAACAGTACTTAAAAAATTGTTAAAATCCTCTTTATTCTTTTCTATTTCTTCAAAAACTTTATCAACTTTTTCTTTAGATAAGTTCTTCTTTAATTCTTTAAAGTAATTTAAATCATACTCCTCTTCTTGATAATTATAGAGATTCATCCACCCATATTCCTTTTTTACTTCTTCTAAACTCTTTTCAAATAATGCCCTTTGCATTTTCTGATAAGTAAGGGGCTTACCAGGAGAAGTGATGAGGACCATTTTATCTTTGAATAAAGCCTCAAGCCTCGGGACGATAATTTCTTCAGCAGCAAAAGTAGCTATGAAATACACACTATATTCGGTAACATAGTTAAAATATTCTTCGTAAGCTTTCAATAAGTCTTTCGGTGAAGAATTTAAATTTTTAAAAACATTTTTAGCTTTTTCTATAAAGATTTCACCAGCCTTATTATAATCTGCTAGATGCTTTTCAGGATTAACCATAACTTCAGACATGATTTTATCTAAAAGCTTAAAGTAAGATTCTTTTTCAACATAATAATCTGATTTTTCCAAGTCAACAGGGATTACATAGAACTGTTTTAAACCATTCAGAGTCATATAGAATGCAACTGGAGTCTCTCTTTGAACTGCACTTGGACGCGTAGCCCATTTAATAAACTTCATTAAAAATAACAATACATTCAACTTTTATACTTTTCTTTATCTCTTATTCCTCACATTCCTAATCATATCAACCAAAGGATTCTTTGTCTCTGGTTTTTTATCAAGAAGCATTAAATCTTTGTAGAAACTATCATTAGCATAATTAGGGGGAAGTATTTTTCTCTTTTGTTTCAAATGCCACTCAATCTGACTTCTTATGTATCCTTCTTTTAATGGAATGGGATTCCTCTTATTCCATTCCCTACACAATTCATTAATTTGTTCAGGAGTATAATTAATACATCTCAAGAAAGTTATTAAAATAAATAATCCTCTTTTTTTACCATCTTCCAATCCTTTTAGGAGTTTTTTAATAGGCTCTGGGAAATCTTTTTCATTTACATTCTCAAACTTAAATTCTTCATACTCTTTGTCTTTTTTATCTTTTTCAAAGCTTTTTCCCTGAAATCTATTATTATTTGATTTTTCTTCTTCGGCATCTTTAGCTTTTTTCCAGTGTAAGGCATCTTTCAAAAGCCTTCCAGCTTCATTTTCAAAATTACTTGGAAGAAAATTTCTTATATTTATCTTCATAGGGTCTGCATCTTTCGGGTTAAAACTACTCAGTTCTTCTTTAGTTAATACAACTGACGCAAGGGAGGTTTTCTCATGCAAAGAATAAGGCATTCTGAATAAATGTCTCGGAGCTACAAGAACTAAATCAAAATCAGCAACTTCGTCAGCTTTTTCTTTTCTAGATATTTGGAAATCTTCAGGACTCTTATCGTTTGAAAGAGGCCATTTATTATTATCAGAATCTTTACAATTTGGGCAATACCAATATTCTTCCTTATTTAACATCTCAAGAATACCATTACATCCTTTCATTCCACATCTTCTAGTAATCTTTTCACTCTTCCATTCTTTTAATCTAGATTCACTCCCACATACCTTACACTTATAAAATATTATTTCAGCTTTAACGGCTTGAGATTCGCACCTCATACATTCCATAACATCTTCAAAATTTTTCTCTTCTCTTTTTATAGTCATAACTTTTCCAACTTCAGACCTAAACCTTTTCTTTATAAAATCAAATAAATATTCTACAATGGCTCTAGGCCATTCAGGAAATTTCTCTTTCATTTTTTCTCCTTCATGCTCTTTAGGAAATGCTTTTCCACCTACAATTATATGAAAACCTTTGCTTCCAGAAAACTTTATCCCATAATTCTTTATCCCATGGTATTCTAAAGCATCAAGCAATACTTTAGCAGCAATACGAGAGACATCTAGGTAAGGAGAATCAATATCTATAAGCAAATCCCACCCCTTTCTTATTTCATTATATTCTTTCTCACTTAAATCTGTATTAAGTAAAAGAGGATCATTCCATATTTCTTCAGATGCATGAAAACTTGTCGCACCCTTATTTACTAAATTCATAATATCTGATACATATTGCAGGGTATCAGGTCTTTTTCCAAATCCCTCAAAATATCTTGGAACAGTTTCTCTATTTTGAGCAAATTCAAGTAAAATTTGCTGAACTTTAGGATTTGAATAATAAAGTTTTGTAATTGCCCTTATTCTATCCTCTTTCAAATTAGACTTATCTTCCATCAAAATTCCTATCTTTCTCACTTTATAGCATTTATTATTGTGTATAACTTCAATATATCTTGAACTCTTAGAATAGTTTAAATAAACCTTTTACATAACAAATCTATGAATATCAGACTCATATTTATATTTACTTCTTTGCTAATATTATCTACTTTCACAGTATTTGCACAAAATACAACCAATTGCAATATGCCTACTTGTGAAGGAGCATACACTAATGGAAAAACAGATTCTAGTGGTTGTGCAATATATGTATGCCCACAAAGTCAATATTGTAAAGATTCTGATGCAGGACTAAGTTTTTTTGTGAGGGGGCAGACAACATTAATCAATACCAATCCAAATTCTACAAGCACCGGTTTTGATGATCAATGTTTAAGTTCTAAAACATTATCAGAAGGATATTGTGAGAATGATCAAATTATGACTCAGAAATTTGATTGCAAATACGGTTGTTCAGATGGTGTTTGCATACAAGAAATGTCTTCAAACTCAACAGATAGTGCGAAAATAGAATATTCCTGCGGAGATTCAGATGGTGGTTTAAATTATTATATTTCTGGAATTACCCAATCAGTAATCTGTCCAGGAGGAGATAACTCGTGCTTGGCTGCAGATGGCGTAGACGAATGTTTGGAAAACGGAAAAGATTTAAGAGAATATTATTGTTCAAATAGTAAAATTAACAACAAAGTATATTCATGTGAACATGGTTGTGCTAATGGTGCTTGTATAGATAAAATGCCCAAAGCAACTGAAAAAGTTACTTGCCTTTTCAAAGGATCAGAGACAAGTCAAGAATGTTATGCAGGAGAAATACAAACAGGTTGCAAAGGAATTGGAACCTGCTCAACAAGTGTTTCTGAGAAAAAAGGAAAAGAAATAACTTGGAAGAGTTCATGTGGAGGCTATCAATATACTTTATCTGATGGAGATGACGAAACAGTAACTTTTTCATGCGAAGAGAAAGTCGAAAGTACTGAACAATTAAAAGAGACTTGGTTTAAGGGAGCTTATTGGCAGTGTCACGATGGTACAGAATCCAAAGAAGGAGGAGAATCATCATGTAAACCTTCAGAGCTTTGGCAAAAATACGCGCTTGAAGCTTGTAATGATCATTGTACAAAAGATGGAAGCAAATGCGGAGTAAATGCATTTAGTGTGTTTAATGTATGTTATCCCGACCCAAATTCTAATGAAGAAAGTATACCTGCCTCTACTTCCGGAAGTAGCGATATTCAGAAGACATCTTGCGATAATTACATAAAAGATTGTAAATCTGGTTATGAGTCTGCTTGTTCTAAGTGGAAAGAAAATTGTAATTCTGATAGTGCAGAGAAAACAGGATTTAAAGAAGAGGTTCTAATATGTAAGGATGCTTGTCATTCGGATGGAAAGTGTTATCCTTTTGGCTATAGGAAAGCAGATAACTTCTGTTCTGATTCAGGTAAATTCATCTCTCAAATTACTGGTGAAGAAAAATGCGAGAATAATTTCCAATGTGCTAGTAATGTATGTATCTCAAATCAATGTGTAAGTCAAGGTTTCATAGATAAGTTTGTTAATTGGTTCAAAAACTTATTCGGCGGAGAGTAGATAATCCTCTTATTCTATCACAATAAAACTTAAAAGCTCAATATAATGGATAGATAAATGCAACTAAAACTTGAAAATCCAAAATTATTCTCAGACCTTATAAGCATCATATCTGAACTCGTTACAGAGGTAAGATTAAAGGTTAATTCCACAGGCCTTCAATTAACAGCAATTGACCCTGCAAATGTAGCTATGGTTCACTTTAGAATACCTTCAGATTTATTCATTCAATTTGACGTTTCTCAAGAGCACTCTCTAGGTCTTAATCTTGATAATCTTAAAGCAGTTTTAAGAAGATGTAAGCCAGGAAGTTCATTAACTATTCAAAAGGCAGAAAATTTTCTTAAATTAGGAATACACGACAGAATAAAGAGAGACTTCACATTAGCTTTATTAGACATAGATGCAGAAGAAAAAGAACTTCTTAATCTCGAATTCAAATCAGTTATAAAAATGGACTCAGAAGCATTTACAGAAGCAGTTGAAGATTGCTTAGTAGTTTCAGATGCCTGTACTTTCTTCTCAGAGCCTAATAGATTCACATTGGAAGCACATGGATTAAACTCAGCAAAAGCAGAATTTTCTTCTGAAGAAGTAGAAATTTACTCAGACACTTCAAAAGCAAGATATTCTCTAGAATATCTAAACAAATTTATTAAAGGCTCAAAAATATCAAGCAGAGTAACAATTTCATTTTCAGATAGCAAACCTGCAAGAATAGACTTCCCAACAGGAAATGTCATGCTTTCATTCATCTTAGCCCCTAGAATCGAACAGGAAGATTAATCTTCCCTTTCATTAAGATACTCTCTTACTTCAGGTCTTCTATATAATGCTTTAGCAACTTCTTCACGATGTTGATAACATGCTTTAAATTCCTTAAAAGCAGTCTGGACTCGAAGAGGTAATCTACTAACAGTTTCTTCTAACTCTTCTTTTTTACCTTCACTAATACCACTTACATTAAGAACATTAATCAGTCTGTCTAATTTCATAGCATGAGTTAAATTCAATTTCTTTAAACTCAATCCAGATTGTCTTTGAAATCTAATCATAGGTTTCATATGAACCTGATAAAAAGTAAGACCCATAGCTAAAGCTCCAAAAGTTCCAGCTATCAAATAACTATCATTATCATCCATAAATTCTTGGAATTTATAGGCGTTATAAACCTTAGCCTAATTATGTCAAGATAAAAACAATTAAATACTAACTAATATCTAATAATAAACATGCATAAAAGAGACAGTTGGGTATTTCTTGCATTAATATTATCAGCAGTATTGCTATCATCTTCTTTTGTTGTTGCTCAAGAATCTACTGATAATCCTGAATTATCAGAAAGTGCAGGAATAACTCCAGATAGTGCATTCTATTTTGTAGAAGATTCTATTCTTACTAAATTCAGAGATGACAGTTCAAATAGAGAGAAAAAAATTGCAGAAGTTAGAGAAATGATTAATGAAGGTAAAATTGAAGAAGCAAAAAGAGCCTTAGCAAAATATAAAGAATTTGCAGACCGTCTTGAAAAAGAAGTATCTCCAGATAAGCAGGAAGAAGCAAAGAGAAGTGCAGAGGCAATTAGAGCAGTAATTTCCGAAATAGAATCTGAAATTCCCGAGGCTGATAAGGAAAGTTTTGTTGATTCTGTTGTAGAAAGCGAAAAAAGAATAGAAACAGCAGCTGAAATTGCATCAAAGATAAAAGATTTATGTGAAACTCTCGCTAAAATTGATCCAGATCAATATTCAAGGACATGCAAGTCAGGTGAAGATTCTCCTGCCTGGCAAAAGAAACTTGATAAAGATTTAACTGATGAACAGAAAAAAGAAGCTAAAGTTTTTATCCAAGTAATGACTCAATGTTTCAAAGATGCAACAAATTGTAAATGTCAAGACATCAGCGTAAAGTCATTCGCTGATAAATGTTCTGAAGTAGCTCCATTATATGCTCAATGTCAAAAAGGTGATGAAACAAAATGTGAAGAAGCCGATTCAAAGAGTGAAGGAATAGAAGATTTACTTCCAGATTACTTACAGGAAATAATGGCTGATTTAGATAAAGAATATTCCGGAGCACAATTTGAAAATCATATGCCTGAAGAATGTCGAGAAGCAAATGTAAAAACGGAAAAAGAATGTACTCAGATAATGGTAAGAACACATGCTCCAGAAGAATGTATTTCTGCTCTTGATTCTGGAAAAATAAATTTTGAAAATGAAAGACAATTTAGAAAAGAATGTGAAGAGATTATGTTTAAAGAAAGCGCACCGCAAGAATGCATTGATGCAGGAATAAAAGATGGAAGGGAATGTGGAAAGTTCATGTTTAAAGAAAGTGCACCAGAAGAATGTATAGATGCTGGATTAACGGGAGATAAGCCTTCAGATCATAAGAAGTGCAGAGAGATAATGGATAAACTTCAAGGTGGAAGAGAAAATAATCAAGGACAACACCAACGAGGAGGATTTAATTTTGATTGTAGAAAATTAGAAAATTCTGAAGAAAGATTAAAATGTTTTGACAGTGCAGTTTCTAGTTATAAGGAAGGCCCTGGTCAAGGAGAAAGTAGACAATTTAGTGAAGGCGATTTTAGAAAAATTAAAGATAAGGAAAGAGAGTGTGCAAATTCATGTACTGGAGGAAGATGGGACTTCTCAGGTGGAAATTGTCAATGTAATATGGAAGAAAGAAGAGAAGCGTTTAGAGATGAAAGAAGATTTGAAGGAGATCAAAGACAATTTGACCCAAGTAAATTATCTGAAGAAGAAAGAAAGAGGTTTGAAGAAGAAAGAAGAAGACAAGATGAAAATATGAGAAACCAGGAAGGTCAGTTCCAAGGACGACCACCAGAAGGACAATTTAATAATAACCAACAAGGACCTCCACCAGGGGAAAATCAACCGCCTTCTTTAAGTCCCCCATCATCAGATAGCTCGGGTTCAAGTTCATCAGGTTCATCTTCTAGTCCTTCACAACCGTCAGATTCTTCTGGTTCATCTAGTTCAGGTTCAGGAAGTGGAATAACTGGTGGAGCAGTCTTAGACATAGCCAAAGACAGCAGATTCTTGCAGTATTTCTTCAATAAATAATAACTTCTCTCCCACCACGAAAAGCTTTAAAAAGGCACAAAACACAGTAAAATAGAATCATTGAATCTTCTGTGCTGATAACACCTGGGTTCAAAGCTTGATGAAAGCTGTAGAGAGTTGTGCTACTTATGATTTAAATAAAATAGTAATTACACTTAATGGCAAAACTATCAAAACCACGTGAAGGAAGCTTGCAGTTCGCTCCGAGAAATAGAGCTGAAAAGTTCTTACCTAGTGTAAACTGGTCAGTTGTTCTTGAGAAATCTAATCTTGATAAAAAGTTAAAAGGTCTTCTTGGCTTCGTAGCTTACAAAGTAGGAATGGCAACAGCACTTGTAAAAGATTCAACTGATAAATCTATGACTGCTGGAAAGAAAGTTTACCTCCCAGTTACTATTTTAGAAGTTCCAGCAATGAAAGTTTATTCTATAAGATTCTATAATGAAGGAATAGTTGCTAAAGAATCGCTTGTTTCTATAGATAAGGAATTAAAGAAGATTGTAAGACTTCCAAAGGCCCTTCCAACAATTTTAGCTCCTGAAAAATATGATGATGTAAGAGTAATTGTTTATACTCTAGCAAAACAAACAAACATAAAGAAAACTCCAGATATTATCGAAGTAGCTATCCACGCTCCAACAGCACATGAAAAGTTTGAATATGCAAAGTCATTAATAGGAAAAGAGCTATCGCTAAATGATTTTGTTCATTCCACACTTCTTGATTCTCGTGGATTAACAACAGGACATGGTTTTACAGGCGCAGTAAGAAGATTTGGAATTTCTCTTAAACAACATAAATCTGAAAAAGGAAGAAGACGTCCTGGAAGCTTAGGTCCTTGGCATCCAGCAAGAGTTACTTTCAGAACACCTATGGCTGGACAATATGGTATGTTTGCAAGAATGCAATATAACAATGTTTTTATCTCTTCAGGAAATATATCTGAAAAAGATATAAATCCAAAGTCAGGTTTCTCGCATTACGGAAAAATAACTTCTTCTTATATTATAATCAAAGGTTCAATACAAGGTCCAGAAAAAAGACAAATTCTTCTAACACCATCATTTAGACAGACAAAGTATCAATTAAAAAAGAAATATGAATTTCAGGAGATTATAGTATGAAAGCAGCCTTATATGATCAATCAGGAAAGAAAAAATCAGATATAGAATTACCTTCAGTATTTTCAACACCAATAAGAGAAGATATTGTTGTAAAATCATTTGAAGCAGAAAAATTCTTAGGTAGACAAGTTTATTCAAATTATGAAGAGGCAGGAAAGAGACATTCAGCTTCTGGAACAATAAGCCATAGACGTCATGAATGGAAAGGCCATTATGGAAAAGGTATAGCAAGACTTCCTAGAAAAACTATGTGGAGAAGAGGAACGCAATTTTATTGGGTTGGTGCAGAAACTTCACAAACAAGAGGTGGTAGAATGGCTCATCCACCAAAAGCATCTTTTGCATTTAGAAAGATAAACAAGAAAGAAAGAAATCTAGCATTAAATATCGCATTCACTTCAACATTCAATAAAGAATTAGTTAAGAAACATTATGCTTCATTAGATGCTGGCCTTTCAGCATCGGTAATTGAATCTCTTCCAACTAGGACTAAAGATCTTCTTTCATCTTTAAAGAATATATTTGGAACAGCATTTTCAATAGTAATGAAGAAAAAAACAGTTCGTTCTGGAAAAGGAAAAGCAAGAGGAAGAAGATACAAATCAAATTCAGGTCTTCTAATAGTTTCAGGAAATTCAGAATCAAATAAATTCACAGGAGTAGAAATAAAATCTGTTAGCGAATTGAAACTTAGAGATTTATATCCTCTTGGAAGATTAACTCTTTACACTAAAAAAGCATTGGAAGAAATTTCAAATAAGGAGAACAAAGAATGATTTTAAAACCAGTTACAACTGAAAAAGCAGTAAAGATGATTGATGTAGATAATACATTACTTTTTGAAGCCCCTAGAAATTCAGATAAACCTGAAATAAAGAAAGAAGTTGAAAATGTTTTCAATGTCAAAGTTGACAAAGTAAGAACTTTTGTTCAGGACAATAAGAAATATGCTTACGTTAAATTAAATAAAAAAAGTCCAGCAATTGACATTGCTACTAAATTAGGAATGATGTAAAATGGGAAAGAGAATTATATCACAAGCAAGAGGACACGGGTCCTTAACATACCAAGCAAGGAAGAGAGCATTTATCTATAAAATAAAATATCCTACTCATGTTGGTGAAGCAGAAATTATAAATATAATTCATTCAGCAGCACACTCAGCACCACTTCTTAAAGTAAAAGCAGGTTCAGAAATATTCTACAATCCAGCTTTCAATGGTGCAGAAGTTGGACAAAAGATAATAGTTAGCACCGATACAATCGCAGTTGGTAATATCGTGATGTTAAAAAAAATACCTGAAGGAACAGAAATATATAATATTGAAAATAATCCTGGAGATGGTGGTAAAATGATAAGGTCTGCTGGTTCAAGAGCAATACTTACAAAACAATTGGAACACAATAAAGTACTCATACTCATGCCTAATAAAAAAGAAATCTCTGTCTCTGGAGATTGCAGAGCAAGTCTTGGAGTAATTGCTGGCGACGGTAGAATCCTTAAACCATTTATAAAAGCAGGAAAGAAGTGGTTCAAGATGAAGGCACGTAACAAACTATGGCCTAGAACTTCCGCAATCAAGATGAACGCGATAGATCATCCGTTCGGTTCAGGTAGAGGTAAAAGAATCAAATCAAAGATTGCTAAACGTAACGCTCCTCCAGGTGCTAGAGTTGGTCACATAAGACCTAGAAGAACAGGATGGGTGCGATAATGGCAGAACATGAAACAGTAATGACAAGATCTAAGGAAGTATTTTACAGAGGAGTAAACTTAGAAGAATTAAAGAAACTAGATGTAAGAGAAATAGCTAAATACCTTCCTTCAAGATCGAGACGTTCAGTTTTAAGAAATTTCCAGACAATAGAAAATTTCGTAAAACTTTGTGAAGTAAGCCATGCGTCTAAGAAAAAGATAAGAACTCATTTAAGAGATATAGTAATTGTACCAAGACTAGTAGGACTTACAATTTCTATCTATAATGGAAAGACATTCAATGACGTAATTGTTACACACAGAATGATTGGTCATAGACTTGGAGAATTTTCACTTACAAGAGTAAGAGTTACACACGGAACTGCAGGTATTGGAGCAACTAAAGGTACAAAGGGAGTTAAGAAATAATGGTTCAACAACATAAAAAACTAGAAATAAAAGCAGAGAAATCTCAGAAAAAAGAATTAGTAAAAACTCTAGCTGACAATAAAGAACACGATAACAAAAATGAAGCGCACGATCATTCTCATGAGCATGCACACGATCACTCACACGACCATAATCATGAACATACACATGTAAATGAAGAAAAGAAAGAAGATAAAGTCGAAGAGAAAAAAACTGAGAAGAAAGAAGAAAAGAAAATAGTCAAGAAAGAAGAAGCAATTGCAAAAGGAGTAGGTCTGCCAATTTCAAAGAAGCACTGCATGTACATCTGCAATTTCATAAAAGGCAAAACTGTAGATTTATCAATAAAACAATTAGAAGAAGTTTTGAAATTCAAGAGAGCAATTCCATATGCTGGAGAAATTCCTCACAGACATGGAGACATGATGTCGGGTCGTTATCCAATAAATGCATCAAAAGTTATGATAACTGTATTGAAAGGATTAAGAGGAAATATAATTTCAAATGGTCTTGACGTTGAAAAAGCTAAGATATATTTCGCTTCTCCAACCTGGGGATCTAGGCCTGCTAAAAAAGGCGGAATGAGGTTTAAAAGGGTACATCTCATCCTTAAAGCAAAAGAATTCAATAATAAAATGGAGAAAAAGAAATAATGGAAGAAAAGAAATTTGTAAATTTTAAGAAAGAAGAGCTTGGAGTTAAAGAATATATCAAGAAAGAATTAGGAAAAGGAAGAATAAGCTCAGTTCTTATAACTTACACACCTGTTGGAGAGAAAATAGTAATTGCTACAAACAAACCCGGATTAGTTATTGGAAGAAAAGGAGAAAAAATTGATGAACTTACAAGAGTTCTAAAGAAGAGATTCAAATTAGATAATCCCCATATAGAAATAAAAGAAATATTTGATTCAAGATTAGATGCTCAGCTTGTAGCAGACGAAATTGCTCTAGCATTAGAAAGACAAGGATCTCTTAAATTCAAAGTAGTTGCTTATAAAACTCTCCAAGAGATTATGAAAGCAGGAGCATTGGGAGCAGAAATTGTTATGGCTGGTCGTCTTCCTTCAGAAAGAGCAAAATCCTGGAGATTTTCACAAGGTTATCTAAAAAAGACAGGACATCCTGCTAAAGTAGTAGACAGAGCACAAGCGCAAGCAATTAATATGACTGGAGTTACTGGAATAAGCGTCAGTATATTGCCTCCTGATGCACACATTCACGACAAGATAGTTGTCGACGACAAAATGAGACAAAAAATTAAAGAAAATGAGGGCGCTCCAATATTAGAAAATGCTCCATCACAAAAGAAAGCTGTAAGAAAATCTTCAAAGAAAAATAAAGATAAGGGAGAAAGTAACTAATGGCTAATTTAAAAGCTAAGGATGCAGTGAAAATGAGCAAAGAAGATAGAGAGGCAAAGCTTAAAGAGCTTAAAATGGAGTTAATAAGATCAAATGTCACAGCACAAAAATCAAATGCAAAAACAAGACAGATTAAAAGATCAATTGCTAGATTACACACCATTACAAATTCAAATAAATCTAATTCGGAGGTGTTGAAGAAGTAATGGCCTTAGATCCAATAAATAATTCCTTCGGTTTGCCGAATCAATCAGACGTTTTTGAAGAGATTGCAAAGAGCGACCAGAAAATAGTTGTTTCAACTGTAGCGAGACGTTACGGTAAATTAGCAACTCTGGTTTCAGGTTTTGACGGGAACGTAGATATAAAATCAACGGCAAAAAGCCTTAAAGAAAAACTTGCCTGCGGGGGCACTGTTAAGGATGGAGTTATTGAATTACAGGGTAATCATAAAAAACAAGTTAAAAATATTTTAATAAAACTTGGATTCCCAGAGGACTCAATTTCAGATTAACAACATGGAAAAAAAACAAAATAAAAAAACACAAGAGAAAACAAACAAAGTAGTAGTCCCAGTTCCAACAAGAGGAAGAGTATTTGCAGGTACCGTTACAAAGAAATTCCCTGGAAGAGTAGTAATCGAATTTGAAAGAACTATTTTCGTAGAAAAATATGAAAGATTCTATAAAAAGAAAACTAGAATACATGCTCGTCTACCTTCTGGAATGATAATTGAAATTGGAGATTATATCAAAGTTAGAGAGTGCAGACCCCTTTCAAAAATCATACATGCAGTAGTTATAGAAAAAGTTCGTTCAGCACAAAATCCGGTCGCTGGAGTTCAGAAGAACCCGCAGGAGGTTCTTACATGAAAGCAGTATCAGCGATGGTAACACGTGGATTTAACATTGGAAGTAACCTTGTTGCTGCAGATAACTCTGGAGCCAGAATAGTAAGAATAACTGGAGTAGTACATGGAAAATCAAGAAAAGGAAGACAGCAATTCGCTAAATTAGGAGATTATGTTAAAGTTTCAGTTCGTGCAGGAAAACCTGAAATGAAAGGACAAGTTTTTGATGCAGTTATTATAAGACAAAGAATGCCGTATAGAAGAAAGACTGGAGAGAGAGTCTGCTTTGAAGACAATGCCGTCGCGTTACTAAAAGATGAGAAAGGAAATCCAAAGGGAACTTTCATTAAAGGTCCGGTTGGAAGAGAAATTTTAGAAAGATGGAAGGAGGTCTCGAAAATCGCGCAGTACGTACTATGAAATCACATTTTTCAAAATCATGGGTAAGCAGTGGTCAGCCTAGAAAGCAACATAAATATTTAGCTAATGCACCATTGCATATAATGCATAAGTTTTTAAGTGCAAATTTATCAAAAGCTCTAAGAGAATTGCATGGTAAGAGAAGTCTTCCCCTCAAGACAGGGGATGAGGTGCTTGTCATGCGAGGCAAATTTAAAAAGAAATCTGCCAAAGTCGCTTCTGTAGATCTTAAGAAAAGATTTGCATATCTTGAAGGAATACAAAGAACTAAAAGAGAAGGAACAAAGGTAAATATTCCTTTCCATCCATCAATTCTTCAAATTACCTCTTTAAATTTAGAGGATAAGAGAAGACTCTCACCAAATACAACTAAAAAAACTATAACCAAAGGAGAAAAACATGCACCAAACAAGGCTTAATGCTTCATTAAAGCTACCTATAAAAAGAAAAGGCTCAAAATATCTAGCAAGAGCTATATCGGACAACGATAATTCAGTACCTGTGATAATTGCATTAAGGGATATGTTAGGATTAGCAAAGACTTCTGCAGAAGTTAAAAGCATGATTCATAGAAAACTTATAAAATTAAATGGCTCATTAGTATCTGAATCAAATGCGAGCATAAGATTATTTAATATTTTAGAAGCAGATAAAAATTATCTTCTCTCTCTTTCACCAACTGGAAAATTCCATTTTGAAGAAAGTAAAGAAAGCAAAACAAGATTATGTAAAATAACTGGAAAAAATTTAATAAAATCTGGAAAGATACAATTTAACTTGCATGATGGTTCAAACATAATTTCAAAAGATAAATTAGCAATTGGAGATTCTGTTTATCTAGATATGTCTGGAAAGCTTGTAAAACATAAATCTTTGGATAAGGGAGCTAGCGTATTGATAATCTCTGGAAAATATTCAGGCACAAATGGAAAAATAGATTCAATGGTAGATAATAAGGTTTCAATTTCTTTCAACGGAGGCAAAGCAGTATTAGAAAAATCTGCTGTAGCAGTTATATGAAAGCTTCAATGAATCCTATGAGAAAGATTAAAATTGAAAAAGTAGTTTTAAGTGCTGGAGCAAGAGGCAAGGATTTAGAAAAAGCACATAAACTTCTTAATATGATTTCAAAAAAGAAAGCACATATTCTAAAATCTCAAAAAAGAATTCCCGATTTTGATGTAAGTCCAGGGCAGGAAGTAGGAACAAGAGTTACTTTAAGAGGGCAAGAAGGAGTAGAATTATTAAAAAGACTTCTCGGTGCGTTAGACAATAAAATAAAGCAAAAACAGATAGCAGATAATCATTTCTCATTCGGAATAAAAGAATACATAGAAATTCCAGGCACAGAATACCAAAGAGATATCGGAATTAGAGGATTCAATATTACTGTAGTTTTCACAAGAGCAGGAGCAAGAGTTCAGAGAAAAAAGATAAAATCAGGAATAATACCTAAAAGACAACAGATAACAAAAGAAGAAATTCAAAAATTCATGGGGGACGTCTTTAAGACGGAAATAGCATGACAGCAAGTGATTGGAATAAAATATTAAAACAGTTGAGAAGCAAGCCAGTAGTTATGCAGAAATTCCTCAAATTCAATAAGCCTAAAACAAGAAGCACAGGAATAGCATTAAATAAATGTGAACGCTGTGGAAGATTCGGTGCACATTTAGGTCAATATAATATAAATTTATGCCGACAGTGCTTTAGAGAGATAGCAACTGAAATCGGTTTTGAAAAATACAACTAACATGAGCCAAGATATATTAGCTGATACGCTAAACCAAATGATGAACGCCAAAAAGGCGAGAAAGACTTCAGTTACTGTGAAGATTCATTCCAAGCTACTTCTTTCAGTTCTAGCTCTAGCAAAATTAAAGGGTTATGTAAAATCTTATGCAAAAACAGATTCAGGATTTACAATAGAATTTGGAAAGCTTAATGGATGCAATGCTATAAAGCCAAGATTTGTAGTAAATTCAGATGACTATGAAAAATATTCAAAGCGTTATCTTCCTTCAAAAGATTTAGGAATTTTAATAGTTTCAACATCACAAGGTTTAATGATTCATCAAACAGCAGATGAAAAGAAAATTGGAGGAAGCTTATTAGCTTATTTCTTCTAATGAGAACAAAGATGTCTGAAAAGATGGAAATTCCTTCAGGAATTACATGTACTATTCACAATAAAATTTTAACTTGCAAGAAAGGAGATAAATTTGTTTCGAGAAATATAGAATTACCAAGAGTTACAATTACAGTAAATGGAAATGAATTAGTGATTTCAACTCATGCAGGAGCGAGGAAAGAAAATAATCTTATAAAATCTTATCTTGCACATATGAAAAATATCTTTTCAGGTTTACAAAAAGACTTTACATATATCTTAGAGGCAGTTAATGTACACTTCCCAATGACAATGAAGCTTGAGAAAAACAATCTTCTAATAACTAATTTCCTAGGTGAGAAAAAACCAAGAATAGCAGCAATTCACCCTCATGTTAAAGCTGAAATAAAAGGACAGAGAATAATTCTAACCTCACATGATAAAGAAGCTGTTGGAGAGACAGTTTCTTGTATAGAAAGAACAACTAAAGTAAGGAAGAAAGATAGAAGAGTCTTCCAAGACGGAGTATATCTCGTTGAAAGACCTGGGAGGACTGCATAATGCCTAAGAAATTCCTTCGTCAAGATACAAGAAGACATTTGAGACTTGGAAAGAGAAGAAGAAAACTTCAGAAATGGAGAAACCCTCGTGGAAGACACAATAAAGTAAGAAGACAGAGAAGAAATTATCCAGCTAGAGTTAAAATTGGATATGGTACTCCAAGAGAAACTTCTGGAAAGATAGATAACCTTACACCTGTTTTAGTTCATAATCTAAAAGAATTATCTGTCCTAAAGAAAGATTCTCTTATTATAATTGCAAGAGTTGGAGCTAGAAAGAAACTAGATATTATAAAGAAAGCTAATGAGTCAGGTTTCAAGATAATGAATCTTTCTGGAGGAAATTCAAAATGAATATAAGAAAGAAAAAAATATTAGCTGCAAATACTATGGGTGTAGGTAAGGATAGAATAGTTTTCAATGTTGAGAGATTAGATGAAATAAAAGAAGCAATAACTAAGCAAGATATCAGAGATCTTGTAAGTGCTGGAGCAATTTATGTTAAAGATATAAAGGGAAGAACAGCAGTTGTCAAGCGTAAGACAAGAAGAAGAGCAGGAAGTATAAGAAAGAAAGTTAAAAATTCAAAGACAACTTATGTAATCATCACAAGAAAACTTAGAGGCTATATCTCTGAGTTAAGAGATCAAGAAAAAATAACTGAAGAACAGTTTTGGAAGCTAAGGAAAGATATAAGAGCACGTACTTTCAAGAGTAAATCACACCTAAAGGAGCATTTAAATTAAAATGGGAAGAACAATAAGAAGAAGAAGACTTGAAGCAAGAACAGATTACAAAGCTAGAATAGAGCTTATTAAATCTGGAAAGCCGAGACTAGTAGTAAGAAAAACAAATAGATATGTAATTGCTCAACTTGTTAGAAGTGAAGGAGCACAAGATTTCGTTGTTTCAACACTTTCGTCAAAAGATTTGATTGCAAAAGGATGGCCGGAAAATAAATCTGGAAGTCTGAAGAATAGATCTGCAGCATATCTAACAGGATATTTATTAGGCAAAGCAGCATTAGGAAAGAAAATAACTGAAGCAATATTAGATGCTGGAATGTATAGAAACATTCAAAAGTCTAGAATTTACACAGTTCTTAAGGGAGCTCTTGATGCAGGCCTTAAAGTGCCTCATGATGCTAAAGTCCTTCCTAAAGAAGAATTTTTACATGTAAGTCCTGAATTCAAGAAAATTGTGGAGAAAATAAAAAACTAAAATGGCAGAACAAGAAACAATAAACAAACCTAAGGATCTTATAGAAGCAACACCAGAAGAGTTGCAGAAGTTAGAGCAAGCTATGCCTGAAGTTTATAAGTCAAGAGAAGAGAGAGCAAAAGAAGAGGAAAAAAGAAAACTTGACTCTTGGGTTCCAAAAACAAATCTTGGTAGATTAGTAAGAACTGGAAAGATAAAAAATATATCAGAAGTATTATCTCAAGATAAAAAAATATTAGAATCTGAGATTGTAGACTTATTATTAAAATTAGACTTTGATCTTTTATCTATTGGTCAAGCAAAAGGTAAATTCGGAGGCGGTAAAAGAAGGGCCTGGCGTCAAACTCAGAAGAAGACTATGGAAGGAAACGTAGTAACTTTCTCAGCAATGGCCGTTGTAGGCGATAAGAAAGGGCACGTAGGAGTAGGATATGGTAGATCAAAGGAAACTCTTCCAGCAAGAGCGAAAGCAGTTAGACAAGCAAAACTAGGATTAATAAAGATAAATAGAGGATTTGAATCTATAGAACATTCTGGAAATGAACCACACACAGTACCATTTATAGTAGAAGGAAAATGCGGTTCAGTAAGAATAAAATTAATCCCAGCTCCAAGAGGCACAGGCCTTGTTGTAGGCGATCAAGTTAAGAAGATATTAAAACTTGCAGGAATACATGATGTTTATGGAGTCACAACAGGTCAGACAAGAACAACATTCAACGTTGCAAAAGCTTGCATGGATGCATTAACTAAAACAAACCAAATGGAGTTATAATGATATTAATAATAAGAATCTCAGGGCTAGTAGATGTTTCCTCAGATGTAAATGAAGCACTATTTAGAATGAGATTAAGAAAGAAATATACTGCAGTTGTTTTACATGATAATGTAACAAATAGACATCTTCTTAAGAAAGTAAGAAATTATGTTGCTTTTGGAACTATAACTAAAGAAGATTTAACGATGCTTATTGAAAAGAGAGGTCTTCCAGTAGACAAGAAAAAGAAAATTGATGTTAAGAAAGCAGTAGAAGGATTTGAAAAATCTTCTCTTTTAGATCTTGGAGTTAAACCTTTCTTCAGATTGCATCCAGCTCGTGGTGGAATAGATACAAAAATACATTATCCAATTAGAAAAGGAGTTTTAGGCGATCATAAAGATAAGATAAACGAATTAATGAGGAGGATGTTGTAATGCCATTCAAGAAGAGAAGAAAGTCAGCAAGAAGACACGGTTATCAAACAGCATTTAGAGGAGCAAAAGAAAGAACAAGAGGTTCTGGAAATCGTGGAGGAAAAGGAATGGCTGGAACTGGAAAGAGAGGAGACGCAAAGAAGACACTTATTCTTAACTTACCTGAACCATATTTTGGAAAGTCAAGAACACTAAGAAGAGGAAATGTTCCAAAGAAACTTCAAGTTATCAATCTAGATGATATTTCAAAGAATCATGCTGATTCAAAAGAAGTAAAACTTAAAGGATACAAAATCTTAGGAGAAGGCACATTATCATTCAAAACAATTATACACGCATCAGCAGCATCCTTCTCTGCAGCTGAAAAGATAAAGAAAGCAGGTTCTGAATTAATAATCATTCAAGCAGAAGAAAAAGCATCAGCACCATTAAAGCCAGTTAAGAAAGTAGCAGTTAAAAAAGCTTAAGCTTTTTTATATATTATAAAGTTCTTTATCAACATCACTCATAAGCTTTTTAATAGGTTTTGAGAACTTATGAGTGCCAAATGTCTCTTTCAAAACATTGCTTTTTTTAAACTGCTTCTCTAATAAACTATCATCCCAGCCTTCATTGACAATATCATTAAATTCTTGTCCAGATATATGTCTATCCAGCTTCAAACTACCAAAAAGACCTTTAATCTTATTCTCTTTTTTTATAATTCTACTTTCTTCTTTTTCCATAAAACAATATGATCTTAAAAGATATATACTTTTCTATTGCACTTTCTTAAGAATTTTCACAATTCCCTTATCAGCATCAACTTCCACAACCATTCCATCTTTCAAAACTCTTGTCGCTATTTTAGTCCCAATCACGCAGGGTTTCTTTAATTCTCTAGCAACAATAGCTGCGTGACATATTATTCCACCTTCATTAGTTACAAATGCTGCTGACCTTTTCATTGCCTGCAGAAAATCAGGAGTAGTCATAGGAGAGACAATAATCTCTCCAGTTTTTACTTTTTCAGCCTGCATATAATTTTTAACAATTCTTACTTTCCCTTTAACAATTCCTTTATTCCCAATTTGTCCTTTTATCTCACTTATACCTTTAATATCAAAATCTAGGTCTTCAAAAAGATAATTTTTATTTTCTTTTGCAAATTCTTCAAGTTTTATTATCTGATTTTTTCTTCCATCGATTGAGACTAATCCTTTTGCACGCTCTAATAGTATTTTCTCAGAAGGTACATCTGGAAATTCTTCAGAAAATACCAAGTTGGCTAATTCTTTCTTTACTCCTAAGTCGACAAGACAAGATTTGATGAACATATCATTCTTTGCAAAAAATTCATCTTTATTTCTAAGCTCCATTAGTTTTGAACTAATTTCCTCCGGAGTCCTTTCATCAGTCAATGCATAATACCATACTGAGAATAGGTTCATGCATTTTCTCACCATAGCAATATATTCTTTTATTTTATTTTTATCTTTGGTTGCACCTTCATGCCACATTTTCTCTATCTTTTCAAGGATTTCTTTATATTGTTTAATGATATTATCAATAAATTTTGTACCTTTTCTATTTTCCTTTAATAAGATTTCCCTATACTCTTCAAATGCTTCTTTATTTTCCCATATTTGCAGGTTCTCTTCATCAACGTAGAATATTACTATAGGTTTATTTTGCATCTTTACATTTAATCTTTCATAAACGAATGCCTCAAACCCTTGCCCCCATATTCCTTCAAGAACAAGGCTAGCATCTCTTTCATAATTTTTCTGCCAGATTATCTTTTCAGACATAAATAATCCACATAGTTAATCTTTAAAAACCTATTTTATCTCAATATAAAATGAGCTTTAAGGATATTTTGCATAATCTTCCAGAGGTAAAGCACCCTGTCGAGAAGAAGTTATCTTTTAATGTAAAGTTAAAATGGACTCTTATAGTATTAGTTAGTTTCTTCATTCTCGCAAATATATCATTATATGGTTTAGCCGCAAACTCTCTAGCAAGATTTGAATACTTAGCAATTATACTCGGAACTGATTTTGGAAGTATAATCTCCCTGGGTATCGGTCCTATAGTTATGTCTTCTATTATTTTACAGTTATTAGTTGGAGCAGGTCTTCTTAATATAGATACAAATACTGAAGCAGGTAAGAAATTCTTTCAAGGTCTTCAGAAAGTAGGAGTATATCTTTTCATAATATTTGAAGCGATGGTTTACGTTTTAATGGGTGGTCTACAAGCCTCACCAGGTCTTGCAGGAATAGTCATCTTTCAATTAATTCTAGGCGGTTTAACTGTAATGTTAATGGATGAAGTATCTACAAAGTGGGGATTCGGTTCAGGAGTTTCCCTATTCATTCTAGCAGGAGTATCTTGGAGATTATTTGCGGGCCTATTCCAATTCATAGGACCTACTGGAGAAAACTGCCTAGTTGACTTCTCAAATACTCCTTGCGCAGGAAAGATACTTGTCATAATTCAATCTCTTATAAACGGAGCACCAAGAGAATTAATGCTAGCAGTATTAACAATAGTAGTTACTGCTTTAATTTTCTTAATAGTTGTCTGGGCACAAAGTTTGAAAGTTGAAATTCCTTTAAGCTATGATAGAATGCGTGGGTTCAATATAAAATGGCCTCTAGCATTTTTCTATGCTTCAAACTTACCAGTTATTTTAGTTGCAGCATTGCTAGCTAACATTCAATTATTCGGCACCTTACTTGAAAACTGGCTTACACATCCAACAATCTTAGGAGGATTTTCAAATGGCGCTCCAGTTTCAGGTCTAGCTTACTGGTTAAGTAGTTCTAATCTAGTAGAAGCAATAGTAAGAGGAAGCTTGCAAACTTCACAAATATTCCAGTTCTTTTCATATCTTCTTTTCTTTATGGTTTTCTCTGCAGTATTCGCAGTATTCTGGGTTAAAACTGCAAGTATGGATGAAGCAAGCCAAGCAAAGAAAATAATGGCTTCAGGTCTTCAGATTCCAGGATTTAGAAAAGATCAAAGAGTTTTAGAATCAATACTTGGAAGATATATTCTTCCTTTGACAATAATGGGTGGTCTTGCAATTGGTCTTTTAGCAGCCATAACTGACTCCCTAGGAGCTTTAACATCAGGTACAGCCATATTATTAGCAATAATGATTGCATATCAGTTCTATCAAAACATAGCTCAACAACATGCAGTAGATATGCATCCAGCAATGCGTAACTTTATGCAATAAATTGCATAAAGTTAATATTTTAATTAAAAAATTATCTATTAAAGTTACCTTTCACAGCCTTTAAAAACAAGTCTTTACTAATTAATATATGGAGATAGCATTTATAACAAATTATCCTAAAGCAAGCATAGTTCTTTTTGCAACATTAGTTTCTTTATTCATAACTATTGTAAACTATTTTGTTCTTGATAAGAACAAAATGCATGAGATTAAGGCAAAGCAGAAAGCTCTACAAGAAGAGATAAAGAAGCATAAAGATAATCCTCAGAAAATGATGGAATTAAACAAAGAAATGCTTTCACACACTGGAGAAATGATGAGGCACTCTTTCAAACCAATGCTTATCACCTTTATCCCATTAATAGTTTTCTTCGGATTTTTAAAAACAAGTTACGCTTCTACAGAATTAGTTAAGTCTTGGATTTGGTGGTATATCGGTGTTTCAATGGTAGCAAGCATAGTATTCAGAAAGCTGTTCAAGTTGCCTTAAACAATTATATTTTATTTAATTCAACTAAAGAAATCTGATATATTTAACTAAAATAAGAAATTTATTATTTAACAAATTTCTTCAAATCATCGCCGTGCAGTCTAACTAATTTTGCATCAGTTGTTTTAACATAACCTACATCAAATCTGTTTAAATCAAAGTTCTTCTCAAGCAGTTCCTTGAAGATTTTAAGTGCGAATTTTATTCCTTCTTCAATATTCATGCTGTCATCATAATCTCTTCTCAATAATTCTTTTATCTTTTCATCATTTTCACCTATAGAATTCGCTTTATATGAAAAGTAGTTACCAGTAACATCTGATGTGTAAAGAGAAGCCTTGCCCTTATTTACTCCAGCAATTAAAAATGCTGCTCCATAAGGTCTAGCACCACCATACTGAGTAAACATTTGCATTTTATCTGCAATCATTCTTATAACTGATAAAGGTTCTATTGGACTGTCAAAAGTAACTCTATTTTGCTGAGCCAATACTTGCGCTTGATCAATTAATATTCTAGCATCGCTTAAAATTCCGGCAGCACTTGCAACAATATGTTCATCAACTTCAAAAATCTTATTTGCAGATTCAGGTGAAATCAATTTATCTCTTATTCTTCTATCAGCAATAATAACAACTCCATCTTTGCAAACTAATCCAATACTTGAACTTCCAAGTCTAACCGTTTTTTCAGCATATTCAACTTGTAATAAATGTCCCTCAGGAGAAAACATAGTTGCAGCTCTATCATAACCCATTGCTTGATGTTGCATTTCTGTTGGTACGTCCATTTTTAGAAAAACCTCGTTTGATTTCTGAAACACCTTATAACTAAGCATATTTAAGCTTTACTAAGTTTAATTCCTTATATCAATAAAGTTTATTTATGTCAAGATTCTAAAGAATCTTGAGCATCCAAAAAACGAGTGCTATCAAAACATGTCCCAAAGGAAATGGTGCACATCGTTTTTTTGATACATAATCTTTAAATAACCTCTTCTAATAATAAATCAATGGACAAAGTAGTAGCAAGAATAAAATTAAAGAATAAGCATTTTGAAATTCATGTTAATTTAGATGAAGCCTTAAAAGTAAAAGCCGGAAAAGGAGACATAATGGCTGCTTTAGATTCTAATAAAGTTTTTACTGATTTGAAGAAAGGCAATGTCGCCTCGCAAGTAGACTTAACAGAATGCTTCAATACATTAGATATTTATCAGATTGCAAAAATAATAATCACTAAGGGCGAAGTTCAAAAGACTCAAGAATTTAGAGACACTGAAAGAGAAACAAAAATAAATCAAGTAGTTACTTTAATTGTTAGAAATTCATCAGACCAACACGGCAGACCATATACTGAAGATAGAATAAGAAGGGCTCTGCAGGAAGCACATGTAAATATAGATAACAAACCTGCTGAACAACAGCTTCCAGGGATAATAGAAAAATTAACTGCATTCATACCTATAAAATTAGAGATAAAGAGAATCAAGTTAGTAATTCCTGCACAATATACGGGTCAAGTTTACGGTCTTTTGAAAGACTATAAAGAAAGTGAGGAATGGCTTTCAAATGGAAATCTTGAAACAGTTATTAAAATACCTGCAGGAATGCAGATTGATTTCTATGAAAAGCTGAACAACATCACTCACGGCGCAGTTCAAAGCCAAGATTTACCTGATAAAGTTTAAGCCCAAATATTTATACATGAAGCTTTGTAAGAAGCGAATGTCAAAGATTTTGTAAAACAAAATCTTTATAAACCTCTAAAATCATCGTTTTTTATTAAACTGGACAAATGTAACTTAGAGTTCGTTATTGTCTAATATTATTTCAAATGATTAAAACTAACGGAGCACACGAAGCTCAATCTCAAAATGCAGACACAGCTGAAGATTCTTCAGTTTCTAAAAAGAGAAAAATTGTAATTCCTGGAGAAATTATAGTCTCTGGAGAAGATTTCTTACCAAGCGACGGAGCAAAAAGAATTGGAAACGATATTGTTGCTTCTAAATTCGGTCTAGCAGAAGAAGCTGGAAGAGTAATAAAAGTTATATCAATAACTGGTGCATTTATACCTAGAAGAAATAATGTAGTTATAGGAAGAGTTACAAATATTACTATGAATGGTTGGGTTTTAGACATTGATTCTGCTCAATCTGGATTTCTTCCAATAGACGCATCTCCACACTTTATCAACAAGAATGAAATGGATCAATTTCTTTGCATTGGAGACGTAATAGTTGCAAAAATATGGTCTATAAATCAGAGAGGAGTAGATTTATCATTAGATGGAAACGGTTTAGGAAAATTAGAACAAGGATTTCTATTTAGAGTAAGTCCAAATAGAGTCCCTAGAGTTATAGGTAGAGAAGGAAGCATGATTAATCTAATAAAAGAAAAAACAAACTGCGATATAACTGTTGGTCAAAATGGATGGATTTGGATTTGCGGTTCTACAATGGATGATGAGATAAAAGCTAGAAAAGCAGTAGAATTCGTAACTGACAAAGTTTATGTTGAAGGATTAACTGAAAAAATGGAGACCTGGTTCCAGGAAAATCAATAATGGTAGATAAAATAAAAAGAATAGATGGAAGAAAAGCTAATGAGATGAGAAAGATGTATGCAAAAGTAGGCGTTATTCCAAACGCAGATGGTTCAGCAGTATTTGCTTTTGGAGAGACAATTGCAATTGCAGCAGTTTATGGTCCAAGACTTCTTCATCCACAACATATGCAGAATCCAGCAACCGGAATATTAAGAGTTAATTATGACCTTTTTAGTTTCTCAGTTTCAGATAGAAAAAAACCTGGGCCGTCAAGAAGATCTCAAGAAATATCAAAGATGACTGAACACGCACTAGCTCCTGTTTTAGATTTAAAAGAATTCCCTAACACAGTATTAGATGTTCAAATTTATATTCTTCAAGCAGATGCTGGAACAAGAACTGCAGGAATAAATGCTGCTTCTTTAGCATTAGCACACGCAGGAATACCTATGAAAGATTTAATCTCTTCAGTTGCTATTGGTAAATTGGATAAAGATTTAGTTGTAGATTTAACTAAAGCAGAGGAAGATTTTGAAGGCGGAGAAGGCCCAACAGATTTCCCGATAGCAAAAGTTGCAAATTCAGATGAATACACCTTACTTCAATTAGATGGAAAAATTTCTCCTTCTTTAGTAAAAGAAGTATTAGATCTAGCAGAAGAATCTTGCGAAGAAATTTATGAAGTTCAGAAAAAAGCCCTTAAGGAGGTTGTAAACTAATGAGCACAATGGACCCTGCCTCAATTACAATTGAAACTTTTAGAAAGATCTTTGAAGCAGGAAAAAGATTTGACGGTAGAAAATTACTTGATTTTAGAGAATTATATATAGATTATACGGTATCTAAGAATGCTGAAGGTTCTGCAAGAGTTAAGTTAGGTAAAACTGAAGTAGTTGTAGGAGTCAAATTAACAATTGATAAGCCTTATCCAGATTCAATGGAAAAAGGAAATTTAATGGTATCCGGAGATTTCTTACCTTTAGCTTCTCCAAGAATAGAACACGGACCTCCAAAATTCACAGCAATTGAAATGCCTAGATTAGTGGACAGAGCAGTAAGAGAATCAGGGATGATAGATTTGAAGAAACTAGTAATTACTCCTGGAGAAAAAGTCTGGACTGTGATAATTGATATCTATCCTATAAATGATGATGGAAACCTCATAGATGCAGCTACAATAGGCGCAGTAGTAGCTTTGAAGAATGCATATGTCCCAGGTATAAAAGAAAACGGAACAGTAGATTACAAACATAGAACAAAAAATAAAATACCTTTATCTTCAGAAACATATCCTTTATCTTTTTCATTCTATAAAATGGGAAATGCTATCCTTCTTGATCCAACAAGAGAAGAAGAAGAGTTATGTGATGTAAGAATTTCCTTAGCAGTTTCAAAGTGGAACAAGCAGTATATGATAAATTCCTGTCAGAAAACTGGAGACGCCACTCTTTCAAAGGAAGAAATAGAGAGAGTTTCAGAGTTGCTTCCTAAAAAGTACGACGAATTAAACGAAAAGCTTAAAAGCTTTTTATAAATCTCTTATACAATGATAATGAAAGAACAATTCACAAGATATGAAATAGCTAGAATAATTGGAGCAAGAGCTTTGCAAATAGCTATGGATGCACCATTCTTAGTTAAAATATCTGAAGAAGAATTAAAGTTGTTCAAATACGATCCATTAAAAATTGCAGAAAGAGAACTTGATCTTGGCGCATTACCTATATCAATTCATAGACCTTTACCTAGAAAGCATAAAGACAAATTAATGGCAATAAAAGAAGAAAACGTATCAGATGAAGAGATAGCTCAGAAAGAGAAAGAAGTTGAAAAAGAAATTGTAGAAGATGCTGGAGAACTTGGATTCACAGAAGACGAAGAAACATTCGATATAGAACAACCTACGGCAACAGACGAAGCTTAATTATCTACAAGAATAAAAGTTCAGTAAGAACTTTTATAAATTACATAACTTTCTATTAAAACATGAGGCATTTGTCATATTTTGTTCTGGTTTTATTTTCTTTTTTAATGCTAACTTCTTTCGTCATAGCTCAGTCTCCAGAATTAAATAGAGATATTTGTAGACAGTATTTTGAACTATTACCTGAAAAAGCAAAAGCAAGTAGTACGTTAAAAGGATATCCAGCATCAAGTGCAATAGATTCAGATATTAACACTCGTTGGTTTGGAAGCGCTGAAGAACCCTACCCTAAATGGATACAATTTGATTTGAATTCTAATAGATGTGTAAATTCAGCAGATTTGGCTTTTTTCTTTAGAGACACGCCTTTAATTTTTAAGCTTGAAATTTCTGAAGATGGAAAGTCTTGGACTTCCTTATCAGATGATGTGAGTTTGAAAGAAGGAGAAGATTTAGCCAAAGTAGGTTTCTTCCCTAAAATTGGAAGATATGTAAGATTATCTGAATTAGCCGGAAAGAGAGAATATGGTTCTTTAAGCGAAGTGAAATTGTCTTCTTCAGCATTACGGTCAGCAGATGGAAATAAAATTTCTTTATTAATTTTAGATAAAAATGGAGAAAGAAGTTTTAAAGATGTAGTTGTTAGATTAAAAGAATCATCGGAGCTTATAGAATCAAGAAAGACAAGTCAAACAGGAAAAGTTTCATTCTCCGATTTATCATCTAAAGAACACACAATAGAAGTTTTATGCCCCATAAATAAATCAATATCAAATAATTTATTATTTTCTACATTCTCTCCTTTAATAAAATCTTTTCTTTCAATTGCAAGAACAACAGGTTATGCTTCATCAGGTGTTAATTCCGGCTATGGAGTAATATGTAGCGGAGATACTTTTTTTGATAATTTATTATGTGGAGATATAATTGAACCACCAATAGTTGATAGACCCTTTTTCAATGAATCCTCTTTCCAAGACCCCTTAATTTTCTGTGGAGATTACTCATTTGAGTCTCCAGAAAAAGCAAAAGCAAGCAGCACTTTATCAGGCTATCCAGCGTCAAACACAATAGATTCAAATTATAGTTCGCACTGGTTCGGTGAATCTTCAGAACCCTATCCTAAATGGATACAATTTGATTTAGGAGAAAAACAATGCATTAAAGGTACTGAATTAACTGTAAATCAATTAGATGTTCCTATTCTTTTATCTTTACAAATTTCAGACGATGGACAGAATTGGAAAGATGTAAAATCAGACTTTTCAATTACAGATGATTTCCCTTACCAAATTGACTTTAATGAATCTCAAGCAAGATACCTCAGGGTTTCAGAAAAAGCAGGAAGTAGAAATTTTGGTTCATTATCAGAGATAAAAATAAATAAAGCGAAAATTGTAAGTGAAGCATCAATAGTACAAGGCTCAACAGGAATTGTAGAAACGAAATTAAATCCTTCAATTATTTTATCTGCTAAAGATGTATCTTCTTCAACAGGATTATCCGGATTAGAAGTTGTTGTTTTCAATAACGAAACCAATAGCTATGGAAAGAAGGAAACTGACAGTGAAGGTAATATAGTCTTCGTAAATGCATTATCGAAGGACACAATAATAAGAGTCTATTGCTCAAGCTCATAAGATTTAAAAACCCTCAATATCATGCTTATTTATATTAGCAGGTACTGGCTGAAATAAACCCGGATACCTTCAACTTGTGAAAGTTGAATGGTACAGAGAATTTTATTCTCTGAAAACCCCTGTGCTACTTATACAAAATTTACAATGGCAAAGAAAACAAAGAAAGAAGAATCTGAAATTGTTGAAGCAGTTGAAACTGTAAAGGATGAAAAGGAAAATAAGAAAGACAAGTTAGCAAAGCTTCTTGAAAAAGCAAAGAAACTTGAAGGTAAAGTTGACGAAGTAAAAGATGTAAATTTAAAGAAGAGAGTTAAACCAGAATCTGAAGAAGAATCAAAAGATACTTTAGTTTCTATGGATGATTATCTTAAAGCATCAATCCATCTAGGAACAAGAGTAATAACTCCAGACATGAGAAAATTTGTTTACAGAAGAAGAGCAGATGGATTAGCAGTTTTCAATACGGCTCTTTTAGATGATTTAATAAGAGAAGGAGCAAAATATCTATCTAAGTTTTCTCCTGAAGATATAATTCTTGTCTGCAAGAGAGAATCAGGTTGGAAAGCAGCTAATAAATTTGCTGAGCTTACTGGAGTAAGAGTTTTTACAAAAAAATATCCTGCAGGAATATTAACAAATACTAATCTTGAAAATTTCACAGAAGCTAATTTGATATTCATATGCGATCCATGGCTTGATAAAAATGTATTACAAGATGCAAATCGAGTAGGCATTCCGGTTTTATCAATCTGCGATACAAACAACTTTACAGCAGGAATAAACCATATAGTTCCTGGAAACAATAAATCTGCAAAGTCTTTAGGAATAATTCTTTATCTTCTTTCTAAACTTTACATTGAATCAAGAAAGATGAAAGTTGAAATGCCTCCAATTAAAGATTTCATTGATGACTGGGATAATTTAGTTCCACCGAAATAAATAGGTATTTAAATCAGATTTTTCTAATTAAAATATGAAAGTACAAAATATTTTTTATACAGTAGGAGTATTATTTATATTTGCTTCCTTATGGTACTTCACAAGAGAATTTATAGCAGAATTGCCTCCAGCTATAAAAGTATTACTTTTAATAGCCAGTATAATTGGAACTTTCATAATAGCAGAAGTATTAAGGGGAGGCGATAAATAATGTTTTATCCATTATTAGGATGGGGAGTTTTCTGGGTAACTTTTATATTAGGAATAATTTTATTTTTTACATATAAAAGATTGTATACAGTATTCTATTTAATATCAATGTCTTTATACATATTTACTGCAGGATTTATGATCGACGTATTTAACTTCACAAAATTAGGAATATTATCAACTCTAATCTTTTCAGCATTAGTTTTCATGCTTTTAGGTTACTATCTATCAAAAGTATTAAATTTAGAGAAGGAAAAGTAAAATAAAAATGAGAAATCTTATTTATGGTTCTATATTAGTAATTCTCGCATTAGTGTCTGCTTCAGTTTTAGTTCTATATTATAATCAAGATTTTACAGAATATTTTGATTTCCCAGATAAGATAAATTATGATTCTATGGAAATCCAAACAGGCCTCAGAGGTGAAGTAAAATATCTTATAAATGCAAAAGGCGATATCGGGAGTTTAAGTCTTATTAATGATGGCTACTTTAAACAAGTCTATTTTTTCCCAACTTTAGTAGGTTGCATTGATTTAAAGGAAGGTATAAAACCTATAAGTACAAATATTAGGAATTATCAATTCTCAGTTAATTTTGTTAAAGACGGTTTAACTTTTTATGGTGGGCAGAGTATAGAACTTGATAAAGAAGATAAGGATAAATATAATCTTCTCGGTCAATACAGTTCGTATGATGTTCCTCTTTCAGATTTCTCTAATAATGTAGCAGGTGTTTCAATATATGAAATTGAAAAGAGACAAGAAAATCCTATAAGAGATAATTATTATTACAATAATAATCAATATTATGGAGATTGTGACAGTCTAAAGCAAAATTCAGAACCATTAGCAGAAATTTCTTTAATTTAAATGATTTTCCACCACGACAATATTTTTATATCTATATTTTAAGCTAGTTTAAATGATGCTTAAGAATTTCGTAGAGTCTCAGCAATTAGAGCCTGAATTTATTTTTCATCTTTTCGCTGAAGCAGATAAACTTCGTTTAGATAAATCAATCAAGTCAACATTAAATGGAAAAGTTCTAGCTACTCTATTTTATGAACCAAGTACGAGAACAAGATTAAGTTTTGAATCTGCAATGTTAAAACTAGGCGGTTCAGTTTTAAGCACAGAAAATGCAAAAGAATTTTCATCAGCAGTAAAAGGAGAAACAATAGAAGATACAATTAGAGTTTTAGAAAATTATGCCGACTGTATAGTTCTAAGACATTATGAGGAAGGCATAGCTAAAAAAGCAGCAGATATAAGTTCAGTACCAATAATTAATGCAGGCGATGGAAAAGGCCAGCATCCAACACAAGCATTGTTAGATTTATACACAGTTTATAGAGAGTTAGGAAAAGTTGAAGGAATAAAAATTGCAATGGTGGGAGATTTAGCTTCCGGAAGAACCGTCCGTTCCCTTTGTTATCTTCTTGGAAAATTCAAAAACAATGAAATTATTTTTATTTCTCCAGAGCATTTACAGATAAATGAGGATATTAAAGAATATCTAAAAAAACATAATATTTCTTTCAAAGAAGAAAATAATTTAGATAAAATTCTCCCAGAAGTCGATATTATTTATATGACTCGTCTTCAAAAAGAAAGAATAACTCTTTCTGAATATGAACAAGCAAAAGGAAAATATGTTCTCAATATGAAAAACTTTTCTTTGTTAAAAGAAAGCGCGAGAGTTATGCATCCTCTTCCAAAAGTTGACGAAATAAATATTCCAATAGAAATTGAAAGAAGTGATAAACGAATTGCCTATTTTAGACAGGCAGAAAATGGATTATACATAAGAATGGCATTACTCGATTATCTAATAAATGGTAAATGATTTTCCTCGTAAATTCTCGAAAGGTTTATAAATGCCTCAAACACTCATTTCATTACTCTACGATGTTAACTTTAATGAGTGCCTTAATGTTTATCGTCGGAATATCTACTTCAATAGAGATATCCGTCAAAGTCGCATGTTAAGGTATGAGGTATGCGAATATAGTTATACTTCTCAGAATTGTTTACTAATTTCTAACTCATCGTTTTAAATTATTTACGTTCTGTATTTTTTAATAGACCAAAGTCGTTCAGGAGGATAGAGTGCGTATCGTCGTCGAGATTTCTCTTAATTCATCTCGACTAAGCATCATATCGATGTTAAATCCAGTTTATCCTGCTGGCGGCTGCGGCTATCTGGTTTGCACTTAGACATGCAAGTTGTTTCTTTTTTTCGCAAGAATTGGAGAAAAGCGAACTGCTCAGTAACACGTCATTAACCTGCCCTCAAGCCTGTCATAACCTCGGGAAACTGAGGCTAATAACGGATAGACGATTTTCTCTGGAATGATTAATCGTTGAAAGTTTGCGTGAGGATGGGATGGCGGCTGATTAGGTAGTTGGCGGGGTAAATGCCCACCAAGCCAATGATCAGTAAGGGCCTTTAGCGAGGAAACCCTGAGAGGGAGTCTGAGACACTACTCCCAGCC
>ERZ1292625.455-Hain-H41-01um-R1-455-length-63149-cov-45_pt1 | contig 63149 bp, 79 predicted proteins | sample MGYA00564400_ERZ1292625 | MGnify/ENA primary metagenome ERZ1292625 (study PRJEB36523, sample SAMEA6512639) | groundwater metagenome | collected 2019-01-08 | study: AquaDiva: Metagenomics assemblies of 32 groundwater samples | reverse complement strand
GCGATTACTAGCGATTCCAACTTCATGAGGTCGAGTTGCAGACCTCAATCCGAACTGGGGCGGGCTTTCTTGGGATTGGCTCAGGATTGCTCCGTCGCTTCCTGTTGTACCCGCCATTGTATCACGTGTGTAGCCCGAGGCATCAGAGGGACATGCTGACTTGGCGTCATCCCCGCCTTCCTCCCCCCCAAGTATTCGCAAAGCGAACACAGTTGTTGGTTTTGAAGTTTGGAAGTGTATTAGTTTAACCTAATCAACTTACAAACTTTTAACTTTCAACTGCGCACTTTGTGCGCACTTGGGGGGCAGTCTTGCCTGACACTTATAACAGACAATAGGGGTTGCGTTCGTTACCCCACTTAAGGGAACAGCTCAAGCCACGAACTGACGACAGCCATGCATCACCTGTCCAGCCGCCCGAAGGCTCGTAAAGTTTCCTCTACGATTCGTCTGGATGTCTAGCCTCGGTGAGGTTCTTCGTTTAGCATCGAATTAAACCACATGATCCACCGCTTGTGCGAGCCCCCGTCTATTCCTTTGAGTTTTAACCTTGCGGTCGTACTACCCAGGCGCTGAACTTAACGCGTTAGCTTCGTCTCTCAGAGGGTCGATACTCCGAAAAACCAGTTCAGATCGTTTAGGGCTAGGACTACTGGGGTATCTAATCCCATTCGCTACCCTAGCTTTCGTGTTTCAGTGTCAGGTATGTACCAGTGTATTGCTTTCGCTTTTGGCGTTCCCCACGATATCAACGGATTTCACCCCTACACCGTGAGTTCCATACACCTCTTACACCCTCTCAGTCATACCGTTTCCCATGCGGTTCTGCCGTTAGGCGACAGGATTTTACACAAGACTAATATGACCACCTACACACCCTTTACGCCCAATAATTCCGGATAACGCTCGGGGCCCTCGTATTACCGCTGCTGCTGGCACGAGGTTAGCAGCCCCTTATTCATCGAGTACCGTCAAAACTTCTTCCCCGATAAAAGGTCTTTACACTCCGAAGAGCTTCATCAACCACGCGGCGTCGCTCCGTCACACTTTCGTGCATTGCGGAAGATTCTCGACTGCAGCCACCCGTAGGTGTCTGGACAGTTTCTCAGTTCCAGTGGTGGGGGTCAGCCTCTCAGCTCCCCTACGCGTCATAGCCTTGGTAAGCCATTACCTTACCAACTAGCTGATACGAAGCAGGCCGTTCTAGAAGCGATAAATCTTTACTCCGAAGAGACTATCAGGTATTAGCCTGTCTTTCGACAGGTTATTCCTGACTTCTAGGTACGTTCCCACCTGTTACTACCCCGTTTGCCGGTTGCCTATTGCTAGGCCCCCTTGACTTGCATGCCTTATCCACGCCGCCAGCGTTCATCCTGAGCTAGGATCAAACTCTACATATAAACACATCGCTGTGTTTGAATTGAACGGAACAAAAGAAAAAGCGCGAAAACGATTTCTCTCTTATTCACTTTTTGTCTATGTTTTGAAAATAGACGGGTTTCTGCCGGAAAGCGCGGTGGCACCTTCCGGCAACATTTGTACTCTATCTTTATGCTGCGATGACAAAGAACGTAAAACCCTGTTACCAACACATCTGGTAACAGGGTGTTGTTTTCAGGGCTTGGTAAGTATAGCCGAAACAAGCTTGCTGTCAACCCCCCTTTCTGGCTTTTAGGCCTTAGTCTGTAAAGGAATATTTGATGTCATTCACGTACAATACTCACATGCACGCTGATGACCGCCTCAAACAACATGTACGTATTCTTGAACCACAAGAAAAGGCTTTGAAGCGTCTCGGCATTGAAACTGTGTCTGACCTTCTCTATCACTTCCCTGCTCGCTACGTTTCTATGGGTGATGGAACAACAGTCACTGAAGCAATTACCGGAAACAAAGCAACATTTTTTGGCACGGTGACAAAACTCAAGATACGAAAAGGATTTCGTAGCAGAATTCCTATGGCAGAGGGTATGCTTGACGATGGCACAGGAAAAATAAAATTAATATGGATGCATCAGCCATACATCGCAAAAATGATTCCTGAAGGTTCCTCCGTAAAAGTATCGGGAAAGTTATCAGAGAAAAACGGTAGTCGTTCAATCATCAATCCTGAAATTGAAGTAATCCCCGCCGGTGCCATCACACCAAAAGGCCTTTTCAGAGACTCGGTCTCTGCCCCAGAGACCGAGTCTCTGAAAACTTCAGGGGAATTGTTTCCGGTCTATCCCGAAACACGCGGCATCACGTCACGTTGGATATACCACGCACTTCAAAAACTCTTCTCGACAGGATCAACAGATGTCGTACAAGACCCAATCCCTGAAGACATTCTTAAACGATATAGTTTGCCGAGCTTAAAGACAGCGCTCGTTTGGATTCATACACCAAAGAATGAAAAAGACAGTATTGCGGCACGAAAACGATTCGCATTTGAGGAAGTGTTTTTAATACAACTCAAAAAACAACAGGAGCGTGCAAACAACGACAGTTTGCCAACATGGAACGTTAAAGTTGATGAAACAAAAACAAAAGAGTTCGTTAGTCGCTTCCCTTTCACACCAACAAAAGGTCAATCACGTGCAGTGAATGAAATCACTGATGACTTTTTAAAACCACATGCAATGTCACGATTACTTGAGGGTGATGTGGGAAGCGGAAAAACCTTTGTTGCGGCAACAACAGCACATGCAGTCGTGACAAGCCGCCCTGATGCGAACAAAGACTTCGGAAACCTCCAAGTTGCCTATATGGCACCAACAGAAATTCTTGCAACACAACATTTCGAATCATTTATTGAATACTTCCGCGATCTTCCTATTCAAATTGGACTTCTTACTTCGTCTGGATGCAAAAAATTCCCTTCGAAATTAAATCCGAATGGTTGGACAGATATCTCCCGCCCACAGCTTTTGAAATGGGTGGCAAACGGCGAAATTCCAATTCTCATCGGCACACATGCGCTCATTCAAAAAGCAGTTAAGTTCAAACACCTCGCATACGTCATTATCGACGAACAGCATCGCTTTGGTACGCGCCAACGCGCCGAGCTCGCGCGAAAAACAGATGTGAAAGATGAAACGGCATGGAAAATGCCACACCTTCTTTCAATGACAGCAACCCCTATTCCCCGCACATTGGCACTCACGGTGTACGGTGACCTTGATTTAACACTGCTTGATGAGATGCCTGCGGGACGAAAAGAAATTATTACAAAAATTGTTCCACCTTCAGAGAGAAAAGACGTTTATGAACATATTCGAAAAGAAGTTGCGACGGGACGACAAGCGTACGTTATTTGTCCACGCATTGATGAACCAGATCCAACAAAAGAATTGGCGCTTCGCGCAAAATCAGTTGAAGCAGAAGCAGAACGTCTCTCAAAAGAAGTATTTCCTGAACTCACGTTGGGAATTCTTCACGGAAAAATGAAATCAGCAGACAAAGAGTCCGTCATGGAAGATTTTTCACGTGGAAAAATTAATATTCTCGTTGCAACATCCGTTGTCGAAGTCGGCGTAAACGTTCCAAATGCAACGACAATCATTATTGAAGGCGCTGAGCGTTTTGGTCTCTCACAACTCCACCAGCTCCGCGGACGAGTGCTCCGCTCAACACATCAGGCATATTGTTTTCTTTTCAGCGAATCAAAAGGAAAAACAACGGTTGATCGCTTGAAAGCACTTACGGGAGCTATGAATGGTTTCGAACTCGCTGAACGCGATTTAGAGCTTCGTGGTTCAGGAGAATTGTACGGCGGACGCCAATGGGGTATCACCGACGTTGGTATGGAAGCGCTTCGCAATTTGAAAATGGTTGAAGCGGCGCGCAATGAAGCGCGCGATTGTATCGCGCGCGACCCAGAACTCAAAAGCCTCCCGTTACTTCGAGAGGCTGTTCTTACACGTGCTGATATTCATTTTGAATAATTGACAAAAAGTTAAAAAGTGCTATTATGCCAGCAGTAAAACTGTTCCAAATCAACCACACTTAGAAAGAGAGGTTCGCAATGGCAAGCATTCTCGGAGTGGCAGCAATGCCCGGCGCTGGAAAGGGTTTCGTCATCGATCTCATCCTCAAGAGACATCCTGAGGGGAAGGTGTACTACCTCGGCGGCGCCGTTCTCGAAGAGAGGGACCGTCGCGGTCTCCCGCAGACTCAGGAGACCGAGCGCGCCGTCCGGGACGAAATGCGTTCTCGGTTCGGCCCTGCTGCCGTGGCTCAGTGTGCCCTCCCGAAGATCGAGGAGCTCGTTCGCGAGAATACTCTCGTCATCATCGACGGGGTCCGAAACCGCGACGAAGTCTTCCTGTTCCGGGAGACGTTCGGTGAGAAGTTCAAACTTCTCGCGATCCACACGGACACGGACGTCCGGCACGAACGATTATCTCGTCGTCCGGTCCGTCCTCTCACGACGGCAGAAGCAGTGATGCGCGACCATGCCGAGATCGGCAACAACGATCAGGGTGGATCGATCGCGCTCGCCAACTACCACATCGTGAATCACTTCGATTTCGTGTTGTACGGCAGATCCTTCCTCGACTGGCAACTCCAGGAGATGTGGAAAAAGTTCCTCGCGGCATGAGTCGCAGCGCCCCGTTCTCAACGCTCAATCGAGCTGCGAGAACGGGGTGGTTTTATTTACCAACTCTTTACGGGTAGAATTTCGGGCACAGGGCCTCCATCAATTTTAATTTCTTCATCAATAACTACTTCAACTTCAAGTGTGGGGCGTGGGTTTTCAACACCAGTGAATCCTTCATCTGATGGTGTTGGGCCGACATTAATCGTTTCAAATTCAGCAGACGCTTCAGGAATCTCTCTTTCAATTGTTTCCTTGAATGAGTCCCCTTCTTCGTATGGAAGCTCATTTAATTTTTGATTCAAACGACCGATTGCGCGTCCCACAGTATTGTAGGCTTCCTCATTTCCCTTTTCTTTCAATTCAATAGAAATATCACTCAAAAGCATAAGTGCTGTTTGAATATCTTCGTTACGACTCTCTGTATCTTTATCCTCAGTTGCCTCTTCTGCTTGTGGAGGAACAGCGTCCGCTTCACCTGTTGCTTGCATCATGAGTGTTGCGTCTGTATTCATTGCATCATCTCCACTTTCTACGGCAACATCACTATCTGCTTGTATTGAAAACGTTGCCATTTCTGGTTGTGGCGCTTGTTTTGCATTTCGTGCGGCACCACCACGCGCAAGACGGCGTGATGATTCTTCCCCGATAAGTGATTCGAGCTCTGACACCCGCTCTTCTGCAATTGCGACACGCACATCATCTCTCTTTTCGTCAGACGTAAATGAGAGTCGTACACTTTCTGCGGCACGATCAATTGCAAAGAGAAAATCCCCCGGACGTGAACCGTCAGCAAGTGCTGTAGTTCCACCTGTTGAAATGAGAAGTACGACAAGAAGTGCTGGTACCAAAACACGTGTGTGCATGTAAAAAGAGAATGTGAGATATGGACTTGGAATTACTTCTCGTGCCTCACCAAAACGTGGTTGAATCCTACTCCAAAGCTCCGCTTTCATATCAGCTGAAAGTGTTAAAGGTTTCACCTTCTTCAAACTATCTTCAATTTTTTGAAATTTGTTTTCCATAGTTATGTGTGTTCTGCCATAAGATTGCGAAGCTGTTTCAATGCGCGATGATGACGTACCTTAACCGTGTTCTCATTCGTACCAAGCATGTCGGCAATCTCAGCAAACCCAAGTCCCGACCAATACCGAAGCGTCATGACATCACGATATTTTGGAGACAAGCGAGCGACAAGCGGCTTCATGCCATCGGGATCATTGAGCTCGGCATCTACGCGCGGATGTTGTGAGGGCAACAAATCATCGAGTGAGTCATGCGATCGTTTTGTTTTGTAGTGGCGCGCAAGACGACGTTTCGTAACGATAAAAATAAATGCGTAGAAATGTCCCTCGGTTCGATACTCAAAATGCTGAAATGCGTTCCACAAATCAAGAAAAATATCCTGTAAAAGATCGTTGGTGTCCTCTTCCGAACTCGTGCGCTGACGCACGTAGTTGAAGAGTCGCCCAATGAGACTTTCATACAATACGCGAAAGGCCTCCTGGTCGCCTGTACCGACCTTTTCTACGAGTGCCTTGAGCTCGCGCTTTTTCGTTTCATCCATGTGATGTATGTGCCCGTACCCCTCAAAAGTTACGGGTTTTGATGTATGTAGTATAGCTTACTGAAGAAATCCGCCCACCTGAATAGACCAAAGCTTCTTGTAGAGCTCGTCCTTTGTAAGAAGTGTTTCGTGTTTGCCCGACGCACGAATTTTTCCACCTTCAACGACCATAATCCTATCCATCTTCATGATTGTTGAGAGGCGGTGTGCAATAACAATAACGGTCTTACCCTCCATAAGAACTTTAAGAGCATCCTGAATGAGGTGCTCTGATTCAGAATCAAGACTTGATGTTGCTTCATCAAGAATCAAAATTGGAGCGTTCTTGAGAATCGCGCGCGCAATCGCAACACGCTGACGCTCACCACCAGACAGTTTAACCCCGCGCTCTCCCACTAATGTGCTGTACCCCTCAGGAAGCCATGTAATAAATTCATGACAGTGTGCTTTCTTCGCAGCCTCCATAACTTCTTCGTCTGTTGCATTCTGTCGGCCATAGCGAATGTTATCCATCAAACTTCTGTGGAAGAGAATTGGTTCTTGTGGAACAAGCGCAGTGGCATCTCGCAAGCTGTCCTGTGTAACATGTGCAATATTTTGACCATCGATAGCAATCTCTCCTGATGTTACGTCATAAAAGCGGAGAATAAGTTTTGTGATTGTCGTTTTTCCTGCTCCTGAAGAACCGACAAATGCAACTTTTTCTCTCGGAGCAATTGTGAGAAAAAGATCTTCAAACACGGCTCGTGTTTCGTTAAAGTTAAAAGAAACATTTTTGAACTCAATCTTTCCGTCAGCAACCGAAAGTGTTGTTGCGTCCGGCGCATCCTGCACATCAAGAGGTTTATCAATGATTTCCACCATTTCTTTTGCGTCCGCAAAAGCCTGATAGAGAGCCTTCAATACCCAGCCAAGACCCCACAACGAAGCAGCAAGAGTGATGATATATGTTTGGAACAAAACGATATCACCAATAGTGATAAGACCTTGGTTATACAACTTATACGACACGAACATCACCACAACTTCTACTAAAATAGTAAGAAGCCCCTGTACGGCGCGTATAATTTCATTCAAGTTCCACGTAAAGAGGCGTATCTTGCGAACCGCCTCAATAACAGATCCAAAAAGAGCCCCCTCATGTGTAAAAGAAGAAAAGAGTTTTATTGTTGTGCTGTTCGTGATGCTGTCAGCTAGGACACCCCCCGCTTTTGTATCTGCAAGGGCTCGTTCTTCTTCATACTTCTGCTTCCATTTGAGAGCACGGTAATTGAAATAGAGAAGAACAATGAACCAAACGAGAACTGAAAACCCAATTGCGGTTGAACGCCAAAACAAAACAAAAAGCATTGCCACTGTTTTGACAAGTATGGGGATTAAGTTACCCACAAGCTGATCAAATATCGTTTCGTATGCTGATGCAAAGCGGTTTACCTTGCGGGTCAATGATCCCACAAACGAGTCTGTAAAAAACTTATACGAATGCCTAAGAATCTTAGCGAATGCAAAATTCGAAAGCTCAGCCATCACATGTGTCTGAATCCAGGATGTAAAAAATGATATTGGACGCCATAACGCCCACCCAAGACCCTTCAATGAGAGCCCCCATACCAAAGCGACAAAGGCGATTTGTGTTGCTCCAGAACCAGTAAGTGCATCAAAAAAATCTTTATAAAAAAGTGGAACAACGGCCTCAAGAATACTTGTTGCAAGGAGACAAATAACAATAACCCCCAAAGACAGAGAGTGGCCCTTTGAGTGTTCAAGAAAAACTTTAAGAATGCGGCTCGCCTTTACGGATGAACCGGCCTTGGGTTGTGGCACTGGTGTTGCATTCATTCGACAATAATATCACAATGGCTTCATCTCCATCCCCAAGGAGGAGTATTGAAAGTGTGCGTCCGCCCCTAGCTCAATTGGTTAGAGCACCGAGCTTATACCTCGGCGGTTCTTGGTTCGATTCCAAGGGGGCGGACGGACGTTTGCAGTTATTCCGTGCGACGCTGAGCGTCGCACGGAGTCCCTCACTTGGAAGCTTCGCTTCCAAGTGAGGGACTCCGAAGATTAAACCTTCAGATTCGACAGGCATGTAAATGAAAAGGCAGGACCTTTCGGTACCTGCCGTTATTCGTCGAGACTTCTCGACATTCTACCTTCGTCCCTTCCGACGAGCTTCCCAGTCAGCATCCACAGCACGGAGCGTCTTCTGGTACGTCTCTTCGGTCATGTTGGGTATGGTCCCGCGCAACTCCACAAAAAACCCCGATGCTCGACCCGCGCACGCTGGGTTGAGATTGTGCTTCTTGAGAAGTAAAGACACCTTCTCTTCCTGCTCGGAGAGCTCGGGAAGCTCGGGGGGATCCGGAGCGACCCCCTTCACCAAACGAAACCTGCGTTGTGAAGATTGATGTGCTTTGAGACAAGACCCACGAATTGAACTCATACGTCACCCCTTTCGGGGAAAAACGTTCTACAGCAAAAATACCTGAAAAAATAAGGGTGTCAAGGCTATGCGGCTTCTCGCTCAGTGAGCTCTTTTCTCCATCTATCGTAGCCAGATCGAGTCACTTTTTTGATTGCCTGACGCACCGCATCATCTATCGAAGCAAAGCTCATATCGCTCGCTGTTATGAAACCATTTTCTTGAAGTTTATCAACAAAATGTTTCTCGTAGTCCATTATGTTTTCGATTTGAGCCCCGTCTTTTTTCATCATCTCAAGTATCTCCGGCATTATTTTTTCAACGCCGTCAGTTATTTTGTCGAAACGCTCGTTACTCTCTGTTATTTTTTCTTGCGTTTCAGAAATATCTTCTGTTACCTCTTCAGAACGTCCTGTGTTGAGATGCGCTTCTTTTGATTCGTCTTTTGCTTCTCGATTAAAAATATTTTCAAACTTAAACATATGTTTTTGATTTAGTTTTGTACCTTTATGCTATCACAGTCTCTTCTTTCTTCACCTTGATACCGTGAGAGCGCAAAATGGACTCAAATTCAGGCTGTTCTATGGTCTCTTTATCAAGAAGGTGCGCAACAATTGCTTCAAGCGCCTTGTCGTGTTCCTTTAGCACACGCTCTGCTGTCGTACGCGCATTCGTCATAAGCATGTTTACTTCTTCATCAACAATCGCCGCAATTTTTTCTGAGTATTCGCGTTCTTCAAATCCTTTCATACCAGAACGTGGGTCGTCTGATGCAAGTGCCAAGGGTCCAATCTTCTCCGACATTCCATAGCGCATCACCATATCGCGTGCGAGTGCTGTTGCAGTTTCGAGATCGTGTGATGGGCCTGTTGTAACATCTTTGAAGATGAGCATCTCTGCAGCATACCCACCTAATGTCATTGCTAAGCGATCAATAAATGCCGCACGTGAGAGCAAACGATTTTCTTCAAGTGGAAGTGAGAGCGTGTAGCCTCCCGCATGACCGCGCGCAATGATAGACACCTTGTGTACAGGATCGGCATTTGGAAGAACTGACGCAACGAGAGCATGCCCCGCTTCGTGATAGGCGGTTATTTTCTTTTCACGGTCCGAGAGAATATGACTCTTTCGTTCAGGACCGAGAAGCACTTTCTCAATTGAGCGAATGAGGTCAAATTGCGACACCTTCTGGCGGTTTTCGCGCGCCGCGAGAATCGCCGCTTCGTTCATGAGTGATTGCAAATCAGCTCCCGAAAATCCCGGCGTGCGTTCTGCGATAAGTTTAAGCGCTACATCTTCAGTGAGAGGCTTGCTACGAGCGTGAACTGATAAAATTTCTTCTCTATCTTTGCGGTCTGGCAAATCAAGACGCACACGACGATCAAAACGTCCTGGACGAAGAAGTGCTTGGTCGAGTACATCAGGACGGTTTGTCGCCGCCATCACAATCACCTTCTCTGTTGGTTCAAATCCGTCCATCTCAACCAAAATTTGGTTCAAGGTTTGTTCGCGTTCGTCATTCCCTCCTCCCAATCCGACACCGCGCGTGCGTCCTACCGCATCTATCTCATCAATAAAAATAATCGCAGGGGCTGCTTGCTTCACTGTCTGGAAAAGATCACGCACACGCGATGCACCCACACCCACAAACATCTCAACGAATTCAGAACCTGAAATTGAGAAAAATGGTACGCCCGCTTCCCCCGCAACAGCACGCGCAAGCAATGTTTTTCCTGTACCCGGAGAACCCATGAGCAACACTCCCTTTGGAATTTGTGCACCAATGTCTAAGAATTTTTTTGGATTCTTAAGGAAGTCCACAATCTCCAAAAGTTCTTCTTTTGCCTCTTTGACACCCGCAACATCCTTGAACGTCACACGTTGTTTGTCTTTTGGATCAAAAAATCGCGCGCGTGATTGTCCGAACGAAAGCGCCTGCATGCCTGCACCCTTTACCTGCCTCGTCAAAAACCAAATAAACAAACCAATGAGCAAGAGTGGCAGGAGTATTGGCATAATATTGAAAAACCAAAAGAGAAATCCTGATTCACCCTTCACCTCAAGCCGAACAACGGCAAGTTGTTCTGGTGTCACACCGTACGATGTCAAAAGTTCTGGAACGCCAACACCTGCTTCTTTGTGTGATTCTTTTTCTGGACCATCTTTGAGCGTCACGGTGAGCACATCACCCTCTGCGATGATTGCCGTCACGCTACCTGAAATAACTTCGCGCGCGACATCGGATATCGGTATCACCTTGTCATCACTTTGTGTCTCAGAAATCGCGGTGTAAATCGAGGAAATGATGAAAAAAACAAGAATAGCGATACCAATGTTGAACCAGAATGAACGCCCTTGTGGCAATCGCATTTTTGGAGTCCGTTTTTGTTCCTGTTTTGGGGCTTGCGGAGGTTTTTGATGCTGTGGTTGCTTCTTTTGCTTCTGCATACGCGAATAGTATACACGCAAAAAGCAAAGCGCGCCCAGGAGGGCGCGCGAAGAACTTTGTTACTATTATCCTCCTGAAATCTTCCAATAGGCAAGCCCACCGGTGATTAGGATTAGCCACGACACCACAGCAAGAATCCAAAACCAAAAAGAAAACTGGTTTGGCGTAGAGGCGTACCCCACGTTCTGGACTACGAATGCGGCGGTAAAACTCAGCGCTCCACACAAACATCCCATTCCTCGACCAAGAAAATCGGGGAGCATGACTCTGCATACCCAGTACACAAGAATTGTGACGAGGAGCGCAAGACCGAGGGATGCAAGAGCGAAGAGGAAGTGGGATTGGAGTATTTTGAGAAAGAAATTCATCAATACCCCTTCCCAGCTTCAGCGGCAGTGACCGTGCTATCTCTCTCGAAGACAGCCACCATGATCACCGGTAGTATCCAGAGAAAAATCTCGAGACCCAGCCAGTAGAAGTAGTTTCCGGGAAACACCTCGCGCAAATACACGAGAAGTACCCACAGAAAGACCCCCGTGGACATGCCGAGCACTCGAGCCCAACGCGGAATCCTGTCTTCGAATTTTCTGTTGACCGCACCTGACAGAAGTGGCAGACTTGCGAAGATCAAAAAAGTCCCCCAGTTGTCTTGGATGAACATCACCGGCACCTCGAGCCAACCCATGAGGAAATTCAGAATCGTCATCATCTACTCCTTTCTACCGCAACCATTTCTTGCCAGTGAGAAACTCAAGCAATCTGATGAGAGCCCAGATGATGAGCATTGCCCACCAGGTGTTTTTGAAGTAGAGAGCGAAGTCGAGATCCCGTTCATTGAACAGCGCCATGTAGTAACAGCCAGCGGCAAGCATTGCTGCTGTTACTGTGAAGCAGAAAACGTTGATGACGAAAACAAGAAACCGACGGAGTAGTAGCATTCTTTCCCCTTTCAATGAGAAGTACACCTGAAATGAAAATACCATGTAAAATAGAAAAGTCAATCATTGTATAGTATACTCACCGCATGGCTCTCATAGAGAACAGAAAAGCACGCTTTGATTTCGAGATGCTCGAGCGTTTTGAGGCTGGCCTCGAATTGACGGGTGCTGAAGTAAAATCCCTCCGCAAAGGTCAGGCGACGCTCGATGGTGCGTACGTCATTGTACGCGGCAATGAGGCCTATCTCGTGGGCATGCATATCGCTCCCTACCAACCCAAAAACACACCCGAAGACTACGATCCCCTTCGCCCACGCCGCCTTCTCCTTGCACGCAAAGAAATAGACACGCTAGCTGGAGAGGAGCACCAGAAGGGCTTGACAATAGTGCCACAATCAGTGTATAATAAAGGACGATATATTAAGGTTTCGATTGCGGTTGCTCGGGGAAAGAAAAAAGCCGACAAGCGAGAAACTTTGAAACGTCGGGAGGCCGACCGCGACATACAGAAAACGTTACGTCGCGAATCGTAGTTCTTTGACAACAGAACAAGACGCACCTGCAGAGAGCACACTGTGCGTAATATCAAATAACAAATTTCAAATATCAAATTGTTATTTGGAATTTGATATTGGTCATTGCGCTTTGCGCGGGGATGTCTTGTTTCGACATTATGACGATTGTCATGCGTGCGTGGTGGGAGCGTACTACTCCCTCACCAAAGTGCACACATACCTGCAAACTCTGCAGCAAAAAGTCCGTACTTCACAGCACGTGACTTCGCCTTCGCATTAGCGTAAGCGACGCTTTCTAACACTTTTGTTTGAGAAGTGTTATCGAGTGTAAACCAATTCAAACTAGGGATGTTTCCTGTTTCGGCTACATCTCAAAATAAAGAAGCTGGCGACATGGTATTTGGTTTCTCTTAGAGCCATGTCGTGAGATACAAAGAGAGTCTAGACTACGTAGACTCGCACGACATCACATAATGGACGGCGGTTCAACCCGCCCATCTCCACTGCTTCGCTCCGCATACGCGGAGCTACGCAGTGCAGGCACTTTCGCCTGAACTGCGAACACAAAAACCACCCTTCGGGTGGTTTTTGTGCTACAGTCAGATTAGATTTCGCACCTTGTGGAGGTATCGTGGAAAAACTCTTCGTCGTACACACGCTTCATGCAGTAGGTGGCACAAAGACATCTTCTGTGATTATCGCAACAGATGAAGCCTTGATGGCGAATGACGCACTACAACGCCCAGAGAAGCACAACTACACCTTCGAGACGGGCGATAAAGTCCTGCTTTCGGTGTGCGAAATGAATCGACCATACACCGTTAATGGAACTGCTATTGCGTGCGAGAGAACACGCCTCCGGGGTAACCAATGGAAAACCGAATGGCACGACGGCAACCTCGAGTTGCTCTTCGATGAATTCAGCAGGTAATTTCCTCGACCGCCCCGCCGTTCAGAAACGGCGGGGCTTCTGCTTGTCTTAGGCTCTAAAATATGGTACATTTGCTTGCGTATCCGCTGTAATTTTAAAGACTTTTGAATCGTTTCCAAAAAACAGGTGGTGGGCGTATTGCCATTAACGAAGCCATTCGCGCGAAAGAGTTGCGTGTTATCGGCTCCGAAGCAGAAAACTATGGTGTTATGTCCCGCGAGGAAGCACTTTCAAAGGCACGCGAGATAGGGTTGGATTTGATTGAAATCTCCCCTACTGCCGTTCCACCGGTCGCCAAGATCATGGAGTACGGTAAGTACCTCTACCAAGAGAAGAAAAAGCAGCGCGAACACAAAGCAAAATCACACGCGACAGAAACGAAAGCGATTCAGGTGAAGATTGGTACGAGCGAGCACAGTCTCGGGATTAAAGCTAAGCAAGCATCAGAATGGTTGACCGAAGGTCATCGCGTGAAGTTCGAGTTGTATCTCTCAGGACGTGCGAAGTACATGGACAAAGCATTCCTCGGAGAGCGCATGAAACGATTTTTGAAACTACTCACGGTTGATTACAAAGTCGCCGATGAACCAAAGACAGGCCCAAAAGGCATGCACATGATTATCGAGAAAAAGTAAGGTTATGAATCCCGTTAGAGACATCATTGCCATCTGAACGGGAGATTGGTACTATGACCAAACTTCGTAAAAACATTATATAAAAACAGTAACTGACGGAAATGTACACATTTCCTGTCTCTAACGGGATGAAAACGAACAAAGCATACAGCAAACGACTTAAGGTGACGAAAAACGGCAAGATTATTTCACGTCGCCCAGGTGGTAACCACTACAATGCCAAAGAGTCACGCTCAACACAGCTTGCACGCAAGCGTGGTAAGCAAGTTACGATGACAAACAAGAGCAAGGCCCGATTTCTCCCTGGAAGATAATTTTTGCCTTTCTACTATCTACGTGCTACATTCTACGAACTAATATATGACACGAGTAAAACGAGGAACAATAGCAATGAAGAAGCGCCGTTCGATGCTTAAACGCACGAAGGGCTTCCGCAATGCGCGCAGCACAAAGCAGAAACAGGCACGAGAGGCCCTTTTCCACGCTGGTAAGTATGCGTTCGCACACCGTAAGGATAAGAAGGCAGACTTCCGCGGTTTGTGGCAAACACAGATCAGCGCCGCTGTTCGTCCACACGGAATTTCATACAGCAAATTTATGGGCATTCTCAAGAAGAAGAACATTCTCTTGAACCGAAAGATGCTTGCGAATATCGCAGAATTACACCCACAAGCATTCGAACGAATTGTTGCAGAAGTTCAAGGTTAAACCTTACTAAAAACCCCGCCTCTCGGCGGGGTTTTTTGTTATTCTTGGTTTTTCTTAATACCCATATTTCTGATTAAATAATACAGGCCAACGGGCACAAAAATAAAAGAAAGATAGTAAAACCAAGTTAGAGGGTGAGCCATAACCGCAATGTCGGCAATGTTTGGAATCTCAAATGGATTTGATAAAACGCTATCTGTTTGTGAAAGAATTCTGGGGACGACCCAAAATTGCCCAAGGCAGTAAAATAAGACGCCTATCGGAAAAAGTCTAGAGAGTTTACTTTTAATGGGAGAATTCTTTTTCTCAACACCCAGAATAACTCCTGAAGTAGTATTTGTGGATGATTTGCGTAACTTTTTTGCTTTATTAAAAAAACTAAGGCCTAACAAATAAAGTGGAGTTCCTATTATTAAACTTCCAATGAACATTGCTATCAAAAAAGTTACATCCATGTCACTCAATTCCATTTGATTTTGACTATCCCAATAACTTCCGGGACCAAAGCCAAATAAAACAAACCCAATAAAAACAAGAATTGGAGATAACATTAATGCTCTACCAATACCCGATAAAGTATCTGCTTTTGATGATTTCATGCTTTTAACCTTTCATATTTCCTAACGCACCCGTCACCCCTCCCTCATCCACACGATACGAATACGTCATCAATTCTTCTCGTTGATCTTTTTTCACGAGCTCAATAATTTTTGCAACAAGACGTTTTGCATCTGTTTCAAACACCACTTTTTCATGTGTGCGACCACTACGCTCAATGATGGTCTCCAATGTTTCATCCGTCATCCAATCTCCTTTCAAAATACCAATCGGTTTGTTGTCTTCAAATGCAATCGTAAATTCGTGTATCGTTCCCACACGTCCACACCCGAACAACACCGCGTCCGATGAACGGGTCAAAATGAGGTCGCGACCTGAATAGCCAAAACCTGTGTACACAAGCAAATCCATGTAATCGACAGGCAGGTGGTATGCCTCAATGTGTTCGCGTTCAGACGCTGCAGGAGAAAACCCGATCGATTTTCCTCCTGCTTCTTTTGCACCAATTGCCGCCCAGAGAGGAAACCCTGTTGTTGCGCCTGTCACCAAGACCGCTTTTTGGCGCGCAACTTCGCGGCCAAGTTCCTTGGCCGCTTCGTACGCCTGTGGTCCACAGTTGCTTGTTTCAGCGGCACCGGAAATACAGATCTTTATTTCTGTTGGTTGTCGTTTAGGAAGCATACAAAACTATATAAGTATGCGGTGTGTGCGGGCTTTCCGCAAGTTAGCCGAGCTCAACCGTCTCCCCTGGCGCAGGCATTGCTGCATTCAAACCCAAGAAATCACGGAGGCGTTGTGTGAGAAATTGTGATGATGATGGTTCTCCCATCGCGACAAATACTTTCTTCAGCGTAAGATTGGATGCGCTCGCAAACTCAAGAAGCCCACTGAGATCACGGTGCCCAGAATATGCGCGCAATGTTTCAATGCGTGCGCGAACAGAAATTTTTTCACCCTCAATCGTCACAGCACCGACACCCTCCTGAAGTTCCCGCCCAAGACTTCCTGGTGACTGATACCCAACAATGAGCAGCGTGCTTGAAGCGTCAGAGAGATAGTGTTTCTCATGATGAATAATGCGTCCGCCGTGTGACATGCCTGACCCAGCGATAATTATTTTTGCGCCATCTGTCGCATGGATTGCTTTTGAACCTTCAGGTGTTGCAATAACCTTCAGTCCTTCAAATGAGAAAATATCGTCACCACCACGAATAACTTCTTGCGCTTGTTTGTTAAAAAGATCTGTTGAACGTTTGTAGATGTCGGTCACTTTAATCGCAAGTGGTGCGTCCAAAAACACGGGAATGCGCGGAATGCGGCGTTCTTCAACAAGGACGTTAATATCAAAAAGAATTGTTTGTGTTCGCTCGATTGAAAAAGCAGGAATGAGAAGCGTGCCGTGACGCGTGATGACATTCTCGATAATATCTTCAAGAACTGCGCGTCGATCACGTATCACTTCATGATTACGGTCTCCGTACACACTCTCAATGATCATGTAGTTCGCGTCATTCACAACGTCGGTGTCACGCAAAAGTGGCGATGGTGAGTTGCCGAGGTCTCCCGAAAAGACGAGTTTACCAAACGCATCATGGGTACATTCAACAAATGCCGAACCGAGCACGTGTCCAGCGTCCTTAAGATAAAACGTCGCATCCCCTATCGCCCATGACTGGTAATACGGAATGACCTCCCAGTTTTTAAACACAGCGGGTATATCATTCTCTGTGTATGCAGGCGCCATACCGCAACGCTGTGCTTCTTCGCCCACAACACGAGCCGCATCAGGAAGCATCACTTCAGCAAGCTCCTTTGTTTCTTTCGTTGAATATATCGCTCCCTTAAAACCATCCTTCACCAATTTTGGAATACGGCCAATATGATCAAGGTGTGCGTGCGTCACAATAAGCGCATCAATATCGGCAGGATTGTACATAAATGCGACAGTGTTTGCGTCATCACACATTTTTCGTCCCTGAATCATGCCACAATCAACAAGAATTTTTTTCTGAGGCGTTGTGAGTAAAAAGTTTGCCCCAGTCACTGAACCTGTGCCTCCACAAAACGTGAGTGTTGGTTTCGTTACGGTCATATGAGAGGTGCTGTGATTATATTCTCTTCTTTCTTAAAGATTCGAGCAAGTGTGGCTGCACCTAAAATTCCACCAAGAGAATCCATGATGATGTCGGCCACCGTATCACGCACAATATTTGCTTCTTCGGCGAACACACCATTCGTGTATTCTATAATTTCCCATGCAACACCAACAATAAGCACCGTCACAAGTGAGGTAAAGATAATTTTCTTTTTCGACATGCCGTTTATATATCCTGTTCGTTCCAAGAACCACGCTGCCCCAGCACCAAGCACGAGTCCCACTAATCCATGCATCATGATGTCGTACCACCAAAACTTCCAGTAGAAATAGTTTTCAAGCGCCACTTCATTAAGCACAAAAATAAGCGCGGAAAGTGCGCACATTGCAAGAAGTGTTCCTATTACTGTTTTTCGCATTAGTATAAGTATACCAAAGGTTTGGAGGCATATAAAAAACCGACAGATGTCGGTTTTTTATTCGGGGCTATCTCAGACGTGACCTAGCCGAAGCCAGGTGGGTGCCCTCAGTACAAGAACCGAAGCTCTTGGTTTAAAACGATTCGGGCTCCCGAAATTTTTTTATTTGATCTAGATAATATCCAAAATAACCCCTATGCGTATCCTACTCCTTGTACCTACGAGGACAAGGTGGATAAGGGAGACTGAAATATATTTGACGAAATGTAAACGTACCTGCTGTAAAAATCCATAGCTTGAGCCACGCACGAGATTTTATTTTCACGACGCTTCGATTTTTAGGAAAAAACCAAAAAATTCACACAAAACACAACAATTGGACGCATCGGCGTCCAATTGTTGTGTCACTTCTCTAGTACTCCCTACTCTACACACTACTTTCGTATGTTACATATCAACTCCGAAGCGTTTGTAGGCGTAAATTGGGCTTTTACCAAACCAGTGCTTGATTTCATGCGCTGCTTCCTCAGGGGTTTCAGATGCATGCACCAAGTTCATGATGGCTCGCTTCTCTGCATTTGCGACAATTGGTGAATCTGAAGAAAAATCTCCACGAATCGTACCCATTTCCGCGAGATATGGCATTGTTGGACCAACAATCTTGCGCACCATGTCGACGGAGTGCACACCTTGCACCACCATACGTACCAAAGGGGCAGATACCATGTAGTTGATGAGCCACCCACGCACCATTGTGCCAACTTTGAAGAGGTCGTTCGTGCCGTACTCCTTCTTAAGATCGTGTCCGTATTTCTCGAACGTCTTTGCTGTCTTCTCACCAACACGTGTAATCCATTCCTTGCTCTTTGGATAGTGATTATCCATCTGCTTGTGTGTTGGCTGGAACATTTCAAGTGCAACAATCTTCATGTCGCGTTGCTCAAAACGTCGAATGACTTCACCGACGAGTCCTTTGCGGACACCGTCAGGTTTAATCATGACAAATGTCTTCTCCTCTTTTGGGTTTCGTGCCATATCAAAATAACGCTAAAACAATAATTAAGACGTGGCGATTATAGCATGCCGTATGGGGCGCGAATATCCCGCTCAACATCAGCGCGCGGACGGCCATAGCGATCATACGAAAGTGCTTTCAATTCTTCTATGCGCGCTCTATCTCCCGCTTCGGGTTTAATAGTCTCTACCGTGAAAGGTCTCTCGGGTCGTCCGTTAATGAGCATCTTCACGATTGCATTTCTATTATCAATATTCATGAGGTCATTCGCATCAAACACCGGTGCAAATTGTTTTTCCAAATATTCAGCATCATCAGAACCGACACGGAATGCACAGAGTGATCCGACGTTACCAAAGACGGCGTCTCTAATGCGTTCATCAAGTTGTTTGATGAATTGGTGCGCAACGGTGAGTCCAAGTTTATATTTGCGTGCTTCTGAGAGAATTGTTGCGATTGAATCTGTCGTAATATTTTGGAATTCGTCGATGTAAAGATAAAAATCAGACAGATCACGACCGCCCGCGTCCACTCGTGATAATGCCGCCATCAAAATTTTGCCGACAATAATAAGACCAAGAAGATTTGCATTGATGTCACCGAGACGTCCCTTCGCAAGGTTCACCAAAAGGATTTTCTTATTGTCCATTATGTCCCTAAAATTAAAGGCGCTTTTTGATTGCACGACAATTGGACGCATGATGTCGTTCGATAGGAAGACGTCGAATTTGCTCGTGATATACGGCACGATGTTTGCGAGCGCTCCTTCCCCACCAGCTTTTTCAGCAACATCACGCCAGAATTGCACAACAACAGGATTGTGACAGTGTGAGAGTTTCAATTCACGATACGCTTTGTCAGAAAGTACGCGTGACACATCAAAGAGTGTGTTCCCAGTAATTGGATCTTCAATAACGAGCATCGTCGCATTGCGGAAATATTGTTCAAACATCGGACCCATACTCTCAGGGACATTACCGTACAGTTTTTGGAAAATTGAAAAGAGTTCATTCACGACGAATGTTTTTTGTTCGGGATGATTCTGATCGTACTCAAGCATGTTCAACCCCATCGGACGCTCGGTGTATGACGGATCAAAGTAAATAACATCCTGTTCACGTTCTTTTGGAATCGCTGCAAGGACGTCGAGAATATCCGTACCATGCGGATCGATCATGCAAACACCCTCACCGTTCTTGATGTCTTGAATAATCATATTCTTCAACATCGTCGTCTTTCCTGTTCCCGTCTGACCAATACAGTAGAAGTGACGCAAACGATCTTCTTTTGCAAAATGCACCGGCGCTGTTGAGCCCGTGTGTTTATTCGTACCAATTACAATACCCTCGTGTGAAACTCCGATTGGCAAAGGTGCTGTGCGTGCTTTCGCGCGCTTCAATTCTCGTGACGTATCGTTTCCTGATACCGGAAGATGAAATATCGTCGCAAGCTCACGTAGATTCATCGGAAGCACGTGTGCGGTAGATATTGTTCGATACGTAAAATCCCGCAACAGTGTTTTGATACTTGAACCTTTTGCACGCTTAAATACAAAACTGTTGCCCTGTGGATTTTCAAGTTGTTGGAATGCTGATTCTAAATCTCCCAAAATCGCTTCTGCGCGAGCATCATTTTCTGCCGATGCAAGCAAACGTACCGACACATCAGCAATTGGGTGCGCAATTTTTGTTTTTATTTGTTCAACTGCAAGTTCATCCACATGTATAGGTTCGTCTTCTTTTCCTTTCTTCTTTTTTGGAGCCCCAAATATAGCCTTACTGAAGCCGTCAATCAGCTGATCTCCCATCGTCCATGAAATCTTAAGCGCTTCTTTTGCTTTCGCACCCTTTTGAATTTTCTCGAGCGCACCCTTAAATTTTCCTGCGTACTCATGCGATGCGGGACGCACCAATACCTGCAGTGCCGCACCTTCGCCATGGGGTTTTAATTTTGCAAATGCAGAAAGCACCACGTTCAGGGGGTCATATTCAAATGCATCGTACGTTTTGAGTGCGTACGCAGGTGATGCTTTGTAAGAAGCTATTGAGCCGAGTGATACGCCCCCTTCACTAAAAATGTTGTAGTCGTTGTGACTTTCCGTGATATGCGCTTGAGGAAAAAGAGAAAGTAATTGGCGTTCAAAAAGTTGTTTTCTCTCTGTTGGCACGGCACAATAAATTGTTGCGTGCTCATGATGTGACTCAACAGCGATTTCGAGCGTGAAGTGGTTTTTCTTTGCACCTTTTGGAGATTCAATAACACCTGCATACAATTGTTCCATCGATGCAAGGAGTTCGCGCAAAGGCCGAGTTTCTTTTGTATTCGCACCAAACGGCAATGTCACCTCAAATAACGTCATATGCAGTGCCTTCCATTCAGGTGTTCCCTCTTTCATGCCCTGCGCTTGGTATCCAGCACGAAGATATTCAGAGAGAAAGCGGTGGAAATCGTCCTCAACATGCGGATCATCCATCTTATGCACCACCGACAAAGCGTTCCTAACTCCTTTTTCTTTCATAACTGACAAGAGTTCTGCCATAACATTATCGTGATCCTCCGGCATAAGATCCAATACAACAGCATCTACTTCGGGCTTCAGCATGACGTGCCCTTTTTCCAATACATCTTCAGGCGCATGCGCCCCATAGGTTACTGCAAGTTCGCGCGCATGCGCTTCTGGGGTTTCGCGTGTTTGTGTGCGCTCAATTTCTTTCAATCGCTCACGCAAAAAGACCGCCTCTTCGTCAGGGTTTCTAAATTTTATTTCGGGCTGCACGCTCACGCGTTCCATCCCTTTATTCTACACCACCGTCAGTATTTCTGGTTCTCCGTCGGTGATAACAATAGTGTGCTCAAACTGTGCCGTACGTGCGCCATCAACTGTCTCGTAGGTAAATCTATCTTTTCCCAATAGTACTTCACCTGTTCCTTCCGAAATCGTCGGCTCGATAGTGATTACCATACCGGGTAGGAGCATTTTACCTGTTCCTTGTTTTCCAAAGTGCGCAATATGCGGTTCTTCGTGCACGTTGTGCCCAACACCATGTCCTCCTAATTCTTTCACGATTGCAAAACCTGATCCGGAAATTACTTTTTCAATTGCTGCACCAATGTCTCCCGTCTGTGCACCACCACGTGCCGCGGCAATACCAGCCATAAGTGCTTCTCGTGTCGTTTCAATAAGTGTGTGTGCCGTTGCATCGATTGCACCAACGGGTACCGTAATACACATATCAGAAATAAGGCCCTGATGTATGAGGCCGGCGTCGAGGCTTACAATGTCGCCGGTCTCAAGCGTGCGCTCTTTTTTTGGGATACCATGCACCGCTTCGTTGTTTATTGAAATGCACACTGTCGCAGGAAATGCGATACGTGCACCCTGCGGTTTGTAGTTTTTAAATGCCGGTGTGTCTCCGCCATCACGAATAAGTTTTTCGCCAAGTGCGTCAAGTTCAAACGTTGAAATCCCTGGACGAACAGCTTTGCGTAACTCTTCCATAACACGCGCGAGGCGGCGGCCCGCCTCGCGCAGTACTTCAATTTCTTCTGCTGTTTTGATATTACTCATGAGACAAATCAGGAAAACGCTCATGTACTGTCTTTATCACGCGATCGTGAATAGCTTCAATTGATCCTTCGCCGTCAACTTCAAAAAAGAGTCCTTTATTTTTGAAAAAAGATATCGCAGGTTGTGTGTGCTCATCATATTCCTGCATACGTTTCATGAGCGCTTCTTTTGTATCGTCCGTACGATTCTCAATTGTTGCGCGTTTCTCGATACGCTTTTTCATTTCTTCATCCGACACACTCAAAAAAAGCACAACGTAGGGACGATCGAACCATGTCGCAACGTCATGGAATAAGAGTGCTTCCTCTTCATGTCGCACTGCCCCATCAATGATGCCCCCTTTCATGTCAGAGCTCTCGAGTTCATCCTTGAGCCATAAATACATCACGAGCCACGACGGAACCAAATGTCCATTCTTCATCGCATCAAGAATCTTGTCGTGGAGATGCACGTTCTTCTCTGCAAGTTCGCGTAGTTGTGCGCTTGTTTTAAAAAGAGAAAAACCCGTTTTCGTTGCAAGAAGTTCCGCTTGGGTACCTTTGCCTGAACCGGGTTTTCCCAAGAAAAGTATGAAGGGGGCGGTCATGAAACCCATAATAGCAAAGAATCAGGAATTAAGAATCATGAATCAAGAGTGTTTCCTGCGATATATCCCAGGAAACAGGCAAGGCAACGCCTTCCATTGGCTCCTTCCTAATATTGCATATTTCCAGTAAGAAGGTAGTCTTGTATATAGAAAAGACTACTGAGGAGAGTGCGATGCCAACTAAAACAGACAAAGAAGAAAAGCTGATGACTGTTACACTTTGGGGTGAGGATGCGGCGCGAATAGATGTTCTCGCCCAGTCAATTGAAAACAAGGGTTACCGTGTTGAGAGAAGAACGACCTTCTCAAAACAGCCATTTGCAACAGTCGACGGCAAGATGTTTAGTGGCTATCGTGAAATCATGATAGTCCTCGGATCTCATTAGTCACCGCTCTTGCTTCAAGCAAAAACCGCCAACAGGCGGTTTTCGTGCTTTCAAAAATCTTTGACTGAGGAACTTTTTGTTTTCATTATCCGCGTTTGTCTGCGTCCTGTTTTTGTTATGTGCTACGTGTTTCGTGCCACGTGATTTTAGTATTCGCGCATTGTGATCTGTGCCTCAACCTTTTTAAGAAGATCAATAACCACTGATACAACGATGAGCACCCCTGTACCACCAATTGCAAGCGTCGTGATCCCTGTTGCTGACTGCATAAGGAGCGGCAAGATAGCAATAGTACTCAAGAAGAGCGCGCCGAGAAGCGTCAATCGAGTCAAAATATCTCCGATGTACTGTGCTGTTGATTGGCCGGGGCGTACACCTGGGATAAATGCACCGCTACGCTGGAGGTTTTGTGAGATTGCATCTGGATCAAACGTTACCGCCGTGTAGAAGTACGTGAAGAGGAATACCAAACCGAAGTACAAGATACCGTAGAGCATTTGGTTTGCAAGCACATTTGAAATAAATGCTGAGACACCCTGTATGATTGCGTTTGTTGAGTTCGCAAGGAAGTTCACAATCATTTGTGGGAAGAGAAGAATTGAAAGCGCAAAGATGATTGGCATCACGCCGGCTTGGTTCACGCGAAGTGGAATGTATGTTGAGACACCGCCGTACACCTTGTTGCCACGCATGCGTTTTGCATACGTCACCGGTATCGGACGTTCTGCTTCGGTGACGATAACAACGCCGAGAATAACAAGCAGTGCGACAAGCGCGAAACCAAGGTACATCGGAATCTGATCTGGTGTGAATGAAAGTGCAACACGCTGTAATGCGCCTGGGAGGCTTGCGACGATACCTGAGAAGATAACGATTGACATGCCGTTGCCGATACCAAACTCACCAATAAGTTCACCGATCCACATCAAGAGAAGCGCACCACCTGTAATGATGATAACGTTCGCCACAAGATCAAATATTTCCAATGGCGGAATAATACCGTTGCGCTGGAAAAGTGTGATGAAACCAAAAGCCTGAAGTGCTGCCAATGGAATCGTGAGCGTGCGTGCGTACTGAGATGCTTTGCGACGTCCTGCTTCCCCTTCCTCGTGGTACATTGATTTCAAACGAGGAGATACAAGCGTCAAAAGCTGCATGATGATTGACGCAGTAATGTAGGGACCAACACCGAGCATCACAATTGAAAGTCCTGAAAGACCTCCCCCTGAGAAAAGGTTCACCAACCCAAAGAATTGGTTGTTGGCAATAAATTGCTCAAGCGCAATCGTGTCGATACCTGGAATTGGAATTGCCGAAAGAAGACGTGTAAGGAGAAGCGCCCCCAAGACAAAGAGGATGCGATTGCGAAGCTGACGGTCACCGAAGATTGTGTGTATTTTTTGAAGAAAACCGTCCATAGAATTATTTTGTTGCTCCGCTTACTTTTCCTGAGAGCTTCACCCCCTCATATGTTACCTTTTTTGTGAGTTTTCCTTTACCAAGAATCTTTACGCTTGGCAACTTACCTGTGCGCATCTTAATGAGTCCTTTCTCATGGAGTGTTGCTGGAGAAATAACTGCGCCGTCAGCAAAGTATTTGTCGATTGTGCCGATGTTGATGACAACCTGTGGAATGCGGTCGCCACGAACGCTTGTTGCACGGTGTTTACCGTATCCACGTTGCTTTGGAATCTTCTTAATCATATCGCGGATTTCTGGACGAATGCGGTGACCTGAACGTGCCTTCTGCCCCTTGTGACCACGTCCTGATGTCTTACCGCGCTTACCACCACGTCCGACGCGCTTCTTTGATCGATTCTTTGTTGTTCGTTTGAGTTCGTGTAGCTGCATGGTAGGTATTAGTTAGAAGTTTGAAAGTTTGATGTTTTAATTCGTGTCATTCGTTTTCATTCGTGTATTGGTGTCGCGCTTGTTTTCTTTTGCAGGACGAGCCATGCTCAATGCCTTAATCGCTGCTTGTGCAATATTCAATTTGTTTTTTGATGGTGAGAGAATCTTTGCACCGATGTTGTGCATGCCGGCAAGCTCAAGCACGTCACGCACTGCACCTCCGGCAACAACTCCGCGTCCGATTGCTGGGTAGATGAAGACAATACCGCTTGAGTACTTTGCTTTCACTTCGTGAGCAATTGTTCCGTCCTTTGTAAGAGGGACCGTCACCCTATGCTTGAGTGCGGTGCGGTATGCCTTTTCCACAGCGAGTGCTGTGTCACCTGCCTTTCCCATACCAACCCCAACTGAACCACGGCGGTTACCCGCAACAACACAGACACTGAAGCTAAAACGGCGACCACCAGCAACCACACGTGTCACACGACGAATGTCGATGATACGGCTGTCGAATTCTGGCTTCACGCGTTCAGGACGTGAACGAGATGCACGACGAGGATTCTTTGAGAAACGTCCACGGCCACGAGGGGCTTCCTCTTCGCGTGGTGCGGAAACTTCTGCCACAACAGCAGCAACGGCAGCAACGGCCTCAACAGGCACGTCAACACCTTCCGCAGGCGGAATTGTTTCGTCTCCTTCGTTTATTTTTGTGTTTGTTTCGTCCGTCATACTCGTATATTAAAATTTCAATCCTCCTTCACGTGCACCGTCTGCAATTTCTTTGATCGATCCTCCATAGCGGAATCCCCCACGATCGAAGACAACTGTATCGATTTTCTTTGCAAGTGTTGCTTTTGCGATTGCCTCACCGACAGCACGTGCATTCTTCAAAGGTATTCCTTTCATGCCCTGTGACGTTGCTGAGAGAAGTGTGACACCTTTTGTGTCATCAATCACCTGTGCGTACACAAAGCGATTTGATTTGAATACTGCCAAACGTGGACGCTTTGGTGTCCCCTTAATTTGAGAGCGGACTCGAGCGTGTCGTCGTATTCGTTTTGTTCGTTTTGTTTCCATGATTCTTGATTCTAACTTCTTGATTCTGCGTTAGGCAGCGCGCTTACCTTCCTTGCGGCGAATTATTTCGTCATCGTAACGCATGCCCTTACCCTTGTACGGTTCAGGTTTTTTCTGATCACGAATGAGGGCTGCAAACTGACCAACAAGTTCCTTATCAAATCCTGAAATAGTGATGTTGTTCTTATCAACAGTCGCCGTAATGCCTTTTGGAATGTCGAGTAGAACAGGGTGTGAGAAACCGAGCTGCATAACGAGCTGTGTTCCCTTCAATTCAACGCGATAACCAACACCTTCGAGAATGAGTTTCTTAACGTATGCCTTGTTGACGCCGGCTACCATGTTTGCGAGGTGTGCTGCTGTTGTTCCCCAAATTGCAGATACTTCTTGTGATTCTTTCACTGGTGTAACTGAAAGACCTTCTTCGGGAGAAAGGTGAATGACAATCTGTGGTGTAAATGTACGTGTGAGTTCTCCCAACGGACCTTTTACGGTTACCGTCAACCCATCAACAGTTGCTGTTGTGCCTTGTGGAAGAGCGATTTTTTGTTTGCCGATTCGTGACATAAATGTATTAATCTCGAAATCCGAATATCGAAATCCGAAAAAGATTCATGAATTCTGTTTTCTTTTTATTTTGAATTTTCGATTTCATATTTGTTTCGGATTTCGAATTTAGTGCTTCGTGTTTTTCCTCATGCTACCAGATGAGGAAAAGCGCTTCACCGCCGACCTTTGCTTTGCGCGCCTCAACACCCGTCATGATTCCCTGTGGTGTTGAAAGGACGATGTGACCGTAGCCATTCTTTACAGGAACAATGTCGCGCACTGAGTAGTACACACGCTTTGAAGGCTTTGAAAGACGCTTCACGTCGTGCACACGAGGAATTCCATTATCAAATGCGAGTTCAACTTCGATGAACGTACGCGCTTTTTTACCCTTGCGATCAATCGAAGCGATGAAGCCCTCGCGCTCAAGCACTTCAGCAATAGATTGCTTCATGCGAGAGTGCGGAACACGAACGAGAGGCTTTCCTGTGTTCGCTGCATTCTTGAGGCTGATGATGAAGTTTGAGATTGGATCGGTTACCATGATGACTTCTTAACACCTGGAATCATACCTTTGTTCGCGAGTTCGCGGAAACAGATGCGGCACAATCCAAAATCGCGCATGTATGCACGTGGACGACCACATTTAAAGCAACGATTCTTAGTGCGGACTGGAGATGCGTTTTTGCGCAACGACTGCAATTTTTCGTAGTCGTGGGCCATTTTGAGGGCCTCCCGCTTGTCTTTCGCACGCTCAATCATTACTTTTCGCTTCTTGTCTCTTGCGATGATTGCTTTGCGAGCCATGGTATTTCGATAAATCCAGCACTTAGTTTGGCATAGTTGCATCTGTCTTTTTTAACCACGTTTTGTGGTCAAACCGCAACCGGGAAAGACAATGCCAAACTAAGTGCTGGATAAAAAAGCGCTCCTGAGAGCTACGAGGAGTATAGCAAATACTTGGTCCTTTGTCAAAAGAGCTTGTTCTTGAGCTTCATCGTATTCCCTTTCCGTAAAAGTCCCTGATATGTTCATAAATGAAAACTGGCCCCTCAAACGCGAAAGCGTTCGAAGGGCCAGAGAGTTTGAGAATCAAAGGGTCTTGAAGATGCCTTAGTTCCTCAGGAATTGCGAGAGAAGACCCGACCGCCGTCGCGCCACCCGCTCGGGCCCCCGACGGAGCCCGCGTGCACGCCCCAGCCCACGCCGAACCAGTGCGCGTAGACCGCGCGAAGCATGCCGGTGGAGTCCTTCACGTAGAAGATGTTGGCGTAGCCGTTGACGAGGAGGTTGCCCCCCTTACCATCAGCCTGCACTTCCATCATCGCGAACATCTCCGCGAGACTGGTCTCCGCCTTGTCGCCGAGCGTCTCGAGGATTGGCTTGTCGGGCGAGTTCCTTGTGAGTCTGGCGGAGCGGAGCGTGGTCTCGCTCTTGGGGTCCTCGGTCTTTCCGAGGAACCAGGAGCGGAAATTGTCGCCGAGGTAGGAGCAGATTCCCCCGTCCTTCTTCAGCTTGAACTTCTCGATCCCGAAAATCGGCGAGGTGGTCGCCAACACGAGGTGAGTACCGATGACGTCGAGAAGAGGCGGAACCGTCGACTTCTCGATCTTGAAGAGAAGGCTGTCGTTGAGGACGCCGCGAGCGACTTCCTCGCCGCCGATCTTCTTCACCAGCGCATTCAGCTCGCCCTGCGTCCAATCCTTGGTCATCCAACTCATGGTGTTCTCCTTGGGCTTCGTTGCCCGGAGCATTCCGCAAGTCTCAATTGACCGCGGTTGTGAAATCTCAATAAAAAGATCTCAAAGCCACGGTCAATTTTGCAATTCCTTGTGAAAGAACGTATGCGTGTATTATACACTTTTATATTATAATGTCAATAGTTCCATAATGCGCCTGTTGAATAGTATTCAACCGAATCGGTAGTTCCAGTAAATAGCGTCATGGAGTCAGAACGCATTTCCAGCATTGTTTTACGCAGAGATTAATTTTTAATCAATACGTAGCTTGCATCATGTTTTGAAAGTGTTAGTATATTAGTACAAATGGCCACATGGCCCCGGAGACCCCGCCATAAGGCGGGGATCGTTTGTTATTAGGGGGTAATTACAACGTCTATAATTTTCTTTTTTATCTCGCTAAAAAGAGTCGAGTTTATTTTTCTAATCCTCCGATTAAGTCGCCTTGTGCTTACAAGACGCAATTGCGAAAGAATAACAGCAAAGGTTGTGTTGTCGTGCGTAAAACAAAAATAATATGGGCTGCTTTTTGCTTTCGTAGTCAGTGGGGCAACTAAAACAACACTCCTATTAAACTTTCTTATAACAAGTGCCGGCCTTTCAAATAAGTTATTCTTTCCATCTTCTTCATCACCAATATTCATGCCAAACGAACACCACCATATTTCTCTTTCATGTACAAATTGTGGTATTGTTCTTGCCTGTAAAAGTTTTTTCCTTTCATTCCAACCACCAAAATCTTTTTCCATTACATGAGTGTACATATTCGTGCTCAAGAAAATATAAAGTGCACATGTTCGATATATCGAACAAAAAAACATGCGATATATCGCATGTTTTTTGTTTTCCTGTTCTCTGTTTTTTGTTATGTGCCTTAACGTCCTCGTTTCTTCTTCACTTCGTCTTCGAGTCGCTTGAATGGAATGCCAATGTATTCGAAATATTTTTCTGCTGATACCCTGTCCTTTGCTGTTGTAACAATCGTGATTGAAAGGCTGAATACGTCCTTTGTGTCTTCGTCAGCTGTTTCTGGAAAAATGTTGTGTTCACGGATACCAATTGAGAGGTTCCCCATTGGATCAATCGATGCGCGTGAGATACCACGGAAGTCACGTGTGCGAGGAAGTGAGATGTTGATAAGACGATCAAGGAAATCGTACATGCGTGGGCCACGGAGCGTTACTTGGTAGCCAATCACCTGTCCTTCGCGGAGTTTGAATGATGCGATTGATTTCTTTGCAGGACGTGGAGATGCTTTCTGTCCTGTGATTTTTGGAAGGCGTGATTCAATCACTTCAATGCGCTTTTTGTCCTTCACTGAACCCGTACCAACAGACACAACCACCTTCACCAAACGTGGGATTGCCATTTTGCTCTTTGTGCCGAGTGCCTCGTGAAGGTTCTCGTATGCCTTGCTCTGTTTTTCTTTTACCGTTTTCATATATTCGTTGTTATGCCTTGCGAACGTTTGATGCGTGGAGTGGCATCGTTTTTTCGATAATCTGACCCTTTGCTGAGCCCTTACGTGCACGCTGATGACGCTTCACCTTGTTAACGCCCTCAACAACAACGAGATCGTCTTTCAAAAATACCTTCACCACAGATCCTGTTGATCCTTTGTGGGCTCCGGCAATTACTGTTACTTTGTCTCCTTTTTTTACGTGCATAGAAATATAGTTATACAACCTCAGGGGCAAGTGACACGATTTTCTGGAATCCGCGTTCTGCGAGCTCACGAGGAATCGGACCGAAGATACGGTTTGCTTTTGGTTCCTTCTTCACACCTTCAATGATCACCACTGCGTTTTCGTCGAAGCGAACATACGAGCCATCCTTGCGGCGGAATGCCTTAACCTGACGAACAACAACGGCCTTTACGACATCCTTCTTCTTTGTTTGCTTGCGAGGTTCAGCAATTTGAATTGACATCACGACAACGTCTCCAATAGAAGCGTAGCGGCGCTTTGAGCCGCCAAGTACTTTGAATACGCGGCCGATTTTGGCACCTGAGTTATCTGCGATTTGTACGATTGAGCGTGGCTGGATCATAAATTAGTTAATGGTTTTGAGGTTTGGAAGTTTGTTGGTTTTGAACTTCTGAACTAGAGCGTAGCGTGACTATACACTACTCAACTATTCGGAAGTGTTTGTTCTTTGAAATTGGGCGTGTCTCTTCGATCGTCACCTTATCTCCAATTTTCTTTGTGTTGCCTGCATCGTGCGCTTGATACTTCTTGCGCTTTGAAATGAACTTGCCGTACGTTGGGTGTTTTACGTAACGTTCAACAAGCACAACAACGGTGTCCTTCATCTTGTCTGAAGTAACAACTCCTTGGAGTACTTTCTTTTTGTGTGGTGTTGCAGTCATAAAAATTAGTTTGTGCGTGAACGAAGTTCCGTAAGCGCACGTGCGATGCTACGGCGATCTTCGCGCATCTTCTTCACATCGCGGCCCTTACTACCGGCAACAGCAAAGCGCTGCTGGCGCATAGCCTCACGAGCGCCCTGAATGAAGCTTTGGAGTTCGCTGTCTGTTTTCTTTTGTAAGTCTTTCGTCTGCATAGTGTTTGATACCATATCTCTTATGAGCTGTTTTCGCAATTAGCGAACAACAATCTTCGTCTTTACGGGCATCTTTGCGCCACCCTTGCGAAGTACCTCTGCTGCGATTTCCTTTGACACACCGTCCACCTCAAAGAGAAGGCTACCTGGCTTTACAAGAGCTACAAAGCCCTGTGGGTCTCCTTTTCCTTTACCCATACCAACTTCTGAACCTTTTGCTGTAAATGGTCGGTCAGGGAAAATACGTGTCCAGATTGTACCGTTCTTACCAAGTGCACGACGCATCACGCGACGTGATGATTCGATTTGGTTTGAGTTGATACGACCAGCGGCCATTGCTTTCAAGCCAAAACCCCCGAAGGCAAGTTTCGTTCCACGTGAAGCGATACCAACGCGCTTTGGGTTGCGTCGGGCTGTGTGCCATTTTCGGTGTTTTACTTTTTTAGGAAACAACATAGAAATTTATTATGCGTTTTGACGTGATTCGTTAGTTGTCGGACGATCTGCGAACACTTCTCCACGGTACACCCATACACGAATACCAATCTGTCCTTGTGGGATGTGCGCTTCGATGTGTGCGTAGTCGATGTCGGCACGGAACGTCTGAAGTGGAATACGACCGCGCTTCATTTGTTCACGACGTGCCATGTCAGCACCACCCAAACGTCCTGAAAGGTGAATACGTACACCTTGTACATCACGGTTTGCCATAACTTTTTCAACCGTCTGCTTCAACACGCGACGGAATGGCATACGCTTTTCAATTCCCTCTTTTACCATTGCTCCAACAATTGCTGCTTGTGATTCTGGTGAGCGAACTTCTTCGATTTCAATTTTGATTTGATCTGCGCCAACAAGGTTTTGCTTGCGCGCAAAGATATCGAGCTCTTTCTTGAGCTTTGCAATTCCTTCACCTGAACGTCCAATGATAAGACCTGGGCGTGATGTTTTGACCGTAATCTTAAGTTGTTTACCGTGTCGTTCAATGAGCGTGTCAGCAACGTACATGTTGTCGAGCGCCTTTTTCAAGAAACCCCGAATAAGCACGTCCGTGCGGAGAAATTTCTGATAGTCACCCGAGTGCGCAAACCATCGTGAGCGCCAGTCTCGTAGGATTCCCAATCGGTGTGCAAATGGATGAACTCGGTGTGTCATATAGGTAGAATCAAGAAGATAGAATCAAGAATTATGCTTTTGCTTTAGTAGATTTCTTTGCGACCTTTTTTGTTGTTTTCTTTTCTGTTTTCTGTTCTTTGTTTTCTGTTTTTTCTACCTTGATTCCTGCTTCAGGCTTCATTGCAGCAGATGTTTTTCCAAAGCTCTTCTCAATGTTCTTTCGCTTTGCTCCCATCTCGCTCTTGTTTGCAAGCACCAAAATGATGTTGCTTGAGTGTTTATCAAAACGTGATGCGCGACCATGTGCCTTTGGCATGTAGCGGTGCATCGTCAAACCTTTGTCAACGCGAATTTCTTGTACAAAAAGATCTTTTGCTTCGACGCCTTGTGATTTTGCATTCGCAATTGCTGAACGAACAAGTTTGCTCAACTGCAGTGTTGCGCGCTTTGGTGTTGTATCCAAAATAAGGAGTGCTCGGTCAACTGGCTTCCCTTTGATGAGATCAGAGACGAGGCGAACTTTTCGTGGAGATTGACGGTAGTTTTTAAGGTAAGCCTTCATGGTTAGTTTAAAGTTTTGATGTTTGAAGTTTAGAAGTTTTGATTCTTGATTCTTGCTTCTACTTCTTTTCCCCACTTGGAGCAGGCGCGCCCTCAGCAGCACCCTTTGCTGACTTAGCTGCAGCAATTTCGGCATCCTTCTTGGCTTGGTCGAGCGCCTTTTGCATTTGTCCACCGTGACGGCGGAATGTGCGTGTTGGAGAAAACTCACCCAAGCGGTGTCCTACCATTTCTTCAGTCACAAAAACATCAACGTGTGTCTTTCCGTTGTGTACACCAAATGTGTATCCAACCATTTCTGGTGTGATAACACTTGGTCGTGCCCACGTTTTAATAACGCCATCTGCAGCTTTTCGCTTCGCGACTTTCTGCATGAGTCGTTCGTTAATGTAGGGGCCTTTTTTGAGTGATCGTGTCATCCCGTTAGAGACAGGAAACGCTTTGCGTTTCCGTGATTATTCCAAAATACCTTTACAGCATTTCAAAAACCTTTATTTCATCTTTATACCCCGTTTTGAGACTTTAACATCTCTAACGGGATCATGGAGACGGACTAAAAAGGAGCCGTTCGGCTCGGATAAGATAATAGCAAAAAGTAGAGCATTGTCAAACGAGCCTCGTGCTGTGGGCTCATTTATCCACTTCCCCTTGCCAAATTTTTATATCAGCGTACAATCCATTTTAGAAGTTCGTTAATGCGGTTTTCCTATGTAAGCCATACTCCCAATTCGGGGGGTTGACTGTTGGAGGGCCCGTCAGATGGACAGTATCAAAAAGGGGCAATACCGAGTGGAAGCAGCCTTTCTCGGATCGTGCCGAGCCCACGTCCAGCCTTCCGCCACCTCCAAGATCGTGGAGGTGAAGCCGCTCGAAGGGAGATTCCAGGGGCAAAGGCTGTTGCTCAGCCTGACAGCCATCGCGCTCTTCCCCATTTCGACCTGAAGAAGCCCCGCGCAGTACTGCAGTTCAAAAGGCGCCGCATACCTAACGGCGCCTTTTTCATTTGGTTGATTTTCTAATGAAAAAGTATGTATAAACGACCATCATTCCTACAGGCGTAGGAATGATGGTACGTATATTCGATTCACCAACTGGCAAATCGAATGTTTTTTGTTCTCTGTTCTGTGTTTTCTAACTCTTGCGGTTCTTGCCAACTTTTCGGCGAGAAACAATAAGGAAGTTTGAGTATTTCTTTGGTTTGCGTGTCTTGTGCCCCTTTCCTGTGTTCTTACCGTGACGTGTGCGTGCGCGACGGTGACCACGGCCCTGACGTCCTTCACCACCACCATGTGGGTGATCAACTGGGTTCATCGCTGTACCACGAACCTTTGGACGGATACCGAGCCATCGTGAGCGTCCTGCCTTACCGAGGTTTACGAGCTTTGCTTCTGGATTTGAAACTTCACCAATAGATGCCCATGCGTGTTCTGAGAACTTACGAATTTCAGTTGATGGCATCTTTACGAGTGTGTAGTCACCGTCGTGCGCAACAACTTCAGCATAATTGCCGGCAGAGCGTGCGACTTTTGCACCACCCTTTGGTTTGAGCTCAATGTTGTATACAAATGTACCAACAGGAATCTTTGCGAGGGGAAGACGGTTACCCGGAGTAAACGCTGCATTCTCTGATGTGATAACTGAGTCCCCAACTTTCAAAGATTGTGGAGCGAGAATATAACGGCGTTCACCATCAGCGTAGAGAACAAGTGCGATGAAACCTGATCGGTTTGGATCGTACTCAACACTTTCAACGCGCGCCTTGATGTCGCGTTTGTCGTACATGAAGTCAACATCACGGAAGCGACGCTTGTGTCCTCCACCAGTCGAGCGTGTCGTGAGACGGCCGAATGCGTTGCGGCCTGTGCTTCGCTTGCCTCCTTTTACGAGTGCCTTCGTTGGCTTTATGTTTGGTGTCAAAAACTCGCGGTAGTTGATGCTTACCGAGTCACGACGTCCTGCGCTTGTAGGTTTGTGATGTTTCATAAATAAATACTAGATGAGTTCGATGGTGTCCCCTTTCTTGAGGTAGACGTATGCTTTTTTACCACCACCTGTCGTTGTCGTCATGCCGCGGCGGTTTGTTGCTGTCTTTGTTGGAATTGCGGCAACACGAACTTTTACTGGTGTGATTTTGTACACGTCCTTGATTGCAGCCTTGATGCTGTTCTTTGTTGAGTCTTTTGAAACATCAAAGACGTACACGTTGTTTGAAGCTGCCATTGAAGCCTTTTCAGTAATGCGTGGGTTGCGGAGAATGTGTGCACCAACCTTGCCTGATGCAATTGTTGTTTTAAGTGCCTTCGTTTCGCGCGCCTTCGTTTCACCCTTCATGCTGACTGGCTTTGCCCCTGCATCATCAACAACCACCTTGCTCTTCTTCGCAAAGAGTGCGTTTTTTGCCTTCGATGATTCTGCGTTGTCTTTTTTCTTGAACAGCATATTAGTTTGATTTTGTTGAAAGAAATGCGATTGCCTCGTCTGGGTTTTCAATGATGAGATACGTTGCTGACATCACATCAATCGGATTCAAGTTACGAATTTCTTCAACGGAAACGTTGCCGAAGTTTGCAAAGCTCTTCTTTGTGTTTGCATCGTTCTTTGCAAGCGCCAACACAACGGCATTGTTCTTCTTTGTTGTGATCTTTTCGAAACCTGAGATACCTGCGAGTGCTGCGAGTACCACCTTTGCGTCCTTTGTCTTTGGAGCAGCAAATGAAATGCTATCAACAAAGAGAACGTGGCCTGCGCGGAATTTCTGTGACAATGTTGTTGTCAAAGCTTTCATACGCATTTTCTTTGGAATACGACGTGAGTAGTCTTTGTCATTGCGAGGGCCGTGTGTGATACCACCACCAATCCAAATTGGAGAACGTGATGAACCGTGACGTGCACGTCCTGTTCCCTTCTGGCGCCATGGCTTCTTACCACCACCACGAACTTCACTGCGATCCTTTGTGTGTGCGAGAGGCCCACCAGCACGTGCGTTTGACTGCATTGAGGTCACCACTTGGTGAATGAGGTCGTTGTTCATTGGCACATCAAAAATGTTCTCGGGGAGGTCGATTGTGCGTACTTCTTTTCCTTGTGTGTTGTAGACAGATGCACTCATCCCGTTAGAAGTTTTTGTCTCTTTTTTATTTAAAGTTTTTGCTTGCATATAATTTGTATGAGGAACTCTTTATGTTCGTACAATCCCCACTTCTAACGGGACGCGGTGAGTTCAAGTTGTGTACCGCGTCGCCCCGGTACAGCGCCCGACACGAGAATAAAACCATTCTCTTTATCAATTTGCATCACCTTAAGGTTCTTAACTGTCACACGAGTTCCACCCATGCGACCCGCCATGCGCATACCAAGAACCACGCGACCTCCTGAACGTCCTGCACCACCAATAGAACCTGGTTCACGCTCAGAGTGCTTCTGACCGTGTGTGCGACGACCTCCGTGGAAACCGTGGCGCTTCACGACACCCTGGAAACCTTTTGACTTTGTAAGCCCTGCAATCTCAAGTGAGTCGCCGACTGCAAATGCAGATACATCGAGTGTCTGACCAACCGTATGAGCAGTTGTATCATCCATGCGAAATTCTTTGAATGCTTTGAAATTTCCTTTCGCTTTCTGTGCTTTGTTCACTTTTGATTCTTTTTTCGCGCCGCCACCAATCTGAACGGCAGTGTAGCCGTCCTTTTCAGTTGTCTTCACTTGTGTGACTGACATGGGGAGAATCGCAATAACGGTAACGGCATATGCAATACCCTTCTCGTCGAAGATTTGTGTCATGTTCTGCTTTGTACCGATTGCAAACTTCATAAATTCGAAATCCGAATATCGAAATCCGAAACAAATCCGAATGACCAAAATTCAAATGTTTTGAAATTTGATATTTGGATTTTGATATTGTTTCGAGTTTCGTGCTTCGTGTTTGGTGCTTATTTTTACATTGATGCCCCAGCTCGGACACGTCCGAGCTGGGGCTCATTGGTGTCCAGAGGTCCCGCCCTCTCCGAGAGGGCGGGACATGGCGCAAGTAGAAGACACTATACACGAGCAATTTTTTTCTGCAAGAGGTATAAGGAAACCCCACTTGGAAGCTTCGCTTCCAAGTGGGGTTGAACGATTAGGCAACGGCAACGAGCCGTATCGCGCTGCCTCCGAAAGATCTCGTGGAGAGGTCTTCCGGAAATTCGAGGGGCTTCCTGCAGTTGCCGCACTTTTTCTGGGGGTTCTTGCGAAGGAGCATGTCCTTCATGCCGCAGCCGGTCTGAAGGAGGGTGTATCCTCTGATAGGGTCATCCTCCTGCACTGTCACACGACAACGGGCACTCTCCTCTTGCGGTATCGCTTGAGCAAAGGACATCGTGCTTCTCCTCCGTGTGATTTGTGGGGAGTATTCCCCGAAAGAACGCGCGACTGAGGACTCTACCACACCCTTTGAACATTGACAATCCCCCGCACGTATAGTCATTCCAGATTCAGTACACAAAGTGCAAAATCAGGAGGTTTAAATGAAATTTGGTTTAGTGTTCCACTCCAACGGTGAAGTTGCCGGATTCATTGCTTCCCCAAGTGCAGAGGGTTTTAAACAGCGTAAAGCCGCTCTTCCTCAAGATCTCAGAGTTGAAGAAGTTCAACTGCAGCTCGATCCGGAAGAAGTACGCTTGATGCAAACGTTCGGCAACCGTGAACTTTCGCGAGAAAAAGATCGACGAATCGGTTCATACATCAAAATCGGTATCCAGATCGGTCGCGGAGTTCGTGCACAACAGACCATCCCTCCTATCAGTTTTTGATCTCTGACAACAAGAGCAAAAGGCCCCCTTCGCCAGCTGGCGAAGGGGGCCTTTCTTCTTTTCCGCGTCTGTCCGCGTACGTTCCGCGATCCGCCAGTTGGCGGATCCGCGTCTACATCATCTTTACTTCGATGTTTACCCCGGATGGGAGTGAGAGTGACGTCAATGCTTCAATCACTTTCGGTGCTGGGTTCAAAATATCCAACACACGCTTGTGTACGCGCATTTCAAATTGCTCGCGTGAGTTTTTGTCGATGAACGCACCGCGGATAACCGTGTACTTTGTTTTCTCCGTTGGAAGTGGAATAGGACCGACAACCGTTGCATCGTAACGAATCGCAGTATCGAGAATCTGCTTTACTGATGCATCAAGGAGCTTGCTCTCGTACGCGCGAACGCGGATGCGGAGCTTTGCAGGCGCTTCTTCTTTTGCTTTTGCTTTCGTCTTTCCTTTTGCCTTTCCTTTTTCTTTGGTTGTCATGGTACGTTCTCTTAGCTATCGAGGTGCAGATTACAGGTTCCCTGGCAACTTTGCAAGAGAACCTGTCTATCTAGACCCTAACCTTCCTTAGGCAGTGATCTTTGTAACAACACCGGCACCGACAGTCTTACCACCTTCGCGAACCGTAAAGCGCTGTTGTTCTTCGAGCACGATTGGTGCTACGAGCTTCACATTGAACTTTACCGTGTCGCCAGGCATAACCATCTGTGTACCTTCAGCCAATGTTACTTCACCTGTTACGTCCGTTGTACGTACGTAGAACTGTGGCTTGTAACCTGAAACGAATGGTGTGTGACGACCTCCTTCTTCCTTTGAAAGCACGTATACTTCTGCTTCAAAGTCTGTGTGAGGTTTTACTGAGCCAGGAGCAGCAAGCACCTGACCACGAGTAATGTCTTCTTTCTTCAAACCACGAACGAGGAGTCCTGCGTTGTCGCCGGCCATACCTGAATCAAGTGATTTGTTGAACATTTCAACACCAGTAACTGTTGTCTTCTGTGTGTCGTGAAGTCCTACCACTTCAACGTCCTGACCAACCTTGATCATACCGCGCTCGATACGACCGGTTACCACCGTACCACGTCCTTCAATTGAGAAGATGTCTTCAACTGGCATGAGGAATGGCTTGTCTGTTTCACGAACTGGAGTTTCGATGTAGGTATCAATTGCGTTCATGAGCTCCATGATCTTTCCTGCCCATTCATCGTCAGCAGATTTTGCTTCGAGACCCTTCAAACCTGAACCACGGATGATCGGTGTGTTTGCACCATCAAAGTTGTACTTGTTCAAGATATCGCGAATTTCTTCTTCAACGAGATCAATGAGATCCTGATCTGGAACCATGTCACATTTGTTGAGGAAAACGATAATCTTTGGAACCCCCACCTGCCGTGCAAGGAGAATGTGCTCACGAGTTTGTGGCATCACGCCGTCAGTAGCAGCAACCACGAGTACAGCACCGTCCATTTGAGCGGCACCAGTAATCATGTTCTTGATGTAGTCAGCGTGACCAGGAGCATCGATGTGCGCATAGTGACGCGATGGTGTCCAGTACTCTGAGTGGTGGAGAGAAATAGTAATACCACGGGCCTTTTCTTCAGGCGCCTTGTCGATGTTGTCGATACCTTCGACACGCGCACCGTATCCCTTGTCCTTGTTCATATCGAGGACGTGAAGAATTGCGGCTGTGAGCGTTGTCTTACCGTGGTCAACGTGACCGATGGTACCAACGTTCAGGTGCGGCTTTGAACGATCAAAATCTGTCATAATATTGTTTTTATTAATCTTGTAGTAACTTTTTTCGACACTCCTTATCCAAAGATAGGGGGCGTTTCGATATAAAAAACGCTCTAAAGCGTTTCCCACTAAAGCTTTGCTATTGTACACAGCAATTTTTGTTGAGTCAAATAATATGGCTCTATGTGTGAATTTGCTGTGTATAAGGTTTTTGTCAAACACTCAGTGTCTAACACTGAGTGTTTGACAAAAAGAAAAGCCCGCCTCCCTCGCGAAACGCAGTGGGAAGCGGACATACCTTTGTTTAGGCGTATTCGGTTTTGAAAAAGGCAGAAGTGAGTCGTCCGGTCGGAAACTCGTTGAGAGGTGCTTTTGCTTTCGCAAGCATAACCAACCCCTCACGAACACCGAATCGGCCCGCGCCATTTCGGTCGAGAACACCTCTCAACTGCAGACCCCTAACAAGGGCAATGAGCATAACGAGCACTTCTCCTGAATCTGCGTGTGCGGTTAGAAGTTCCTTGAACGTAACTCGTTCGTCGAGAGGACGACGTGCCCATGTGTAGATGAGAAGTTTCTGCTCGTGTCCTTTCAGAACGTGTGCGGTTGCATTCATGAGAAATGAAAAAGAATCGAATTGCTTTTCCCATTTTTCCTCGAGCGTCGCGAGATGCATCTTGAACCGCACCCTCACAAGATCGAGAATAATAGTGAGAGATGTTGAGACGAAAATCACAACAATGTAGGGAAAGGGGGCCATCGACGCGTTTGTACCAAACATGTAGAGTGCTACAGCAAGACAAGCCGCCGTAAGAGCCTCAAGAAACTTCAACCCCTTCACCCACTCTCTCAACATCCGATACGTCATGTCTCTTCTCCTTTTTGTGTTTGTGAAAACCCAAATGTGCGTCCGAAAACATTATACCACACAAAAACGCGTCTACCTACGGCAGACGCGTTTTCTGTCCGCCAGCTGGCGGATTTGTTCTCTGTTCTCTGTTCTCTGTTTTCTTATTAGTCGTGTTCCTTCATTTCTGAAGAAACTTTGTCCAAGTAGCGAGCTGCAGCACCCTGACCACCCAAACCGAATGAGAGACCGAACGCTAGTGAAAGCGCTACGATAACTCCGGTAAAGAGTGTCTGGAGGAATGCAACTGCGATACCCAACTGCAAGAGTGCAGCGAGAAGTGCGAAAATCCAGATTGCCCACTTTGTGAGGGCCCCCAAGAATCCTGCTGAGTGGATGTGTGCTGCTTTTGCTGATGCAACAACGAGTTTGCGCATAGCTTCGGCGAGAACAACAGCCACGATCATGATGAGAACTGCAACAATAACTTGTGGCAAGTATCCCAAAACAACCTGGCGGAGGAACATTGTTACCTGATCAAGGCGCAACACTTCAAGTGCGGCAACCAAAAACACGATAATAACGAACCATTTAACGAGAGCCCCCAAAAATCGTCCTGAGTTTAATGAGAATCCTGCGCGTGCGAGTGTCTGCTCAAGACCAGCTCCACGAAGTGCGCTATCAAGCTTAACTGCCTTGATAACTTGATCAACAGCACGTGCAAGCAATGAAGCGATTACCCATCCAATAATGAAGATAAGGATAGCAATAATCAATTCTGGAAGGAATCCGATGACCCCTGCCCAGAGGTTCGCAAGTGAGTTTGCGATGACATTGCCTGTGTTAGCAAATTGTGCGGTGTACATGTACAGCTAAATTTTTATATATTTTAATTTTATGTGAACGCGGGTTTCAGTGCGTCCAGTGGTACTTACATACCAACGTTTTTTTCGACTTTTAATGATTTTATGATAACACTCGCTTGTACACCCCAATATTGGCATGTGGAAAACTATCATAATGACTTCATGTGGGTATTCGGGCAAAACAAAGAGAAAACGGCCATGTGGGGCCGTTTTTTCTATACAACTGCGAGTTTATTGACAAGCGCTTCGTGCGGGAAATCGAGGATATCGCGGACAAGTTTGTCATTAAATGCCATACGGTACTTAAATTCCTCGGTGGTAAGCGCAGTGTAGCGAATATCCGTTCCTACATCTGCTTCAAGTGTATTGATTATTTTCTGCAGTGTTGCTGCTTTAATTTTATCCGCCACGATAAGAAGATCGGTACGCGACTCGTTATTGCCAATAAAAATACCTGCCGCACATAACATGCGCACCGAACCAACAGAACGCATGCGGCTAGACACATTTGTTGTCGTAAGGAGTTCCCCAATCAAAAATTCTTTGAGTGGACGAAGGTTTGGAAATTCTTTATTCAACACAAAGCGTGCCCCACGCTTCTTTACAAGACCGGCAGATACAAGTAAACGTAGCCCTTTTCGTACTTGGTCTGACGATGATTTTGTCTTTTCTTTTAATGTCGCTCTTGTTGCTGATGTTTCAGGATGAAACAAAAACCAACGTGCGAGTCGTGTTGCTGTCGGTCCTCCAAACAATTTAGCTATATTCCCCATGACGGCCTAGTATACCCCAAGAAACCTGTAGCGTGTAGCCTGTAACGTGTAACGAAAAAAGGAAATTATTGACCCTGTTCTGCGAGAAGTTCGGCGAGTTGTGCGCGTAATTCTTCAAGACGCTGTGTTAAAAGCTCGATGAGTTGTGCGCGGAGTTCAAGAATCCTCTCGGTTAATTGCTGTGCAATCTCTGCCGCTTGATCAGGGAGCACAGATTCGGTTGGAAGCGTTGGTTCATCATCTTCCTCTTCACCATCTCCTCCAGACGATCCCCCACCTGACGAACGCACCCCGCCAGATGAAGACCCGTCATTATCATGATCATCATCCGATATCTCAACAGAAACTTGTGCGGTCAACTCATCGAATGCTCCGTCAGTTGATGACGCAGTATGTATAATCGTTCGTGTGTCTGTTCCTTCAATTTCTTCATCATTTACAACAGAAACAACAACTGTTTGTGGCACATCCCACGTTGTTGATGCAAAGGTTATCTCAGATACATCCGTGGTCATGTCTACGCCCGCATCAATAGCTATCGTCACATCGTGCACAGGAGGCGCAGAAAGCTCAAGTGTATATGACGTTGCTTGGTCTGCGATACCTTCATGGAGTGAAAGATCATCGTTGCTGAAATTAATCGACGCTTCCTCGAGATCAAGAGAGAGGAGGTACATATCATTGCCATCTGATGACTTGTTCTGTACTTCAACTGACGGATCAAAATCTGTTGGAGCACTTTGATATACACCAACGATAGAAAGTTTTTCATCGTTCAAAAATGCACCGTCAAGCCACTCGCTCCCACTTCCTCCGTAGGTTCGTGTAGAAATATAGTCACCATCAGTGGTAAATGCATTTATAAATACATCTCTTCCACCAACTGACGCTATTGAGTTCGTGCCCACATCCGGATCAAAGTCGACGGTACCATTAAAATGCCCAACGGCAATAAGATTCCCTTCTTCATCAATAAAAACTTCATTCCCTATATCTTCATCAGTACCACCCCATGTCTTTACCCATACAAAATCCCCCTCTGACGTAAGCTTTAGGAGAACAACATCCGAAGATCCTGCAGATGTTGCAAGTGCCGTGCCACCACCCGGATCAAAATCCACCGTGCTTAAAAATTGAGACATAAGATACACCCCGCCATCAGAATCCACCGTCGTTTGTCCGGGATACTCAAATCCTGAACCACCAGCAACCGCTGTCCATTCATACGTTCCATCTGATGAGAATTTCGAAATAAACTGATCATAGCTCCCATTCGAAGCAAGGCTGTTTGTGTTCTCACTTGGATCAAAATCCACCGTTCCAGAAAAAGCCCCCATAACAAACACGTCCCCCACTCCTGACACATACATACGTGTTGCTATATCAAATCCAGCATTTCCCCATGTCCTCACCCACTGAAACGCCCCGTCAGAAGAAAGGGCGCTGAGAGCGTAGTCAATAGAACCGTTTGATGTCCCAAAGGCTGTTCCAATCCCTGGATCAAAGTCCGTCGTACCTTCAAAGCTTCCGTATATATACACCACATCTTCTCCAAGACCAACGTCAATAGGTGAATCTTCCCCTGTGCCTCCATATGCCAAAAAAGATGTGAGTGTTCCGTCCCCATCAAAAAAACTAAGCGCAATATCTTTACTCCCTGTTGATGTTGCGAGCGATGATCCAACACCAGGATCAAAGTCGACGGTTCCTTGAAACGCACTAACTGTAATGATTGCCCCTTCTGGAAAAACCTTTACCTCATACACATCATCTGTAGCACTTCCACCCCACGTCTTTGACCATTCATATGCACCATTTGTATCAAATTTTGTAATAAACGCATCGCGACCACCCAGAGATGTAAACGTATCTGTCCCCCCAGAAGGGTCAAGGTCGGTTCCACTTCCCGTAAAACCAGCCCCCGCATAAACGTTTCCGTCAGAATCGACTGTTACTGCCTTAATAGTGCCATGGTTTACGGCCGTACTGTTGTACGCAGCGACCCAGTCAAATACTGGAACAACCGTTGCTAACGCAAGTGACGGAAGCACCAAAAAAGTACTTACAGCAAAAAGTATCTTGAAGTATTTCATGTATACCAGTATACAAAACTATTCCGTAACAACACGAAGTACTTCCTCAAGCGTTGTCACGCCCTGTACGGCCTTGAAAATACCGTCCTCAAGCATCGTCATCATACCCTCTGACTTTGCCTGTACCTCAATAGCGTCTGATGGCGCGTTCTTCATAATGAGTTCCTTTGTCGCAGAAGATAATTTGAGTATTTCATGGATACCGATACGTCCCTTGTATCCGCCCCCTTCTGCTCCTTCTTTTGGACGATAGAACGGGACTTTCTTCCACGTTGCGCTCGATGCAACAATATTTTCTTTTTTCAAAAAATCGAGCATACGATCAAGATCGATTGATTTTCCGAGGGATGTAACCTCATCTTCAGTCAAAAAGTATTCCTCTTTGTCTTTGGTGAGCACGCGCACGAGACGCTGACCAATGATGACCTTAATCGTCGACACCAAAAGAAATGGCTCGATGTTCATATCAAGCAAGCGCGGCATTGCACCTGCAGATGAGTTTGTGTGCAATGTTGAAAGCACCAGGTGGCCCGTGAGTGATGCGTTTACCGCAAGTGATGCTGTTTCAGTGTCACGAATTTCACCCACCATGATGATGTCGGGGTCCTGACGAACAAGAGCGCGAAGCCCGTTACCGAATGTCATACCAATTTCTGGCTTCACCTGCGTTTGATTCACACGTGCCATCTGATACTCGATTGGATCTTCAACCGTTGAGATATTCACATCAGGCTGATTCAAAATATCCAAGAGCGTATAGAGTGTTGTCGTCTTACCGGATCCTGTCGGACCTGTTGTCAAAATCATTCCTGTCGCTTGTTTTGTTGCCCAGTGAAGTGCTTCAAGTCCATCACCATGAAAACCGAGTGACTCGAGTGTGAAACCGGATGCACCTTCGCGCAAAATACGCATGACGACTTTCTCACCGTAATATGTTGGCAGTGTTGAGACACGGAAACTCACCCTCTCCCCGCCGAGATCAATCTTGAAACGGCCGTCTTGTGGAAGACGTTTTTCGTCGAGCTTCAAATTCGAAAGCACTTTGATGCGCGCGCTAATACCCGAGATGGCGGCCTTCGGCAACGTCATCGCATCATGCAAAAGTCCATCGATGCGGTACCGAATAAGAAGTTGTTTCTCCATCGGCTCAATATGGATGTCGGATGCACCCTGCAGGACGGCGTGTTTAATGAGTGTGTCCACAATGCGCACGATAGGAAGATCTTCGGCGAGTTTTTTGAGATCTTCTCCCGTCACCTCTCCCTCTCCGTTTGTGTCGGCAATCGTTGTAAACGCAGCCGCTTCGTCTTTGATGATGTCCCCGAACTCCGCCTTAAGACTTCGCTGGTACAAGAGCAACGCCTGTTTCACTGATTCGGTGTCCGTGAGATGCGGCACGATAGCAAGCCCTGTCTTTTTCTTCACGAAGTCGATTGCTTGAAGATCATCCACGTCGAGCATCGCAACATCGAGTCCTTCAGGTCGCTGATTGTACGCAATAATATTGTTGTTACGCGCAACGGGCTCGGGAATCATCGAGAGAACAGCAAAATCAATTTTTTGATCTTTGAGTTCAACAAAAGGAATACCAAGCACGTGCGCTTTCGCTCGGCGCATGTCATCGTCTGAAACCACACCTTCTGAGACGAGCACATCTTCAACGCTTTGATCTTTTTCTTTTGCAATATCAACTGCTTCTTCGAGTTTTGCCTTCGAAAGGAGTTTCGTTTCAAGTAAAAAGCGTTCTACTTGTTTCGTATCGATGTACATATGCTTTTAGTGTAGCACTTCATACACAATGAAAAAGCCCGCCGAAGCGGACTTTTCATCAAGGAGTTTATTTAGCGAATCTCGTACGTAATTGAAACGTACGCATTCACGGTCTGCTCACCTTCTGGCAATTCTGGAGCCACTTTTACACTTGCTTCATCGTATGCGGCCATTTCGAGTCCCCGATACATCGGGTAGTAGCCGCCGCCGTTTTCTGAGAATGAAACGATGCGAACCAGTCGTACGTCGAGATCCTCGGCAAGTTGCTCTGCCTTCTCTTTTGCATCTTGGATCGCGTCTTCACGTGCTTCGCGCATAAGTGCGTCTTCATCATCGATCGTAAAGTTTGGACCATACATATTTGTTGCGCCTAAATCTCCAACGCCAGCAACAATTGTTCCTGCTTTTTCGGTATCACGAATCTTTACTGTAATGCTGTGACGAACTTCGTATCCAACGAGTACGCGGTTATCGCCGCCATCGTAGTACGGATACGACATCATCGCGTCGCTTGCACCACCCGCACTTCCACCCTCCATCATGACTGCTGGAAGTGGTACTGGACCGTCGTGCCATTCATAACGAGGGTTTGAACTGTAGTTTGTTGTTTTAATATCACGCTCGGGAATACCTTGATCCTTGAGGTATGCAATGATCGCATTCATCTTTGTTGTCACTTCTTCTTGTGCTTCCGCTACTGTTGCTTTTTCAGCAACAACTTCAAGTGATATCTCTGCGATGTCAGGAATTGCAAAAGCCTCTCCTTCACCTGATACCGTGATGACGTTGCCCGCAGGAACGCCGCCACCGATATATTTGTTTTCTTTAAATGTATTCAAAGCGAGCGCTCCAACGTACACAGTAAGTACGGCAAGCAACACACCACCGAACTTGAGTAAACGTTGCACTAATAGGTTATCAAACATAGAAATGATTAGAAAAATAATTTTTTAATACAACAAAAGGTCGTACCGCCATCTATATGGTACGACCTTTGTAAAAAGTTACTACTACTCCATTACTATCGTGTTGCGCGGAGGGTTAATACCAACGTTACTTTGTCGTCTATGACGTTGTCTCCCAAGTTACCGAAGAATTTCGTTGAACCGTACTGAATATCCCAGTTGGTACGGTCAATCACGAGACTTGCATTACCCACAAGCGCTGTACCGTCTTCTGAAATTGTTGCAGGGAATGTTACTTGCTTTGTAATGCCCTTAATAGTCACATCCGCTGTCACACTACCGTTCGCAACGCTCACTAACTCAATTGTTGCTGTTGGATATGTTGCTACTTCAAAGAAGTCCTCTGATTTGAGGTGCCCTTCAAGCATATCGTTGCCCGAGCCACGTCCTGTTGTTGTCACATTAAATGAATTCATATCAACCGTGAACGTGCCCGAGGTTACAACGCCACTTTCAACTGCGACTGTGCCCCCCGAGAAAGAAAGTGTGCCGTGGTCTTCGTAATTCTTAATAAGTGTTTTTGATCCTGTCCATGCAATAGAACTTGCGTTTGTGTCGAGTGTGTATGTGCCGTCAGTGTAGGTAGTTGGTGGCCCACCCGCACCATCTTCCATCATGATTGCTGTTCCGTCTGTCGTTGTTGTCACAGGAGGCACCAATGTGTCTTCTGTCTTGTTACGTCGTGAGTACACCAAAAATCCCAAACCAAGCCCGATAATAAGAAGAATAATTAAAAATTTTCCTGACATACAATAAAAATATAGTTGTAATTATCGAACAAAAACCCTGTAGTGCTCTAGTATCTGTTTCTTAGCACGCGACGTCAAGTCTGTCTTCATTAATTCTTCCCAAAGTATGTTGGGTTGAGAATGTCTGTAAGTGACGTCAGAGAAACCGTTGTGCGTGGTGTACCCGCTGCATAGGGAGCGACTTGATACTCCTGAAACACGAACGTAATCCCCCCATCATCAATTTGATCAACAAAAAAGTTTCCTTCGCTTGGTTTCGTTCCCTCTATAAAGAATTCTTCAACATACATGTCGCCTTCCTCAAGTTCTTCTCGTAGCGTTGGCTGTATATCACCTGCGATACGCTCAAGGTACGGAGCGTTCGGCACAAAGAGATCACGGAGTGACACAGGTGTACCCACATCATCATTCATAAAAGGAACATAGACCGTAGAACCATGCGCGCCACCCGTGTATGTGTACACCAACACACTTATACCCGAGAGGTTGTTATAGTCCCACGCTTCGCCTGTAATGCTAAGTTCATACTGCCGACCATCGTTGAAACCAAGATTTTCGAGGTCTGCTTCCGAAAACATTTCGGGCGCGTACATTTCGGCAAATTCTTTCGCGCGCGCATTCACATATGCAGTAACCGCTTCATTGAGCGCGTTATTTGTCGTTCGTGGAACCGATACATCAATCACGTACGTACTTTTTTCTTCGTGTGCGCCGTACGATGGTGAAAATGTGCCGCCACGCACATAGAAAATTGCCCCCGCAACAACCAAGAGCGCCCCAATAAGGAGAAAATATCTTTTAAACATCTTTGTTAGAACGTTTCGTACGCTTCATCAACGAGATCTTCGATTTCTTCTGTAAGATCAATCACGTCTTCATAGTCTTCGTCATCGAGTGCCTCTTCTGCTTCTTCAAGGAGGTCCCTAGCTTCTGCAATAAGGTCTTCTGCTTCATCAACATCGTCCCCCTCATCTTCTTCGTCATCAATTGCTTCATCAAGTTCATCTATGAGTATTTCTGCATCTGCAATTGCATCCTCTGCATCGTCCTCATCTACTTCATTATTGTCATCTTCAGTGCCAAGTTCATCCTGTGCATCTTCTGCATCACTTCGTGCGCTGTCAGCAGAGTCTTTTGCGTCCTCAAAGTCGCCCGCAAGGAATGAAGCAAATGCCTCAAGGATGTTTTCTTGTGCATCATCAACAAATTCCTCTGCATCCCCTGTATCATCTCCATCCTCTTCTGCTTCTTCAAGATCATCAATGGCTTTTGTAAGTGCCGTTACGGCCGCTTTGAGGCTCGTTCGTGCAGATTTTTCAGCGGATGATTGAGATGGCGTCGTCACAACCGGCGTTGTTGGCAGTACAACAACAGGTGGCATCACAAGCGTGATTAATTTTTCATACAAACCGCGCGACAATGGCCCCCATGTTCCTGTTGCTGGACTTATACCTTTTGATGACTGCCACTTTTTGACCGCCTCGACTGTTTTTTCGCGATAGAGGCTTGTTTCGTTACCTGGAGAACCCGGACCTTCTGTTGCGACAATAATTCCGGCGTCGTTCAAGTATTGCTGAAGACAACGAACATCTTCTCCTGTAACACCCAGTGAAAGATCGCGCGTAAACGTACAGGTCACTGCTGCGTGCGCAGGTGTTGCAGCGAAGAGCGTGATGCTAATAAGTGCTACTGAAAGAAAACCAAAGATGTATGTGCGGTTCATAAAATGTTGTATGAATAATGTGCTACTCACAGTATACCGCGTCATGCATGTATGAAAAGTGAAAAAACACCTACGCTGTGAGGTATTTCGCTACAAAGAATGCGCTATTTCTGAAATTCAATCTCAAATGGGTACATGCCCATGCCACATGTCCCCTGAAGCACCCCGGCCTCTGGGCTTCCAATATCAATTTCTTTTGTTCCTGAAGGAGTAAGATTTGCGCTAATGTCTAGGCTTGGAATGCGAAGTGCGGCGGAACAATCAAACGTTCCCTTCGTAGTGAATCGAAGAATCGTGGGAATGCCTGCTTGTGCGACACTTTTCTTTGGCGTGTATCCTCCTTTTGCGGTGAGATTTATAAATTGTGTTCCATCAACAATGCTCACGCTGTTGATGGGGGCGCCATCTTCTGTTCCTGTATTCTTCGGTGAAAACACAATTCCCGCCGTGATGAAGAGCCCTGCAAGAATGAGTGCTAGAAAAATGCTTTTCATATGCGTGAGTATACTAGAAATCAAAGACAGGTGGGATGAGCCCAATCACCACAAGACTATTAATGAGATTGAACACCCCGAAGAACAGCACAACGAGGCCCGCCGTCTTGAAGAAGATACCTGAGCGTGCTTTTGTGTGAATGCCCAACGAACTAAACGACAACAATGCGAGCACAGGCAGTGTGCCGAGCGCGAACGCAGACATAATGAATGCCCCCGTCCAAAAACTTCCCGCACCAAGCGTGTAGATTTGCATTGACTGCGTAAAACCGCATGGCAAAAAGAATGTCGCGACACCAACAATGAGAGGTGTGAGCGTGTGATTCATATTTTTTAATCCATGCACGTGTTTGCCGATAAATGTTGGCATCATCGGCTGTAGTTTTTTTGCCCACGGAAATACATCAAGAAGATTAAGACCAAGAATGAGCATAATGAGCGCGACAAGCAGACTCAACACAAATGTTCCTGTGACACCAAGTTGGAATGCTGAGCCAACGGCACCAATAACACCACCGAGTACAAAAAATGAAACGAGTCGGCCAACATGAAAGAGCACCTGCGGGCGCACTTTGTCATTTTCTTTCGCAAAATTCGCTGACATAGAAAGCACAAGTCCGCCCACAACTGCCATACATGTTGAAACTGATGCAATAAGACCGACAACAAACGCTGTGCCGTAGCCGACGTTCGTTCCAGACACAAGATTCACGATTCCAAGTTTTTGGAGAATGATAAAAAACGCAATGAATGCAGCTGCAACTGGAATAGCAATCTTAAAATCAGACCACGTAGCTACGTGTGTTTTTTTCTCAACTGAAAGCGTATAGCCGTGCGGCTCAAGAATACTTGAGAGGTCTTTGGCGACATGTTCGGGTGTTTTATCACCAAAGTCCCCTGTCACCTCTACAGTACGATGCTTCAAGGAAGCTTTCACACGAGATACTTCGGGAACATCTGAAAGTTCACTCTCGGTGAGAACAACACAGGACGCACAGTGCATGCCGTTAACGTGAAATATGTAGGTTGTACTGTTGGGCGATGTCATAGATGTGCCATTTTATCACACAACGCCCCGACGTGAGGCGTTGTGTGACCGACCAACAGAGTGCATTGGTTTATACCGAGCATCCACCACCGCCAGATTTCGCTGGTTGAACCGATTTTGATTTGATGTTCGCGAAACCAGAGCCGCTCGAGTATGTTGCACTGAGCAATTCGCGTGCCGAAACATCTGTCCATGCAAGACCTTGCGCCTCGATATAGGATGCGACCGTTTGGTACATGTCTGGGAACCAGTAGGAATTGACAGCGAGTGCCGCGTTCCACATTTCTTCTTCTGTCGCACCTTGAGACGCCATGAGCTCGAGGAATCCGAGCATCGCCATGCCGTGATTGCAATCGGGTAAATGTGTTGAATTCCCGCAACACGGACGGAATATGCCGCGCGACATTATGTCGACCATCTGTTGTTGCTCCGGCGTCAAATCGAAGAGTTGATGCATGCTGTAATGGCTCATCGCATCACCAACAGCCATTGTCCACCCTGCGGTAGAGGCGAATCCTGACACATCGCCGTTAGTTCTCGTCATCATCTCCCCCGTCTCAAGTATCTCGTTTTTGTTGGCAAGCCCGAGCGCCCAGAACATATTGAGAAGGTACTCCGCATTTTCTCGCGTGATGACAATATTGTTGTTCGTCTGTCCAGAAAGCATCTGTTCGAGTTCATCACTCCATTGTCCACGCCCTCCATAAAGCGCCCTGAAGCGCTCACCATCGATTGCCCCAGCCTCTACGAGTTTACTACCGAGATTCCCCCACACAGTCGGCAACACCACACCCTCCACGGGCACTACGGCGTTAGCGAGCTCCTCGGCTCGATCTTCCTCCGTTTTCTGGATGATGTCTTTTGGGTTTCGCGAACTATACACCCACGCACCCGAAATCATCGCCGCCGCGAAAATCAGAGCTAGCGGAATAAGGAACGGACTTTCTTTTTTAATTATTTCGTTTTCCATAGGGTTTGTTTCGTTTTCCATAGGTTTTATTCGCAACATGCGTCTAATGCTTTGCTAATGTCATCCACGCGCCGTTCGTCTTTTTTTCTTGCAGACACTCCGTGAAAGAGTACCCATGCAAGAACAAACACAATCGTCGCCGCGACCGCATACCCCCACGAAAACCGCAGGAGCGCGTACATCGCAGAAAATCCGAGTGGAATCGCAATGAACTTCCATACCATCGATACAGAACGGGAGCTGGTTTTGAGACGCGTGCCGAGTGCGTATGAGACGCCGACTGCGCTACCGCCCATGAGCATGGCGAGAAGCCCTTCGTCAACGTTGTACCCGAACTGCCTCAGCACAAACATCGTCACCCACGTACATGCTACGAGAACACAGATCGGACAGATTTTTTTCAGTGGTGCCATATTAGAGATAGAAGATAAGAATACCGATGATAATCATCGCGATGCCGACCCATCGGTGTACGTCTTTCATCTGCGTCTTTCGCCATTCCTGCATTTTGTCTACAAATGCAGGATCCGCCGCGACAATAAGTGTCGCCACCAAGGGCGCGATGAGAATGACGTTGTAGAACAAGAGATAGCCGAATCCGGACGCGTATGCCCCGCCGTCATGTAAGAGACCAACCACCATAAGGTAGGGGCCACCCATGCACGGAAACTGACAGAGACCGACGAGAAGACCAAGAGCAAATGCCGCTGGTATGGACACCACGTTGATGAGATTGCTTATGGAACGATGCGCCGCGTCAGGAATCTTCAGCTTCACCGGAAACTTTGGGAACAAAGACCCGAGAAGATTCAGAATGCCGAACACAATGAGCATTCCTGCGCCAAGCTTGCCCATGAAGTGTGGCACATTGAAGATGTGGAGCACCTTGAGAAGTCCGACGCCGATTGTGAAGTACGCCGCGAAGATGCCAGCGATGTAGATACCGCCAATCTGCAAGATTTTCTTCCGCGGAAGTTGCAGACCGAACAAGAACGCTATGGTGATAAGCAGAATCGAGAACGAGCACGGATGAACGCTGTCGAGAAGCGCCGAGAACACTACGAGCGGCAGAAGCCATGCCCCACCCTCACTCGCGCCCCAGAGGACATCAGCAAATCCTGGAATATATTTGAGAGCAATGATGCTTCCGAGTGCAAGAAGAAGCGCACCCACGGTGATAACGAGTCGTTTCATATCTAGGGTGTGACGACTGCCTTGAACTCAAGTTCAAGTGTCGCTCCGTTATCTTCAGTAAGTGTCACCGTGCGTTCGATACTGCCGACGCCGGCTGGGCCGTGCGCGTTCGGATCAAACACGACGCGGATACTCCGGCTCTCCCCCGCAGGAATCATTTCGTTTGCCGGAGGCACACTTCTTCCGTGTCCAGGCATGCCGAAAGGTCCCTTCACGCTTCCGTCAGGTGCGACGATGAATGACGTCGTGCACATGCACGATGTCACGAGTGATGACACGAGAATGTCTTCGGCAGATTGATTCGTAACGGTGAACTCTTTCGAGACGTTGCCATTTTTCATCGAGATGGTTCCGAAGTCAAAGAATGTCTCTTGCGCAGAAAGCGAGCCGATCGAAGCGCCTTCACCGGCGACATTTTGAACAGACGTGTCGGCTACGCCGCGATTAGCATATCCCCACACGAAGAGACCCATAATGGCGAGAATCGTGAGAAGTACTGTGGTAATAGTTTGATGTTTCATGATTGTTTTTTATTAGGTTGAAAGTTGTAGACATGATAAAAACCCGCGGTACAAACGCGAGCGCGGCACCCGAAGAGCAAGACTGCTTCGGGTGTCGTTACACAAATGCAGGGCTGTTCTCAAACAATGACAACCAGTGCGTTATTTTCTTTTTATATGAGCTACGAGGGGTATTGCGGCGATGGATTTGAATGTAGCTTGGTTCCAGAAGCGGTGGCGAAAAAACAAAAACAAGAAGCCGGATGACGAGTTCCAACACAAGGAACATCAGAACGATGACAAAGGGTGTCACGGGCACATTAAAAAATTCATGGTAGGCAGAGAGGTGGTGCGCAAGTTTCGTAAGAGCATCTTGGGGACAGAGGTTCGCCCCCATCGTCGAGAATATGCAGTCACCCTCCATCTCCCCGTTCGATCCGTGCAACGCCATCGTAAAGCTGAAAAGCCCCACGGTAAGAAGAGAGGCAAGAAGGAGTACGGTGATGTTTTTTTTGAACGGAAATTTCATGGAGGTATACAGATTTTTACTTGAAGAGCATCAATGCGATAAGTACAAGGATGGGAAGCCCACAACAGAGAAGCATCATCCACCACATGGTGCGTGAATCGTGCCCATGATGTTCGTTCTGATTACTGTGCTCTGTGTGTTTGTTGTGTGTACCGGAACAACACATATATTTGCTTGATTATTCTCTAATCAGACTTGAGTTATGCATCCACACCATGTAACTGCCGAATATCAATGAGAATACGAGCACGTAGACCGCACCGAGGATATAACTCCCGAAACTACCCCACACAAAACCTGGCAAGGTCTCGAAGAGTCGATGATGCAACTCCGTCACCGCTTCCGATCGCCACGGAATATACCCACCGATGAGACAAAGCACGTACGCGACTTCGCCACCGAGAACGCATTTCCAAACGTATGATTTTAAAGAAAGTTTTTCCATAAAAATAGTGTTGATGAGTAAATATTTTTCTCTATTTTTAATACCACGCCTGATACCACTCTTGCATGTTCTGTATCTCTTGTGACTGCGATGTAATGATATTTTGCGCAAGCTCCAACATTTCGGGTCGACTGGTTCCCGCTTGAAGCATTTGCGCCATCATGATTGCTAGCTGGTGATGCGGAATCATTTGTTCGATAAATGCTTTATCGAAATCAGATGCGTTTTTCAACACGGCTATGTCTTCCTGTCCTCCCATGTGCATTCCACTCTGTGACATCATGCCACCACCCATCATGCCCGTGGTCACTTCCGGCACAGCATTCCCAAACCAATCCTGATACCAACCGCCCATACTTTGAATTTCTGCTGTTTGGGCTTCAATGATGGCGGCAGCTAAAGTTTTAATCTCTGGGTGTTGTGCCTTTTGAAGTGCAAGATTTGCCATAGCGACAGCTCCCTCATGATGTGGAATCATTTGTTCGATGAAGTGGCGGTCGAGTGAGCCACTATTCGTCACCTGCTGACCGACTGGCTGTGTGCTATCACTCGTTCTCCACGTCATCATCCCTCCCAATCTTGTTGAGGAAAGAAAAACGAAAGCAAAAAGAAAACCAATCCCTATGCCACCGAGTATGAACCAGATTTTGTTTGTTGTGTTGTCCATATATTTTTTATTACGAGAAATTTTTATAATTTTTTACTCTTCAATCGTAGTGAATTGCCGACAACCGACACCGACGACATTGCCATCGCAAAACCGGCAAACACTGGTGAGAGGAGCCATCCGAAAATCGGATAGAAAAGCCCTGCCGCAAGCGGAATACCAACAATATTATAAATGAATGCCCAGAAAAGATTCTGTTTGATGCCACACATCGTCACTTTCGAAAGACGAATTGCCTTCACCAATTTTGAGATGTCACCATGAAGAAGTGTGATACCTGCGGTTTCAATCGCAACATCAGTTCCCGTCCCCATCGCAATACCGACGTCCGCGGCGGCAAGCGCAGGTGCGTCATTAACGCCATCCCCAGCCATTGCGACCACATGTCCCGCCGCCTGAAGTTCACGAATCTTTGTAAGCTTGTCTTCTGGAAGAACTTCCGCAACAACGTCATCGATCCCTACTTCTGCCGCGATGGCACGCGCAGTGTTTACATCGTCTCCCGTGAGCATTACCACTTTGATGCCGAGCGCGTGAAGATTTTTTACCGCTTCAATTGCTTCTGGTTTGATTGTGTCCGCAACCATCACCACACCGACGACGTCACTTTTTGTTGCGAGAATGACGGGAGTTTTTCCTTTTGAGGTTTCAACCTCAAGTGTCCCTGTTTCGAATGTAAGTCCGAGATCTTTGATGAGTTTCGTGTTTCCTGCGAAGTACGCAACGCCATCGATGACACCTTTCACACCCTTTCCTTTAATATTTTCAAAATCTTCCACACGCGAAAGAGAAATATTCTTCACACGAGCGTATTCAGTGATGGCGTGTGCAATTGGATGTTCCGACTTGTTTTCAAGTGATGCAAGAAGTGCAATAATCTGCGACTCATCTTTGTTTGAATATGTCGTGACACTTGCAAGCTCGGGTTTTCCTTTCGTGATTGTGCCTGTTTTGTCGGCAACGAGCGTATCAACGCTGTGTAGTTTTTCCAGTGTTGCCGCATCTTTGATGAGAATGCCTTCGCGTGCACCTTTTCCAACACCGACAATGATAGCCGTCGGCGTTGCAAGCCCTAATGCGCAGGGACATGCAATAACAAGAATACCGACAAACGATGTGAGACCAAACGACAATGCTTGTGAAAATCCAAGATACTGCGAACCAATAAGAAGCCAGAGACCGAGTGTTAGAAACGCAATCACAAGCACCACAGGAACGAACACGCCCGATATCTTGTCAGCCAACGCTTGAATGGGTGCACGACTTCCTTGTGCTTCCTCAACCATTCGAATGATATGCGCCAAAAGTGTTTCCGAACCAACCTTTGTCGCGCGGAATGAAAACGAGCTATTCGTATTAATCGTTCCCGCTACAACGGTGTCTCCTTCCTTTTTTTGTACTGGCATCGGCTCACCGGTGACCATCGATTCATCAATAAAGGAAATGCCTTCGACAATGACACCGTCAACGGGAATCTTTCCCCCCGGCTTCACGATAACCACGTCCCCATGCACAACATCGTTGATGGCAACTTCCTTTTCTGCTCCATCACGCAGTACGAGCGCCGTTTTTGCCTGTAGATTCAAAAGTTTTTCGATGGCATCACCTGTTTTAATTTTTGATCGTGCTTCAAGATATTTTCCAAGCGCGATAAATGCGATAACGATGATGGTCACATCAAAATAACTTTGCGTAACGTCAACATACCCGCGTAGCGTCCCTTCAAAAACAATCAATGCAAAACTATAGAGATATGCGACCGACGTACCAATACCAATGAGCGTATCCATGTTTGCCTTGCCATAGCGTAAAAAGCGGTACACACCGAGAAGGTAGGGCTTCCCCACAACCAACAGCATGTACGTCGCAAACAGCGGTAACAGATAGGAGAAAGTTTTTTCAAGTACTTCATTAGGAGGTGCAACAATCTCAAATTGCGTCAAAACACCCCATGCCATAACGATAATGCTCACAACCGCCAAAGGGATTGCCGACATCACTTTTAGTTTCATGCCCTCAATTTCGGCGAGTTTTTCTTGTTTTGACTGATTGAGACCAAGGTGTGCCGCATGTTCGCTCTCTGACATGCCCATTGCTTCTGCGGTTGAGTTTCCGAGCAAAAGAGAATATCCAAATGGCTCAATTTTCTTCGAAAGATTCTCTGGTGTTGTCTTGGTCTCATCAAAGCTCACTTTTGCAGTTTCCGTAGCGTAATTCACTTCCGCCGAATGTACGCCTTCGGTTTTTTTGAATGTTTTTTCGATCGTAATCGCGCATGAGGCGCAGTGCATTCCCTTCACGGTGTATGTTTGTGGCGTGTTCATAGATTATTTGCGCTGAAGTTTGTATACCTTAAGAATTTCTTTTGCTGCCACGTCCTCCTTGCCGTGTTTCATCTGATGCACCACGTGTTGTGTCAAATGATTCTGCAACATCAAATCTTCAACCGAAGCGAGTGCATTTCGAATCGCTGACGATTGCGTAATAACATCAATACAATATTTCTCTTCCGCAATCATTTTTTGAAGGCCGCGCACCTGTCCTTCAATACGCTTAAGACGATTATTAACACTTGTTTGGATATTTTTATTCATGTGGAGAGTTTATACCCCCACGGGGTATATGTCAAGCATCGTCGTCTCCTCCAACAAAAAAACCGGCCATAGCCGGTTTTTTTGGATATGTTCTATATGCTCTTACTGCCCCGCAGGACGGCTGACATCCACAAACGTCATCACGTCAAGCATCGACATATATGTAATCGTTGAATCGTCTTTTCCGTACTTGTCCACGATATACGTCAAAACTGGCGTAACATCGGAATACGATTCAAGCGTCACATCAAACTCCTCGAGAACTGTTGCCCCCGCCATGACCTTCGCATGTGCGGAAAGATCGGCAGAGCGCGACACAACAATGCCTGTTATTCCCTGCGAAATTGTTACCGCATCGTCGTCAGTAGTATCTGCGGTATCAGCACTATCATCAGTAGTATCAGTAACATCGTCAGTGTCAACGCTGTCCGGAGTGGACGCAGAACGACCAAATAGGAAAAATCCTGCGACGACAACTGCAATAAGTAAAATCCCCCACCACAACATTTTTTTATTCATGCCCTCTGGCTGAGAAGATCCGCTCTTCATTGGAGGAGTCGGTCGTGATGGTGTCACGGGAGCTGCCGGAGGCGTCGGCGCCGATGGTGGAACTACCTTCCCCGAAAAGCCCCCTGCGCTGTTATACGGCACATTTGCGTTTTGCTTTTGAAAGTCTTTTGTGTTCATTTGCATACGAAAAAACTATGTTTTGTAAATCCACTGACAGTATATCCCGTATATAGTCTTCTAGAAACCTGAAGGGAGCAAGGATGCTTTTGCAAACGGTACAGAAAATGCCCGACACCATACCCACACCTCATTGTACGCATCAATATCAATGTGTTCAGGAATCAGGTAATTTTGTGAGCCGATATTTCCTTTGAGATGTTCAAGTTGAGCTTCTTCTTTGTACACGCCATCTTTGCCTAAACCAACAAAAAGATCGGGGCCGTTCGCAACTTCAAAATTCTCTTCAAAACGAATGACGTATCCCATTTCTGTTTTGATAAGACGTACGTCACCTGATCCGTAATGTATTCTGTCAAAACCAGAGAATGTTCCTGTTGCAACTATTTCTGGAGTCACGGGAGCGGTTTGGTTAGAAGAAGTTGCTGTGTATTTCTCTGCGGAAGGAAACTCTTCAGAAACACGTTTATCGATAAAAAGTGGCGAGACAAGCCAGTAGGCAATTGCAAGAATTATGAGTATGAGAAGAATAAGAAATACTTTTTTCATATTTCCACTATACCAAAATACTCCCATCGTGTACTAGAACCTACCTCTCATTGGGGTGCCTATCGGGAATTGAACCCGAATTGAGAGCTCCACAAGCTCCAGTGTTAACCGTTACACCATAGGCACCATATAAAAACACTGACACTGTAACAGAAATGTGTGCTTCTGCGAAGGAGGGCTATTGGCGACGTGGAGCGAGTGAAAAGAAAGTGGCTACATTTTCTTTTCCGAGCCGAGGAGCCAATATAGGTTCACTATCTTGGGCTTGTTCCGAGGAACCTTTACCGCACGATTGAAACAAGCTCGGGCCGCACCGACACATCAACAACATTAAACCGCACACGACCAATCACTTGCCCACGCTCTGTTTCAACCGATACGCGCCATTCTCCTTCCGTAATATTATTTTTTACCGAGTATCCGCGAAATCCTGCGTCACGCCCGCCACGAATTGGAAAAGCGACACGATTCATCGTCACCCACGAACCGTTTTGTTTCTGTTGCCACTCATGCACGATTGCGGTTGAGAGATTTGTTGGTGCAAACACCGACACCCACACGTACACTGGCTCAACAGGGAGACGGTGATATGTTTTCACTGGAGAAAAAGAATCAAAGAGCGATCGGTGCTCAACTGACATTGAGTAGGTATCCCCCGCGCGCACCGCATTGTGCGCAATAACCGATTCCTTGAGCGACAACGGTACGGGAGGAATAATGTTCGTGAGATATGCGAACAATACAATTGCGGCAATTGCTGTGATGCACTGCGCAATACGTGGAAGGGAATGTTCTACGGCTTTTCGTATAAAGAATGAGAGCGTAAAAATGAAGCCAGAGACCACGAGAAGACTCGCAAGAATACTTGCGATGAAGACGTATGTGTTCATCGTGTGCAATACAATCGGCACAGCAAAAACACAGTATGAAAGAATTGCGAAAAAATACACGCCGATGTGAAAGACGAGACGTTCGTAGTACGGACGAAATATTTCGTTTCCCACAAGCATGCCGAAAATGAAAAGCATGAAGAGCCAACTTGCAGAAAGTGACGCACTACGAAAATAAAATACCGCAAAGCCGCTGAAGAGCGCACCAAATGCGATTTGCATCACGAACGGCACCACCGTCATCACCCACGCAAACCACGGATGCTTCCAAATGTCTTTGTCTCGAAGGTTGAGGAGAATAATACACAGTCCCGCAACCAACAAATATGTAATAAGAATCGTATTTTCAAAAAGGAGATCGATCCGACGAAGCGTTAGAGAGTCGATGACAAATCCAATAAAGAGCGCCGCAGCAGAAATAGAACGCTCGTATTTATCAAAGAACGGCTTAAGGTTTTTAAGCGTATCGCGCATGACAATTACATCACCGCGAGACACTGTACTAATTCATTCGTCTGCGTCCAACCGCATGCGCCCGTCGATTGACGTTCACATACCGCATTTTGGTAACAACCATACTCTGGACGATACATACATGGACTTACTGCCCCTGGATCTTCTGAACACACTTCACTTGAACAACCACCGACATAACAACCATCCGCTGATACAGGTTCGCTAACCGTGACAGGAATAATCACAGGCACAACAAGCCTATCTTCATTTTCTGGAAGACCTGATGGATTATCTTTTTTCAAAAGGAATGTGCCTTTCTGCGTAGTGTCGTTCGTAAACGTAAGTGTTGTAGAGAACGGAACAAAATCTTCCGTCATCCATTCACCCTGCGCTTGTGCAATACCTGTCGCGATTTCTTGACCGTTCGCATTCAAAAGTACAACGGGAAAACTTGCTTCAAAAAACCAGTAGCCACGTGCCTCCCCTGTAATCGTAAGCGGACTTTCAATTGTTTCTCCGGGACGAGGTGTGTTGATGCGAATGAGATTCATTTTCTCGAGTTCATTGCCAATGTCCCTCGTGAAATGTTTTCCGTCAGGTGTTCTACACTGTTCTGGATACGATTCCATGACTGGATACTTCGCCGCACATTCTTCAAACGTCGTTATCTCGTCTCCCTCTACCGACGTGTTTGGTGGAAAGAAAAAATACATACCGCCTAAAAGCGCAAGTCCAATAATAAGTATGATAATAAGCGTTGATGTTTTCATGACCCATGAATGACACGTGCACTCGTGTCGGTTACAAATAGATACTTCACTATAGCAAATGGAGTCCTCCTCATTTTCTATGCTCCCTTTTCTACACTACTACTTTAGTTTATACTGCCCGCACGCGCAGGTGGCGAAATTGGTAGACGCATTACCTTGAGGTGGTAACGCCCGCAAGGGCTTGGAGGTTCGAGTCCTCTCCTGCGCACAGATAGATAAAGAGAAAGCGCCCGGCTGCATACTGCAGCCGGGCGCGGAGTTTTCGTGAAAATCACGCGATCCGGAGACCCCAAACAGAGTTGTCTCGATACTCGCGAAGAATGCGTCTTTCGAAACGGCCCCCGGGGATGAGGCTCCCTTTGTCGATGCGAATCGCAACTAACTTGTACGCGATGTACGCCGGACTGCTTCGATTCTCTTCCACCCAGCAAACCGCTTGCGTATCCCTATCCTCGTAGAGATACTCTGTCTTCCCCGGTTTCAAGCTTTCTGGAACACTGTAGCTCATACCCCTGTCTCCTCTCTCGTGGTTGGCTTTATAGAAAACTACGTCTCCGGAAATACTGCTCTCGAGAACCCTTTTAGTCAATACTTACAAAAAACAGCCCAGCCCCAGTTTTGTAAAACTGGGGCTGGGCTGTTTCGTTTTATTTTATTTCTTCAACTACTACTTCGGGCTCGTTCATTGGAGTTTCTTCAACTGGCTTGCCCGCCGAAGCCTCGGCGAAGGCGGGAGCCTCTTCAACTTCGACTGGCTCGTTGCCCGCAGTAATGTTCACCGTCTGCATCTTACGCATCTGACGACGAATTTCTTTCGCTGCCTTATCGCGGATGTGATACAACTTTGCACGACGTGTCTTTACGCGACGGAGAATTTCAATCTTATCGATTGATGGAGAGTAGAGTGGAAAGATCTTTTCAACACCGTAACCCCCAGCAACACGGCGAACCGTGAACATTGCGCCGGCTGTTGTGCCTCCTTTTCGAGCAAGTACGGTACCTTCAAAAGCTTGGAGGCGTGTCTTTCCCTTTTCTTCAATCTTGATCCAGACACGAACATGGTCCCCCGAACGCATGTCGAGCGCCTTGCGAGTTGCCATGTTTACTGGCGATACTTTGATATTTGCCACTGCCATAAGGCCTAAACTCTAGCACGGAGAAGGCGTACGGGCAAGCATTAGCCTTGTTTCTTGATTTCTTTCTCCGCTTTCACAAAATCGGGAGGAAATGGTGCCTTCACGGTAATGGGTGTTCCCGAAAGATCTTTGAATGTAATTTGTTCTGCGTGGAGTGCGTGTCGCTTAAAACCAAAAAGTGGTTCCATCTTTGGCGCATACAATGCATCACCCACAACAGGATGGTTGATTGCTTTCATGTGCACACGAATTTGATGTGTGCGTCCTGTTTTTGGTCGTACTTCAATATATGAAGCATCTTTACCGCGCACACGAACACGATACTCGGTGATGGCCTCGCGCATCTGACCACGGGCGCCACGCTGCGCTGACCACATGCGCGGATCTTTCTTGCTCTTCCCTATGGGACGATTAATAACGTCATAATTTTCTTTAACATTGCCGTACACAAATGCCGCGTACTGCTTTTCTATCTGTCGTTCTGCAAACTGTGATTTCAAATCAACAAACGCATCAATTGTTTTTGCGATAATCAACACACCTGACGTGTCTTTATCGATTCTGTGCACAATACCCGGACGTTCAATTTGTGATCCGTCTTGCAAAAATGTTGGCTCCCCCACGTCTGCGATGTCGGGATAATTCACCAAAATCCACTCCACAAGTGTAGGTTCAACACTTCGCCCGTCCTCATGCACCATAAGGCCTGCTGGCTTATTAATCACCAGAAAATTGTCATCTTCGTAGAGAATTGGAATCTTCATACCCCCATTGTACAGAAAAAAGTGAAGTGTTGCCCAAATGTGAAATACCAGTATACTTTTCGTGTCGGGCGCTTAGCTCAGTTGGTAGAGCAACTCTTTTACACAGAGAAGGTCAGGGGTTCGAATCCCTTAGCGCCCACAAAGTCTCTCGCATGTCTGTAGTGAAACGCACGGTTTTGCCTTTTGGATTAAACGTGTGAGTGAGCTTATCCTGTTGAAACGACTTGCGAGCGCGACGGCGCGAGTACGAGGAAAAATCCAGTAGGATTTTATCCGTGCGTTTCAATAGGAATATGTGAACGTCTTGTCCACATTA
>ERZ1292625.454-Hain-H41-01um-R1-454-length-63370-cov-9_pt1 | contig 63370 bp, 91 predicted proteins | sample MGYA00564400_ERZ1292625 | MGnify/ENA primary metagenome ERZ1292625 (study PRJEB36523, sample SAMEA6512639) | groundwater metagenome | collected 2019-01-08 | study: AquaDiva: Metagenomics assemblies of 32 groundwater samples | reverse complement strand
GTTGTTGTAACGATTCGTTGTTCATCTTTATAATTACTCCACGCCGCCTGCCCCTCATGTTAGTGTGGGTGAAGGGGGCACCCTTTAGGGATGCGCTTCACCACGCTACTCTCGCCTCCCAGAGCCTAGGTTGTCGGGCTACCCTCGCGTGACTACTTCCCTCCGTCCAAGTTAGTTGTCATTTTTCTCGAACGCCAGGATCCCATCTCCAACCACCGTTGCACGTAGATCGGTGCTGAGATGGATTGACAAGGCGGGCTTGTCGACGATGACACGGCAGGCCTGTTCCCAGCCCGCCTTCCCGCCAGGTGCATTGACCGCGTGGTACCGATTGGTCTGAACCTTCGCCGACACCCATCGATCAATGGTGATCAGCTCCCACTTGGCCGCGTCGTAGAAACAGGTGACGCCGAGCTCCGGAGACTTTCCTTTCCACCCGAGCGAGCTTGTAAACTCAGGGAGGATTTCACGGATGAGCATGCGATCGACCTTCGAGCGGATTTGTGTGCTCGGCTCCCCCGTTGGCTCTCGCCGTTCGAAGAGAATGGCCCCCTTGCACGCGTTGGAGAGTGTTGCGCGGAGACCGTCCACGAGGTGAAACATGATCCCGTTCACGTAGATCACGCCCCGGTTCGGAAGGGCCACCCCGACCGACGCCGGTGACCACCTCGTCTTCGGTTCCCAGTGCTCGCGCGAGTACAAGGTGATCATGCCGTTCTCAGGATCCACCATCTTCCAAGGGTGGGTGCTTCCGTACGGGCCGGGTTCTCCCACGCGCTCGTCCACCGTGCGGGTCACATACGTTTTTCCGATCAGTTGAATCTCCATTGGTCCCTCCTTATGATTTGACTTCTCGTTGAAATTTGACCGTCCCATTACCCAGCCAGGTGATCAGGAGGTTCTTCTCGAACGCGACGCGGGTCTCGTCAATGATAAGGTACCGCGTATGGCAGGTGTCTTCAAGTCTGATCGAGCAATCCTGATAGGCGACGGGCACCGCTTCCCACGTCGACTTCAAGAAGATCTTTTTGACGCCCGTCGTGAAGTTGATAACGAACCATCCATCGTCGCACGGCATGAAGTGGTTCTGCACTTTGTGATCGTGATTGCGAATTTGTCGAAGTGTGATCATTCGTTCCCTCCTCAGTTAGGAACCACAATGGGGATCATCCGGCAGCGACCTTCCGTCGTATCGATCTGCGCGACGTAGCCGCGCCCCTTCTCCACGCGAGGGAGGGGCATCGTCATGCTCACCCGCTTCCCGTCTTTGGTGACAAAGGTGCTGATCCCTCCAGTGAATGCAGCGATGAAGAGCTCGTGCGTTTTCATAGTGACCCTCCTAGTGCGTGATAGAGTTCGGTGGCTTCCCGGATGTACCACTCCCGATCCAGATCCTCCGGCATCCGATCCGGGAGGGTCATGAGAGGGACCGCCCCCTCGGTGTTGGGCACCAGATAATTGTTAATGCTATCGTGAATCGATTCCAGCTCGTACTTCCCGAAGTACCACCGAATGAATCGTCCAAGCGGCTGCCCTTTCCAGACTGCCCCGTGCGCCACCTTCCGCACGCAGACAAACTTCCGGATGTCTTGCGACGCGTACACGGTGCCGGCGATCGAGGCCCCGAGGGAGGCCTTGTCGATCACGGCCTGGGAGCAGATTGATGCGTAGGGGTTTTTATGCAAGGGGAGACCCTTGCCATAGACCCCCTTCGTCTTGACCTCTCCGTCCGTCTTGACCGCAATGTAGTTGTTCACATCTCGGGAATATAACCCCCGGTAGTTGGACCGCTCCAACGCAAAACCCGTGCGGGTTTGCCACCCCTCTACCGCGGCCAGCATCTCTCGCTCAGCGAGCCACGCGAACCGGCACGTGACGCCGTCCGTGTTGGCCGAGATCACCTCCACCCCCGGCACTTGCGCCAACGCCTCGATCAACATCAGTAAGGCGAGTTGCCCGGTGATGGTCACTTGGATCATGAGCCCCGGCGCATAGAGGGTCGAGTACTTCGATCCAAACTTCCCGAAGGATCCGTTGATCGCAATCTTGAGGGACTCTGCGACCGAGGTATTCTTCGCCCGCTTCGCCGCGATCCGGCGGTCGACGATCCCTTGATACACCTCGAGAAATTCCTCCCCAATGTGCGGCGGAAAGAGGCGTTGATTCAGGATGATCGTCGGATAGTAGGACGTGACGTCGAAGTCGGCAATCCCGTAGAGGTCGTCCGCTTCCTTCGTCTGTGTGGTTTCGCTGGAATGCAGCCCGCCGATCCCCATGCGGTACACCCCGTCGCGAACGTGAATCTTCTTCGTCTTGAGTGCATCGGGGATCAGCACGGACCCCTTGTCATTCACGATGAACTTGGCCGCACGCACCTCGTCGAGAATCTCGATCTGCTCGAAGCCCATCCAGTCCGGGACCGTATAGAAATACTGGTTCCCTTCCATCGACCCGGGTTTCTGCAATCGGTGGCCGAGTTTCTTTTCCACTTCCTGCTTGATGATCGCCTCGGCGATTTGTGCGTCCGACTTGCTCCGCAGATCGATCCCGTACTCTGTGGTCATCTTGACCCGCAACGCGAGCGGTTCCTTCAACGCCCGGTAGAGATCGATCGTGGTGTGCAAATCGTTCGCGCAATACTCCCGCAGCCCCACCTTCTGTTCCTCAGTGACCACCGCGTCGGGCGGGACCGGGAGATCCTGAAGGTGGGTTGAGTGCATGCGCCCGCCGTACAGCTTGAGTGACCCGGTGAGCGGCGCCACTTCCATGAGATCGATATGATCGAGCTCCGGCGGGTTGAGCGTGACGAGGAATTCCTTTTCAAAATTCCACGGCTTGAGGCGCCCCTGAATGATCCGGTTCGCGGCGTACTTGATTCGCGCCGAGTCCGCCCCCTTGAGGGCCAGCATGAGGAGGGGGATGTCAAACCCCATCCCGTTGAACGTGATCAGCTGGTGATCGAGCACATACTCCCGCAACGCGTCGAGGTCGAACGGGTATTCGAAGGACGCGCGAACCCCCGTCTCGATCTCTTCGAAGAGAAAGAGTGTGAAGTTCACGTAGATTTCCGTGTCGAAGACGGCGGGGATACGGGCCATGGTTACAGGGTCTCCGGCAGCTTGTTGATCAGGGTGTAGAGCGCCGACTGGGCTTGCGCCAGTTCTTGTCGCAGCCCGTGTGTCTCCGCTTCGAGCGCCCGTCGAATGGTGGCGGCCCGTTCAATCTCCGCCTTATCGCCCGTCATCCGATCCATGGACTTGTCCCGCAAGTCGCAGAGTTCAACCGTTTGCCCTTCGATGACCTTGTTGAGGACCCCCTTCTCCCTGATCAACTTGTCAATCTCCCCTTCGAGCTCGCTTTTCGTTTTGTATTTCATAACCGGCTGTCCTCCTCGTCGGTTCGCACGTGTTCGTTCGGGACGTTGGGATCCTCAGACACCTTCCAAAGGCGTTGCTGGTTTTTGTACAGCTTGCGTTCCAGCATGTCTACGATCTCCCTCGGTGCGTACCCAGCACGCCAGGCCCCATCGAATGCCAAGATCATCACGTCGATCCATTCTTCCAGATCGTCCGGCTTCGCGAGGATCTCTTCGCACTCCTTCTGAATGTGCTTGACGAGACCCCCGGTGCGTGCGCCGCGGCCAAAGGTTTGGTCGCTCCAATTGATGTGTCGATTGAGGTAGTCCACTAAATCCATCTCGCCCTCCTCACATTCGGCCGGCAGCCCGAAGACTGCCGGCCGATCAGATCACAATGGGTTGACCTATTCGGTGACGAAGGGTCCGAGCATTTTGAATTCGCCCGCTTCCACGCCACGCGGGTCATCCCCTAGGGAGAACAGCGTAATGGGTTGCACGGCGACCTCGAGCTCCTGTGCGCGGAACGCGTCCCATTCCTTGGTGTAGGCCTCGTGACCTGGTGTCCCCTGGGGCACTTGCCAGCCCTTGGAAATCTTCTTCTCCTCGTCCTCGAACACTTCGTGTCCGTGGGTCTGCACCAACTTCAGGTGCTCAGCATAGATGCGCTTGTACTCTGCTTCCAGGCCGTCATGCAACCGGGCGATCCGGTACTTCCCAGTCTGGGGCAGCAGGCGCGGGCGCTGCATCACTTGGGTGAGGGCGTTGAATCCATCGTACAACTGACCGGCGGTGACTTTCATGTAAGATCCTCCTTGTGTGAAATAGGCGGAGACAGCGGAGTCGAACCGCTCTTCTCGATCCCGTCGCCAGTGGCCTGACGATCCGGTTGACCGAGCGTGCTGACGTTACACTAATGCCCCCGGTGAATTAAATGAGCCCTTCGCTTGCTTCCTCTTCGACCGCTTCCATCCCTTCGGTGGTGGCGGGCGGCGTGCCGCCGAAGCTCTCGCCGTCTCCGACAAACTGGAGGGCGATCAACGTGCAGCGGATCCCCTTCCCGAAGTTGTTGTCCTGTGCCCACAGCTGCACCTTGGCGTTGACGTAACACCCCGCGTAGGGCTTCCCACTCAACTCATCGAGCGGGGTCATGTCCCGGTTGATCAGCTTGACCGGGCCTGAATCCTGCGGGCGGCTGGCGGACAGGGCCCACTTGCCGGCGAAGCCGTCATAGGCCTTCGTGATCCCGTCGACGTAGCAGAACTTCGAACTGCCTGAGGCTTGCAGCGCCTTCAGGTATTCGCCCGCCTTGGCGGCCCACTTCGACGTGGCAGCCTGGTTAATGGCCTGGCGAATCGCCTTGTCGTTCTCTGTGCCTGGGTCCACCAGGAGGGTGGACTTGTACGAGAACGGGCCGGCGCCTTCAAACTGCACGGCCTTGAACACGTCCGGGAATGCGAGTCGGACGTTCCGGATGATGATTTCTGTTGGTTGCATAGGTCTCCTTGTGATTGAGGTGAGTGATTACTTACTTCTTTTTCTTGGTCGTCTTCTTCTTGCTCGTCTTCCCCTTCTGGAGATCGCTCAGCACACTCCTCCCTTTCATGGTGTAGGGGTTGGTGTAGAACAACCCTGGCCCGAAGAGTCGATTGAAGGAATCGCGGCTGGCGATCTCTTCCTCCGTGAGCTTCTTGACCTCACCGCCCGGGGTCGGGCTGGTGATTTTGCAGTTCGTGACATGCACCAACTGCTTAATCTGCTTCGTGAGCAGCTCGATGGTTTCCGCCTGTTGGTCGGCCTGTGCGCTGAGGAGGTCGATCCGGCGCTGCGCTCGTACATCATTCCCCTCGACCTCGTTCCGAAGCCGCTTCAGATCCTCTCTCAACTTGACCACTCCAAACATGGGTACCTCCTAGATTAAGTCGCAGACGACGGGTGTGGGTTCATCCGAGACGACCTCAAACCCTTCTTCCGCCTTGGTGATGACGATCTCCGGGCGAGGATCGTCTTGACTCGCGACCGAGGTGCTACCCTCGCTCTGACTGTAGAGTGGGAGCACCTTTTCCCACCGCTTCGGGAACTCCTTTTTCAGGAGCTTCTCCGCACTGGCGGGCGAGATCAACGAGAAGTCGTACATCTCTTCTTTTTTGAGGCGGAAGCTCTTGAGCGTCGCCTCGACAATTGCTTCGTTGGTCCACTTCCGGTTTCCCTTTCTGCCTTGCACCAGCTTGAATCCGGTGACCGGCTCGCCCTTCAAGAGTTCCTCTTCAACCTCTGCCCGGGCGCCCTTCATCCAGATCTCAGCCAGGTCGGCCATCTTCATGTTCAACCCGAGACGATCCGCCCGTGAGAGCGGGACGTCCAACTTCATCTCTTCACGCGTCATCGGCGTGAAGCCGGGGGTCGGGGTGATCAGGTTCTCGAAGCCCTCGATCATCGCGTTGGCGACCGTCTTCAGGAGCGCGGGGCAGGCGCCCTTCGCTTTGCAGAATCGGCACGCCTTCTCGCTCGGATGGAGGTAGTCGTTGACGTTCTCCGGGGTGACCTCGATCACCTTGTCGACCGCCAACTTAATGTCCTGATCCTTGAACGCGAGGAGCTCTTTCATCGTCGTGGTCCATTCGGAGGTCCCGCCGGCACGCGGCTGGGAGATCACCAATCGGATGGTGTCGACTTCCTCTTCCAGCTGGTGCTTCTCGATCACGCCGAGGGCGTAGATCTTACACTGCCGATTGTTGTCGGCCTGCACTTCAACCCCACGCCCGAACTTCAGGTCCACCACAATGAGCTCGCGCTCGTTGAGGCGAATGATGGGCGCGTCCGAGGTGCCGAAGGCTCCGATCTCGCCGGTGATATGGGTCAAGGGGATTTCTTCCTCAATGAGGAGCGTCCCTCCGACCGACAATTTCCGCACGAGATCGAGATACTCTTGCAGATACTCCGCGTTGTCCTCGGAGACGAGGGCCCCGCTCGGCATCGGCCGTCCGATGTACGCCGCGGCGTCCTGGTTCTCCGTCAGCGCCACCGCCCCCACGAGGTGATAGTCCGTCCCCTCAATCGAGGCGGGGTTGTCGCTGTCCGGGAGGTCCTTCGTGAGGAGGACCGATCCCGGGCACGTCATCCAGCGGTCCGCCCCTGAGGGGCTGAGGACCGCGTGTTTCTTCCCCTGTGCGAGTGGTTCAATCTCCACGGTACCTCCTAGGTCAAAGATGCAGCGGTCAGCAACGCCTGGCACTCATTGTAGAAGGCCTCGTAATCCGTCGCCTTCAGCTCGCTCCCCTTCTTGGCGCCGTACTTCCCCAAGAGGGTCACGACTTTCCCCCGACCCGCGGCTTCCAACGCCTTCGGGATGATCTCTTCGATCTTCTTGAAGTCGAACCCACCGACTGGTGTGGCCGGGGTCGGGGCCACGATGGGGGCGGGGGCTGCCGCGGCGGCGGTCACCTTGGTCGCCTTCGGCTTCTCCGCCTTGCTGGTCTCAGGTAGACCGGTGATGGCCGGGGTGGTAACGCGATTGTCGATCGTGACCTGGGCGCCCGATGCACCGAGCACCGCGTGCATCTCCTTCTGAATGTGTTCCCAGCTCCCTTCGAATAACAGTTCCATAATCGCCCTCCTCAGTGGTTAGATGTAATGCCGGTGGTGTTCCGGCGTGTTGGGTGAAGTTTACCTCGTGTGAAATTGAATGTCAAGCAAAAAACTTCACGACCCGTAAATAATTTTTCTTGACAGAGCGTGAACCTCTCTGGTACGATGCGCCCCATGACACCTACACCCAAGAAAAACTTTCTCCTCTTCCCCCGCTGGAACAAGCGCACGGCCAAAGCCGGCGGGGCCGCGTCGATCAATCGCAAGTTCGAGCGACGCCTCCTCGCGAAGCTCGACCAGGGTGCACTCCCCTTGAAAGGACGACTCGATGACCAAGATTGAATGGGTGATCGTCGGGTATCTCCTCCTCTTCATCGCCGTGCTGTGTCGGGCGGAGCTGAGCTGGGTGTTCGTCAGTCTGTTTCTCGCCGCGGTGGCGATCGTGTCCGCGGTCTTTATGTATCTCATTACGAACGAATAGGAGGTGCCCCATGGGTTTTGTACGCGGCGTGGCGGTGGTGCTCGGGAGTCTTACATGGCTCGGCGCCCTTCCCATTCTCATTCTCATCGAAACGATCCGCTATGGACTCGACTTGTCCATTGAGGCCTCCGAGGGGGTCTGGGATCGGTGGGATCGGTGGGTCAACACACGGAGGGATGTATGAAACAGACATTTCTGGAGTACTTAGAAGCGGAACGGGGGCGGGCGTCCAAGCTGGCCCTCATCCTGGGGGTTTCACTCCCCACGATTTCCATGTGGGCCCACGGCAAGCGACGCTGCCCCGTGCAACGCTGCCTGGAGATTGAACGCCGCACACAGGGCCGGATGCGGGCTGAGTGGATCCGTCCGGATGTTTCATTCAAACGGGGCGTGCTGAAGATCAAGCCGCGTTTCACGCCACGCGGGCCTCAGGCGGAGTTCGAATAATGCGGCCGGTGGTGCCCCATCCTCGCGTGCGGCTGACCGTTCCGCTCACCGTGCTGCGACGCGCGGTCGCGGATTACATGCGGAGCGAGGGGTGTGACTGTTGTTCGGATCGGAACAAGCACGCGATCGACAAGGAAATCCTCGCGCGGCTTCTCAACGTGCCGGTGTATAAGGATCGATCGGGGTACGACTTCGGGTACGACTTCGGGAGGTTTGAAACGCCACGGGAAAGGAGGCGCTCATGAGTATCGCGGATTTGACCGCCATGTTCCTGTTCAGTGTGAGCTTTCTCTTTGCTGGTGGTGTCGTGGCGTTCGCCGCGCACGTGCTGTGGACCACCCGGAGGCCGTCATGATCTTCAAACGCCACAGCCTGATGAAACGGAAGCTCGACGACTTCGCCCACCTCCGCTGCATCCAGACCGAGGAGCTCAAGCGGGAGCTGTCCTTTCAAGAGCTGCGAAAGTACATCATGGAGGCACGAATCAGCGTCGCCTTCTGGGCGAGCGACGCCTCCCTCGACCGGGCACAGGCGAACGCGCTGACCGCCATACGGCAGGGGATCTTCGGCGACATCGTGCCGATGCTGAGCCGTCTCCGGGTTGCGATTGATGAGGGGTCACGTGAAGACGCCTTCAAATGGTGCGATCAGATTGACACTTTTATTCGAAAGGGGAAACCATGAGCCAGCTTGTCTGTCCACGTTGTTCCGGGAAAGGGTTTCTACTCAGCATCAGGCGAGCGGCTGGGGTTGATGACGTCAGCTCCGGTGATCCGACTGGTACGCTCGAATGCCCCGGCTGTCATACGACGATAGAGTTTCGCGCATGTGGTCTCCCTATCATTCCCCACCCTATCATTCACTACCCCTTGCAACGGTTCGAGTACCGAGAGTACGTCGGGGTGGCGCGGTCACTGTACGGCGGGAAAGGGCACATGCTCCCTAGCGACAATGGAGAGTGGGTCCGGCATGCGGACCATGTGCAGCGGGTTGAGGGTCAGGCGGAGGTCCTACGGCGCCGCAACGAGACCATCGATCAGCTCTATGCGAAACATGACACGCTCCACGCACAGTGGGAGCGTCAGAAAGGGACGATCAGCTACTTATCCGAGGAGGTCGACGAGCTCAAGAAGAAACTTCAGGTCGCGGAGTCTCAGAAGAACCAGGCACAGATGGAGCTCGCCCGTGAACAGCGCGACCGGTGGATGAAGGAGGTCTATCAGGCCAGCGGAATGCCCGTTCAAGACCCCTTCGGCGCGAGCTTCAACCGAGGCTTTCAACAGGCTATGCAACCTGGCGGGATCTTCCTCAAACCCTACCCGACCCACGCAGAGGTCACGATCAAGCACCTCAATGAGCGGATACTGGCGCAGGAGAAGGCGATGGCCGCGTTTCGATGGATGCACACCGCGGCCGTGAAGAACCTCACCGCTGAGCTCGCTGCATGCCGATCCACTCTCAAGGCCGCTGAGCAGGAGCGGGATGCGGAGAAGCTGAAGCTGCAAAAGTTCCGCGAGGTGTTAATTGGCTTGACTTTCTGATCTGAGGCGCTTACACTGCGCCAACTTTGACCCCTCCTTCGTGCAGCGCTTTCGGCATCGCGTGCTCGCCCCACGAGATGAATACCTTTCGGGGACCTCGGGAGCGCTGCACGAAGGAGGGGTCCTCACAGAAAGGATGGCCGATGACGGACTCGGAACGACTCGATGAAAAGCTCGGACGAAAAGGTCAGCGCCCCCTCTCGGATTCGGAATTCATGAACGGACTCCTCCTCCGCTGTAACTGTGACGAACTCGTCTACCCTGGGCAAATGATGGTCCCCCGCACCTTCTGCCTCCTCTTTGAACGCATCCTCGACCGCCTCGATCGGGTGGAAGGGGAGCTCGATCGTCTGAAGTCTTTCACCCCGACCATCACCTAGTCTTTATCAACCTGGCGAGAGGTATGTATGTCGTCGCGTCCTGGTGCTACGTTAGCCGAGTGGGCCCATTGGGATATTTTCCTAGGGCTGACTCCCGATCTCCTCCCGGTCGTCTGCCAACCCGGTCTCCCCATCGCCCCGAACTCCACTCTCAAGACCTACGGGAAAGTCCCCTCGCATCTCACTGTGAAGGGTGAGGTGATGGGGATCGCCAAGTGGACCACACGGACCACCTCGGATGCGGAGATCGAACGCTGGATGAAAGAGCCCCGCTACGGAATCTGTCTTCAGACCCGGCGCATCCGGGCGCTCGATGTGGACGTCGATGATGTGCGGCTCGCGAACCTCACGTTGGAGCGGATCTATGAGGGGTGCCCGGCACTCCGTGACGCGCCCATCCGCCTCCGCAAGAACTCTGGAAAATTCCTCCTCCTCTTTTACCTCGACGAGTCGGCCCCGAAGGACCTCCCGAAGGCGACCCTCGAAGTGGAAGGCGGGATCATCGAGCTGCTCGGCACCGGTCAGCAATGCCTCGTCGCGGGCACCCATCCGAGCGGCGTGCGGTATGTCTGGATCTGGAAGGACATCCCGACGATCACCCTCCCCCAGCTCACCCATCTCCAGCTGCACTTGCATGCGTGCTTGTCGCCTGGTGCGGTGGAGGGTTGGTCTGAAGCCCGTGTCGCGCCGACTCAGGAGGTCGACCCGAACGCGCCGCCGGTCTATGACCCCGTCGTCAATTACCTCCACACCCATGAGCTGGTGCTCGGCACCTCCCCGCAAGGGCGTCTCTACCTGACGTGCCCCTGGAAATCCCACCACACCACGGACAGCGACAACACCCAGACGGCGTACTTCCCAGCCGGGACCGGCGGCTACGTGACCGGCCACTTCGATTGCCGGCACGCCGGGTGCTCGCACAAGACCGACGCCGACTTCTTGGACGCGCTCGGCTACACGCTGGAGGGCTTCGAACCGCTCACCTCGACCGAACTGTCCTACTATGACCCCGATGACCTGGTCGGTGCCAACCCGACGCTCCCCTCGCCGATTGAGGGCCCCGCGTATGCGCGTGACCATAAGACCGGGAAGATCAAACCGCTCCTGAATAACTTCCTCCTCTGGCTGCGGGATCTGCCACGTCAGGGCGATTGTGTGCGGTTCGACGCGTTCCGCGACGAACTGACCTGGCACACGGCGACGCACGCCGCCCGCCCCTTCACCGACGCGGACTACACCCGGATGCGCTCGCGGGCGGAGGCGGAAGGGTTCATGCCCCTGCATCCCACCATGATCCGTGACGCGGTGCGCCTCGTGGCGCAAGAAGCCTGCTACGACTCCGCCCAAGACTGGCTCGACGCGCTCCCCACCTGGGACGGCATCGACCGGCTGTCCTCCTTCTGCGCCACCTACCTCGGGGCGGCTCCCTCCGCGTACGCGACGTCGGTGGGGCGGTATCTGTGGACGGCGATGGCCGGTCGCATCCGGGAACCGGGCGCTCAAACGGATATGTGCGTCATCCTCGTCTCCGGTCAAGGCACCGGGAAGTCGACCTCGGTCCGCACGATGGCGCCGTGTGTCGACTATTACGCGGAGGTGTCGCTGTCTGACAATGACGCGGACCGTGCGCGGCTGACCCGTGGGAAGACGCTCATTGAATTGGCCGAGCTCCGGGGGTTGCATACCAAGGATATGGAATCGATCAAAGCCTTCGTGACCCGCCGGGATGATGAATGGGTGCCCAAGTATTTCGAGATGCGGACGACCTACAAACGCCGGTTCGTGATGATCGGGACCACGAACGATGAAGAGATGCTCGCGGATAGTACCGGGGCTCGGCGCTGGCTGCCCCTCAGGGTGGGGATTCAGGACATTACGGCCCTCAGGCGGGACCACCTCCAGCTGTGGTCACAGGCGAAGGATTTGGAAGCTCGTGAGGGCATTGCGTGGCGGGACGCGCACACGCTGGCACAAGACGAGCATGCGAACTTTATGGTGTCGGACGCCTGGGAGGACGTGGTTCGCGAGTGGTTGGCGCGGCCCGGATTGGATGGCGTGGCGCCTAAGGATGCTCCCTTTGTGCGGGTCACGGACATCATGACGGAGTGTCTAAAGCTCGATATGGGACGCACACGTAAAATTGAGCAAATGCGAATTGGGGATATTCTCAAGGGTCTAGGTTATGTAAGAAAAGTCATTCGGGAAAAAAATGCAACCCCGAAGGTGTGGATGCACAAGAATAAGGTGAGTGTGTGCTATGACCTATGAGATTGGTAAAAAATTACACAAAATGTTTCCACCTGTTTCCACCTGTTTCCACCTTGTAAAGAGGTGGAAACACCATGTAATCATTACATTGTTTCCTATGTTTCCACCTTTTTATGGTTTTAGAGTGTCTATTAAAAAAGTAGGAGAGGGAGATGGGAGAGGGAGAGGAGGGGATAATAATAATGCTATATATAGTTGGAGAGGGGGTTTAGGTGGAAACATCAAAACAGATTAAGGAAATCATATAGTTACGAGTGTTTCCACCTCAAAGGGGTGGAAACCAATTTTTTACCAGGTAATTTTTTACAAGGTGCCCCTAGCACCGGAACAAAGGAGCGTTCGATGCGATGCCAACGTGAGCACTGCGGAGGGTTGATGGCTGGTCGGTCGGTGGTGACAGAGGAAGGACGGCTCTGGGAGAACTACTGCGTGTGCTGTGGACGGTCGACGGTGGTGCGGGTGGAGTGCGTGTACACTCCACCCCGGTTACGATTGTCTGCCGCGCAAGAGGCGAAGCTCACTCGACTGCTTTCGACCGGAGGGTCACGGTCTTCACCTTCCCACTCGGGGCTCGATGGCAGTGCGGACATTTCTTTGCCCACAGCGCTTCTCGATCAGTTAATGCCTGATACAGGGCTTGACGACTGATCCCGGCGAGCTTCGCCGCCTTCGTCACGGAGATCTGCGGGACTGCGGTGTCGTAGATCCGAATCCCTGTCTTGACCCGTGGCTCCATGTTGGTGTTCAATTGTGCTCGTCCCATATCGCTTGCACCTCCTCTTGTTCGCACGTGGTACATCGGACTGTTTCATCCAGGGTCAACAGCTCTCCACAGCTCTCGCATCGGAGCTTCATGTCTCGCCCGCCTCGGACGTCAAACACCATCGCGGTTCCGCTCATCGGTGTGTCTCCTTTCGTGGGGTGGTCAAGGTGTAGTGTCGAAAGCCTCTGGTGAGCCCACAGGGCTCTCGGAGGATCGCCCCGCTCCGGCGCACCTCCCAGGTCAATTGGAGGGCGCTGGAGGGCACACAGGCTCGCGCAAAGGCCACCAAATCGACATTTGTGGCCTTCGGTGAGGCACAGATCACGATCTCACTGTGCTCCCGGCGCTCGACGACATCGAGAATCTTCCAGTTTTTGATCTGCTTGGCTGTCATCAGGCTCCTTTCTTCGGCGGGAAGGCGAGGCTGAGCATCTTCGCCGCGTTGATGAGGTCGTCCTGTTGCTCTCTCGCCTTGTGCTGGTCACAGAGTGGGCGGCCCTGGGCATCCCGTTCACCCCGGCAGGTTCGCTCACACCCGGCTTTATGGCAGTAGATTGAGCTCATACGTGTCCTTTCATGCGCCGCTTGAGTTGGGCGGCTGAGGGTCTCCTCGCCCCGTGGTGATGCTCGGTGACGGTGTACTCAATCCCCTCACTGAGGGTGGTCTCAGGGAGGCTCGCGTAGAGGTGTTGAATCATCCGCTCAGCGAGGTCCGCGGCCCGTTCAGGGTTGTCCACCCGGTTGACAATCAGGTCGAGCTGAATGTGGCACCTCATGATCGGTTGACCTCCTTGATCAACGCCTTGATCCGATTCACTCGCTCGGTATAGCTAACGACCTCCTCAGTGCTGGTGACCGCGTCCGCGATCTCCTCGCACTCCTCACACCAGGCGGAGAGCTCCGCAATCACCCGGTGCTTGAGGTCCAGGCCTCCTAAGGGGGCGGGGAGGGTTCGATAGGCGACCTTCTTGAGGCTCTCGTCATCGTTGAAGGTCTCCATGAGGTACTCGACGGCCCCCTCCGCGATCCGCATGAGCTCTAGCTCGCTCTTTCGTCCCTTGATGGTGATGGTCAATTGAATCTGTTTCATGAGCTCGCCCTTTCATGTGTCCCCAGCGCCCGAAGGCGCCGGGGGTTGGTGAGTGATTACGCGGTTGCCAGAATGGCCCGCGCCTTGTCTACTGCCGCAAAGCGGGCTTCCAGGTCGGTGTGATTGGCTCTGATATTCTTCGCCAATTGTTCCTGGTTCGCGTCCAAGGCTTTGTCATAGGCCCTGACCACTTCCTCCGCCTGAAACCCCAAGATATCGCCTGCTCCTCTCATATCGCACTCCTTCTGTTCTCTCTGCCTGTATGATGCCATGCGCGTGGCAGAGATCCGCGCATGGCGTGGTGGGTAGCGGGTCAGTTTCGCATACGCGTCGGCGCGTGTCCAGAGTTCATTGACGCCACACGTACAGGGTTGCGCGGCTCCCATCGCATACTGTCCTTTGCGTGGGTTAGTGCAGTCGGGCGCGTGCCTCAGATTGCGTTGCAGGGTGACGATCAGATCGAGGGCCTCTTCGCTCTCGGCAATCACCTTCGCGATCCGCTCCCGTTCGACGAAGTACCCCGGCACCTCCGCGACGATCGTGGTATAGGGCGTGAGGTCCCCCTTGTCGTTCACCCGGTAGCCGTCTACCTGCGTGGGAATCTTCGCATTCACATGCCAGCCGACAATACGTCCGGGGGTCATGATTGGCTCCTTTCTGCGAACCAGGCGGCTCTGTCTGCAATGTGGTGATCGATGACTCGGTGTAGGCCCTCCTGCGTGCGGGAACAGACCCCCACGCCGTACTGGGTGGCAACCCACCCCTTGACGGCACTCTGAACACAGTACCATCCTCGGTAGAACATTAGGGCTTCTCCTTTGCGAGCTCTTCGGCCACATACGCAAGCCCGCTGTTGAAGGGTTCCAGGCTCTTGCTGAGTTGCTTGGCCGACTCCCGGACATTATGAATCCGAAGGGCAATCAGAGCGAGGGTTGTATTCCCCGGTTTCAGGAGCTTCAGGCGTTCGGCATTCCGCGTCTCCGCTGCGGATCCGCTACTCTGATTTTCGTAGTCGTATCCTTCCAGCGTGGGGTGGGCGGTTGAGTGAGTCGGATGCAGATCGCTCGGTTCGCCCGCGATGAAAAAGATCCAGCGGTTATCATAGGGGATCGAGGGGTGATGCCACAACATGAGCTTCCCCGGATGGGGATAGAAACACACTGGGGGCGTCGGAAATAACGGGTTCACGGCTGCGGTGACCTTATCGGTAAAGCGCTTCGTCAGCTTCTTGCCGACGAAGTTCGTGAGCACTCCCCGGATGGCGAGGTGTACCTCATGCACTTTTGTTTCGGTCGCGAGGTCCTTCTCTAACTTGGCTCTGAGGGCCCGCTCAATGGTCGCGATAGGCATGATTTAGGCTCCCTTCTTCGTTGGAAAACAGATGGACTCAATCACCTTGAGCACGCCGGTGCTCGTCTTCGTCCCGTACCCGGTCACGACTTGATCCGTCCCCGGAACTTTCGGGAGCTTCTCAAAGAGAAAGTCAAGGAGACTCTCTTGCTGGGCCTTGGTGAATCGCCCTGTGTAGGGTGTACAGGTCTGTCTCATGACGTCTTCCTCCTCTTGCTGCGTGTGGTGAATTCCTGAAGAATGTATTGGGCCTCTTCTTCGGTATAGCTCAAGGTGATGATGTTCCAGGTCTTGGCGTCGCACACGGCCCAGTGTTGCCCATAGTCGCCGTTGACGAGGCGAATAATAAATCGGTCCTTCGGCCATTCGACGAGATAGTCCTCGATCTCTTCGGGCGTGATGGAGTGGTGAAGCATGGTCTAGTCTCCTTTCGAGATATGGAGCACGGTTCGTCCGCGCTCGGTGATATACAGGTCACCCGTCGTGAGGCCGAATCCCGCCCGATTTACGCGGATCTCCGGGAGCAAGGCGATCATCTCCACGAGCGTGCAACCAAAGGCGCACATGACGACATCCTTGGGTCCTTCCCCGCGTAATTCAACCGGGGTGTTCGGCGCGGGGTGATGGACAAGATGGAGCATCACACGGCTCCTTTCGTCCGGTCGTGCCGGATCTTGGCGGTGCTGCCACAGTGGTCGCAATAATACGCTTGGTAGGCAGGTCCATCGAGGTCTGCCCAATAGGGCCATGTGCTGGCCCGCTCTGTGAGGCAGGCGAGGCAGGTATAGAAGAACAGATAGCCACCAATGTCGCCTGATTTTCGTACGAGGTTCATGTTAGATCCCTTCCTTCTTGAGGTCGCGCAATTCGCTCAACACCACGAGGGCTCTGCCTTTCGTGTAGGTGTCAAGGTCGAGCTGCTTGAGTTGTGTGCAGGCCCATTCCAGCTGTTCGAGGCGCCGCTCATAATCGAGCATGACGCGTTTCGCGATGCTATAGGTGCTTTTGTAAAACCCCGGCTCTTCTAGCCCTTTGCGTAGCGCTTTGGTCTGATAGGTTCGCATGGCGTCTCCTGTTATCGGATTCGGCAATACTCTTGAAGGGCTGATTCTAATAGGCCCACCTTCCGGGAGCTCACCCGGCCCCAGAAATCTCTGTGCGGCTCTAGGACATAGGTGTCCATCCATCGAACCGCGTCCCGCCGCCGGGGTGTCGTCGAGCTGGATGTTTCCGCCCGCTGACAATGCGCCCGCGCCTCGTCTAGCGTGAGCCCTTGGCGAAGGATCTTCTTGTCTCCATCCTCGTACCGTCGCACGATGCTATAGGTCTCCATGGTCGCTCCTCCTGTTAGTGAATCCGCTTCAGACTACCGGCGAATCGTGAGGACTCGCCGGTAGGTTGCAGAGGACTTACACCATTTTCTCTGTTGCCTCAGTCCATGCGTGTTGTCTCGCCGTCGTCATAGCCCGTTCAAAATCCAGCTTGTAGTACGTCGCAAAATGATGGAGGTCTGTGAGCATGTCCACCAGGTTGCATTGGTCGGTACCGCGCCCGTCGTCATACACTCGCTTGAGAAGATCCTTGACTTCCTTGGCCCGTTTCTTTGGGGTGTTCCCGGTCATGTTATGCACCCTCCTCTTCGTCCGGGGTGATATACCCGGCAGCGATCAATAGTCTGGTGGCTTCGCTCTGAAGATCCTCCATCGGTAGATCCCCTTCCTTCACCTTGTACACAAACCGCAAAAGCTCTTGAGTGGTGACCATGGCGTCCTCCTAAATTAGAGCCAGATGTTGCTCTTTTGCCAGCCGGTTTTCGAGGCGTTCGGCTCTGAGTCGTTTGACCTCTTGCTCGCGAGCATAGTCAATGTTGCGCTTTGCTTCGCTGATTGCGTAGTCGTGCTTCCCATTCTCGTCGGGGAAGAATCCCCAGCAGGAGTCCTCAGAGAGTGGACCCTCTACGGTATAGCCGACGACTTCGCCGCTGAAGTATTGGTCCAGCGTGTTGATTTCCCCTTTCATGTAGCGCTCCGCTTGCGCGATGACTTTTTTGGTGCAGCGCGTCTTCCCCCACTCCTTCACGGCTCTGTCCTTCGTACACCAGATAATTCCACATTGGCCGCTATCCCACGGACAATGAAAACCAGTTGTGTTGAGCCGCGTTCCGCTGTGAATGTAGGCATAGACCGGGAGATAGATCACGTCGTCCCGCTTGATAATCTCGTCAATCTCCTCCTTCGTCGTCCATCGGTCTCCGAGATTGTACCGGGTTGAGGTGTAGAGGATTTCCCCTACATTGTCCCACTCACGAGGACTTTCCGCGTACTCGTCGTGAACGAGCTCGATTGTGTGCCCCTTATACTTGATTGTGTCAATGGTGTAGCTCATGGTTAGATGCTCCTTTTCAGTTTTGCCAGCTCCCGGCCCATTGGTGTTCTATTCCATTCCTCAATGCTCATGCGTTCGCAGTTCGTGTAGTCTATGGCGTCCCCGCGTTCTTCTTCCAACTCTGCAATCCGCTCCCGGATCCGGTCGCCAAAGGTGCCCTTGCTGACGGACTCCCGGTTGTGTTCCAGCTTGCTTGGCATTCTTTCCAGCGTGCTCACAATGACACCTCCTCAAAGGTTAGGAAGAAATCAGGATTGAACGGCCCCCACTCCTCTGCTTTGGGCCCATACAGCTGCCCTTCCCCGTCCGCGGTCTGTTGCGCGATAGCCTCTTGTCCTAGTGCGACTGACACCCAATAGGCCTCGTTGTCACTTAATGGCCGATTAATCTCAATTACAAGGGTCGGCTCACTCGCCGATTGCTTCTCTGTGCAGCGAATGACCCGCACCCCTTCTTTGAGCACTGAGGCAATCACCGTCCCCCAATCAAGGGGTGCGCCCGTCTTTGTGTGTAGCCCGACGTTGAGTAGAATCATGTGCCCCTCCTTTGTTGTACTTCACAATATGTGAACTTTCACACCTTGTCAATAGGCCCGTGAAAATAAATTCCACCTGAGGGGCTTGACAAATGCGAATCCCCGCTCCCATGGCTGCGATTAGGAGATATTTATTTTTTACAAATAGAGGCCAAAATGTCTGGTGAGTGAGTACTCACTTACCATGCGACAACCTGTGAGTATTGCCAGAGACCCTCGAAACGGGCCCAACTGGTAAAAAGTTACCAGTCGAAAACCCCTAGTGTGTTAGAGTAGGGGTGAACCTGTAGGTTTTTACCTGAAAAAGGAGCCCGAACGATGGAAATGATGCCCGAAGATGCCCCGGTATCACCTGATATGGCCGAAAGTGACCCAGAATCAGCTCCCACCCCCTCCAAAGAAGGCTATGAAATTTGCCTCTATGTGACCCCTGAGGGCTATCGAGTGGAAGGCCCGTTACCGCTTGAGGCGGAACCGCAAGAGTCTCCCGACCCCTCCGCCCCCGCCATGCCTGACCTCACGGAAGCGCTCAAGCACGTCATTGCGATCATCAAGGAGAATCCCCTAGGGGAAGACGCCAACGCACAGATGGAAGCGGGCTATCAGGCAAGCGCCAATGGGTGAAACGCTCAGTAAGGTCACGTATACCGGGAAGGACGGGAAACCGATTGACGCCTACTTCGTCGATGGACGCCCGCTGACGAAGAAGCGGGAGACCTTCTGTCAATTGGTCGCTTTCGGAGAGCTCCCACGGGAAGCGGTGCGCCGGGCCTACTTCGAAGAAGAGGGGAGACCATCGCCACCCGATAGCATCCTGTCAAGCATGGGCTCGGAGCTCATGCGCGATGCGGATGTCTTGATCCGTATCCAAGAGCTCCGCCGTCCGATCCTCAAGAAGTATGCGAAGCAATACGACTACACGCTCCAGAAAGCCTTGGAGCAGTGTCAACGGGCGTGGGACTTAGCCGAAGCACAGGCCGACCCTCGTGCGATGCTCAAGGCGATTGAGCTGCAAGGTAAGTTTGCCAAGTTACTCACTGATCAAGTGAGTGTGACGCATCGGCATGGGGTGTTGGCCGACACGAGTACGGCCGCTCTGCTTGCGATGAAGGCAGCATTCGAGGTTCGGACGCGGGCAAAGGTAGCTTCACCCAAATTGGTGGGAACGGGAACGGGAAACGAATCGGCGGACGGGGTGGAGGCCCCTTTCTCCGAGGGTTAAGGGACTCCGGTCGGAGCTGTAGCAAACAGGCTGGGTACCAATTTTTTATCGTTTTTGCGTCACAGCCTTCAGCCGCCCGTAAATTTTTTCGTGCATCAAATTTTTTTTCGTGAGGTAAAATTTTTCGATGCTCATCGTCGCCTATTTCCTCCTCGTGATCGTCCCATCGCAAGACTGGCCGAAGATGCTGGGCCCCTACACCTACGAGGAGTGCCACGAAAATCTCGAGTTCCTACTGCGGCGCCACTATGACGTGAGTCGCTGCGAATTGCTCCCGCTGCCACAAGCGGACGCGGAGCCCTTTCATCAACCCGGCACCCTATAGAGGAGGATCTACCATGGCCCATGTTGCATTGATATTCGAGGACGAAGAGAACGGACAAGGCGGTATCGCCTTCAAAGCGAAGTTTACCGGTGGTGAGGACAAAGGCTCGAACGCCCACCGGCTCGCGAACCAGGTGATTCATTGGCTCGACGAGCAGGCCATGCAAAAGACTGAGGAAGTCGTGACCCCGCTTAACCCTGACATCATCGCCCCGCGCACCGGTCAGATCCTACGATGACGCCGCTCGAGATGACGCCGACCCCGGATCTGATCAAGGAGCTCGCCAAGCGCTTCGATCACATGGTCTTTAGCGGGGTCATTAAACGCATGCGCGGAGACCAGGACGACAGTCTCCGGTATCGCCGGATCTCCGGCTGCCGGTACGTCGCCCAATCCCTCGCCTCCAGTCTGATGATCCACGCGCACGAGGAGCTCCTCGCGCGTGCGGAGCCCGCGACCGAGGATGATTTATGATCGTGACCGTCACGCCCCCAACCTTCGCGCTCCCGGACGATCCTGGCATTGAGCGGCAGGTCGTACATGAGCTCAAGCGACGCACGCTCGAGCTCTACAAGCCGTACCCCAAACAACGCCTGTTCCATCGCACGGGCGGACAGACCGGGATCAACGCCCGGTTGCTCATGGCCGGCAACCAGCTGGGGAAAACCCTCAGCGCGGCAGCCGAGACCGCCATGCACGCGACCGGGCTCTACCCCGACTGGTGGGATGGGAAGCGGTTCAAAACCGGGATCAAGGGCTGGGTGGCCGGCGCGACCAGTCAAACCACACGCGATAATCCTCAGCGACTCCTGATGGGCGAAGTGGGCGAGTGGGGCACCGGGATGATCCCGGAGCGCTACATTGTCGACATTAAGAAATCCTTACACGGCGTGCCGGACGCGATCGAAACGGTCACGGTCAAGCACACGAGCGGGACCGTGTCACGCCTCACATTCAAAACGTATGACCAGGGTCGGTTACGGTGGCAGGGCGAGACCCTCGATCTGGTCTGGTACGACGAAGAACCCCCGATCGATATTTATTCGGAAGGCAACACCCGTCTCCAAGTGCGCGACGGGATCAGTTACATGACGTTCACCCCGCTGTTGGGTATGAGCGAAGTGGTCGCGAGATTTTTGCAAGAGAAGCCGCCGGGGTCCGCCGTCATCACCATGACGATCGAGGAGGCCGAGCACTACACGCCGGAGCAACGCGCCAAGATCATTGCCGGCTACCCCGCGCACGAGCGCGACGCCCGCGCCCGTGGGACCCCCATGATGGGCAGCGGCCGGGTGTTCCCCATTGACGAGAACCTGATCATTGAAACGCCGGTCGAGATCCCGCCGCATTGGCCGCGGATCGCCGGGCTTGACATCGGCTGGGATCACCCCACCGCGTGCGTGTGGATCGCCTGGGACCGCGACACCGACTGCCTGCACGTCTACGACAGCTACAAGCTCAAGGAGCAAACGCCGGTGATCCACGCCGCCGCCATTAAGGGGCGGGGCGTCTGGATCCCGGTCGCGTGGCCGCATGACGGGCTCCAGCACGAGAAGGGCAGCGGCATCCAGATCGCGAACCAGTACCGCACGCAAGGGGTCAACATGCTCCGCTTCCACGCGACGCACGCGCCGGAGAAGGGGAAGAAGGAAGGGACGGGCGGGTACTCGCTCGAGGCCGGCGTCTCGGAGATGTTGATCCGGATGCAGACCGGCCGCCTGAAGGTCTCCATGAATTTGAACGACTGGCGCGAAGAGTTCCGCCTCTACCATCGGAAAGACGGGCTGATTGTCAAGAAGAATGACGACATCATGTCCGCGACGCGCGTAGGGATCATGATGATCCGTCACGCGTCGGTGCAAGTGTTCCGGTCGACCGCGCCGAAGCTCAAGGGCTTCCGGCAAACGGATCGGGGCATGGGGGTCTTAGGCTAGGGGAGACTCAGTAGGAACTATGCTAGAATAACCGAAGACGTATTCTCACCTCGTTTCCGCTCACCTCGATTGAAGGAGTCACCATGGCGGTCACGCCCACGTTTCCCGAAGTAGTTGAATGTGAAAATGATCGATCGATCAAGAAGGTAGTCTGGTCGTTGACCAGCGCCAATCCGATCGGTTTAGCTGTGGCACTCCCCGAATGGGCGGACAAGACGTTCGACATTGACGGGACCTCGGCTGGATTGTCCTGGGGGACGACCGGTGTCTGCTCCCTGAAGGGTGCCAACAGCGGCACCAGCGCCGCGGTCCTGAACCCGGTCATCCTCTCCCTCGCCACTGGGGGCGGCGCCAGTAACGCCGTCGCGACGACCGCGAACAAGCTCATGACCGTGATCGAAAACCCCCTCTTCGTCTACCCCGAATTGACCACCATCGGTACCAACGCCGTTGTCACGGTGACGTTGATCTGCCGACGGGCCACCCCTATGAGGACATGATCAATGGATGAACTACGCGCCGCAGAAAGCATTCGCTACCTCGCCAATCAGTACAGCAACATGGTCTTCGTGGCGGATCAACTGGACAAGATCGGCAGCCTCCGGGCGCAGATCGACAGCTTGACTCTCCGCCACGTCGAGGCGCAACGCGACCTCGATCAGATCACCCTCAGGATCCAGGCCGAACAGGCGCGCGCCGAAGAGGAACGCCTCGAGCACGACCGCGTCAGCAAAGAGCTCGTCGCGGCCTATGCGGAGAAGTGCCAGGCATTCGATCAGGAATTGGTCGACCGACACGCGCAGCAAGAGCTCAGCATTCAGGCACGGGCGGCCGAGGCTGAGGCCGAGGCGCAGAAGGCCCGCGACGCCCACCAGACCCACATGGTGGAGTTGAATAGTCAGGTAGTCGCGTTGGGCACCCGGATCGCTGAGGCGACCGCAGAGGCGGTGAGCGCGGAAGCACGCCGGGATCGGGCGCAAGAGGCGGTCAATAAGCTCCAAGCCTCGATCGCCTCGATCAAGATTGACGGAGTGATCGAATGAAGATCACCACACTGATCGACGGCGTCCACGGTGAGACGGATGTCACCGAGCTCATTCGCACAGATGGGGGATTTGAAAACGATCACGAGAAAACAACCTGGGTCGAGTATCGACGCAAGACACACCCTGATGAAGCCCCGGTGCATCGCAGTGTGCATGTGACGATCAAAGAAGGCGTCAGTCTCTTTCCCGTCGTAGGAGGGTTTTAAGGTGGTTTCCGGCGCGACGAGAGAATCAAAACGATGCCCGTCGTGTGTGGTTGATAAAGTTCGGTCGGAGTTTTCCATTCGACAGAGTGGGCCACGAAAAGGGCACTTGTCAGCTTATTGCAAATCGTGTGCGGCAGAAAAGAATCGTCTCTGCGCTCAACGAGATCCGAGTTTGTACGAACGTGTCGAACGCCCGTCGAAGTTGAAGAGTCTGTATGGTATTACGGTTGGAGATTACGACCGCATGTTGGCTGAGCAACGAGGGGGTTGCGCCATTTGTGGGAGTGCCGATGCAAAGCATCGGAAATACACGCGAGCAAAAGTAGCCGCCTTCTCAGTTGATCATGATCATAAGACTGGGAAAGTGCGTGGCCTTCTGTGCAGTCCTTGTAACAGAGCACTCGGGTTGATCAACGATAACCCGGATGTCGCGGCCCGCATGGTGAGCTATCTAAGTCGTTGAAAGAAGAGGGAATATCGCAAACACTCAAGCCATGGCAACAAGTTTCAAGGTGGAGCTCCTGAACGGAATCCACGCGTTCGGGACCTCCGTGGTTCGCGCGGGCACGACCGCCGATAGTTTCAAGGCAGCGTTGTACTTGGCCTCCGCCACGACCAACGCGTCGAACACCGTCTACACGGTGACCGGTGAAGTGTCCGGGACGAACTATACGGCCGGCGGCGTGGATCTCACGGGCTCGCCCGATTGGATCGCACCGACCTCGAGCGGCACGACCGCCTACACGACCCCGACGGCGAACTTCGTCTTCACCACGGTCACGCTGTCCACCGCCTTCGATGCCGTCATGATCTACAACTCGACGCAGGGCAACAAGGCTGTGAGCGTGCATACGTTCGGATCCCAGACGGTCACCGCCGGCACCTTCACCCTGACGATGCCGACGAACGACGCGACAACCGGGTTGATTCGGATCGCCTAATGGCACGCACCTTCGCCTCACCGGGGAATACCGACTGGATCAACTGTGGGAACATTGCCGCCCTCGACGGGCTCTCGGCGGTCTCGGTGGCAGCGCTCGTTAAGTTCGATTCCTTTTACGCCAACGCTCCGAGTCTCGTCTCGAAAGTCACCTTCAACGGGACCGGGAGTGACTTCAACGGGTGGGCTGTGCAGATGTGGGGAGCCTCGTACAACCAAGTGATGCTCCGCATCAGTAATGGGAATGTCAGCGTGGTGTCCGCCCCTAACACCTTCTCGACTGGTGTGTGGTATCGGATCTGCTGTGTCTACGACGGCAGCCTGACTGGCGATACGAACCGCAGCAAGATTTGGATTGACGGCTCACAAGCCACCGGCACCGCGGACGTCGCGGGGGTGCCGGCCTCCATCGGGGCCTGCACCGCGGAGGTCGAAATCGGGAATATGCACACCGGCTCGTCAGAAATCGGTATCGCAGGCTCCCTTGCTGAAGTGGGCGTGTGGAACCGGGCCCTGACTGCTGATGAAGCCGTCTCGGTCACATCCGGCTATTCCCCCGCCTTCTTTCAATCGGGACTGGTGCTCTACATGCCCTGCACAGGGCAGAACTCACCAGAGCCAAATGTGGTGCCAGGCGGGGCCAGTATCGTCGGGGCGGTCACGAATGCAACCAAGTCCGCGCACCCCGATTTCATGCGCTATCCTGGCGGCGTGCTCGTGGGCAACGTCTTACGCCCGCGCCCCTTTGCCCCTGGACCTACAACCAAACGCTAAAAAGGAGTCCTCACTATGGCACGTCAAACGTGGGTTGAAACGATCAAAGTCGCGACCGTCGACGGCACCGCGATCGCGAACAGCACGACCGAAACCGTCATCTTCCCGAACGTCACGATCGCGGCGAATTACCTCGAAGATTCCCGCAACATCGAGATCATCGCGCAGGGAAAATTCTCAACGACGACCGGTCCTCCGACGTTGCGCTTCCGCCTTCGCTGGGGCGGCGTCTCAGGGACCGTCATTGCCGATAGCGGGACGATCACCACGGTCGCCTCCGTCACGAACGCGATCTGGGAAGTGCGCCTCTTGGTGCAGGTTCGGTCGAACGGCGCGACAGGCACCGTCGTCTCGATCGGAGAGGCGAAGCTCTACGGGGCCGCCGCTCCCACCGTGGGAAGCGCCACTGGTGCTCCCGGTATCGCCGCCATGTCGGTGGGCGGGATCACTGCCCCGGCAGCCACGACCGTCGATCTGACCGCGGACACCGCGTTGTCCTTGACCGCGACCTGGAGCGCAGCCAGCGCCTCCAACACCCTGACCGGTATGAACTACGTGATCCGGAGCAACAACTAATCTGTGGGGAGGCATTGTACGACCTGCATGTGTGGCGCGGACCCAGAGGTGGATCGATACGGGCTTCGGCTCTCGATCCACCACCGCCTGTGCCCACAATGTCAACGGGCGACGGCGATCTCCTTACTTGACGCGAACGCCGGCCTCTGCGCCGGGTGCGCGCGTTATAACCGCAAACATGGAAAGGGGCATTATGAACTTCCTTCTCTCACTCCTCATGGTACTGATCTGGATGGTCGCACCAGCGACGGCGGCTGACGTCGTCCTCAACTGGAACCCCAACAGCGAATCGGATCTCGCGGGATACAAGGTCTATCAATCAACGATCAGTGGGCAGTACGGTGCCCCGGTCGCGACCCTCGGAAAGGTGGTAACCAGCACGCTGGCATTACCCCAATTGGCCGTCGACGCTACCTACTTCTTTGTGATCACCGCCTATGACCTGGCGGGGAACGAGAGTGGGAAATCGAACGAGGTGAGCAAACTGGTCGCGGGGATCCCCTTGCCGCCGGCGCTCCCGATGCCGACGAGTTTCCGGTATGACAACGGCGCGATGAAGTGGGACGCGATGCCGCAAGCGACTGGGGGTTACTACCTACGGGTGCATGAGATGGGCACGCCCTACGATCCGTGCGAATTGACGCTGTACTGTAATTCTGGTGTGAACACCTTGATGGCAAACGAGAAGGTGCTTCCGTTCAAACCGAGCACGAGCTATGACGCGTGGGTTCATTCGGTGGGGGCGAACGGAGAGGTCGGGCCTTCGGCTGGAATTACCTTCACGACCCCCGCACAAGTCTATACCGCCTCCGCCCTTGTCATTGGTGACCCGCTGACGGGCGCCTGGGCGGTTGAAGCCTCAACGAACGCCCCAGCACCCTATGCGATGGACGTCTATGTGAACGGCGTGTACGACCACACGGAGGGCAGCGCACCCTGGTGCTCCTGGGGAAATCAAACTCTGGCTGCGTGTGATCAAGTGGTAAAGCCGGTGGGCGTGTACCTGGTTGAGTTTCGCGTCATGATCAATGCGGTTGAAGTCACGCGAGCCAGCGTGAGTGTGACTGTGTCAGACCCCGCCCCGGCCGCTCCGAGCGGATTGACCGTGCAGTAAGACGAAGGAGCGAGCATGGGTTTTCCGCAGCTACGATCGCAACAACGTAGTGTCATCGCGAACGTCGCCACCTCCGATGTGACCGTCGCCCTGACTGGGGTGGAGGCCACGTCGGGGGTCGGCACGTTGGGTGTCGCGCTCGCGATCGCGTTGAGCGGACTCGTCGGCACCGCCTCGGCCGGTACCCTGGCCCCGCTCTTTGAACTCCCCCTCACCAACACCAGCGCAGGCGCCACGGGATCGGTCGGATCCCTGGTGCCGTCGCACGATATCACCCTGATTAGTCAAACGCTCACGCTCACTCCCGGCACGCTCGCCCCCTCGAACGTCGTGCCGTCCTCTGGGAACGAAGCCACCACAAGTGTGGGCTCGCTCGCGCCCGCGTCGAGCATCCCCGCCACCACGGTGGTGGGTACCACAGGGGTAGGCTCACTCACCTCCTCGCGCACGGTCCCGATCACCGGGGCCGAGGGAACCGGCGGAGTCGGAACGGTGACCGGAGAAGTTGCCACCACCTATCAGGCGATCACCGGCGTGGAGGCCACAGGAGCCGTCGGAACCCCGGGCGTCGATGTCACAATTGCACTTAGTGGTATTCTAGTATCATGTATCCCGGGCTCTCTCGGCTCAACCGGGGGCACCGTGGTGCTTCCTGACTACATCTACTTTCACCGCCCCTACGTTCGGCAAGAGGGTCACTAAATGGCGCGTCGCAATGTTGATCACATCCAACTCCCCCAAGAACTGATCGATCTGATTCCACGTGAAATCAAACCCACGCTCGAACAACTCGAGACGATCGGGAAGGCGTTGGAAGATAAGAAGCGCGAGGCCGTCGCCGCCCGCACCGCGAGCGGGATCGAAGACACCTGGGCCCTCTGCGAAGAGGCGTATATCGGGATCGATGACGCGAACCGCGATGAATACAACGGGGGCAAGTGGGTCAAAGGCACCAGTCTCGCCGCGCCCTTACGGAAAGACACCGGCAACACTGGGGACACCACGACCCGCAGTAAGCAGTCCACCGTCTTCGTGCAGCTGACCAGCCGCTACGTCGACGCGGGCGCTGCGAAGGTGGGCGACATCCTCCTCCCGCTCAACGACAAGCCGTTTAACTTTGAACCGACGCCAGTGCCCACCTTGATCAAAGGCCGCGGGGATCTCACCCCGGTCGTGATCAACGGGATCCCCCTCATGCGCCCGATGCGTCCTGAAGAATATCTAGGGGCGACTCCCTACGGTGAAGTCTATACGCCTCCGCCGCCTCCTCCTCCGCCTGCACAGCCTGGTTCCCCATCTCCTGGGGGACCTCCGGGTGCGCCGGGTGCGCCCGCCGCGCCGCCGCAAGTCCCGGTGACCACGAGGGATCTCGCGGAGCAGGCCATTGAGCAGGCTCGCATCGCGGCCAAGAAAGCAGAGAACCGTATTTTCGATTGGATGGTGCAGTGCCAACATCACCGCGAAATGCGGAAGGTCATCTTCGATGCCGCCCGCCTCGGCGTGGGGGTCCTGAAGGGTCCGATCCCAGATAGCCGCCGGCAGATGTCCGTCTCGAAGCAGGACGGGAAACCGGTGCTGCAAATCAATAACGAGCTCGCCCCCATCGACAAGTGGGTGGACGTCTGGAACATCTTTCCGGATCCCGCCTGTGGGGAGAATATCCGCAACGGGGATTATGTCTTCGAGCGCGAATACTTCTCTGAAAAGCAGCTGCGGAAACTCAAAGGACTCCCGGGGTATCTCAACGATCAAATCGATCTCGTGATTGCGAAAGGCCCGGGGACACGCGGACAGGAGACGCGGAACCCGAACGATACGGAAGTCAAGCAGCAGTACGAGGTGTGGTACTACCACGGCTCAATGAAGAAAAGCGACTTCATGAATATCAACCCGAAGGCCGCGGAAGAAAAGCCGAAGGACGACCACGTCTACGTCATCGTGACCTTCGTCAACGGCGTCGTGATTCGCGGCGCAATCAATCCTTTGGACTCCGGGGAACTCCCCTATCTCGCGGTCCCCTGGTCCCGTCGTCCTGGCTTCTGGGCCGGGGTCGGCGTGGCCGAGCGTATCTTCGTCCCACAACGGATCACCAACGGCGCCACGCGCGCGTTGCTGAACAACGGAGGAATCTCCGCGGGCCCGCAAATCGCGATCAATCAAAAGTCCGTGGAGCCGGCCGATGGGGATTGGGAATTGACCCCGAATAAAATCTGGTACTCCTCCGACGAAGGGATCATCGATGACGTCCGGAAGGCGTTCACCGTGTTCGACATCTCGAACGTCGGGGACCAGCTGATGAAGATTATTGAGTACGGGATGCGCCTCGCGGAAGAGTCGACCAACATTCCGCTCGTCACGATGGGGCAGTCTGGAAAGACGACCCCTGAGACGCTGGGTGCCACGCAGTTGCAAGATAACAATGCCAACCAACTGCTTCGCAACATCGGGTACACCTTCGATGATTACATCACCGAACCCCTCGTGAATATGTACTACGAGTACCTCCTCCTGGATGACAAGATCCCGGCCGAGGAGAAGGGTGATTTCAATATCAACGCGCATGGATCCGTCGCGTTGGTTGAACGCGCCATCCAAGACCAGACGATCGCCCAGATTGGGCCGATGACGATCAACCCGGCGTACGGAGCCAACCCGAAGAAGTGGTTTGCCTCCATGCTGAAGGGCAAAGGGTTGAACCCGAAGGACTACCAATACACCGCAGAAGAGCAAGCCAAGATCGATTCGACCCCGCCGCCGGAAGCCCCGGCCGTCGCCGTCGCGAAGATCAAGGCGCAGATGCAGCAGACCCAGATCGCGGCCGACGAGAAGCTCCTGATGCGTGAACAACAGTTCGACAAGGAGATCACACTCCTCGAACTGCAATCCGATCAGGCGATCGAGAAACTCCGCAATCGCAGCGCTGAGCTGAAGATCCGGATGGACACCGATCGTGACACCGTCTTTGTGCAGGCGGAGACCCAACGCGCGCAAGCGGAATTCACGTCACGCATGAAAGAGCTCGAGTTGAAGAAAGAACTCGCGGCGATGAAATACGCGGCGGACAACCAGGTCAACGTGGATACGGTCAAAGCGAAACTGGCCGACACGGTGATGAAACTCCGCACCCAGAAAGAACTTGCGGCGATGGACACGAACCTCACCGCGTTCCAACATCGCACACCGTCCGCGAAAGATCTCATGAAACCGCCGGCGCAGAAGCCTGGTAAGGCGAAAAACGGTAGGGCATTTTCCCAAGTGTGATACACTAAGGGTATATGTTTTCACTTGAACGACACGAACGCGAATCGGTGGTCTGGAACAAGATATTCGAGCACCTGACGGAACGCCTCGAGACGATGCGGCTCACGTTAGAGAAGAGCGAAGACCACGACCTGAGTCAAAAGATCCGAGGCCGGATTCACGAAATCCGGCACCTCCTCGATTTGAATAACGAGCGTCAGTCGATCCGTCCATTGTCGCCCACGTAAGCACGTGTACGACGCAACCAACTTGTCCACGCTTCGGCGCCGACGAGAGAGAAGGAGTATCCATGCCACTGAGTGAGACGCCCGATCAAGGAGGCCCGTTCGTCGAGATGACTGCCGAAGAACTGGCCGAAGCTGAAAAGGCGATGGAAGCGGGTTTTTCAGGAACCGCCTACGAAGAGCCCACGGGAGATACCCCGCCGGCCTCGAGCGAGTCCCCAATCGAGAATGCAGACAAGGCTGCCGCAGAGGTGGTCGAGAATGCGGGCGAGGCCCCAGCGGGCGAGACGCCCCCGGTTGAAGAAGAACTTGCGAAGATCTCAGCCAAACAATTCCAAGACTTGGTATCGAAAGCCAGCACGGTGGACGAGATCAAATCCGCGGTTGAAAAACTTCGCGGGGATGCGTTTGGAAAGCTCGGCGGGTTGGAGCGTACGATTCGGCAATTGCAAGAGGGCACCGCGGCTGGTGAGGCGATCGTCGTCTCGGCCGAGGATCTTGCGGAAGTCAATGCCGAATACCCCGACATGGGGAAGACGCTGGCAAAGGATCTGACAAAGATTCTGAGCAAACTCAAAGGTACCGGTGCGAAGAGTGTCACGCCCGAAGCGGTCATGGAGCAGCTGAATCCGCTGTTGCAGCAACGGGATGAAGCGGTTCGCAAAGCGGTGAAAGATGAAGTGAGACAAGAGCTCGCGATCGAGCGTCTCACTGAGCGTCATGAGAATTGGCGCGAGATCGTTGGAGCCAAGGGATCCGGTACTGAGTGGCGGCGGTGGGTGGCAACACAACCTGCTGAGTATGCCACGGAAGTGCTGAACTCCTGGAATCCCGCAGTCGTTGGAAAGTCGATTGACAAGTTCCTTGAAGCGAAAGCGAAAGCCCCGAAGACGCCGCCCCCGGTAGCCAGCACGCGAAGCGAACGCCTCGCGGAAGCGACCCCGGCGAAGGGTGGGTCCGGAGCCCCGCACAAACCGAAAGCCTTAACGCCAGATGAAGAGTTTGAGGCCGGGTTCGCAAGCGCCCGCCGATAACCTCGAAAAGGAGTTTCTATTATGCCAGTGACACCGCATACATTTGCACTGACCCCGGGTCGGATCAACAAGTACAAGGGTGAGATCCTCGGGCACGCAGAACCGACCGAAGTTCTCTCCAAGCATGGCCGGCAAGTCCGCAAGTTGCCGCAGAACCAGAGTGACACCTATGTCGCCCGCCGGTTCCTTCCTTACGGCGCCACCTCGACGAACGGTACGACCCAGAATACGTTCTTCGCGAACGGCACTGGTGATCGCGCCAACGTCATCGTGCAGGCGCACCTGACGCAAGAAGGCGTCACACCCAATCCGGAGAGCATCGTGCCGATGGACGTCACGGTGGTCGTGCAGCAATACTCTTGCCTGTACGGCTTCTCGGACAAGACCTACAATCTCTACGAGGATGACATCCCCAAAGAGATGATCAAGCAGGTCGGTGAGCGCGTGACCTTGGTCAACGAGCTCATTATCTGGGGCGTGCTGCGTGGCTGTACGAACCAGTATTTCGGTGGCACCGGGACGACCCAGGCCACTGTCAACGGGGCGATCACCTTGGGCTTGCTCCGCAAGATCACCAAGAGCCTCCAGGCTAATCACGCCAAGCCGGTGAATTCTGTGCTGAGCGCGGGCGCCAAGTTCAACACTGCCCCGGTGGCTGAAGGTTTCACGATCTTCATTCACACGGATGCGGAACCGGACATCCGGGATATCCCGGGTTTTGTGCCCTCCGAAGAGTACGCCAGCGGCAAGCCGATGGATAACGAAATCGGCAAGGTTGAGCGTATGCGGTTCATCACCTCGCCGGATCTTCCCGCGTTCCAGGACGCAGGAGCCGCGATCGGTGCGACGAACCTGTACAGCACGACCGGCACCAGCATCGATGTCTACCCCTTCGTGGTCATCGGCCAGGATGCGTGGTCACAGATCGCTGTGCGCGGAGTGGATGCCTTGAAGCCGACCTACTTGCCCCCGGGCTTGCAGACGAAGTCGGATCAGTTCGGTCAGCGGGGTTACGCCGGCACCATCTGGTGGAAGGCGGCGCTCGTGGAGAACAACGGCTGGATGGCCGTCGGAAATGTCGGACTGAAGAACCTCAGCTAATCCGACCTTCACCGCTGACTTTTGAAGAAGGAGTTTACTCATGCTCGATACAATCACTCGACACATCTCAGCGTTGGCAAACCAACCTGGGACGTTGTCTCTCCTGAAAGTGTTCAAAGCGATTGGTGACCGCCTCTCGTGCCAGCCCCTCAGTTCCGCGGGGCTGGTCATCAAGGCGGTCACCAGCACGCTCGCGAAGACCGGAGCGAGCGCGTTCTACGGCACCGTGCAGGGGAAGCTCGTCACGATCGCCGCCGCGACCGATATGCCGGCCTTGACAGGACTCGTCATTACGGCGAGTTCCTACAACGTCGCCTGCTTCTTCATCGATACCGCCAGCACGGTCACCATGCTGTACGGGACGGAAGCGACGACCTTGGCCGGGGTGAAGTTCCCGGAGTTTCCGGAAGGAAAAACACTGGTGGGCTTCTTGATCATCACCCACAGCTCGACGTTTACGGGCGGCACGACCGCCTTGGACACGGCGACCACAGTGTATGTGAGCCCGGTTGGGGCGTTTGATCCCAACATCTTGCTGTAATTTCACGAAGAAAGAAGGAGACCGTTATGGATCATTTAAGTTTGCGTGGTGGTGTATTTTGCACCACATCGGGTTTGCTGACCGCGACAGGGGCGGAAACGGTTCACGATACGACTGTCACGATCAATTATGTGATTGACGGAAAGATCGCCACCAAGACCGCCATTACAGACGGCGCCACACCGACGACCGATTACGTCACCGGTGCAGCCTTCCCCGCCTTGGTCGGAGGCGCCAGCGTTGCCAACACCCCGGGCTATGGGTGCGTGGTTGTCTGGGGTCTGATCTCCGGTGGAACTGTGAAGTGCGTCATGGGACCGCACCAGCGGTTGGATATGCAGGGCAACTTCGTGTTGTCTCCGCAGTTCCCCTCCTTGCCGGAAGGCTTCTGCCCGTTCGCGTACCAAGTGTTGAAGGCGGGCGCGACGGCTTCGGCCACCGCCATCATCTTCGGCACCGCCAACTGGAACGCGACTGGCTTCACGAACGCCATTGTGAACGTGGCCTACTTGCCGTCACGTCCGCAGGTCTCGTAAGTCGTCACGTTTCGTCACTCGCCCGGGGTCCTTCGGGACCTCGGGCACCCACACCTTTCGAGGAGGTTTTATGTCCGCCGCTATCAACGAACCGATCGTACTCAAAAAAGGTCCCGCTCGGAAATCTGAGTTGGATTCACGCAGCGTCAAGCAGGATCAGAAGTCGCAGATCAAGATGCCCGAACTCGACGAGCCGCTCGAACACGAGCCCCTCATCGTGGTCGCCGAGCCGTCCTTGGTCAAAAAAGATTTTGAAAAACTCGCCTTCAACGAAGAAGCGGTCTCTATCCTGATCCATCGCTCCGGTGAGCGATTCGCCTCCAGCGTCACGGACTACATCGCGGTCAATGGAAAGCCGGCCGAGATGCTGTTCAAGAACGGATGGGTGCCGATCGGCTATCTTCCGCGCGGCGTTGTCATTACGACCAAGCGCAAATATCTCGAGCGTCTCGCGGCCTCCAAGAAAGATGAAGTCCGCACGAACGTGGTGGAGCACCCCGGTCAGGATCCACAGAATTTGGTTGACCGGTACACAACCTCCACCCTCCCCTTTTCTCTGATCGAGGACAAGAACCCACTGGGCGCCGAATGGCTGAGCCAGCTGCTTCGCCAGCAAGGATAAGCGATGTCAGTTCTGAACCCGACGACCTTCCTGGAATTCACACAACGACTTTTATCTGAGTGTGGAATTCCAGGATCAGGCCCCTCTGCGCTGTCCGGAGCCACCGGTCAAAGTCAAATGCTCTTCCAATGGGTCGCGCAAGCGTACTCAGAAATCCAGACCAAACATCCGGATTGGAAGTTCATGTTGGTCAAGGCCGGCGTGTCATTTGCCACGGTCGCCGGCCAAGTTGAATACACGCCGACACAAGCGGGCATCGCGCTCGGCACGGTTGGCGATTGGCGGGTCAACACGTTCCGCCGGTATCTCACAGCCAGCGGTCAATCGGCCGAAGTGCGGATGACCTATAAGGATTACGACACGTGGCGCGACGGGTATTACATCGGCAGCTTGCGAACCACGCAAGTCGATCCGATCGTCTTCACCGTGGCGCCCGATAAAAACCTCATGCTGCAATGCCCGTTGGTCGGGTATACCATTACGGGAGAATACTACCGCAGCCCTGAGGTTTTCGACGCGGATGGGGACGTCTCGATTCTCCCCACTGAACTGAATCTCGCCATCGTCTATCAGGCGATGATGTACTACGCGCAATATGAAAGTGCGCCTGAAATTTTTGAACGTGGCGAATCGGGCTACAACAAACTCATGAAGCGCTTCGAGAAGAAGTGGCTGCCCACTATTCGAGGTGCCGGGAGTCTCGCCTAATGCCCATGCTACCCTACGGGCGCAAGGCGTCACCCATTCTCTATGACGTGATGCGGATGATCGGGGGTTGGGATCTCATGAGCCCGACCTTTGAACTCACGCCTGGCTATCTGCGTGACATTCAGAACTTCGAAGTCTCCGCCGTCAAAGGTGGGGGCTACACCCGCATTGCCGGCTACGAACGGTTTGACGGCCGTCCCAGCCCCTCTGACGCGACCTACACGCTTGTGCAGATCACCAGCTATACGAACACCCCGAGTGTCGGTCAGACGCTCACGGGCAACACCTCGGCCGCGACCGGGGTGATCACCGTCGTAGCGGCCAGCTATATGATCGTTACGAAGGTCTCGGGGACCTTCTCGAATAGTGAGACGGTCAACGTGGGGGCGACCCTCATTGGGACGCTCACCGCCACGACGACCACCCTTTCCAGCCTCCTCGACGCCCAGTACACCAACGGAGCCGCAGACGTCTATCGCGCCGATATCGGGGCGGTCCCCGGATCCGGCGCCATTCGTGGCGTGGTGACCTTGGCGGTCGCCGGGGTGGACAAAGTCTATGCCTTCCGGAACAATGCCGGCGGGACGGCGGTCGACATTTATGTGGCCTCGAGCTCCGGATGGACGAACGTCCCCCTCTTCTACGAAATCAGTTTCACCGCAGGCGCCGTCGCCACCCCGGCGGACGGCGCGACGCTGACCCAAGGTGGCGTCACCGCGACGGTCAAACGCGTCATGCTTCAAACAGGCGCGTGGACGGGCGCCGGCACGGGTAGGTTGATCATCACCGCGCCCTCTGGGGGAAACTTCGCAGCCGGGGCCGCGACGCTCAGCGGAGGCGCCACGTGCACGCTGAGTGCCATCCAGACGGCGATTGTCATTCTCCCTGGTGGACGCTTCGACTTTGACGTTGGGAACTTCAGCGGGCAAGCGACCACGATCCGCGCCTATGGGTGCGATGGGGTCAACCGTGGGTTTGAATTTGACGGAACCACCTACGCCCCCATTGTGACCGGCGCGACCACCGATACGCCCTCGCGCGTCAAGATCCACAAGAACCATTTGTTCTTCGCGTTCGGGAGTTCGGTCATTCATAGTGGACCGGCGAAGCCGTTCAAGTTTGCCAGCGCCGACGGGGCGAGTGAAATTGCGGTCGGGGATACCATTACGAATTACCTGAGTCAACCAGGAAGTCAGACCGCCGCGTCCTTAGGTGTGACCACCACCAACAACACGATGATCCTCTACGGCTCGAGCGTGTCCGATTGGAACCTCGTCACGCACAACACCGGTGTGGGCGGGATCGCCTTCACGGCACAGCTGATGAATCAAAATTTCTGGCTCGATGACTCCGGTATCGTGAATATGTACACGAGTCAGAACTTCGGCAACTTCGAGCAGTCGACGATCAGCAACCGCATCCAGGACTACATCCTCACCCAGCGCTCGAAGGTGGCGTGCTCCGGACTCAATCGATTGAAGAGTCAGTACCGCCTGCACTTCACAGACGGGTCCGGGGTCTACGCGACCCTTATCAACGGGCGCATGCAGGGGATTGCGAAGGTGCTCTTCCCTGATGTGATGTATTGCGCCTGGAGTGGAAGCAACACCCAATCGAACGAAGTGAGCTACGTTGGAGGCACGACCTCCGGCTACGTGTACCAGCTCGACAAAGGGACCTCCTGTGATGGGGCCAACATCGAAGCCTATCTGGTGTTTGTGTGGAACAGCATGCGGACGCCGCGCATTCTGAAGCGCTATCGCAAAGCCTCCGTCGAAATCTCGAGCAACTTCTATACGTCCTTCGACTTCGGCTACGCCTTGAGCTACCAGACCAGCGAGCTCGTGCAAGCCTCCACGAAGACCTACGAGTCCGGAGTGACCGGGGTCGACTACTGGGACGCGTTTACCTGGGACTCCTTTGTCTGGGACGGCGCGACCTTGGTGCCGGCCGAAATCGAAGTGTTCGGGAGCGGGGTCAACATCCAGACGGGAATCAGTTCGAGCAGTGACTACATTCAACCGTTCACGGTGAACTCGATCATCTATCATTACTCTCCGCGGCGAGGGGTGCGATGAGCAACGAGTATTTCAACGCGACCGGAGTCCCGGCTACCGGCTCACAAGTACAATCGCGCCCCTTACGAACCCAGTTCGACAAGGTGCAAGAGGGTTTTGAATTGCTGCCCGTCTTGGCGGGAGAAAATAACAAGCTCGTCATCGTCAACGCCGCAGGCACCGCGCTCACCACAATGGCTGGTCTCCTGACCTTAGGGGGCACCCTCACGACGAGCGGGGCCTACGGGATCACCCTTGCGTTAGGGAGCACCACCGCCTTGACCCTCCCCACGACCGGGACACTCGCGACGAAAGCGGGCACCGAAACGTGGACGAATAAAACCTTCACGGCCCCTACCATTACCAACGCGGTCTTTAGCGGAACCGCCACCGGGAGTCTCACCGGCGTAACGATCAGCTCGGTCACGGTCAGTGGCACCCCGACGATCACGTCTCCCACCTTAGGGAGGACGACGTTTAGCGGGACGGCCTCTGGGTCTTGGACAGGGTTGAACGCGTCGGATCTCTATAGTTACGGCACCTCCTTGGTATTGAGCAGCCCAACGATGACGACCCCAGTGATCAGCGGGCAATTAACCCTCACCTCAGGGCAGATCGCATTCCCCGCTACACAGGCAGCTAGCGCAGACGCCACGACCTTGGATGATTATGAAGAGGGCACGTGGACTCCGACGTGTTCCCCCGCAGGATCCGCAACCTATACGGCGCGGGTCGCCCTCTATACGAAAATCGGACGGCAAGTCACCGTGACCTGTGAAATCACGATCAACGCGATCGGAACGGGCGGGACCTCCAAGCTCACCGGGCTTCCGTTTACCGTCTCCTCCGCGTTCGCGTGCGCCCCCTGCTATTGGGGCGCCGCCGCGAGCGCGTTCCGCACCCTCTTCGTGACCGTGCAATCAGGATCGGGAGACATCACCTTCAGAGGAGCGGCAGGCTCGACTATCACCAGCACCAACGCAGTGTCACCGTTAGCCAGTGGGACCACGATTAAATTCACCCTCACCTATGATACGGCGACCTAACTATGTCTGACTGGTATATCAACAGCGGCGCACCAGCCCTCGCCTCCGCAGGATCCTCCGCGATTGTCCGCGCGGAATTCACGGCGGTTGAAACGGCGTTTGCCAAACTCCCAACGCTGTCTGGGAATGGGGGCAAATGGGTCGCGGTCAATTCGGGCGCGACCGGTCTCACGGGGATCACCGGTCCGACGTTGGCTGGTGGATTCACGACCCCGACGACCGGGCCTATCACCCTCACGCTGACGGGCAATACGACAGTCACCTTACCGACGAGCGGCACCCTCACCACCCTCACGGGGACGGAGACGCTGACGAATAAAACCCTGACGGCACCCACGCTCGCCTCCCCGGCCTATTTGACCAGCAGCAGCGGAGCGCTGACCAACTTCACGATGGTGAGTGCAGCTGTGAGTTCGACCACCGTAGGCAGCGCGACCCTCACGTCGCCCGCCTTTTCAGCCAGTACCTATACGAGCGGGAGTCTCACGAACGCGGCGTTGACAAGCCCGACCCTGACTTACGCTAACATCACCTCGATGACGGTCTCCTCAGGCGCGATCAACATGAGTGCGGGGAACATCCCCATCATGTGGCCGGCGACCCAAGTCGCATCCGCCGATGTGAATACCCTTGATGATTATGAGCAAGGGAATAACAGCGTGGGGGCCACCTTCGACCCCGTCGGATCCCCCACGTTCACCACGAATTTCTTCTACTATGTCAAGATTGGACGGTTGGTAAATTTATCGGGTTACATCGACTGCACGTCAAACGGAGGGTCCGGGAGTCCTCGCCTCGTACTCCCGACTGACGCCCCGCTCCCGGCAGGAGGAACCTATTACATCGGGCAGGTGGGCTCGGCGTTTTACGTGGTCCCCGGGACCACCGGCTACACCCGCGCCACTGTTGTCCTCACCTCAGGGTCACGACAGGTGAACGTGTACGCAGAAGATATCAGCGGTGCCGGAGTGGCAACCGTCACCGAACTCTTCATGTTGAACTCGACGCCCGCGGGAATCTCCCAACTCTTTTTTAACGTCACCTATATGGCGGCTACCTAATGTCAAACCCCTACTACAATAAGACAGGAAACCCGGCCTCCGGATCCACCGGGAGCTCAAGCCTCATGCGAGCTGAGTTCTCCCTGATTGGGGCGGGGTTTGATCTTCTCCCGACCTTATCGGGGAACGCCAGCGCGGTTCTTCAAATCAATGCAGGCGGGACGGCGATTGGGGTACTCTCTAAGACGTTTTCCTTAGGGGATGATTTCACCACGTCGGGGGCCTACAACCTCACGTTGACCGCCACCGCAACGACGAGCATCACACTCCCGGCTACGGGGACCGTGAGCACGTTGACGGGGACGGAAACTCTCACCAACAAGACTGTCACTTCCCCCGCGATCAGCGCCCCGGCGTTCAGCGGGACCGCGTCGTTTTGTTCGATTTCAAACCTCACGTTGACCACCCCGACATTTACCTCGTGCACCTTTTCGAACTGTACGTTCCCGAGTCCTGTGCTTGCCGGCACGCCGACCGGCACGATGGTGGCGCAGTCTGGTACCGGGACGTTTACGTTTACCACCCCAACGATCACGACGCCGACGCTCAGCTATCCGACGGTGTCAAGCGGGGCGATCACACTCACGAGCGGGCAAATTAAATTCAACGCGTCCTCGCAAGGATATAGTGCGGGCAACCAGTTCGCGCACTATAAAGAAGGAACGTGGACCCCGGCGGTGAAAGCCCCCGGCACCACGACCTACACCACGCAAACCGGCACGTACACGCGAATCGGGAACATGGTGACCGTGCATTGCCACCTCGTGCTCAACACCGTGGACGCCTCGGCGACCAAATATCGCATCACCGGTCTCCCGTATCAATGCCATTGGAATGGAGCGAGCGGATCGCCTGTTCACTTCCTCAGCGTCCCCACCGCAATTGTCGAGGCGCTGGCGTGGACGCAATCCGCCTCGACGGAAATCTACATCATGGGGGTGGACGGAACGGGCGGGAACCAGTATGTGCTCGAAAGCGGAGTCACGGTGGCCTTCTCACTCAGTTACATGACCCTTGATCAATAATGTCAAAACACCCAGCCACCCATGATCGCGAGCAGATCCAGACCGGCGTTGTGCGTCCCCGTGTGGGCGTTGGACTGGTGCCAGTACTCGACCGCGACCCGGCCTCGTTGATAGCCGACCGAGGCTTGCAGCCCGAGGCTGAAATTCACACGCGTGGAGAGTTCCGGTACGTGATGCTCGATTACGCCGACCCCAAGATTTGGCGTCAGGCCGAACGACCAGTCTCCCGCACGGTGGAACATTCCATACTGAACGGTGCCACTGTAGATGCCCGAGTTCGCCGCCTTCCGGTTGACCCCGAGGCCTTCTTCGCAGCTTTGTACCTCAACCACCCCACCGTCGAAGGAGCTGGTGTGGAAGCTGTTCGGATGAATCGTCAGCAACGAACCGAGTAGGACAACCGGGGCAAAACAGAGCATCGTGCACCTCCTTGTTATGTTCACGCATTGTAAACAAACGCAGAGGGAATGTCAATGGATTTGTTTCTGAAGCGCTACCCCGCTGATCCGGATGGAATGTTTGGCGTCCTCTACGACCCGGAGGGGGTGGAGATTTGTGAAACGCTCGAGCACAATTTCAACAAGCGGGCCCTCATTCCCCCAGGACGGTACCGCTGTGTGCGTGGCCCTCACCGCTTGAAGGAGGACGGAAAATTTTTCGAAACCTTTGAAGTGACAGGGGTAACGGGGCACACCGGGTTACTGTTTCACGTGGGCAATTATAACAAGGACAGTAAGGGTTGCATCCTAGTGGGAGATGCCATGCTGGCGACCCCCAGTGGTGATATAATCACGGGTAGCAAGAGTGCCTTTACTCGTCTGATGCAGGTGCAGCATGGGGTGGATGAATTTTTTCTCACTATTACGGAGTAAGGGTATGCTGTCTATCGAGGATGTCAAGGTATATTTCGACAAGTTAGGGGTTCCAGCCGGGACCGTGCTCGCACTCTTTATCGCGTTTCAAACGGGATTCATTCCCTCGATCACCTCCCGCACCTACGATCAACTCGTGCTGAACGCCGCCGCGATCGCCGAAGAAGTCAAGAACAGCCAGGCTCAAGACGCCTCCCTCAAAGTCATCGCAGATCAACATACCAAGCAAATGGCCGTCCTCGTGATCTCCCTCAAACAAATCTGTCTCAACACCGCCAAAACAAAAGAAAGCACCAACGAGTGCAGCGCCATGACGAAGGACCTCGAACCGGGGTATACGTGGCAGAAATGATATACTAGACTCTACACCCTTTTCACTACGGAGGACCTTGTCATGTTTGAAAAGTTTAAGGAATTGATCGGCGGAGGCGGGTCATGGGTCATGAGCGTGATCGGCTTCATTGCCGGCGTGTCGACCTACCTCGCCGCACTGGGCCCCAACCTTCCGACGACCGGCGCTGAGTGGGGGTCCGCCCTCGTCTCCGCCTCCCTCGTCGCCCTCGGTTATAAGGCCAAATAACGTGGCCTCCACGGCGGGCGCCTTCGCACAGTTGGCAGACACCGTAGCCTCCTGGCTCCTCGATCCAGCAGGTTATGAGGCCTACCGACGACGAAACGCGCTCGCCGCCAAACGGAAAGAGGTGCAACGTGCGCTGGACGAAAATCGCTGGGTTGATGTGCGTCGCCTCTCTGGTGAGCTCGTGCACCTTAGCACCAAACCCTAGAATCACCGACTGTTCAGAAGCCGAAGCCGAGCTCCGGTACTACACCGAGCAATACTTTTCCGCACTCGAAGATCTCGGGAATCTCAGACAAGAACTCAGAGCCGCGCGGACCGCGCACTAAGGACGCCCATGCCTGGTTTGATTGACGCTCCTCCGACGCCGACCGCCGCACCCGCCTATACGACCAAGGATGCGACGGCTGCGACCGCCACCTCGCGTGGGTACACCCCGACGGACTATAGTGCGACCGGGTACGACGCCGCCCCGTTTACCTCCAAAGACTATACCATCACGCCCCAGGGGACCGTGCAGCAACAGGTCCTCGACATTGTCAAGAATGACTCACCCCTGATTCAGCAAGCCAACAACCAGGCGTTTATCGATATGAACGCCCGGGGGCTCGTGGACTCGAGTCTCGCCGTGGGGGCTGCCCGAGACGCCGTCTATAAGACCGCCCTCTCCATCGCGACGACCGACGCCAACGCGTACAACCAAGCGATGTTCAAGAGTGGGGACGCCGCGAACCTCGCCCTCACCAACACCGCGAACGCGAAGAATCAAGCCTTGCAATTCAACACCGCCGCGACGAATCTGGCGTTGACCAACACTGGTAATGCCAAAAACGCCGCCTCGAATTTTGAAGCCGCCGCCGGCAACCAGGCGTCGCTCGCCAACGCACAGCTCCAGACGAACACCAGCCTTGCGAATTCAGCCGCATCGAACGACGCGGGGAAACTGGCGTACGGAACACAGGCCCAATACAATCTCGCCGGTCTCGACGCCGAGACCCGCGCCCGCTTGGCGAACTTGAACGCGCAGACGCAGATGGAAACGGCGAACCTCGACGCCAACACCCGCATGAGTCTGGGCCAGTTGCAGGCGAACACGCAAATGCAAACGGCACAGCTCGACGCCACCACCCGCATGAATGTCGCCAATCTCGATGCCGCCACCCGGGCGAACATCGCGAACCTCGACTCACAGACGCGCGTGCTGATGGCGAACCTGGATGCCAACACGAAGACGAACCTCGCGAACATCGACGGGCAGTACCGAAATCTGTTGCAGACGAACCAGAGCGCCTCGGCCGCGTTCAATCAGGTCGCGACGAACTTGTCGAATATCTCAACCAGCAATCTGAGCGAAGAGGCCAAGAACGCGGCGACCGCCACACAGATGAACATTCTGAACGAGCTCCTCCGTCAGCAGGCACAGGTCGCCGGGACGAACCCAAGCGACATTGGTTCGCTGAACATTGGGAGTTACTTCAACTGGGATCCCGCGACGAGCGGGGGCACCAGTGGTGGTACCACCGGTGGCACATCAGGGGGAACCACCGGTGGGTCAACGCAAGCTCCCCCGACGGTGATTTCTCAAGGGACGCCGTACTGGACCGGGCCGAATGGACAGCTCTATATGAGCGAACGGGCGGCGGCTGAAGCGAACGCAGGGTACTCACTCCCTGGATATACCGGCGGGCAGATTGAGCCAGCGGGCTACATGGGCGGTACGTCCATCCCGGCAGGCTTTACCGCCAACCCCGCGATCCCCGGGCAATACACGCGGCAGGTTCCGATCCCAACCCAGTCTGCTCCGTGGATGCCCTACACGGGGGACCAGCAATACATGACTGAAGAATACGGGCGAGGCTTCTTGGCGGCCGGGGCCTATTACCCAACAGCCGAGGCCGCGCTCGCCGCGCTTGAACGAGATTGGTATGCGAGGAACCCCGGATGATGGAAATTCGACCGCTGACCATAGGAGAATTGCCCCTATGCCTTCCGTTCGGGCAAGAGTTTCACGACGAGCTGAAGCTCCCGGGAGCGTTCGTGGATTCGAACTTTATGACGACTTGGATGACCTTCTATACTCAGTGTCAGGCGACAGTTATTGGTTTGTGGAAGGATGGGTCTCTAGTCGGGGGAATCGGAGTCTTGCTTGCCCCGGATCTCAACGACGGCCGCCTGTGCGGGACTGAGATTTTCATGTTCATCGGAAAAGAGCATCGGCGCGGGAGTGGGTTGCTTCGATTGCTCCGCGCGTACAAACAGTGGGTCCTCGATAAAGGGGGTGTCGAAATCCGACTCACCCATTTCCTCACCGACGAGATCCGGGACGCCCACTTCGATGACTTGTATAAATCCCTAGGGTTTCGCCCCTTCGAACGAACGTATGTGCTCAATGTGAAGGAGTCTTGATATGGCCGTCGTTGCTGCAATTGTTGCCGCCGTCTCCGCAACCGTCTCCACCATCGCCGCCGGGGCCGCTGCCGTTGGCACGATGGTCGCCGCAGGGGCCGTGACCGCCGGAGGTTTGGCCGCCGTTGGATCCGCCCTCGTGGCGGTCTCCTCGGTGATCGGGGTGGCAGGTCTCGCGACGTCGGTGATTGGCTTGGCGACCGGAAACAAGGACCTTCTCAAAGCGGGAAAGATCATGGGTTACATCGGTCTCGCAGGCGGGATCGCCGGCGGATTGACCGGCGGAATCGGCGGGATGATGGAAGGGGGCGCAGGATTCTTCGAAGGTGTCAAGGGTGCGTTCACTGGTGTGAGCGGAGGCGCAGAAGCCGCCCCCACTCCCGCGGACGTGAATGCGACCGGGAGCAGCATGTTCAGCTCGGAGGCCGGGACGTCCGTCACCGCACCAATTGGGCAGGCCGCGAATGTCGCAGACGACGCGGCCGGAGTCGTTGCCTACGTGGCAGACGATGCCGCGATGACGAGTATCCCCGGTGTCAGCCAGGCCTCGCAGATGTACACCGCGAACCCCTCCAGCATGCAGCTCGGGGCACAGAACGCGCTCAGCTCCCCGGTCGACATGACCTCGAGTGTCGCGGCGTCAAACGTCGCCGGTTCAGCTCCAATTCCAGCTGCGTCACCGAGCGCTGTGCCAAGCGTCCCGGAAGTGGGGACGGCCGCGATTGCTCCTCCGGCCGCACCGCAAGCGGTCAATCAAGCTGGGATGGACTATCAGAGCCTTGTCAATTCAGCCACCGCACCCCCGGCGAATTATGTCGCCGCACCAGTCGCTCCGGCAGCCCCAAGTGCCAATGGAGTGGGCGGCCTGGCGTTTGACCCGGCGAACAACCCGATCCCAGGATACACGCCGCAACCGAACACCGCGAGCGTGGGCCAGAACTACACGATGGATGGGCTGAAGCAAATGGCTGACCCGTTCAAAGCCGGCTCTCCCGCAACACCCGCGGCCCCTGGTATGTGGGCCTCCATGCCGGAATGGGCGAAGTACGCCGCGATGACGTCCGGCGCACAAGGATTGACCGGGCTCGCCTCCGGCTACTTCCAAGGGCTCTCGGCCGAGGAAAAACTAAAATTCGAAAAATTAGTAAATGACCAGCACCAACAGCAAGTCAATCTCATGAACACGCGTTCCTCCTACGCCCCGCGCGTGTCGTTCAACCGTGCGCCAGGAGGACTGGTGAATGCCTAATCAACTGCTGACCGCCACGAAGAAAAAACTCGAGGGGTCTGTACCTCCCCAACTCAAAGACGTGTACGATCGGATCATCGTGGCCGGGATGAAATTGATGTGGTCCGACCAGACCCACAAGGAGATGGTGAGTTACCTCGATCGAATCAAGTCGCCGAAGGACATCCCTCAGCTGATCGCGCACGGGATCGCGAAGCTGATTCAGATCCTCATTCGTGAAGGGAACATTAAGCCGAAGCTCGAAGACCCCTTCTACCCGGCCTCCATGCTCGCCGCCCAAGTGCTCTGCATGGATGCGTTACAATATGTCGAGCAGAAAAAGAAGATCGTCATCGACCAGGCCGTGCTCGCGGAGACCCACAAACTCCTGATGTCCGGGCTGTTCAAAATGTACGGGATCACCGAAGAGCTGATGCGAAAAGCGCTTGAGCACTCCCAGCAACAGGCCGCGTCGAAGAACCCACAAGGGATGGTCCAACAAGCCCCGGCACCCGCCGCACAACCAGGAGCAGCCGTATGAGCGGTCTCGCACTCGCCGGTGCCCTCTCGGGCATGGGGCAAGGATTACAACAGGGTCTCGTCAATATGCAGAACGGCTTCATTCAGTCGGGCCTCCTCAAGGAGCGCGACGAGATGGAGAATAAGCGGTTGCAGCTGACCTTCGAACACCAGGAAAAACTTCAGACGGAGAAGATCGCCTCGGATCGTGCGATCCATGCTGACTCCTTGGCGAACGCGAAGGAGATCAACGCCGCGACGAACGCGACGCATGTGCAAACGACCGGGATGTCGAACGATACGAGCAAAGAGATCAACAAGTCGAGCATCGAGTCGAACAACGCGATCCACAAAGATCTCAACGGACTCAACGAGAAGATCGCGAACATGAAAGACAACCGGGAGCGGTTGAATACCGAGGCGTCCCTCGACATCTCGAAGAACAGCTCCTATGTTAAAATCATCGATGAGGCCGTTAAGTCGATTGACCGCATTCGAGTCGATCAGGTGGTCCTTGAAAAAGCGGCTGCAACGGCCGCCCCTGGCGATCCAATCTTTGATCGCATTAAAGAGTTGGATCGCCAACTGGGCGTCGCGCAGAAGGAAGTGGATCTGTATAAGGGCGCCCTCGGCGCTCGAATCGGGGCCCCGGCGCTCCCGACCACGCCGAAGTTCAAGATCCCAAGCGGACTCGAACGTCCGGCCCCTGAGGTGAGCGCAGCCCCTCCGGCGGCCCCTGATCAAACCGGTCCCGGCCCTCTGTCCGGAATGGTGGATTGGGGCACGATGATGGTGGATCGTGCGAAAGAGAATTTCAAGCATCCTGAGAACACGTATCTCGGCCGCATGCTGCACGGTAAGTAACTGGTTCCTAATTTTCCGACCCTGTGAGGACATCGATGGCTGACCCCCGCTTTACCGTGTCCGGCAATGACATCGTCTTTGCTGAGACACACCAACCTGTGACCGTTCAAGAATTCAACAAGATCTCCACCCCTGAAGAAAAAGACGCGATCGATCGCGAATTCACCGCACGCGCGTTGAAGGTCAATCAGGCTGACGAGAAGATGATCAACGAAGAGGAGGTCGACGCAGACCTCGCCGCCCCTGAACCGCCCTCTTGGAAGGGGGCTGCCTGGCCGAAGGGCTGGATCAAACCGGGTACCACCGCCACGTCGACGCCTTCTGAAGGTCTTGTCGACACACCCCCGTCACCCGCTCCAACTGAATCCTCCCCCGCTCCGGTGACCGGCACACCCGCCCCCTCATTGACCGGTGAGGACACGCTCGAGTCACAGCCCGAAGTGTCACGCGCACCGAGCGCCGGAGGGAAGTGGAAGCCCCCGACGCTCGCGACCTTCCTCGACGCTACGCGCCCGGAGAACCCTGAGTTTGATGACGTCGCGTTGGCGAAAGAATATCGCAAGCTCTATCCCGAAGCCGCAGAACTCTACCCGGCCCCGAAGAAGGACGAGTGGATCCAGTCAGCGCAGAAGGAGAACCCCGATTATTCCCCGCTTCAACTGAATCGATACTACGACGACATCTACGGGACGCCGCCCCCTCCGAAAGCAGACGTGGGATGGATCGGCACCGTCGTGGAGGGGGCGAAGAGCACCTGGCGCAGTCTCAAGGCCGCCGGCTATGCGACGTTCGGAAACCTCGAAGGGGTCGAACAAACTAGCGTAGATGCAAAGAGCTCCCAACACGACACCGCCCTCCAAGAATTTCTCCGTGAGGCGAGTGCGGGAAAGCGAGAGGACGAATCCTGGTTTGATGCTGGGAAGCGGGTCGGATCCGCTGTCCTAGCCCACCCCAAAGGGGCGATCATGTCGGGGGTGCAACAGCTCCCCAATGTGGCCGTCATTGGGGCAGGCGTCGAAGCGGGTATGCTCGCGGGCGCTCCCTTAGGTCCTGGCGGCGTGATCGCCGGTGGGATCGCCGGACTCTTCCTCTCTGAGATCGCACTCGAAACCGGAGGGAAGGCTCTCGAAAAAGCTGACAATGGAAAATTCACGCCGGAGGAGCGCCGCCTCGCCCTCGAAGAGGGTGTGGTAAAAGGGACGATCACAGCCGCGATCGACTTAGGGAGTTTCGGAGCAACCCGATGGGTGGCTGGGACCGCGGGGCGAGCGGTTGAATCGGCAACGGCGAGAACGCTCACCGACGCCGGGATCGACATCGCAGATAAGGCGGCGGTGAGTGCCGCTGTCAAATCACCAGAGATCGCCGCGAAAGTGGTGGCCGCACAAGAAGCCGCCCGCGTCGCCGTGAACACCCTTGGACAAAAGGTCGGGCGAGCAGGCGCAGAAGTCCTCTCCGAAACCGTCGGTGAAAGCGCGGGAGAATACCTCGGCGAACTCGCCGCGACTGGAAAAGCAGACAAGACCGAAGCCCTCATCGAAGGGCTTGCCGGCTTTGGTCAGAGCGCCGTTGAGATTGGAGTTGCCAATGTTCGTCCTTCTACGCCTGTTGCAGCGGTGGCCGTTCCCCCTCCCTCGACCGGCGGAGCGCCCCCCGGTAGTGGAGAACCCCCGGAAGCCCCGATTGCACCGATTATGGCGCAGCCCGATGTCGACGCCGCAATCAAGACGGCCTCCACGGTCGTCGATGCCCCGATCACGGCCACACAACTAAATCAGTTTCTCGCGCCCGATCAGGGAGAGATCACCAAGTCGACGCAGCAAGCGAATCTCGAGCGGATCTTCAGTGGGTTTGAGCCGACCGCCGAAGATCGTCAAGCCGGCTTCACTGGATTTCAACGCGCTGAGGATGGGGCCGCGACATTCAATGGGGTTCCGCTCAAGGTACTATCCCGTGAGGAATTACCCCTACAGAGTGCACCCGAGTCTCCCCTCATCAGTCAGCAGAAATACGACGTCGCCAGTCTCTTTGCCAAAGCCTTCGACAAAGAGCTCGTCATCTACCAGAACGCCCCCGGCATTCCGGATGGGGTGGTGTGGCGTCAGCTGGATCCGAACAGTATTTATCTGTCAAGCGAAAGCACCTCGGCCGACACCTTCCGCGTCATCGGGCACGAGCTCATGCACTTCATGGAAGGGACGGAGCTCCACGATTCGTTCCGTCAAGTCGTCACTGAGAACCTCACCGCCGAAGCGCGAAGTGTCGCGGCCAAACGCCACGGGGCACTCGACGAACGCGGGCTCCTCAATGAGATTGGAGCAGACCTCGCGGGCTCTGAACTGAGTAAAGCGGAAGTGTGGCAACGCGTCTTCCAAAATCTGAGCGAACGCGTGGGAACGGACCAGGCGAAAACCGAAGTCCTCTCCTTCATCGATTCCCTCAAGGATGTCATCGCCCGCATCCGGAACCTCATTGCCGGTCGACCCTGGACCGCAGGCTCCCCGGAGGTGCAGCTCGCGAACGCCTACGTCACCAACCTCGAAAAGATTCACGATTCGTTGGCCGGTGTCGTGGCTGACGCGTTGTCCTCCGCCCCGTCGCCCACCACCTCCGAGACCGCCACAGGTCCGCAGACGATGGGGGATCGCGAGATCGTCCATCCAGAAGCCGTGCAAGCGTTCACCGCCCTCGCCGAACGGCAACGCGGGGAACCCGAACTCGCCATGCGGGATCTCAAAGATTTCATCGGGGGCGGGGTGTTGTCCCCGGCGCTCGAACATGCCGGCGATTTGATTCATCGCGTCACCGAAGCCAGCCGATTCGGTCGGGCCAACCGCCCCCTCGTGGCGGCCAAGGTCGACGCGCTGGTGCAGAGTCTTGGTCACGCCTATGGCTTTGAAAGAGAACACCAGGAAAATTTGAAAGCTCGCGCGAAAGCGCTCCGCCTTCCGTTATCGAAAGTCCGCGAACAAGTATCCACCGGACTCGCCCGGTATGCCGCCGCGCAGAAAGCCTTGCCGGTCTATAACCGCGTGCATTGGCTCATGCGTGAAGCGGCGCGAGCGATCGGTGAATCCCGGTTTGCTGACGCCTTGACGGCGGCCAAAGAACTTCAGGCACTCACCCGATCGAAGAACGCGTTCGATCGGGCCGCCTTCTCCTTTACCCGTGGCGCGGACAAGCAGATCGCGCAATACCTCGAACCACTCCCCGTCAAGATCGTGGCGAACAAAGCCGGCGAACTCGACGAGGACACCCTGTATCAATTAACGAAACCGGCGTTAGGGAAGAAGGCGGGGCAGACCGTTCGCGCCTCCGTCCTCAAGGACGCCGGGTATCTTCCGCAGCCGGTCGATCTCGCGCGTCACGGTGAGGCTAAGGCCGTTGAAGGCGTTGCCAAGCAGAGCCCGCAAGCGGATCTCACGGAGCACCCTGAAGCGCGACGCACGCTGAGCACCACGGTCCCCGCAGGGAAGAAGGGGGATCGCAACGCCTACACGCAGAACTGGATCATCGGGACCGAGGACATCCTCGCATCCGAATCCCACACGAAGACCTTGCTGGCAGCGCTCCATGACTATCCGATGATGTCGAAGGAGCAAGACTCCAAGAAAGCCTTCACCGAATTCAAACGCAAAGTCGTCGCGAACCTCCTCTGGCTGCACGATCTGGTGCCGGCCGAGGCACGGGAACGCGCGAAGCGCTGGTATGACGGCGCCAATCGTATCGCCACCGAATGGGCGGAGCAGGATGGCTACACCGAAAATCAACACGCCGGAGTGCTCGCCGTCCTGAGTCCACAAAAAGATTGGTTCATGAACGTCAGCCTCGCGGATCGTGTTCGCACGATCATGAAGGAACAGGCCGACAACCCCTGGACGCAGGAGATGACGAACTGGGCTGAGCTGTTCCGTGTCGGGGCGCGAACCCCGGAGGTCAAGGCGATCGCCGATAAGTTTGTCAGCGCCTCGCAACGTCTCGAGGGACAGATCCTCAAGACGCTGTCCAACGAAGAGGCGGCCCTCTTCATTCGCGCCTACGACCAGACCTACCACGAACGCTCTTATCGCCTCGTCACCCCGGAGGGTGGGTTCGGTGAGTACGTCACCAACAAGCAGGAGATGGAAGAAGATCTCTTCGGCCCGATCCCGAAAGTCAAGGGGACGGCGGCCTGGGGCTCACAACGCTTCATCGAAAAAGCGGTGTCGATTCTGCGTGATGGCTCGAATAAAAATATCAGTGAGCAGCTGGGATCCGAACACAAGGTCCGCAATTTCTACAACAACATCCTCCACCCGAATAGCGCGGAAGGGCACGTCACGATCGATACCCACGCGATGGGCGCTGCATTGATCAAGGCCGTCTCCGGGGCGTCCCTCGAAGTCAAGCAACTCTTCGGCGCCGCCGGGTCGAACGTCTGGACCGGAGCGTCGGGATCCTACGGATTGGTCGCGGACGCGTATCGCGAAGCAGCGAAGCGGCGCGGACTCCTGCCGCGTGAGATGCAGTCGATCACCTGGGAAGCGGTGCGCGGCCTGTTCCCGTGGAGCGTCAAGAAGCAACTGGCCCCGAAGATCGAGGCGGTCTGGGAAGACGTGCGGAACGGCAAGATCACCCTCGTCAAAGCCCGTGAGAAAATTTTCGCCATGAGCGGCGGGATCAACCGGTTCGCCTGGGAACAAGGCGGCGAAGGGTTGAGTCCGGCGAACGGCGGCGTCTCATTTGAGAAAGGAAACCCCAATGTCGTCAGCACCAAAGGCCGACAATTTTCAAAGCGAGGAGGAGTACCAGGAAGCCAAGGGGTACTATCAGAGCCATACCGGCCGTATCAAGGCACTGGCAAAGCAGGCCGCACGCTCGATGGCCTCCCCGCCCTCGTCAGCGTTGACGGAACCGACGTAGAGTTTGCCGGGTTCAAACCCGCGCAGGACGCCGCGGCGGCCTACATGGAGAAGGCGGGACTCCCCTATCATCCCGAGACCGTCTATCACAAGATCGACAAAGCCCGCGCGGCACGGATCGCGGCGGCCTATGACGCAATGCCCCACGCCCCGCAGGACCCGGAGGTCAAGGCGGCGTACGACGCGATGGTCGCAGAGACCTTGGCACAGTACGAGGCCATGCTCGAGACCGGGATCGTGATTGAATTCAACGATGGGGAAGATCCCTACGGGAATCCCCGTAACGCGATTCTTGACGTGATCGAGAATAACCATATGTACGTGTTCAGCACGCGCGAAGGGTTCGGCTCGAACGTCCAATTTGATCCTAAGGATAATCCCCTACTGGCAGAAACCAAGTTCAAGTTCGGTGACCAACCCACCCTCGCGAACGACATCTTCCGCGCCGTCCACGATTACTTCGGCCACGTCAAAGACGCCGTCGGCTTCCGGGCCGAAGGGGAAGACAACGCCTGGTACTCCCACGCCCGCATGTTCTCCCCGCTCGCGCGTCGCGCGATGACCACGGAGACGCGTGGACAAAACAGCTGGGTCAACTATGGTCCGCACGGGGAGGCAAACCGCAAGGCCAACCCCGCGGACACCATCTACGCCGATCAGAAAACCGGACTCCTCCCCGAGTGGGTGATGGAGATGGACCGGCCGCAAGCCTCCCGCGCGAACCTCGTGCATTACAGCAAAGAGAAGGGGTTGAGCACCATCGACCCGGCGTTCCATGGGACCGGGCAGATTGGCGCCGAACGGACCCGGATGCTGAACGAGGGGAAAGCGTATCTCCCGCGCACCTACTTCTACCGCGCCGGCACGAAGATCGAACCGCGTTTCAAAGGGCAGAGGAAGTACCAAGTGCAAGTCGACGAGGACTCCCTCGTGGATCTCGCCGAGTTCACCGGTACACCCTCTGAACGGGAACGCGCCGCCAAGGACGCCGGGTACAAGGGCTACTACAATTCCGAATCGGCGATGCCAAATGTCGTCGCGATGTTCACCCCCGTAAATGTCAGCACGTCCGCGCAAGTGCCAGCACATTCGGTCAGCGAGCTCCGCTCCGATCCCCTCTTCTCGCCGCGCACCTGGGTCTCACAGATCGAGAAGGTGCTCGAGCTGAAGATGCCGAAGTCGGCGTCCGCCGCGCAGATCAAGGGGATTCTCTCGCCGCAGAATGGAATCAAACCCGATGAACTTGAGGCGATGGGGATTGACGAGTATCTCGCCTCGAAAGAGAAGTTCGACAAGCATAACGTCTTGGAATGGGTGAAGGCCCACCAGATCCAAGCCGAGCAGATCACCTTCTCCACCGCAGCTAAGGACATTGCCGAGCAGGTCGCCGCGATCGATGCGGAACACGATCCCATCATCGCGGCGGCAGATGCCGAGGTGCAGGCGGCCAAGGAACGTCTTGATGCCTCAGATTCCAGCAACGCGCATGAGCGTTCGAACGCCTACTACGACGCCCTCGACAAGTGGAACGAAGCAACGGACAATAAGAAGTTCGAACTCCTCCATGTGACCGAAGCGGCAAACAGTAAGAAGCCAAAGTACACGGGTAGCTTCGACCCCTCGAACGCGGACATCCGGTTTGCCCCGGGTGCGAAACCAACGGGGGCCGCTCAGAAGAAACCCAAATCACCAGTCGCGCCCACCTTCACGGTCGATCAACCGGGGTGGTTGGACAAACTCATTCGGATTTTGCAAGACAAGAACATCGATATCAAACGCGTCGTCGAAGCGCTTCAGGCGACCGGCCGTCAGCTGGCCGAGGATCTGAACCCGGTCCTCAAGGAGGAGATGTACCTCAAGCGGGCCGAGCAGAAGTCCAAAGACTTCACGACTGACGAGATGCTCCCCCTCACCAAAGCGATGAAGCTCATGGGGGCGACCCTCGAACAGATGGATCACTACCTCCAGGCGCGGCACATTGTGCGTGACAATTTGAACAAGCGCCTCCAGGCGATCAACCCGAACCTGGCTGGCACGCCGGAGTTCGACCGCCTCGCCGGGATGACGGATCAACAGGCGCAAGGAATCGTCAATCAATACGCGAGGTTAGAACCCTTAGCCCGCAAAGTTGACGACATGGTTGACAAAACGCGCGACCTGATGGTGTCCTACGGGCTCGAAAAGCAGTCGACCATCGACGCGTGGAGGGCCGCCTATGGGGCCTACGTGCCCCTCAGGCGAGAGGGATTCGAAGATGAGGGCTACCCCAGCGGGACGGGCCGTTCGGTCCGTGGCTCGACCGCCAAGCAGCGCCTCGGGTCAGGTTTGGAGGCCACCAACATCCTCGCCAACGTGGCACAGGCTCGAGACCAGGTCATCACCCGGGGTGAGAAGACGCGCCCGGTCGTGGCAATGGCCGGTCTCCTCATGATGCACCCCAACAGCGACCTCGCCACGCTGGACAAGCCGGCACAGATTCAGATCACCGACCCGGTCACCGGTGTGGTCACCACGGTCCCCGGTAATCTCACCAACTACCAGGTCCCGATGGTCCGCCGCGTGGACCCCCGGACCGGGATGGTGGGACTCTTCCCGGATCCGACCTACAAGGGCCGCGACAACGTGGTCAACTTCCGAGTCAACGGGGAAGACTTCGCGATTGTGTTCAACGAACGAAACGTGCGGGCGATGGAAGTCGCGAAGGCGTTCAAAGACACCGACACCGCACAGCTCACCGGTCTGATGGCGATGGTGGCCCCCTATACCCGCTACCTGGCGAGTATCAACACGCAGTACAACCCCATCTTCGGGGTCGTGAACTTCGCCCGCGATTCGCAGTTCGCGATGCTCGCGTTACAGACGACCCCGCTGAAGGATAAGAAAGCGGAAGTCATGAGCAACACGATCTCCTCGCTCCGAGGGATCTATCAGGACGCCCGCGCCGTTCGCAACGGGCAGCACCCCACCTCCGCGACCGCGCAGATGTGGGAGCGGTTTCAGCATGTCGGCGGACCGACCGGCTATCGGGATCTCTTCTTCTCCAGCACCGAACGGGCGGAAGAAATCGAACACCTGATCACGCCGATGACGTTCAGTGAGATCCGTTCAGCGAAAGACTTTGGACGTCGGATGGAATCGACGTGGGCCATGCAGGTCTTGTCGGACTACAACCTCACGATGGAAAATTCCATTCGCTTGGGGGTGTTCATCACGGCGGTCAACATGGGGATCAGCGATCTCCAGGCGGCCTCCTACGCAAAAAACATTACGGTCAACTTCAACAAGCGCGGACAGATCGGCGCCCAAATGGGTAGCCTCTACGCCTTCTTCAATGCCAACGTGCAGGGTACCGCCCGCATCTTCGAAACGCTGTTTGAACGGACACCGAACGGGGTCGCGATCAGTGCAGCCGGGAAGAAGGTCATCGCCGGCGGACTCCTCCTCGGCGTCTTACAAACCTTCGCGCTCGCGATGGCCGGGTTCGGGGACGACCAGCCCCCGGAATATATCAAGGCGCGGAATATCATCATCCCCATGCCGGGGACCGAGAAGGGTTACGTGTCGATCCCCATGCCCCTCGGCTTCAACCTGCTGCCCAACATCGGGAGGGCCGCCGCAGAAACCGTGCGACGAGGCGTCGAAGGGAAACCCCTGAAGTTGATGGCGCAAACGAGCGATCTGATCAGCTCGTTCTATGGGACCTTCTCGCCGCTTGGTGGATCGGGCGGGATTGTGCAAGAGCTCATGCCCACGACGGTAGATCCAATCGTCTCGGCGTTCGCCACGAACAAGGATTGGACAGGGAAATCGATTGCGAAGGAAGACGTCTCTCGGCTGGATCCGACCCCGGGGCATACACGGGCACGCGATACCGCGACCGTGTGGGCCACCGCCTTATCCAAGGCGATCAACTGGGCGACCGGCGGGACGGAGCACAGCGCCGGGGTGTTGAGCCCAACCCCTGACGCACTCGACTACTTGATTCAACAGGCTACCGGAGGGGTGGGGCGCGAGATCTCGAAGACCGCCCAAGTGGTGCAGAGCCAGATCACGGGGGAAGAACTCCCGTTCTATAAGGTGCCCTTACTCGGGCGGTTCGGGGGAAGCGCAACAGGCGCGACCGCCGTGCGCGATGACTTCTATACGCGCGTCAAAGACGTCAACATCGCGAGTCGGGAGTTTGCAGGACGGGTGAAGGAGAAGGACCCGAGCGCTCGAGAATTCATTAAGGACAATCCCGAGGCTCGGTTGAAGCCGGCCGCCGATCAGATCGAGCGGAAGATCACGGACCTCCAGAAACTCAAGCACGAAGAGCTCAAACGCGGAGTGGGAGCTGACCGCATTCAGCAACGCGAAAAGCAGATCACGAACCTCATGCTCCGGTTCAACCAACTCGTGGACCGGGTTCGAGCAGGTTCTCCGGGAGAGGAGTAAGCCCTTCGATCATGGGATCGGTGGAGTAGGGGAGCATACGTCTCACGCCATACCAGTACGCCTGGGCGTTGCGTCGTTTGATCTTTGTCGCAGTCAAGATCTCGGTCGGGACTGCGTGCGCCAGGATCTCACCCTTGTATTTGTTGATACGCCCTTCCTGTGCGACCGCGAGCGGAGCGGACCCGGTGGTACAGCTCGGCAATTGCGCGGCGACGGCCCCGGCGAAGAGTGCGGCCACCCCTTTGAAAAATCCACGTCGTGAAAGATCCATGATCAACCTCCCGGTTCATTGGGGGAAAGGCCCCTCTTGAAAGCCCTTCCCCCAGCGAGCGATGGGTTCTCGACATCACTCAAGAACCCTCAATGTCTCGTTCCCTCGCGACATTCGCGAGGAGGGTGAGACTAACCCAAATTCGTTTTCTTCATCTCTTCCGCCGCCTCCCGCTCTTTCTTGTGGAGCTCGAACACCGCGTCGTACGCCTCGCCGATTCGAACGAGAGAATTTTCCGCATACTTGAGTATGCCCCCGTTCCACGGTTCGCACATATAGCTGAGCTGTGTCCCCGCCACGCACTCCTCCGAGTTCCGCATGACGATCCGCATCCCTTCCGGAAAGCGATTGGTTTTGAGCACTCGTTTTTCCTGTAGGATCCCGTCGAGGATCACCTGTGGGATGACGATATCTCCGATCTTAAATTTGAATGTGAGTTCTGGCACAATTCACCTCCTTGTTATTTGGCGATGCTGACCCAACTTGTCTTCTGCGCTTCCGGCACCGCGTCGACCTGCACCGGCATCCGGTAGGTGATGCGATAGCGCGGATGTGTCAGCCACAGCGCTTGCTGGGGCGGTTCGTAGGGGAAATTCCCTTGGTAGGCGTACTCATCGTAGCCCTTCAGCGACCCGTTCACGATCAAGCGGGTGAGCTGCATGTGGGAGTGAAAGTGCCCCATGATCATGGTGTCGTAGTCCTGATCGATCTGGGCGTTGCGTGACCGCTTGCGGTGATCACCCCGAATGATCGGACCCAACGGCCCGATGACCCCATCCCCGCCGCGGAACTGATCGCCGTGCGTGAGGAGGTACCGGTGGTCGTAGATCTTGTAGTACGCATCGGACCCATCCGGCACGAAGAAGGTGACGCGCGGATCGCTGGCAAAGTGCTTCGCGAGGAAGCAATACAGCAACCAGTCGAAGGACGTCTTGTGCCGGTCCTTCGACCAAATCTTCCGGGTGTCCCGGCCATGGTTCCCGGTGACGCACGGGAGGAAGACGCGGTCGAACTTCGTGAGCAAGGTGTTGATCAACGACCCGATCGCTTCGAACAGATCGACGACCGCCGGGATTGATCCTAGTTCGTTGGTCGCAACGAGCTCGTCGTGAATGTTCCCGCTGATCATATCGCCACCCAATGGCACCACGATCCCCGGATAGTCGAAGTCCGGGCTGATGATCCCGAGGAGTCGGATCGTCCGTTCGGCAAGGCGTTTCATCCTGGCCCGCGCGATCGCCGTGTCGTACTTGTTGACCCCGTTGATCTGAAGCGGGTCGACGTACTCACCCCAATGGAGATCGGAGACCATGAGGGAGGGAACACCCGGGGAGCTGTGCCCCTTCGTCTCTTTGAAGAGCCAGGCCGGCATCTCCGGATCGACCAGGCGGTCCGCCAACTTAATGATCTCCGCCTTGATCATCGTGTGGGTCAGTGCCCCCTTCTCGGCTGACCGCAACGCGTCTTCCAACGCCTTGAGTTTGGCCTTGAGATGGGGCACGCTATCAGGGGATTTCCGTAGGGCCGCCGCCGAGGGCACGATCCCGTTCCGTCGTGCCTCGTTCAAGTGGTGCTTGAACGTGTTCAAGTTCAGATTGAGGAGCTTGGCGCCCGCGACACGGGTACCCTCCCCAGTGACCATCGCGTCGACGGCGGCCTGCATTTGTGAGGGGGTCAGTCGTGGGAGGGTCATGTTACTTTGACTCCTTTCGTGGGTCGGTCGTCTCGCGGGACCATGCGAGCGGATCACATTTGGACAGCTGTTTAATCGCTGGATCCTTCGGCGCGGGAGGACAGGGCCACTTCATCGTGGTCTCCGCCTGAGGGGGTGCCGCGGGTAGGGTACTGGGCTCCGCGTCATTGATCGTCCACTGATAGGGCTTACGATCGGCGAAGCGATTTCGCACTTGGTTCGCGATCCCTTCTAAGTTGTGAATTTGTGCGTTGACGTCGGCAAAGGGAGGACGATCATCGTCCAATTTGTGGCACGCCTTGGCATCCACAATGATCATGATGCACGCGATCGCGGACGCGAGGTGGGGGACGCCGGTCTCCCAGTCACACTCTTCCCCGTTCCAATACTTCTCCAGGTGCCGCATCGCGGCGTCGTAGTAGATCGAGCTCTTCACCCCGGCGACGCGCCAGTTGTAGCGGCCATACTTCATCGCCCCTTCGAGAAAGGCGACGGCCGCCAGATTGATCCCGGTCGAGGGGACCAGGCCGATCGGGAGTTTGCGAACGCCGATCGCGTCCTTCGGGTTGGTGTCTTTCGAATCAACAGGTCCCATGCTCGTACCCTCCTAGTTCTACAAAGCGTTTGTGAAAGGCCTTCTTGGCTTCTGACGGTGTGGCGCATCCAATCGTGATCACCGTCCCGAGGTTCTCGATGGAGGCCATGTCCACGAGATCCTCCGGGTGAAAGTTCATGAGCTCTAAAAATTCCAGATGCACCATTTGACGATCCGCCAGATCAACCTCCGGGCTCATGACCTTCGGGAGTCCGAACCGCATCCGGATCGCCGCGTCGATCGTTCGTTCCAGCTGCACGAACTCCGGCATGTTCCGCTTCAAGGGTCTCACCATGTCCCCACAGTAGGCCTCGGTCGCGTCGTGCAACAGCGCCTCGAGTGCGTGCTCCTGAGGGGTCAGGTAGCTGCACAACACGCTATGCTCGGCCACGCTGTAGAAGCGTTGGCAGTGCCCGTTGAACCGGCAGAGATTCGACAACGCGTGGGCGATGTCGAGGATAGAAATGTCTGACGGCTTTGGGTCCATCGGCCACGACTTCCGCCCGGTATGCAGCCGGCAGTAATGCCCCGCCCTCATGCGAAGAGCTTTCTCATTCGGGCGCGTTCCCGCGCCGAGTTCCCGGGGCGTGCGTCGAGACGGGCCAGCTTCTCAGCCGGGGTCAGACGGCCCCAGTATGCTTGACGAACGCTGACGTCTTCTCGACGGTGAGCTTTCCGGGCTGCTTTGTTCTTTTGGCTCGGCATGGGTTGAGTTCCTTTCGTCGGTTCTGAAGTTGTACAAGGTAATCACCCCACTGCTGGTACTCCCCGGCCGGGAGCTGCTGTGTGATGTCGTGCTTCGCCCATTCGAGGAAGGCGTCGAGCGAGATCAGCGGTCGCGTTCTCCCGAGGGCGATCGCCGGTCCGTCGTATTGCACCGTGCGGTTCGCGCGGTCGACCCGGACCACCGTGCGATCGTTGACAAAGCCCTTCGCGTACCCCGGACTTTTTGCCCGGTAGGTCCGCCCCACCTTAACATCTAGCATGAGGTGCCTCCACGGTAATAGGTTTTCCATTCTGCCTTCCTCCCTCGATAGGACCGCCACGCGATATAGCTCACCGCCTCGCACTTTCCAACCTCGGACGCACACAGATCAGCTCGAAATTCCGACACAGGGTACCATCGCACGCCGTGCTGCCACCATCGGGGGAAGCGCCCTCGATAGATTCCAATGTGCCCGATTTGTGGTTCCTTCATAGCGTCTCCGTCAGTCGAGTGATCAGTTGTTTCACGTCCTGTTTTTCGTAGATCGCATACAGCTGCGTGTCGTTGAACGTGCCGTCTCGCGATTGACAGTCGAAACCCATCGGGATGCTTTTCCCTGTCTTCTCCGACGCGTCCAACAACTCGACCATTTCACCCGAATCCTCACAATCGAGCGCGAGATCGATCTCTTGATAGAACCAATCGTTGGTCCCGGCGTTCTCCCCCTTGATCCGCATGTCCCCTACGATGCAGGGTTCATACTCAGCGAAGACCGTCCCGACCGGGAGCGTGAGGAATTCTTTTCGAGTAACAATTCTCATAGTGCCTCCACTTTCACGTGGGCCAGATCCTCGCGCCCACAGTAATAGACCAACAGGTGCCGGCCGAGATAGTCGAGGATCCCCGTACAGTTCTTAATGCGCCCGTCCCCTTGGACCGGACCAGCTGGGATCCCGATCGTCCCGTGCCACATGGTGCCGAGCTCTTCAACCGGGAGTCCGTGTTGGAGGAGCTTTGACGCAAGTCGTGCGACCTCGTCGAGGATCGCCCGCTCATTAGACCCCGTCTTCTTGATCGAGACGAAGAGTTCCCCCGGGAGGCGTCGCTCGGCATCATAAAAGCCGATGGTGAAATAGACGGCCGTCCCGTTAATGACCACCTTCTGGGTGGTGGATTCACGATAGTCCGCAAGGGGCTTGTTCATCGTACCCTCGTGATGAAGTAGAAGGCAATGAGTATGACCGCCGTCTCGACAATGTTCAGCACCCGGTCCTCACACCCGGTCATTGGACTAATCCCGGATACACGAAGGTCGGCATCCCGACTGGCGGGATGATCATGACCGGCGACGGGGGTACCATCGCCGGGGCAGTGATGGTAGGGGGCATGGGGTAGATGAAGGTCGGAGATCCGGTCGGTGGGATCACCATCACCGGACCTCCGACCGAACCCGGGGCAACGTGGTTCGGCACGGTCCCAGGTAGCGAAGGGGTGGGAGACTGCGCGTAGCAGAGGTCGAATAGTGCAACGCCTGCAAAAATCAGCAGGTAGACTAATCCTAACATTTTCCAGAGACGGAATGGATCGGTACCAGGTTTGTGCATCATGGTCTCGCCCTCCAATTGATGATGGTGTATCTTAACAAACCGTGAACGTCTTGTCAACTAAAAAGTGGTGGGTTGCGCCACACTTCTTGTGAGGGCCATAAACCCAGTCTGGAGATCGGTTCTCGCGATCGAGACCCAGCGTTGATCGACCCCGGGGTACTCCCGAAGCTCTTCGACGAGGGCGCTGACGACGCCCGCATGGTCCTTAATTTTGTTGATCAAACTGATTTCGGTCTCCGACAAATTCCGATAGCCCTTAATGTGTCCACTCATGAGATCCTCCTAGGTTGAATGGTTGATTAGGAATGGTCTTTTAGGTACCTGATGGCCTTTTCAAGAGTGTTGACATTCTCTTTGAACATACCTAGGCCGATGTTACATTCTCTGCATAACGCCGAACGAACTTTTCGAGTCCGATGACAATGATCAATCACGGTCGCCTTTGCTCCACAGAAACAATGGACGCTTAATAAGCGCGTGTACTCTGTGAGCGAGAGGCCGTAGAACGCCTTTGCTCTCGCCGCCAAGGCATACTGTTTGACCTTGACTGGGTTCTTCTTTTGCCACCGGATTACGGTCGCTATCGCTCGAGATTTGTTCTTGGTATACCACTCACGTCGTAGTGCTGCGTCCTGCGCTTTGTTTTCAATCCGCCTTTTTTTCTGTTTTTCATTTAGGCGGAGCTTATTCTCGGCCCTCCATTTTCTCCTATAGGCGAGGGACTTCTCTCGATTTTCTTTGAACCATTGCCGTTTGTATTCGGTAGGGTTGTCTTTATAACGCACCGTCGGCATGCAACCGTCTCCTCATACCTAAAATTAAACTATCCTGCACGGAGCGTTTGGTGGCATGACTTTCATAGACATCTTCGTCGACCGTCCCCCTGGCGATGATGCGGTACTCGAACACATTCCGCTCGTAGCCTGACTGCGCTTGGCGAACCGGACCGATACGTTCGAGCATTTGATCGAACTGTTCCCCGTTCCAGTCTGAGGAGAACCGCACCAGGATCGACCCGCCGTGTTGCAGCGAGAGGCCGTGCCCTACGCTGGCGGCGTGCGCCACGAGCATCGGGATCTGCCCCTTGTTCCAGCGCTCCATGATCCCCTTCTCCTGACTGAAGTGGACCGCCTTCGGGAAGCGCTTGAGGATCCGCTCGAGATCCGATTTGAAGGCGTACTGAACGAGCAAACACGCGCCGGCTGTTTCTTCCACGATGTCTTCGAGCGCGTCGAGTTTTTCCTCATGCGACACCGCCCACTTGCGGGGGCCTGGTGCCGCGGGATCGCCCGTATAGCACGCGCCCGAGGCCATTTGCAAGCACTTCATCGTGCGGGCCCCAGCGTTGAAGGCTTCGACCGGGTGCCCTTGAATCTCCGTGAAGAGCTGCTTCTCCATCTCTTTATACTGACGACGCGCTTCCGGTGGGAGTTCGATCTTGATTTCCCGGACAATTACATCCTTGAGATCGAACCAGTCGGAACTCTTGAGGGACATGGTGATGTCCTGCACCGCCGCCTTGATCTGATCCGGCGCGTGTTCCAGCGGTTCCATCCCGTGTCCATCGAAGGAGGACTTGAACCACCGCTGCTTGAATCCTTCGAACACCCGGCCCAATCGTTTGCCGTGATCGAGGAAGAAGTATTGCCCCCAGAGATCTTGGTACCCATTTGGAGACGGCGTTCCCGTGAGCTCGACGAAGCGTGAGGTCTTGTGTTCGAACGTCACCTTGAGCAGCGCCTTCGCCCGCTCACCCCCTTGCCCCTGCACCCAGCTGGTGCCGTCCGCATTGGTGCGGATGTTGGCCCGGAGGGATTTGATCTTCGTTGATTCGTCCACCACGATCATGCCGTAGGGCCAGTTCGCACCCCACGACTTGATCAGCCAGGTGAGATTTTCAAAGTTGATCGTATAGATGTCCGCCGTCCGACGTAAGGTGTCGAGGCGTTGCTGTTTACTGCCGATGATCGGGGCCACGCGGAGATGTTGCAAGTGCGGCCACTCGTGGATTTCCCCTGACCACACGTCCCGGGCGACGCGCAACGGCGCCACCACGAGAACCGGTTTCGTTTCGGTGCCCGCCAACATGAGCCGGTCGATCGCCGTCAGCGTGGCGGCCGTTTTCCCCGATCCCATGAAGCTCCAAATGGCAACTTTACTGGTGCGAACGATCTCGTCCGCAATCATGTATTGATACGGGCGGAACGGCTGCCCCTGCTTGTTCTTCAGCTCAAACATGGTGGCTCTCCAAATAGGCAATCGCTAAGTGCAGAAGTCCTACGTTATCTTTGAACAACCCGAGACCGGTGTTACACTGCCCGCACAGAGTCCCCCGAATCTTTCCCGTCGTGTGATCATGATCTACACACAGTGTTTTTCCAACAACCTCTTTACAGATTTCGCACGGTCGTTTTCGCATAGCTAGCACAACATCATGGGGCACCTTGAGCCTTCTCGCAGCTTCTTTGGCACAAAGAACTTCTTTGTGCTTTAGATAGTATTGACGTTTCTTCTCCCTCATTTTTTCCGGCTCAGCATGGTAGCGTTTTTTACTTTTCGCCTTGAGGGCCTCTCGATTCTTCTGATAATAGGCGTCTTGTCCTTGACGATCTGTGCGAATCTTACCCTTACGGAGCTCGTTTCTACGCGCGTTCTTGTTCTTCAGCTCAAACACGTGGGACTCCAAAGACCTCGTCGATCTTTTCAATCGAGTTCCAGACCTCGACCTCTTGCCCCACCTTCCGCAACTCGGCATGCCGCCGGTGTTGGGCGGGGGACAGCGTCCCGTGCGTGGCCTTCAGCTCAGCGAAGAAGGCCGCCCCATCGGGGAGGAGGATCAGGCGATCCGGCATTCCCACCAACCCCGGCGAGACGATCTTGATACACATGCCCCCGATCTCTTTGACGCGTTTCACGGCGTAGCGTTCGATCTTCGATTCTCTCATCGCACTCCTTTGCGTGGGGGTAGGGTCGGGCTTGATACCGACTTCCATCTCACGGGGCTCGACTCCCGCTGTACCGTGATGGACCTGGTCATGTTTCAGCGCGTGTCCTTCCACGCCGCCTGCCCCGTTCAGTGATATTGATTCGTCACGTACCGCCGCCGTCGTTTCTCAAGCCGGAGCACCCGACGACTCAACCCCCATGCATAGACCCCCCGG
>ERZ1292625.452-Hain-H41-01um-R1-452-length-63438-cov-12_pt1 | contig 63438 bp, 84 predicted proteins | sample MGYA00564400_ERZ1292625 | MGnify/ENA primary metagenome ERZ1292625 (study PRJEB36523, sample SAMEA6512639) | groundwater metagenome | collected 2019-01-08 | study: AquaDiva: Metagenomics assemblies of 32 groundwater samples | reverse complement strand
CCTCCTACTATTGGCCTTAGCTAAACATTATGAATAGATCATAAGAATTACAACTATGACTGCCACTACATACATCATACCTTAATGTTGTAGCAAAGTATAATAATTAAGGCACTCATGTTATTTCTAACTATGATTTCAGATTTCTCTTCATCACAGATAAAAATTTATATTTAGATGATTTATAAATCTTTCGAGGAATTTTGAGAAAATAAAATTAAAAAAATTGATAATTTGCTCTCACACTAACGTGCTCTAGAAACTGATGATAGCTTAATGAAAAATCTTTTCAACTAAAGATTCCCAATATGGACGTGCTAAAGAATACAATGTTAAGGCTAATCCTGTTGCAACAATATGGGCTGCACTATTATAAACTGCTAATCTTGTTGTTCTTTTTCGAGCATTATCTAATCTAGAAATGTCTGAGTCAGTAAATATATGGCTGTTGATAAGATTACCAACAATTTCTCCAAATATTTCAGTTTCTTCTTTTCTTGCTTTTTTCAATCCTTTGTAAGGGACTAAATATTCTAAACTCATAATTTCAACTAACCTCTTTATTTTTTAAACTTTTCTATAAAAAATAAAACTAACCCAATTTTCCAGGCGGACTTAAATTTTCTAAATCTTCTAATTTCCTAATTCTAGAATCTAAGTATGTTTGTGAAGGACTTCTTTTTCCATCTCTGACTTGTTGAAGTTCGTATGATAAAGCATCTTTCTCAGCTTTATTTCTTGTTACATATGCAATTGGATGGCAATATTTTTGCCAAGCATGTCTTAATTCATGGTCAAAACACAATAAAAAATCATGTTCTACTTCAATTATCTCACTTTCAAAAGCTCTTGGATAGAAGGTTATTACAGAAGGAATTCTTGGGACTCCAAGTAATGTTATTCCCGGAGCTATACTTGAAGTAGCTGCAATAGTTTTGTTATCTGAAAGGTTGTGTTGGGAATATTCCACAGAAAAAACATATTTTGAATTTTCTCCTAAAGGAATTGTATCAATATACTTCTTTCTAAAAAAATCATTTTCTCTAGCTTGTTTAAATAGAGTTTGGTTCATAATTTTAAAGTACAAAGAGTATATTTAAATCTTTCCCTTTGTAACTACTTAGAAATAACACTAATTTTATTTTCCAGGCGGACTTAAATTCTCCCCGCATTCTTGGCAGAATTTGTCATCATCAGCGACAGGCTTTGTGCATTTTGGACAATTGACCGGCTTTACCCAAACTTTTGTTCCGCACTCCGGACAGAATTTTATTTCTCCCTCAAGAATTTTTGAGCATCCAGTACATTTTATCATCACCACTTTTTTTTCAATGACGGCTTTATATCCCGATTTTCCAGAAACTATTTTAGAAAAAGCATCAACAAATCCTTGATTGCTCTGAATTTCCTGCATCCTCTTTTGAACAAAATTTGGGTCCATGTTAAAAACCTTTATCTTATAAATTAAATTAATTAAATTTTTTTAAGCTTTTAAATTTATTTGTTGCAGAGTTTATGACATTTTTTCAGAAAAAATTTTAAAATTTATAAATTTTTATCATCACAATTCTTATAAAAGAAAATTACTTCATAAAAACATGCCAACATTTGTCATTCATGAGCATCATGCAAGAAGATTGCATTGGGATTTTAGGCTTGAATCTGGAGGAGCATTAAAGAGCTGGGCCATCCCAAAAGTTCCGCCAATGAGACAGGGAATTAAAAGACTCGCGATTCAAGTTGATGATCATGCTTTGTCTTATGGAAATTTTGAAGGAGAGATCAAAGAAGGTTATGGGAAAGGAATTGTTAAAATTTGGGACAAGGGAAACTATAAACTTCAAGAAAAAACTCCGACAAAAATAGTTTTTATTTTACAGGGAAGAAGATTGAAAGGAAAATATGCTTTGATAAAAACAAATTTTGAGGGAAAAGAAAATTCCTGGCTGTTGATGAAGCTTAAGTGAATATTTTTTTAGAAAAAATTTTCCTTATAAAATTTTTAATTTCTTCATTGTATGCTCCTCCAAAAAAGAAGGCAACAATAGAGAAAATCAATCCGCTGAAGATTATTAATTTTTCATTTCTTTCGTATATTGTTTTAACGTGGAATTGATATTCTTTTTGATCCATGTAATAGTCGCTTTCATTATCTGAATATAAAAAGGCAACAACTACTGTATGGTCTCCTTCTTTTTTACTTGATATATTGACTACAGGAAGTAGTTCTTTTGGGATAACTATCAATCCTTTAGTTTGATCGTCTATTCCTTGGTTATTGAAGTAATATCCATTAATAGGAAATTGTAAACTACCACTTATGGGTTTATTTTCCATAATAAAAAATGTTTCACCATCAACAACAATTTTTATTTTATTATAATCACTCAATTGGCCCTCTCCTAAAAAACCAATTTTGAGGGCTATGTTTTCTCCAGGGTTTATTTTAGTTTTACTTAACCAAACATCAATAGAATAAGCGGGCTCTGCTGAAACAAAATAAATCAGCCCAAGAACCAGAATCATCAAAAGAATCTTTCTCATCAATAAAACACCTCTCAAAACTTTAAGTATCTTTCCGTTCAAAATATATTAATTAATCTATCTTTTTCTGTTGAGCAAGTAATTTGTTAATAATACAAACCCTGCTAGAATAAAGGCTAAGGAAAATAATAGTCCTGTCGCTTCCCAAAAATTTAATTTGTTTGAAAATTCTATAAACCCAAATAAAATTCCTACAACTGCTACGAAAATAGATAGTATTTGAATAGATTGATTTTGTAAACTATTTATTTTGTCTGTGTCCCTTCTTTCTAAGTCCTCACTTCTCTTGACATACTCATTAAATTTTAAATCTAGACTTTCTACTTTAGTCAATTTTTTATTCGCTTCTTCTAATATCTCAAAGGCCAAATCTTCAGAAATTTTTTTATTTACCATCTCTTGACAACCCCCATTTTTTAGTAAGTTCTTGGTTATATTTCTCCTTCCATATCTTAAATGGAATTAAATCATCTTTTGTGTATATCTCTCTAATAAGTCTTGAATGAGTTTTTTGATAATAATCCGTATCTGGTTCTATTTTTTGGAAAGATGCAAAGCCTTCTTTAGGTTCAGAAATAGTCATAAAAATTGGTCCAAACAACTTATTTATCTCTTCAAAAAGAACATTTCTTGTTTTTTCATCAAAGTTAGCTTTTCCAATAACTTTTGCAAGAGTCAATAAAAGCTTATTTATTTCTGTAATCACTTCTTTAGCATCTAGCTCAAATTCCTTTTTGTCTCTTTGTGTGGACTCTAACTCATCACGAATCCATCTTAAGTGTCTCAATATTTGAAAGTAATAATCTCTGTCTTTAGGGTTTTTTTCAAAAAAATCAGCATATTTTTCTAATTCTTGCTTCGCCTCATTAAACCTTTTCTGCTCTATTGGCTTACTTACTTCATTCCAGAATTTTATTGTTTCACGAAGCCTTTCTTTTTCCTTCTCACTTATCATAAAAATTGAGAGAAATACTTTTATTTAAAGATTTATATATTTAATAACAGAATCAATCAAGTAAATTTTATTCCTTTTCCCCAGTCCAGTATTCTAAATCAGGAATGTTAGCTTCAATGTTCTTGGCTTTGCAGTATCCTCTAGTCAGAAGGTAGAATATAATACCTAAACTTTTCGCACTTTTATTATTTCCAATTATAACTTGATCAGCTCCTTTTGCAAAATTGTTTGTATCACATATCATCAAAACTTTTTTCCTTACTCTTAAAGTGTCATGCAAAGAATTTCTGTCGACCCAATGGTCTGCAATAACAGTTAATTCATTCTCGAAAAAATTTGGAAGTTTGGAGTTTGTCAATATTCCTGCAGGATATTTTTTTGTGAATGCTCTTATTCCTGTCAGCTTTGAAAATAATTCAACGGCTTTCCATCCAGCCTGTCTTTTGCAGACAACTATGACATCTTCAGGATTAAACTTGCTCATGAATTCTATGCCCTCTCTTAGCTTCTCATCAATTATGTCAGTGTTAAATATTGCTAATCCATCAGCTCTTCTTCTGTAAACAAAAGGTTTCATGTCCGGCGTCACGACTCTAGTTCCAAGATAAATTCCTGCCTTGACATATTCGTCTAAAGGGATAAGCATGTCCTCTTTCTTTTTTCCTTTGACTTTTTCCTTCATCTCCTCAGAACTTGTCTCTTCAATTTTTCCTTTAAGCTTTGCAACTTTTTCAAGAAGTTTTTTCTTTTTGGCTTCTAACAATTTTGCTTCGTCTGTCCCTTCCAAAGATTCTTTTTCTGCTACCTTTACAAGTTCTTCTTGAGGTATTTCTTCAGAACTTTCCTCAACTTCGCTTGTTTCTTCTTTCTTCTTTTTGAGCATAAGAATTCTGATGAAAATTAGTTTAAAAAGGTTGCTGTGGGAAAAAATTGTTAAATTAAATGGAATTAGAAAAGATTAAGCGGTCATAATCACGATAATTTTTAAATACTTCAATTTTTATTATAATCCATGTCCAAAACAGAAGTTTCACAAGCAGACTTAGGAATAGAAACTCCATTTTTGTCTTACGACACTTTGAATGTAGTTAATTCTATAGACCCTCAAAGACAATTTAACTATGCTCATGGCGGTACTTATATTCCTTCTGCTACTTTTAATAATCGGGCTTTGATGTTTGGTATCGGAGAAGAATCCGTTAATGCAATCTCTGAAGAATTAAAAAGTAAAGGATATAATGGTCTTGTTGAAATAAAAACAATTAACCCCAAACCAGGCGTTAATAAAATTACAGGGAGACCAGTAGTTTTATCTAAAATCGAGAAAGAAATTTAATCATCCTAACCTTTTCTCAATCTCAATCAATCTTTTGATCTTTATCTCTCTTTCTTTTCCAGTTATCCCACACTTCAAGAAATCAGCCTGAAATCCAAAAGCTAAATCCGCCAAAATACTTTCTTCAGTCTCGCCGCTTCTATGTGAGAAAACAGTTTTTATTCCGGCTTCTTTGGCCATCTGGCACACTTTTCTAACCTCAAGAAGAGAGCCGCACTGATTTGGTTTGACAATCACAGCATTAACACTTTTTTCTTCTATTGCTCTTTTTAGTCTTCTTGAATTTGTGACAATCAAATCATCTCCAACTATTAAGCAATTTTTAACTTTTTTCAAGAGCTCTGCAAAAGATTTGAAATTTTCTTCTTGGAAAGGATCCTCAATATAAAATAAGTCATAATTTTTTATTAAACTTTCAATGTAATAAAGCTGTTCATCGTCATCTCTTGTCAGCATCGGATTTTCATAATGATATTTTTTTCTTTTGTAAAAAGAAGAAGCTGCAATATCAGTGCCAAATGAAATGTTCAGACCTTTGAATATGTCAAAAACTTCTTTTTCATTAAGTGAGGTAATCCATGCATTCTCATCATTCTTTTTTGAATTGAATTTGTCGTCTTTATTTTTAAGGATGAAATCAATATCATTCTGAATTTTTTTGTTTAATTCATAAGCTTCTTTCACTGTTTTTGTTTCTGGAATTAATAAAAATTCCTGGAAGTCTGGTTTTTTATCTTTTGTTTGGGAATGTTTTCCACCACCGACACAATTCCCGACTAACTTTGGCAATTTTTTTGCATTTGGATTTATCAATTGCCAAATTTCTTTTTTCTGTTCTTTTGCCAGAGCTTTTAAAACTGCGCTTTCTAAAGCAAAAATAGTGTTTGCCCCAACATGGCCGTCAACAATGTCCTCGATTCTCCTTAAATCATCAAAACTTTCTATTTCTTCTTTTGAGAAATATTCCGTAAAACTTTTTATGGCTTTAACATCTCCGTCAAGGCTTTTTTTGTAGGGCTTTGTTTCATATTTTCCCGTTGATTTTCCTGTTGGAGAGCTTGCAGAAAAATTTCCAACGTTTGTTGATATAGATATAGAAATTGTTTTTTCTTTCCTTGAATCAAAAATAGATTTAGCATTCACACTTTTTATTTTCATTAGACGTTTTAATCTCCTGCCATAAACGGCTTTGACGAAATCTTTGATTTCAGTCTGAATTGAAAAATATTCAAACTTTATAATGTTTTTTGTTAAAGAAAAATTATGTTGGGAAATGAGAAATTAGCTATTTATACCTTTGAGCAATCTCAGGATAATTTGAATCTGCTAAATTCATAGCCATCTTTCCTTGTTTTATTATTTCTCGATTATCTCTTATCACTCCAATTCCCGCTCTAATTAGTCCTTTAGAAGCTCCTTGAATATATTTATGATAATCATTTGAGCTAAAATGTTTAGCCACTGAAGAAATAAGATACAATGGGATTCCTACCATTAAATGTGAAAAACCACTCTCTAATCTATCACTTAATTCCATATCACTTTTAGAAATATATTATATTTAAAATTATATGTGCTGAATCAAACCCCTTCCCCTTCATCTGCACCAGCATCTTCCTGCTCGTCTTCTGGCGTAGCCAACTCCATTATTTCCCCTTCCTTGACTATTTCTTCCTCTTCTTTAGTCTCCATTTCTTCCATTTTTTCGTCGCTAACTTTAATTCCTCTTGCCCTTTTCAAAGTTTCTTCTCTTTTTTGAGGGTAAGGTCTCTTGATGCTAATAGGAAGAATTCCGGAGTCAAGTTCTATTTCCGCAATTTTCAAAGCGTCATACTTGACTTTTTCCAAGTCCTCTGGTTTTATCTTAACTAACAAAGGTGCATTCATCGCGATTTGCAAGGCCCTTGCTCCTATAATTCTTGCCCTTTCATACCTAGTGAACTCTTGTTTTTGATATATCATTTTATTTGAAATTTATTTTCATTCTTAAACCTTCTTATTTCAGGTATTTTTCAATCTGTTTGAAAGTTGATTTCCAAACCTTATCATTCAAGTCAAGAATCTCGCCAAATTCCTTGATGCTCAGGGTTCCTAAATCCCCCTTCTGCATTGAATGAATAGTTCCTTCATGGCTTCCTATTGTCACCCTTGTTTCACATATGTCTTCTTCTTCTCTTGTTGGATCAACAATAAGATTCTTCCCAACTCTGTGGACTGTAATTGAAAGAGGGATTTCTTTTTTTAATGGAATATTTTTATTGCTCCATTCCCCAAACAAAACTTTTTCATTTTCCTCATCATATTTTGGAACTCTTGCATTTTTCAAGGCGATTATTGCTCCAATCCCTGCAGCATCAACAAGGTTTCCGTCATCATTTATGGAATAAATGTCAATCAACACATTCCAGACTTTCTCTTTTTCTTTTATACACAACTTTTCAAGCTCTATAACTTTGCTTTCTCTTACCATTCTGTCAATGACCCTTCCGAGCTCTATTGCTGGGAATTTAGGGGGCCCTATTTCAAATCTTTCAGAGCTTAAAGGCAAGAGTTCTGATGTGACCATTAAATTTCCTTTATCAGGTGAATCAGGATAAGGAGTTGTAACATCCATTTTTACCCCAACTAAAACTTCTGTTTTTCCCATTTTTATTCTTACACTTCCCTCGGCATTTTTTGAAATTCCAATTTCAACCTCAATGTCTCTGAATTCGTCAAGCTTTCTTCCGTCAAACCTTTTTCCTTCGTCAAGATATTGTTTTATTCTCTCTGCCGTTAATCTTGATGTTTCCATTATTTTTCTTCCCCCGTCTCTTTCAAAGCTTTTTTCTGAATTTCATAAATTTTTTTTGTTGCTTCCCTTGCCAATTCAACAGCTTCTTTCAACTGCTCTTTTGATATTTTTCCGTCTAATTGAATATGGGTCATCTCCCCATGAGATGTCATTGTTATTGGAATGTCCGTTGCACCTTCTCCTTCTTCCCAATCTTCTTCAGCTTTTGAAACATCAACGACAAGACTCTTGTCGAGTTTTCCTATTGAAACACTTGAGACTAAATCTCTCATTGGAATTCCGGCGTGAGCTAAAGCCAAAGCTGCAGCATTTATTCCAGCACATCTTGTTGAAGCATTTGCCTGAATTATGTGAATATGAACATCAATTACCATGTTTGAATAATTTTCTATCATAAGAACTGGCTCTAAAGCCCATTCGGTTATTTTGCTTATTTCCATACTCCTTCTGCTTGGTCCTGGTTTTATCCTTTCTGTCACGGAAAAACTTAGCATGTTGTAATTACATCTTAAAGTTCCTTTTGCAGGATTCTGTGAATGTTGCGGGTGCATTTTTCTTGGTCCGTAAACAGCAGCTATTGCTATTGTGTCTCCGAATGAAAACATCGCGCTTCCGTCGGCATTTGGTATTATTCCTACTTTTGCAGTTATTGGCCTTGTCTCGTCAAACTCTCTTCCATCAGGCCTTTCAACTTCACTTTTTGTTTTTTTTGTTGTCATTGTATTTTTTCAAATTTAATTTTAGGAGTAGTCATAGATTCTAACTTTGATTGAGCATTTCCGACTTCATGTTTGTTTAGTGCAACAATTTCAATCGGAGGCATTCCATTATTAAAATTTAAAGTTACTGTTGCATTAAGAACATGATATATTTTATCTTCATTATAACCAATCACACTTTCTCTTACCAAACAAAATTCTCTTGTTTCTCTATCTGACTCTTCGCGCAATGCCATATACAGTTCATCAAGAACTTTATTATTTGCAATATTATATCTTTGTTTTATCATTTTTTCTTTTGTTTATCAAACCATATTTTTACTTCGTCTGTCAATCCAGACACGAATGATTTTTCAGTTATGAATTCTATTCCCTTTTTTGCGAATAATTCGTTTTCAACCTTATCTCCCTTAATCCACACTAAACCATTCTGGCCGGCAGTTATTTCACATCCTGTTTCATCTTTTATAAGTTTTATCATGCTTCCTTCTCTTCCTATTATCCGGGGTATTTTGTTTGGATTTATTTTTACAATCATTCCTTCGTCAATTCTTCCAAGTCCTCTCATGTTTATTGTTAAATCTATTCCTCTTTTATTTACGGCGAAAATTTTTGCAACTACCATGTCTCCAATATCCATTACTTCTTCCAACGCATCTTTGTTGACAAATCTAGGGACTTCCATCAAGCTTATGAAAGATGTTTCTGCTGTTCCCATATCAACAACCCATCCATTGAACGTAATATTCTCAACTTTGCCTATAACAACATTTCCTCTTCTAGGGACATAAGTTCCTGAAAGTGGAATTACTTTTACGAGTTTGTTTGCTTCTTCAGCTAGTCCGTATCTTATTGCAACTATTTCGTCCCCTCGCTTTTCAGTGCATTCTCCAGGAAGAAAATCATGTCCTTTTGCGATTGTTTCTCCAGGTATTACAACTTTTCTGTCAGTCATTTTGTTTCCTCCAATCTCGCGCTTGTTGAAATTTCTCTTATCAGTCCTTTTAAATCGAGCCTAGCTCCTTCTAATTCAGGTAAAGTAGTCCCATCAAGGACTATGCGGCTGACTATGTTGGAGGTTAAGCTAATAGCTACACCAACCCCTCTATTGTTATGATTATATATACTCACTTCATCATCAGAGTAAACATTCCTAAACATACTATTTCCATCTAAAATTCCTCTTAACTCTATTGTTGTTATTTCTCCATCTATTCTATAAGATTTTACATATCCTGTCCCAATGCCTTCACTCATTCTTTTATCTCCTCAGTCAATGCGGAACCATGTGTTACAGAATTTAATTTATCATAAAAATCAATAACTATTCCTGCAGGGACTTTAACGATGACTTCCAAGCTTCCGTCATCTTTCCATTTTTCATCTTCTTTGTATGGTGTTATAACTCCGTAGGCTTTTCCAGTGTGTATAGCTGGAATATTAATCCTTATTCTCCTCATAGAAATTTTTATTGGGATTACCTGGCTTATCTTTTCCATTATATCTGCCATTTGAGCTTCTATTGGAACATTTTTTATATTGACATGGGCCTGTTCTAATGCAGATTTTATTCTATCTGGAGTATGAGGTCTTCCAGTTTTTGGATCCATTGAATTTGTTGCCAAGAAATCAACAACTTGCTTGAATTTTTTGTCTTGTTCAGCCTCTCTGTATTCTTGAGTGACTAAAACCTCTCCATCTTTAACAATTTTTTTTGCGATTTCGTTTGCATCTGCAGTTCCAAATGCGTTTTGTAAGTCTGAGCTTGAAGCAGATTTCCCATTTTTTGCGTCATAAAATATTCCGTCTCCCTGTGGTTCAACATAAGCACTTTGTCCCTTTTTGAACTTAAGAGCATCATCAAGATTAACCATGATTTCAAAATTTTTCCCAGATCTCTTAATTCTCGCTATAGTATTAGTCATTTTACAAATTCATTAATAGCTTCAGCTTCAACTCTTTCGATTTTCCCTTTGTCTTTGTTAATGTAAGCTAATTCAAATTTACTTATTTCAAATTTCTTTCCTCTCATTTCTTTGAACATATCTACAACTAATTTTACACCTTTCTTTATTGTCAAATCTTGCTTGTATTTTTCCCTTAATTTTTCTTTGATTCTACCTTCATCTTCGCCTATAGAATTTGCATAATAATGGTAGTAGTTCCCCGTGACCTCGCTTGTAAATAGCTCTGGTTTTTTGTCCCTGATCCCAGCAATCATTATTGAAACTCCAAATGGTCTTGCTCCGCCATATTGTGTAAACTGTTGCTTAAGATTTGCAAGGTCTTTCACGACTAATTCTGGCTCTACAGGAGAATCATAAGTCACTCTATTTTGTTGTGCAACCAATTGCGCTCTTTCAATCAAAACTCTTGCGTCAGAGACAATTCCTGCAGCGCTTGCAATCATATGAGAATCAATTTCATGTATTTTAGTTGCGAATTTCGCAATTATCAAAGAATCTTCTATCCTTTTGTCAGCTATAATGAAAACTCCGTCTGAGCAAGTCATTCCAACGCTTGTGCTTCCGAGCCCGACAGTTTTTTGAGCATATTCCAGCTGAGGTATCTTACCATCAGGTGAGAACATCGTAGCTGTTCTGTCATAGCCCATGGCCTGGTTTTGTGCGTCTATAGGCATATCCATCTTAATTTTAGAGAATATAATAATCTTAAATCCTTGTCTTCTCTGTTAAGAATAGAAAGATTATGGGTTTAAAAATCTTACGAAGTTGGTTTTTAGGCTGCGGCAGTTCTCTTGCCTTCTAGAATTTGTAGTTTTTCTTCAATATCATTTATTCCAAATAATCCCATTTCTGGCGCGTAAATTTTTGTTTTGCACTTGCCAGTAACCATTCTATGGCTCGATAATATGCTATCTGGGTAAATAATTAATGAACTCCTTGACGTTACATCTAAATGTCCTGGATTACAAACGCCCAAGTATAAAACTCCTTCAGATCCATCTTTTTCATCAACCCAATCTTGTACATTTCCAAATCTGTTTTCTCTGGATTCATTTGCTTCTGAGGCATATACCCAAGATTTAGATTTCTTAGAAAAATTAAATAATCCTCCTGAAGTATAAGTTCCGTGTGCATATAGCACAGCTTCTCTTTTTGGGAGATTAAAGTTTTCAATATACCTTCTTATAAATTCTTGCGCAGCACTAATATGTGGGAGTGTTAGATAAAACGACTTGTCAGAAAATTCTGCATCCAAGTATTCTGGCGGAGTCTTTAACCTTTTATTATCTTCTTCTATAATTTGATCGCTTTTATAGAGAGTTCTTTCTAGCCCTCTTTCATTTCCCAAGTCAAATTTTATTAATGCCATTTTGTTGTAAAAATCTTAGAGGGGGATTTAGTTAATTAGAAACTTTTTTTTCTAATTTTTCTCGTCTACTTGATTCTCTAGCTACACCAATTTCTATTCCTGCACCTAATCCTGCTACTGCTCCAATAGCTGAAGGTATAATTGATGCAATAGTTGAAATTGTCCAAATAGCAATTTCCTGTGCAATATTATCTGATTTAGGCATCATCATGTAACGAGTAGCGACAATTGGGGCAATTGCTCCGACTGCTGCTCCTGTCAATGCATATGCTTTTCTATTTACTTTATAATTTTCCATAAATGTCCAATAAAATAATAGTATTTAAATCTTTCGATATGTAACTACTAATAAGTTACTATTAAAACTTGCTAAAACTCTTGCTTATCTTCTCATTCCAGAAATCAGGCAGAGTTGAACCCAACATGCCCTCAAACTCATCATCAATAACATAAAATTTTTTCATCCTATCTTTTTGAGGAATTTTTTTAAACTCAGTGTCAGCTTTTTTAAAAAGGTCAGATATGGATTTTCTCTCAAACCTACTTTGCAGTAAAGACGGTTCCTTAAAAATAATTGTGTCTGCAAGTCTCATGATATTCAAGTCAATCATCGCAGAGTTTTGAGTTATGATTATCAAAGAAAGATTTTTGTGCCTTGCAATTGTCATTATCTCGCTAAGAATTTTATTAGACCCTTTCATTGAATCCCTTGAAGAATAGGCAATTGCAGCCTCATCAACTAAAAGAATAGAGTCATTTTTCACATCTTTTATATCAGTAGCTTTTTTTATAAAACTTGGAAATTTTCCTTCACCAAGATAATATGCATTTCTTTTTCCGGCCAAAACATCAAGAAACTTAAAACCCAAAGCTGTTTTTCCACTTCCTCTTTTTCCAGTTATCAAAATTATGAGGCTGGAGTTTTTGAGCCTTTTTTTAAAATCATCAAAATTTCCAGAAACCTTTTTGACTAAACTAAAATCAATTTCTTTTTCTTCTCTTTTTTTGAATAAATCAAATATTCCCATTTTTTAATACAAATTCTTTTTATTTTTTTCTTTTGCTTTATATCTTTGATAAGCCTGTTCCGAATCTCTTATGTCCATACAATCTCCTTCAACAAAATAATCATCTAACATGACAAATGTATTACTATTATCATTTTCACTACTTTTTTCTTTATTACTATCTGCAGGCGTTTGGTTGTCTAGATGTTTCATTTTGCGTAAATCTATCTTTTTTTAGTAATATATATCTTTTTTTTATTTCTAGCCTTTCATAATATGCTTTTATCATACTCCAATTAATAGCTATTCCCTCTGTTGCATAATCATGAATTGGTTGTTTATTTTCACTTTCATTATCTAAACCCCCATCATCCAATCTTTTCATTTTAACCTCTTAACCCCTTCAAAGTCCCCGAGACTTTTTTTACTTCCATTTTTTCTGGCCACACCGCAATTGCAGCCCTGACATGATTGACACTTTCTCTATTTATAGACACAACTGCCCAATCCTCTCCAAATTTTATAGTTGACAAAGAAGCCTTTGACATGCCAAGAACCCCAATAAAATCCTTTACAGCTTTCTCCAAATTTTCTCTTAAATTCTTTCCTTTAACAAGAAGATATCTTTTGTTTTCTCTCATGGAAGGTTTTAGACTTTTCATATATTAAACAAGAAAAAGCATTATAAAAAACTTGTTAAAATGCATTCGCAAGAATTTTTAAACTCAATCTTCCATTTAGTTAAAAGAGAAAAGAAAAATGGAAATATTTACAGTTGGTGGTTATAACGAAGTCGGAAAAAATATGACTGCTATAAAAATAGGGGAAGATTCAGTTATTTTTGATGGTGGTTTATACCTTCCGGCAATTGTTGAACTTCAGGAACAAGAAGAGAATAAAGCAGTTTATAATGAAAAAAGATTAAGAAGCATTGGAGCAATTCCAGATGATTTGCTTCTGGACAAATTCGGAATTAGGAATACTGTCAGGGCAATAATGCCTAGTCATGCTCACCTTGATCACATCGGAGCCTTACCTTACCTTGCTTATAGATACAATGCACCAATTGTTGGAACTCCATTTACAATTTCTGTGCTTAAACAAATAATTGAAGATGAAGGAATTAAAGTACCTAATAAATTTGATGTTGTTCAGCCAAATTCAAAGTTCATTGTCAGAGGCAAGAACAGAAATTACGAGGCAGAATTCATAAACATGACTCACTCAACTCCCCAAACAGCAATGATTGCATTGCATACTCCTGAAGGAGTAATTGTTTATGCCAATGATTTCAAATTGGACAATACTCCTGTTCTTGGTTTGCCCCCAAATTATGAAGCATTAAGAAGAATTGCAAAGCAAGGAGTTAAAGCGTTGATTGTTGACTCTCTTTATTCTGGAAGTGAGTCAAAAACCCCAAGTGAGAAAGTTGCAAGAGCTTTACTTGAAGAAGTAATGCTAACAATTGAGAACAGAAAGTTTGCAGTTTTTATATCGACTTTTTCTTCACATATTGCAAGATTAAAAAGTATAGTAGAATATGGAAAAAAATTAAACAGAAGAATTTTTTTCCTTGGAAGAAGCATGAAAAAATATGTTGCTTCTTCAATCGAAGTAGGAATTTGTCCTTTCAAGAATGATATATACATTGGTTCCTACAAAAAACAAGTTGCGTCAATTTTGAAAAAAGTTGAAAAAGACAGAACAGGCACTTTAGTTGTTTGTACTGGACATCAAGGGGAACCGGGAAGTGTAATGGAAAGACTTTCTAGAGGGGACTTACCATTCAATTTCAAAACTAACGACAATATAATTTTTTCATCCAAAACAATTCCTGCTCCAATAAACATAGCTAACAAAGAAAGAATGGATAAAAGATTTAAGAAACTTGGTGCAAGAATTTTTGATAATGTTCACGTTTCTGGCCACGGAGGTAGAGAAGACATTAGAGATTTAATTTCAATATTAAACCCTGAACATGTAATTCCTTCGCATGGATCAACACAGCAGCTAACACCAATGTTGGAATTAACAAGAGAGCTTGGATACAAACAAGGAAAAAACTGCCATTTGGTTCAGGATGGCGGCAGGCTCAAACTTTAATTATTAATATTTTATGAGATAACTTGTGTTACAAACAGAACAATACATATCATTCCCAATTCTTTGTGCATTTGGATGGCCATTACTTCTACATTCAATTATTTCATTAATCCCATTAGCAACTTTTCTCATTCCTCTTCCTTCTTCTCTTCTCAAAGCTTGTCTTTTATTCTTAGATTCATTAACTAATAATTCAATTCTTTTCATATAAAATCACTACAACTTTTACAAACCCACATTTTTTAAATATAACTATCTTTAACTTCTCATGGGAAAGGAGGATATAATTGGTGGAATAAAAATAGCTCTCTCCAAGGGTCAAAAGCTAGAAGATATTATGCAATCTTTTTATAATGCTGGTTATAAAAAAGAGGACATTGAACGGGCAGTAAGTGAATTATTTTCGGAAACTGCCCAGTCTCAACAACCACAGCTATTGCAATTTTCACAAAAAATAAATCAACCTTTAACACAACAAAAAACAATAACACCCCTCCAACAATCTGCTGTTATCACAAACCAACAAAAAATTGTACAGCCTTCGCTTTTTCAAACGCCATTGTATTCCAGACCTATTAACACAATACCATCTTCACAAACTCAATTACAACCCCCTAAACAATTAATTCAACAACAAATTTCTCCATCACCACAAAATGGACAAGAGAGAGACACTCAAAGTCCGCCAACATCAGAAGAAATTCAGAGGAGATATCAGTATTTAGCACCATCTACTCCAACATCAAAGCAAGTTGTTTCAAACTATTCTAAAAAAAATAAAACAGATCCTGTGACTGTGATTCTCATAACTGTCTTGGCTTTGCTTCTAGGAATTCTTGCTTCCATTTTTATTTTTAGGACACAAATTGTTGAGTTTCTTAACAAGCTTTTATAAAAATGTCAGAAATTTATGTTCCTGCTGAAGATTCTTATTTACTTCAAGATTGTATAAAAAAATTTCTAAAAAAAAGAAAAATAAAATCTGCGTTAGATATGGGGTCAGGATCAGGAATACAAACTAAAACTTTTTTGAATTTTAATATTGTTCCAGAACATATTACTTTGGTTGATATAAACAAAGAAGCAATCAAAGATTTAAAATCAATATTTCCAAGATCAAAAGTCATTCACTCAAATTTGTTTGCAAAGGTTAAAGGGAAATTCGATTTGATTGTTTTTAATCCGCCTTATCTTCCAGAAGATAAATTTGATAAAAATAAAGACACTTCAGGTGGCAAGATTGGAAATGAGATTATAATAAAATTTTTAAAGCAAGCAAAAAACCATATTACAAACAAAGGTTCAATTTTACTTTTAGTTAGCTCACTCACTCCTAAAATAAATTTTACTTCTTTGGGCTACAAAAAGAAAATTATTGGAAGAAAAAAATTATTTTATGAGAAGTTAATTGTTTTAGAATTGGATATTTTTCCTCCAAAACTTTATAAATATCGAAGGATTTTGTAATTAAGCTAGGTATAAAAAGAGATATGAAATTAAACATTCTTATTGGGGGAAAAGCGGGGCAGGGAATCAATAAAACTTCCCAGATTGTTTCACAAACTTTGACTAATCATGGATATTTTGTTTTTAATTACAGAGATTATCCTTCTATAATCAGAGGAGGGCACAATTTTAATGTTTTATCAATTTCAGATGAATCTATAGAAAGTCACGAGTCAATGCTTGACGGAATTGTTGCAATGGATGAAAACACAATCAGAGTCCACAAGCCAGAATTAAAAAAAGATGGATTTATTATTGGATATAAAGATTTTTTGAAATTTGGAATTAACTTAAACATTGCCCAGACGGGAGCTTTAATGAAAATTCTTGGCATTGAAAAAGACACCCTTGTTGGAGAAGTGGAAAAAACTTTAGGAAGCAAAGAGTCAATAGACGCTCTTGAGGTGGGTTTTAGTTCTGAAAAACAAAAGTATACCTTAAAAAATATAAAAAGAAAAATTTCAGTCATGACGGGAAATGAGGCAGTTGCCCAGGGAGCTATAAACTCAAAAATAGATTTGTATTTTGCATATCCTATGACTCCAACAACTAACGCTCTGCATGAATTAGCTTCAAAACAACTTGAGAATAATTATGTTGTTTTTCAGCCGGAGGGAGAAATCTCTGTTGCCAATATGGCTTTAGGTGCTAGTTTTGCAGGGGCAAAAGTAATGATAGGGAGTAGCGGTGGTGGTTTTGATTTAATGACTGAAGCCATAAGTTTTCAAGGTATGTCAGAAATTCCATTAGTTGTCTATCTTGGTTCAAGAGGAGGTCCTTCAACAGGCTTGCCAACTTACACTATGCAAAATGATTTAGATTTGGCTTTAAGATCAGGCCACGGAGAATTTCCAAGGGTCGTAATTGCACCAGGTAACCCAATCGAAACAATTGAAAAAACTAATGAAGCATTTTACTTAACTCAGAAATTTAATGCTCTGGGAATAGTTCTTTTAGACAAACATCTTGCAGAATCAGAATTTTCCTCAGACATCATGCCAAAAAAACCTTTACAAATAATTTCTAATAGAAAAATACCTGGGAAAGATATTGTAAAGGCAAATAGTTATGAGCATGATGAAAACGGACTTACAGTTGAAGATGCAGAAACAACTTTAAAAAATGCCAACAACAGATTAAAAAAATATGAAGAGATAAAGAAAGAATGTAAAAAATTTGATATGATAAAGATTCATGGAAACAAAAACAGCAAAAACCTTATTATTGGCTGGGGTTCGACAAGGGGTGCAATTCTTGATGCAATTAAAGGATTAGACTTTAAATTTTTGCAGGTCATTTATATGAAACCTCTTTCTGATGAAATAAGGAAAGAAATTCAAAAAGCTAAGAAAGTCATTTTAATAGAACAAAATGTGACAGGTCAGCTTGGAAGATTAATAAGAGAAAAAACAGGTATTAAAATTGAAAAAAGAATTTTGAAATATGATGGCAGGCCATTTTTTTCAGATGAATTAAGAAGGGAGTTGGTGAAAAAATGAAAAAGTGGTTAATAAAATTTAGGGGATTTGGAGTAACAAAAAGGGAATTAATAGCTGATATTATATTCTTCTTGATACCATTCTTTATTTCTTTGCTAGCATTATTTTTCTTTGATATACACTGGAGTTTTTATCCTAATGAAACTATTCTTCCTCCAAGCAAGTTTATTGGATTAACTGCCAGCCAATATCTCGCTACCTCTATAACTTTCGCAGTAATAGGCTTTTTTATCATTAAATTATTCTTAATAGGAGTCAAAAAATCAAATAAAAAATAAAATGGCAAAAAACGTTGCAATGAAAGGTGTTCCTTTTAGGACAAATGAAAAAATCACTTGGTGTCCTGGATGTCCTGACCACATGATTTTAGAATCGTTAAGAAGGGCATTTGTCTCCTTGGAAAAACAAGGGTTCAAAAAAGAAAATTTAGTGACTGTTTCTGGAATTGGATGTCATGGAAAAATATTTGATTATTTGAATGTATCAAGTTTTTACGGATTGCATGGAAGGCCAATACCTGCTGCAATAGGGATAAAATTTGGAAACCCAAATTTCAAAGTTGTTGTTTCTGCAGGAGATGGTGATACATATTCTGAAGGAATGGAGCATTTTATTCATGCATGCAGATTTAACCCTGATATAACTTTGTTAGTCCATGATAACCAATCTTTTTCTCTAACAACTGGTCAGCCATCTCCTACAAGCCAGCTAACATTCAAATCAAAATCACAACCTTTGGGAGTTGTTTCCTCTCCAATAAATCCTCTAATGATTGCGCTTTCGGCAGGAGCAAGCTTTGTTGCAAGATGCAATGCAAGAGACTTGGAACATACTCAAGAAATAATTGAAAAAGCGATAAAACACAAAGGATTTGCTTATGTGGAGATAATCCAAGATTGTATAATCTTCAATGTTGAAATTAACAACAGAGACTACATGATGTATAAAATTCCTGAAAAAGACAGAAGCTTGAAAGATGCAATGCAACTAGCACAAGAATATGACTATAATTTAGGTACGGGAAAAATTCCTTTAGGAATTTTTTACAAGAAAGAAAGAAAAACTCTTGAAGAAAATTGGCCACAGCTTCAAGAACTTAAAAAGAAAGGGATTGGCTGGGCTGGATTGAAGAGATAAACTTGTTTCCTAATACAATAATTCTTATAAATTCCCAACAAATGGAAAAGATATGGGGAAAATTGTCAACCATAAAGGTTCTTTTGTAGTTCCAAATGTTTTTTATAGAGGAGAAAAGAGAACTTATGAGATTTTTGAAGAAATGGCTCCTGCAATGACCCAAAATCGGCTTGTCGAATTCCATGAAAATGAAAAGCAAAAAGGAAATCCTTATTTGATAGACTGTCCTTTACATTTTGCTATTTTTCTTGCCGCTTATAATTTGACAAAACAAAGCCCAGAAATTGCTGAACAACTAAGAAACTTTATTCATGACGGAATTAAAGAAACACCAAGCACTTTGACAAGAATCGTCTACAATATTGGGGAAACGGATGAGATAGTGCACTATTGCGGAACTTCTGAAAAATACTCTACAAAAAGAGATGTTATTGGAAGGCATGGGTATATCAATGACATAAAGGATAAAAAAGCATTAGAACTTATTTTAGGAGTAAAAGATGTTGGGAAGGTAGTTAATTTTTTTAACTGGGTTAATGGGACTAATGGATATTTTTGGAGGTTAGAAGCAAAACCAAAAAAAGACCCTGATCTGCCAGATTATGAGAACAGGGTTGTTGGGCTATCATTTGGAGGTGTTGGATTTGGAATAAATTGTGGCAGAAGCACTTTTTTTAAATATCCTGCTTTTAGAGTGTTGAGAATTGATTAGTTATTTAATTAATATTTTTTCTGTTTCTTCTGATCCCTTAATAAAATTCCAATCAAGTTTTATCAATTGCATTACTGCAGGGTTTTTTGTGTTTAGCTTGTAAAGGTCTGATTTTCCAACTCTTCTTGTTTTTATAACTATATTATTTCTTTCCAAATTATCCCAAAATGTCTGCAATGTTGAATAACTGACCTCTGAATTTTTTGCTATCTCTGTCAAAGGATAATCAAATGCCTGGAAAGTTATAAGAAAATCCAAAACTTTCATTACTGGATTGCTTCCAAATATTTCCAAAAAAACTGTTTCGTTTTTCATATAAAACAACAAACTTTCAAATTTATAAATGTTTCGATTTATGTTTTTAAATTGCAAAATTAGAAATATTTAAATATTCTTTATTCTTTGTTCCAGAATGGAGTTTGATGACGAAAAAATAAAAGCAACTATTTTGTATCATCTAAGAAGAAAGAAAGTTATTGGCGGAGTTCATACACCATTTGACACAATAACAAGAGGTTTTCCTTCCCATCTTGGAAAAGATGTAAAACAAATTGCAAAAGAGCTGATAAAAAAAGGGCTTATAATTACAAAACCTGCTCCTTATGGTTTGCAGGTTTCTTTAAACAAGGAAAGATTAAAAGAAATTGAAGAGTTTATAAAAAGAGTTTTGGGATTTGGGTTTTGACTGCCCAATCCTCTTGCCCAATTTTTGTTACTTTTCTTAAGTAGTCATAAATAGAAAAGTTTATAAATCCCAATTTCTAAGGAAAATCATGGCAACACAAGAACCAAGAATTGTAAGAGGAAGAGTTGAATTAATAGTTCCTTATCAAAAAGGAGAAGTAGCATTTGCTCATCCATTTTTTGGAGCTAATACTTACAGAAATGTCGGACAAGAAATTCTTAGCAAAGGCCAATTGATTCCAACAGGAGACCAAATGGCTTCATTTATTCATTCAGCATATTGTTCTGAACTTAAAGACGAGCCGGAATTTAAGGAAGTCAGAGACATAATGAGAAGCAACTGGTTTTGGGTTTTTAACAGAAATTTATGGACTAAAGACGGATTTTATGTTGTTCAAGATCCAAAAGCAATAGGAAGAAGCCAGCCTTTAGATCAAAATGAACTTGAAAAAATGCTTTCAGATTCTAAAGAGATAAATGGAGTTAGTTTTAGCAGAGACAATAAGGTAAGGTTCGCTCCAATATCAACTTATGATTTAGAAACTAATGGCTACAAAGCTCTCGCAAAAAATGGAGTTGTCATCGCAAACTATGGGGCAGAAGGAGCTGAAAAACTTTCAGAAGTTTCCAGCACATTTAAAGGAAAACCTTATGTTTATGGATTGAAAACTCAAACACCAGAACAAAGAGTGTCTGCCTTGGACGGCGACAGGTATTTCGGCAACGGGTTGGTTGTCGATGGCAGCTTTGACGACAGCAGGTTCGGCCGTGGTGTTGGGGTATTACATTCTGAAAAGAGCAAATAATTTGGCTCGCCAACACTGCTCCTCAAGACGCGAAATTTTTTTAAGCAATCTTTCTTATTATTCTTGTCCTGGAGTTGCTTTTAATTTGCAAATAAAAACTATGCATGATATCTCTAAAATTTTGTAATCCTCACTTCATCTTCCCCATAATCTCTTTCTCAAATTCTCTAATCCTTTTTTCATCTTCTTTCCTAGAAATCTGCATATCTTGAACTTCCAAAACAGAAAGAGGTTTCTTTTTTGCCAATTGTTCCATGTCGTAAAAAGCATCTTCAGCAGCAGCCCCAAAAGTTGCAAAAAAAGCAACATTTTTGAATTTGTTTTGAGAGAGATAAGCTTTAACTGCCGGAGTAATCCCATCCCAAATTGGTGTTCCTACGATAATCAAATCATAATTCTGGGAATTTTTCTTAGAAAGAGCTATTTTTGTTGGAGTTTTTAATTCTTCGTTAAAAGCGCTTTTTGCCCATGTAAAAATATCACTTCTATCCTTTAGGTCTGATATCTCTTCACTATCTGCTTTAAAGAGCTTTACTAACTTCTCCCCTATAATTCTTGTATGTCCGTTCTTTGAATAAAAAGCAACTAAAGTCTTCATTTTACCTCTTTTGCAATATTTATTGCATTACAATCAAATTTATATAATACAGCCATCCTGCTATTATAAACTTTTTGAGATATAAAATGGTGAAAAAATGGTAAGATTTGCCCACATAGCAGACGTGCATTTAGGAGGTTGGAAACAGCCGCCGATGCAGGAGCTTAATTTTAAATCATTTGTAATGGCGATTGATGTTTGCATAAAAGAAAGGGTTGAGTTTGTTGTTATAGCTGGAGATTTGTTCGACACAGCTTTTCCAGGAATAGATATATTAAAGGACGCATTTGGAGAGTTCAAAAAACTGAAAGATGCAAAAATTCCATGCTTCATAATTGCTGGTTCACATGATTATTCTGTCTCTGGAAAAACGTTCTTGGATGTTTTGGAAAAAGCAGGATTCTGTACAAATGTTGGTATTTACGAAGAAACTCCTGAAAAAATAATCCTTAACCCGACAATATACAAAGGGATTGCTTTTTATGGATATCCTGGAAGAAAATCTGGGCTGGAAGTTGAAGCTTTGAGAAAAGTTAAATTTAATGACACTCCTGGAATGTTCAAAATATTTTTATTACACACAACTTTAGACAAGGCTAAAGGGATGCTCCCTATAGATGCGATTGAGTCTGCCTCTTTGCCAAAAGCTGACTATTACGCTTTAGGGCATCTACACATAGATTATCAATATGAAAATTTTGTTTATCCTGGCCCAATTTTTCCAAACAATTTTCAAGAGCTGGAAGATTTAAGGCACGGAAGCTTTTACATAGTTGACACAGAATCAACACCCAACCTTAGGAAAATAGAATTAAAGATTAAAGAGGTTCTTCCTGTTGAAATAGAAATAAAAAACGCTATCAGGGCAACAGAAAAAACAATTGCCTATCTTAAAGAAAAAGAAGTCGAGGACAAAGTTGTGCTTTTAAGATTTAAAGGCGAGATTGAAAACAGCTCAAACTCAGATATAAAATTTCAGGAAATTGAAGACTATCTTAAACAAAAGGGCGCTTATTTTTTCCTGAAAAATACACACGATCTAAAAAATAAGGATTTGGAGCTTGAAATTGAACTTACAAAAGGGGAAAATATTGAAGAGGAAGCGATAAATTCTTATTCTGGCGAAAACCCCTCAGATTTTAACAAACTAATTCCAAATTTGGTCAATACTCTCTCAATTGAAAAACAAGAGGGTGAAACTGGCGAGGGATTTAGCATAAGAATTCTAGAGGGAGCTAAAAAAGTTTTTAATTTTTAACATGAAGCTGAAAAAAATAACGCTCCAAAATATAAGGAGTTACGAGAAGGAATCGGTAGAATTTCCTAGCGGGTCGACTCTTTTATCAGGAGATATTGGGAGCGGAAAAACTTCTGTGCTTTTGGGAATTGAATTTGCACTTTTTGGTTTACAGCCAGGCCAAAAAGGCTCTTCCTTGTTGCGAAACGGACATGATACAGGCGGAGTTGTAATGGAATTTGTAGTGGATGAAAATGAGATAATCATTGAAAGATTTTTAAAAAGAGGAAAAGGCATAACTCAGGATTATTGTTCTATAACCATTGACGGCGACAAAAGAGAAATTTCTGTAACAGAATTAAAGGACAAAGTTTTAGAGTTATTAAACTATCCAAAAGAATTTGCAAAAAAACAGAATTTACTTTACAAGTTTACAGTTTACACCCCCCAGGAAGAAATGAAGCAGATAATCATCCAAGATGCAGAAACTAGAGTAAATACTTTAAGACATGTTTTTGGAATTGACAAGTACAAGAGAGTCCTTGAAAATCTTGCTATACTGACATCAAAATTAAGGGAAGAGAAGAGGATAAAGCAGGCTCTTACTTCCAATGCGGAACAGGACAAGCTTGAGGTTTTAGAAAAAGAGAATGAGCTTGAATCTAAACACTATAATCTTTCTTCTGTTGAAAGAGAATTTTTTTTAAAAGCAGAAGCTAGAAAAAGAGTTCAAGATGAAAAAGACTCTCTTCAAAAAAGAGTGGATGAAAAAAAATTATTCGAAAAAGAAATAGAAAAAGCCAGATTAATGATAATAAACAAGAAGGATTTAGTTTCAGGAAATATTCGCGAGCTGAACAAAATTAAAGCTCAAATCTCTGAATTAGACCATTTAAAATTTGAAGAAACAAAAATAAAGAAACTTGAAAATGATATTTCCATTCTTAAAATTGATAAGAAAAATCTCGAGGAAAAGAATTTAGACTTGACCTCAAAAATAAGCTCTCTAAACCTGAAGAACAAGGATTTTGAAACTTTGAAGGTCAAGCTTGAGCATTTAGAAATTTGTCCAACATGCCTTCAGGATGTAGAGCCAAGCTACAAAGCAAATGTTTTCAATAAGTTAAGTTCTGATGTGGCGCAAAATAAAAACGAAATGGAAAAACTGACTCAAGAAAAACTGCCTTTAATAGAGAAAATAAATAAAATAGAACAGGATATCTCTTTGAAAGAGAGAGAGATTCAGGAGCTGAGAATTCTCAAGGTAAGAGTTGAAAACTTAAATGAAAGGAAAATTAGGCTGAAAGATCTTGAAACTTTAAACTTAATGTCTGAAAAAGATATTTTATTGTTGGAAAGTCAGGCAGAAAGGCTGAAAAGCTCTGTTTTTGAGTTGAACAGATATGAGAATCTTGCTGATGAAAAAAGAAAAGAATTAGAAATAGCTTTGAACGAAGAAAGAATTGCTGAGATAAAAGTTGCTGAATTAAGAAGGGAAATAGAGGTTTTTTCGCGTCAAATTTCAGAATTAAAATCAAAGATTGACAAGACAGAAAAAATAAAGAAAGAGCTTGATTATATAACTGATGTTGAAAACTGGCTTTCCAAGAATTTTGCTTCTTTAATTTCATTTGTTGAAAAAAATGTTATGGCCAAGCTTAAGGCAGAGTTTTCAAAATTTTTCTCTCAGTGGTTTGCAATGCTTGTCGCAGAAACTTTCAATACAAGAATCAATGATGAATTCACTCCGATAATAGAACAGCAGGATTACGAGATAGATTATGCTTATTTGTCTGGAGGAGAAAGGACGGCTGTTGCTTTAGCTTACAGGTTGGCGTTAAATCAAGTTTTAAATTCATTTTTGAGCAATATTAAGACTCGTGATTTTGTAATCCTTGATGAGCCGACAGACGGTTTTTCAGACCAGCAATTGGATAAAATGAGAAGCGTTTTAGAACAGCTCAATGTAGCACAGCTTATAATTGTCAGCCACGAGCAGAAGATAGAGGGTTTTGTAGAGAATGTGATAAGGTTTAAAAAAGAAGGCGGAATCTCTAAGATTGTATGAATGACAATGATTTAACAAATGTACAAGGGTTAGAAAGCATAGTTGTTAATGGAAATTTTAAAAACGGAAATAACAGAGGTTTTTTTAAAAAAAGAACAAGAAGAACAGTTGCTTGGTTGCACAATTATAGGAATAAAGGGCCTTGGCAAAAGCGTATTGCTGGAGTAGTTGCTTCTTCTTATATTGGAGTTTTAGGCCCTAAGGAGCAGAGAAGATATGCTAGAAAATGGGGTGTTGAAGATGCTTACTTCACAAAAAGAAGTACGACATTCTGGTATGGCGTTTCCCTTTTATGCGAACACCTGCCGATTTTCACAGCATCACATATGTTAGACATAAAAGCCGATATTTCTGAAGGAAATTATTTTGCTTTAGCTAATTTAGCTGGGTCAACAATTCAAAATACAATAAGGGCTTTTTCAGCATTTGTATTGAAAAAACCGCAGCCGGTATATATCAGTGTGGTATACAATCCATTACAGATTGCACATTATGCTGGGAAGAAGATTATGGGGAGGAAGGGGAAGCAAGTAATTTAAAGTACAAAAACATTTGTTATTTATCAAAAATGGGTGAAAAAAGAGATTGGGTAAAAACTATTGCGATAATTTTAGCTATTGTTTTCTTTATCTTTTGGCTGATTACTTCTTATGATAGTACTAACCAACAACAAACAACACAAGATGTAGCTACTATTTGTAATACTTCAATTCAGAATACAATTGATGTTTGTCAGATGCAATATCAAAATTTACATACTCAATGGCAAATTGCTTTTGCTTCTTTAAAGAATTGCTATGAACAAGGTAGTCCTGAATGTAATTACATTGTTCCTACTTTGAATGGTAGTTAATTATTTCATTTTATCTCAAGAAATTGTAATAAAAATAGTTTAGTTTATTTTTTTGGATAATTAAAACCATAAAGTAATTAGAGCTTGAGCAAATGCAAAAATTAACATCCCGACTGTAGCAACCACGAGAATTTTAGTGAACCAAATTAATATTTTCGTAAAATAACTTGTTTCGTGAGTGTATTTTAACACTCTCTCACTATATTCTAAATTAATCATGGAAATAGCTAAATCTACACCTCTCGGTTTAAGACGATACCAACGCTGTTTCTTTTCCTCTTCGCTTATTTGTAATTTCTGAACATCTTCTTTAGAAAGCTCTTCAATAATTTCGTGGTCTATTAATAAGTCAACTGATTTATCTCCCGTTTTTGGAAGAAAATACTGAAGTTTCCCATAGTATCCCCATTCTGGATAACCTCTCATCATTTCAAGTAAAGCTTTCTTTAGTTTCCTGAATGTTGTTTCTTCTACCATTTTCTAAACTATTCTGAAGTAGATTTTCTCATTTATTAGGATTATTGTTCTAAATAAGTCCCTTAGAGTTAACAATACACCACCACCAAAACCTTTAAATATCCTAAATCTTATCCATAAACATCCTCACAAGAGGTTTTCTAACAATATTAAGATGGATGATGAATTAAAGAATTCAGTTTTAAAATCAGGAACTAGCTTAGTCGCTATAGCATGCAAAGACGGAGTTGTAATGGCTTCTGATAGGCAGGTAACAATAGGGCAAAGCATGGTTGCTAACAAAGACTTCCAAAAGACAAACCAAATCAATGATTATCTGGTTGTTTCATGGGCAGGGTTAGTCTCTGGCGCACAGCGTTTATCCAAGCTGATTTCCGCAGAATTAAAATTAAAAGAACTAAAAACAAGAGTCAGGCCAAACATAAAACAATCTGTCAATCTTGTTGCTTCGTTATCTTACTCTGGAATAAGAAGAATGTCAATGGTCCCGGACATTGTTGACACTTTTGCCGGAGGATTCGATGAAGATGGTTCATGTGAGGTTTACCATATAGGAACAGACGGTTCTCTTAGTCAAGTAAATGATTTTGACGCAAGCGGTTCTGGTAGAACATTCATAATCGGTTATTTAGAAAGAAACTACAAAAAAAATATTTCAGTCAAGGAAGGCATAGAATTGGCAAAAGAATCACTTTTATCTTCAACTCAAAGAGATGTTTACTCTGGTTATGGTATTGACATTTTCACAATCACAAAAGACGGTATCAAAAAAGCACTCAGTCAGGAATTAGTTGCTGAGCTTAAATAGATAATTTCTATTATTAAATAAGATGGACATTTTGAAAAAAATACAAGACAAGTTTTCTGGAGAAATCACAGAAGCGACATTTGAAGGAGCAAACATCGTCCTTTATACAGACAATGAAAACTTTTTCAAGAATGGAGAAGGAAGGATAAAACAGGTAGTTGACGAAATAAAAAAAAGGATTGAGCTGAGGGCAGATGAAAAAATTCTTCTAACCCAGGAAAAAACAGAGCAAAAAATAAAAGAGATAGTTCCAGTTGATGCAGAAGTCACTGAAATAATTTTTGATGTTCAAAGAAGCATAGTCATAATTGAGGCAAAGAAACCAGGATTGGTGATTGGAAAACAGGGTTCAATACTGGAGGAAGTAAGAAAAGCCACTTTATGGACACCTCAAATTCAAAGATCTCCTGCAATAAAAAGCAAGATAACAGAAAGCATAAGGGAAGTCCTGTACGCAAACAACAATTATAGGAGAAGATTCTTAAATTCTATAGGAAAAAAAATTTACAATGAATGGGACCCATCGAAAAAAGAAGGATGGATAAGATTAGTTTTCTTGGGGGGAGCAAGACAGGTTGGGAGAAGCTGTATATTACTCCAAACTCCAAATTCAAACATAATGCTTGATTGCGGTATAGACCCTGCAGTAGGGACAGGAAACCAGGACAAATTCCCACAGCTGGACGTTCCTGAATTCGACATGGCAAAACTCGACGCAGTCATAATAAGTCATGCTCACCTAGATCATATCGGACTCTTGCCTTATCTTTACAAAATGGGTTACAAAGGCCCAGTTTACATGACAACACCTTCAAGAGACCTTGGAGCTTTACTTGCCCTGGATTTTATTGGCGTCGCTTACAAACAAGCCGAGAAACCATTGTTCAGTTCTACTGATATAAAAGAAATGGTAAAACACAGTATATGCTTAAATTTCAATGAAGTAACAGATGTGACTCCAGATGTAAGATTAACTTTTTACAATTCAGGACACGTTTTAGGTAGCGCGATGGTTCACCTTAATATTGGCAATGGCGCTCACAATCTTCTTTACACAGCTGATTACAAATATGTAAAAACAAGACTTTTAGATCCAGCAGTAACAACTTTCCCAAGGCTCGAGTCAGTTATTACAGAATCAACTTACGGTTCGAAAAATGATATTTTGCCTCCAAGAGCCGTTTCTGAAGAGCAGATTATTGAGGCAGTCAAGAAAACAATAGAAAGGGGCGGAAAAGTCTTGATTCCTGAATTAGGATTAGGAAGAGCTCAAGAGTCAATGTTGGTAATTGAGGATGCAATCAAATCAGGAAAGCTTCCGAGCATTCCTGTTTACATTGACGGAATGATATGGGACATCAACGCTATTCACACAGCTTATCCTGATTTTTTAAGCACACGAGTCAGGTCCCAGATTTTCCAGGACAAAAATCCATTTTCTTCAGAAATATTTTCAAGGGTTGGTTCTCCCCAAGAAAGAAAACAGGTTTTCGAAGGCGGTCCCTGTGTCGTTCTCGCAACATCAGGAATGTTAATGGGCGGGGCATCAGTTGAATACCTCAAAGAATTCGCATCAAATTCAAAAAACTCAATCCTTTTCGTATGTTATCAGGGAGTTGGTTCTTTGGGAAGACAAATTCAAGACGGCTTGAAAACAGTAAGAATGAGTTCAGATGGAAGAGAAGAAACAGTCGTGATAGACCTTGAAGTCCACACAATCGCAGGATTCAGCGCACACCCTGGAAGAAATGAAATACTTTCTTTTTTCAACAATTTAAGGCCCAAGCCAAAAAGAATAATAGTAAATCATGGTGAAGTGTCAAAGTCCATGGATTTGGCATCTGCACTTTACAAGCTTAACAGAGTTGAGACAAATGTCCCAAGAATAATGGAAAGCATAAGGCTGAGATGATTAAGATTTTTTTGGTTTGACTATGAAAGATTTTGATTTTCTGTTGTAGGATTTTATTTCTTGTGCTTCTAGATATGTATTTTCATCCAAAAATTCATTAAATGCCTTATATTCACCCATGCTTTTTATGTCTAAATCATTCAATTTCCAATCATCAAAACATAAAATTACTTCTTCTTTTATTAATGGGCCAATAAAATTAAGGACAGTTTTTGAAGAACTATAAGTATCACAGTCTATGAAAACTATGCCTATCTTATTTAATTTATATTTTTTTATTGTTTTTTGATTAAGTGTCTTATTGTACCATCCTTTTATCCAACTAATATTCTCAGAAGCAACATTTTTTCTTTTTAAACACTCCTTCATTTTTTCAAAAGAGCAACTGTAAAATCCTTTTTTCCACACACCATCATCTTCTTTCTCCGAACCTTTAGGTAATCCTTGAAAAGCATCAAATCCAAAGAATCTCATAGAATTAATTTCCAAACTTTTTGCCGTTGAATACATACTAGACATTGAAGACCCATTAAATACTCCAAATTCAAGATAATCTCCAATGTTTTTGCCTTTAATTTCCTGAAGTTTTCTTACACAATCTGCGAAAAAATTCTTAAGTTTTTCTGGAGGTACTAAATTTACTTCGCATATGTCTCTTACATGACCTTCGGTCCAAGAAGATTTTTGAACAGGAAAAAATTTTCTAAAAATCTTTTTAGAAAGTCTTTGAATAGAATTGTATCTAAAACTCATAATTAATAGTAATAAAAAAACTTTATAAGACTTACTTTTATCCACCTAAGCTGTTTGAAAATTAAACATTTAAAAACTTCTGTTTGTTTTGTATAAAAAAGAGGATAACATGAAGCACAATATTAAGATAACATTTTTTCTTTTGTCAATGTTTATTGTAACACAATTCATAGGAATTTATGTTGTGAATCATTATATTCAAAACGGAAACAATCTCCCTTATGGAATGGCCCCACCTCAAGCTGAAAAGGAATCCGATTTTTTTACCTCTTTTTTGCCGTCAATAATCATAGCATTTATTATAGCTATCACCATTTTGTTTTTGCTTATAAAATTCAATGCCGAAGCTGTCTTGAAAGTTTGGTTTTTTGTCGTCATCACAATTGCCTTAGGGATAACTTTCTCTTCTTTGCTTCCTAGCTTTGCAAAGAAAGAGCTTTTTGTCCTGATTGTTGCTCTGCCTTTGGCTTTTTTTAAGATATTCCAAAGAAATTTCATTGTTCATAATGCTACTGAACTTTTAATATACCCTGGAATCGCCGCAGTGTTTGTTCCAATGCTTAATATTTGGACAATAATCATTCTGCTAATTTTAATTTCATTTTATGACATGTGGGCTGTCTGGCATTCCGGCATAATGCAGAAGATGGCAAAATATCAGATTAACAAACTAAAGGTTTTCTCTGGATTTTTCTTGCCTTACGCTTCTAAAAAAGTAAAGGAAAAAATAAGGAACATGAAAAAATCAGAATTGAAAAATAAAAAGATAAAAGTTAACTTAGCTATTCTAGGTGGAGGAGATGTCATTTTTCCAATAATCACTGCAGGAGTTGCACTCAAAACCCTTGGTCTAGGGGCCGCATTGCTTGTTATCTTAGGAGCAACTTTAGGTTTAGCCTATTTGTTTTTCTCAGCGGAAAAAAAGAAGTTTTATCCGGCAATGCCTTTCATAACTATAGGGATATTTGCGGGTTTGGTTATTGCTTATCTGCTGCTTTAGTGTTATTAGCTGTTTGCTTTTTTAGATTCTCTTTATTTTGATATGTACAAAAATTAGCCAATGATTCTTTTGTTGCTGGTTCTATTACTATATCTGCGTCAATTCTAATCTTAGTGTTTCCATGAACTAACTTTCTTACAAGCCCAATCTTTGAATCCCAATGTCCGTTTACATGCGGATTCAGCACTAAACGGTCATCCTCTATTCCTGTTAATCTCCCGCTAAAATTGGAATTAGAAGTATAAATTGTCACATACTTTCCAATAAATTCATGATAAGCGCCTTCTTGTTCTCTTGATTCAAATCCGGCAGTTCTTCGTTTTGTCATTTATTTATTCCCTAACAGGTATTTTTAAAACCTTTGCTTTTGTTCTTACTAGGAAAAAGTAACAATAGCAAGATTTATAAAGGGTTACTTATTTGTCATCATACAATGACTAAAATAAACGAATTTGGAGAAAAGGTACGTGTAGGAGTTACTGTGCATGGGAAGCACTATAGGGATATAACTTTAGCGCCGAAAAAGTTTAAAGTAGAAGCCCCATATAGTCCATGCGACACTGGTGCTAGTTTTCCTTTCGAGCTTGTTCCTGTTTATGATCAGTTTTTAATTCAAGAAAATAGCAAACTTATAAATATTGCAATAGGTGCAATTCATAATTTTTTAGATTTAAGAACCAATCGTTATGATATGGGCAAAAATGAATTGTATGTTACATTGTACACAGAAGACTCAAGCTACAATTTATCTGCTTTTTATGAAGCGCTAACAAATGCAGGATACACAATAAAATGACAGAAAAAACAAATCCTAAACTACAAGTACAAATGACTTTAAACACAGCTTTTGCTGTAGATCAAGAAATATTTGAAAAATATGTTGGAAAAGAAGTTGTTATGGATACTGGTCTTTGTAGTGATGCCATTGGAGGTATACTTGCTAAAAATGGAGCTTATTTTGTACATTTAACTAGTTGTACACAATATGAGCACGGTATACATGAGTTTGAGGAATATACTCAATTTTCAATAAGCAAGTTTAGACATCTTCCTGATAAAACAATTTCAAAATCTAAAATAGAACAAATAGTTCTTTTAGAAGAATTAAACTTACAAAGGGGCGAGGGAAACAAATAAAATGCTCGTAAAACAAGATTTAATAAATAAAATAAAGGATTACTTTGACCTTAACATATATGAAACAAAGGTCTGGCTAGCTTTGCTTGGAAAAGGAGTTGCATCTGCAGGAGAAGTTGCAGAAATCTCAGGAGTTCCAAGATCAAGAGCTTACGACGTCCTTGAAAGTTTGGAAAAGAAAGGATTCTGCATAGTTAAATTAGGAAAGCCCGTAAAATATCTTGGTGTTAAACCTCATATTATACTTGAAAAATTAAAAAACAACGCAAGAAAAGACGCTGAAGAAAAAATTGAAGTTCTATCTAAAATAAGAGAGACAGACGAATTCACTCAGCTTGAATCATTATTCAAAGAAGGAATAAATCCTGCAAAGAGAGAAGATTTGTCAGCTGCAATAAAAGGAAGATCAAACATAACAAACCATCTTAGAGAAATAATTCAAAACGCAAAGAAAGAAGTAATCGTCTGCACAAATGTCGAGGAATTCAGGCTCAAGGCAAAACTTTTCAAGGAAACTTTTGATACTTTAAAGAAAGCAAATGTAAAAGTTTTGCTTGCTCTTTCAGGAGACAGGAATCTTGTAAAAAAACTGGCAGATGACTTAGGAATAAAGGCAATTCCTGTAAGCATTGACGCAAAATTCTTTATCATAGACAGAGCAGAAATATTATTTTATGTTTCAAAAACACAAGATGAAGAAGATTTGGCAATATGGCTTAACTCTGATTTTTTTAGCCAGGCTTTTGCGTCTTTGTTTGAGAAAGCTTTGAAGGGGGAGAAATAAAATGGCCGAAAATATTCCAGTTAGGGCTAATGTATATAATGTAATTCTAGGTCATGATGATTTAGGTGTTGTTAGTATGGGAAGATCAAATACTCCCTACATTTATGATATGATAATGGGGGCACTAACACACCACTCTCCTGAATATAAAATTGTTGAGGTCAAAGATACCATTGGGTCCTTAAGACCTTCAGATAGTTCTAGTGTTAGGATTATACAAGACACTGATGGTTTAACTCAAATTATATTGGATGCTGGAAAAATGGGAACTTGCGCTTCATCTTTAAATTTAAACTGTCCAATAGAAGATGTTTTAGACGGCTTAACGTTTAATTTATCAACTTTTTAAGACTAATCTTTAAATTCCAACTTCGTCACACCCATCTCATTAATAATTTTCCAGTTTTTCTTTACCCAAGCTTCTAAAAAATCTTTCAGATTATAATTTATCTTTTCCTTTGCAAAAATCCTGTTTTTTTTAACAAAAGTTTTTTTATGCCCTGATTTAAATTTTTTAACATTTTCATTATCTTTTATTTCCGGGCCGTTGACAATAAACTCTCCCTTGCTCTTTGCTACAAAATAATAATCAGCTGATTTTTCCTTGCCATAAACAAATTCTTTTTTGCTTATTTTAAAGAATTTTGAAATTTCTCTGTCTAAAAACCTGAAGAATTTGAAAAGTTTGCTTCCGGCAATGTCTCCTTGCTGCCTGTCTGTTCTTGCTTCAATAATAACAAAATCCTGTTTATTTTTCCTGGAGATTTCTCTTAATCTTTCAAAATCAATTTCTTTTATTTCAAAACTTTCTATCTTTGGGTTTTTCAAAAATTCTGCACAAACTTTCTTAAATCTATCAAGGGTTTCTGAAGAAAGCCCAGCCAGGGCATTTCTTTGCTTGTAGGTTGGGTCTATAAGTATTATAGGAGAATTGAGCTTGGCACTGTTCAAATCAATCATGATTAAACTCTTGTTTTTGTAGTGTTTTTCCATGTCAACTATCTCTTTTTCTTTTGATTTAACAATAGCCTTCACGAAGTTTTCAAAGCTCCCGTAATAATGAACTAGCAATTCAATTGCATATCCAGAAAATCCATGAACATAAGATTCAGCACCATAGCAATTATTTGCATAGCAAAAAGCCTTTGCGAGTCTTATTTCATCCAAAACCTTTTTGTTTTTTATTTTACCATTGATATACTTTACATGCAAAAAAGACAGGTCAGTGACATTGACAGCTTCTTTTGGATTCTTTATTTTCCTGACCGGAACTAACTCAACATAAACATTCTTGGAAATTTTTTTCTTAAAATAATCTCTAGAACCATGAACTAATTCCATATTTTCATTTTTTAATAAATTATTCATGACTGAAGGAATTTTATCTTCGCCATATTTTTTGTCAAATCTCAAAAAAACATCAATGTCATATTTATCCTTTCTTATCATTGTTTTTTTAGCGTAACTGCCACCAATAAAAATTTCAGCATCTATTTTTAATGATTTTATTCTTGATTTCAATCTTGTAAGGAAATTTTTCAGAAGATTGTCCAACTCTTTCATCTCTCCTTCATTTGGCCTGACTTTTTCAATGACTTCTTTCAAAACAGAATTAATTTTGTTTGGCATAATGTAAATAATAGAAAAACCTTAATAAATCTATTTCTTACGACATTTATACAAGCGCATAAACAGCATGGTATCTTGGATTTAGTCTAGTAGGTAAGTCACTTTCTGAAGGGTGATATTTTACAAAACCACTAGCCTTTAATTCATTTATAGTCCTAAAAAATTCATCATCTTCAGAAAAATTTTCTCCATTTAAAATATAACCAATACTCATAGCTATTTGAATAACATCAGATCTTCCATGTTCCATTAAAGATGTACACACATCTTGAGCTAACTTACTTAAATTATTTTTTCCCATTATATTTTATCCGGATCCCTAATCTCTTTTATATCTGCAACACTCTGCCTCAAAGTTGAAGCCAAATCAATAATATACTTTCCTTCTTCAAGCTTGTAAATCAAAGGCGTGTCTTTTTTGAACAACTTCACCAAATCTATCTCGAATTTTCCCTCTCCTGTAACTCTTACAGACTCTAAATCAAGTATAACTGGCATGTCTTCATCTGGAATGCCCACCATCTCTCTTATGTCTCTTTCAATCTTGCCTTTTTGCTTCTCAGGAATTTCTATTGGATTATTCATTATTCTTTCAAAATGTTCTTCCTTGACATATAAAAAGAAATGCCCCTTGCAATCTCTGCATCCTTCTAGTAATTCCTTGCTTCCCAGAGGAATAATCCTTGAGCATTTAACGCATTGGTGTGGCATTTATGAGAATAAAAAATAAAGTTAATAAATTTAATGGTGATGTTACTTCAATAATACTTAAAAAGAAATATACAATATTCTTTACATGGGAAAAGAATTGTCAAATAAATTAACTGACAGCATAAAAATAGCTGGGGAATTTGTTCCCCTTTATGGTTTTTATCAGCGTGGGCAAAATGAAGAAAAGGGTTTATTATCTAAAGATAGAACCCCCATTAGATATAAAATGGGAGAAATAATTCAAATAACCATTGCGTTTTCCATAATTTATATTCCATTCACTATCATGCTCCTAGAAGCAATCTCCAACTCTCAAAACCAACGCTAGTTTTAATTTATTTTTCTAGTAGAAGTTCAATCTTTTTTGGATTTTTCTTTAGGCTGACCAAGCTTGGACAGTCTTCGAATTACTTTTCAAGAAGTAATTCTATTTTCTTAGGATTTTTCTTTATTTCCTTTACTATTGTTGCTGGTCCAATAATTGTTACTGCCCCCATATCTCCGCCAGCGATGGCATTTGCAAGATTTTGCTTTGCTTTTGAGAAAAATCCTCCATTGCCATTCCCAGCAATAACTGCTAGTTCAATTCCTTTAAAATTCTTGACATGATCAATCATTGCCATTGTATCTTCAATAAGCCTTGTTTCTTCTTCTGTTTTGAGCCTTCCCTGAAGAATTATTATATTATTATTCAAGACAATCCCCAAAATTTTTTTTATCCTTTCTGTGCTGTTTAAGCTTTTTATTTCTGAATAAGGGATAAACTGAATAGTAAAACCCTTTATCTGCCCAAAATTTTTCTTTACCATCTTTTTATGTTCCATTAGATATATTTACTAAACCTTGAGTTATAAACAGAAGTGCTATTAACATAGTCAACCCAAAAAAAGTCCACAAGTAATAAGTCCAAAGATTAACAGATAAAAACATTAATTCTTGATTTTGGGCATCAATATTTCCCCTAACTTGACTAAACCAATTATTTACAATAAATATAGATATTATAGACAAAATTATAACTAGTATTCCAATTACTAGCTGAATCTTTCCTATTGTTTTTTTGTCCACCATCTTTTATTAATTATATACTGTAATATATATTTTAAACTTTTACTTGACTTTTTTTGACACCTTGAAAACAGACTCGTAAAACTCTTCTAAGTTTTTCCCAAATTTGGCGCTTAATCCAACAACATCATATTCTGGGAAAGCAGACTCTATCTTTTTTATGTCTGCTTTTCTCAAGTCTATTTTATTGGCTACTATTAAAACAGGAATTTTTCTTGCTACAAGATTTCCTATGATTGTGATGTTTACCTGATTGTAAGGGTTTTCCGTTGCATCTAGGACTATAACAACCATATCCATGTCATCAAGCCACTTTATACTCTCAATAACCCCTTGCGTGGCCTCCTTAGCTCTTTTTTTAGCCTCTTGCTTGGGCACCCTATATTTCATAAAATCTTCATAATCTATTCTTGTAGCAATTCCAGGGGTATCTATTATTTTGAAAACGAGCGTACTTCCTTTATAGTTTATCTCAACTTTCTCTTTAAACTGTACATTTCTGGTCTCATGTGGTATTTTGCTTACACTTCCTAATTCTTCTCCAGTAAAATCTTTGCAAATTCTGTTGACTAAGCTCGTTTTTCCGGCGTTTGGAGGCCCGTAAAACCCAAGCTTTATCTCTTTTTTATTCTTAAAGATGTTGCTAAAAATCTTCTTAAAGAAGTTTTGTAACATTTTCATCGCCATAGTATAAATTTGTTAAACTGGTTTATAAATATTTCAGTACTCAAAACATAAATTTCATTTGGTTAAAATAGTCATTTCTAAAACCGCGATATTCTTTTAATGTGACATTTTCTTTTGATTTTTTTCTAAATATCTTGAAGAAAGGCAACTCTAGCATCCCTGTTCTTTTTCCGGCATATTTCCTAAATGCATAGCTAATCTGTTCAGACGTCCATTTGGTTTTTTTCAAACTCTTTTCGATTTCACTATCTTGGATTCCTTTTCTTTTTTCATTGTTAATGTAAGTAACTAAGTTAAGAAGATTGTTTCTATTGCTAAACAAATGTGTTTCATATTTGTATTTATACCAATTGTATAACACTGTATATATTATCATCCAACCGACAATTAATATTCCTAAAATTAAAGCATACAAACTTAGGTTAAACTTGTCCAATCTTGGCCCAATATTATGCTCTTTGACATTTAAGCTTTCAAGCGTCGGAGAAATAAATGCTGGTAGTTGTGTAAAATCAACATTTTCCGTCGTTGAAAAAATAATCTTTTGGTCTGCAGATAGTGGAACGTAAGTAAACCCATCTCCCTGTTTCTGGCCGTAATTCTCTCCAAAATTCAGATTCTCCATGTCCTTAACAAATAAATATCCGTTTCCATCTCCAGAATTTTTTATGTTTAATTCAAATACACGCAAAGTTTTTTCTTCATCATCAATTTTAATTAAAAATTCGGCCATATCCATTTTTGAGCTTATATTTTCCAGATTCCAGGCAACAATTGCATTAATGTAATCTTCGTACAAGTTTTCATTATAACTTCCAGGCAAGGCTTGGTCAACAAGATAAGGGTCAATAATCTTGTCGTCTGGGAGGAATGATAATCCTTGGAATTCAACCCCAATACTTAAAGATTCTGGAACTTTTATGTTGTTTAATCTGTCTATTATTGAAGAATAACTCTCTCCGTTTTCAAAATCCGTTCTTATTGCATTTAATTCAGTTTCACTTTCATCGATACTAAAAAGAGTATTTAATCTGTCTTTTGTTGCTTGATCAAGAGCCCCAATCTGAGATTTGATATCATTGATGTCTGAAATTTTTTTGTTTATTGTTTTATTTATCTCATTGCTTGGATTTCCGACGATTATAGAAAAGTTTCTTGCAGAGGTTTTTTGATTTGAATCAGTCACATCTATTGCAACACTATATGTTCCTTCTTCGCTGTAAGAGTAACTGACTTTGTTTGTTGCTGTTTCCTTTGTCGTTCCGTCTCCAAAATTCCATCTGTATTTAGTTATATTGCTTGAAGAATTCACATTTACTCTGAATTCAGTAGGAAAACCAGCAGGAACTATTAATGGGGTTAAAGAATTAATGACGGGAACTTTTCCAGCGATTAATTTTTCAGAAAACAACTGTTCATCATTAAGATAAAGTTTGAATGTAAAATTTCCAAGGCTTGAATCAGACAAAAATCCGCTTTCATCTAAATAAAGTTTCTGGAAATAGGAATTTATTTTTGCAGGAGTTTCTTCGATGTCATAAAAATTTGCATTTCCACTGACAACTCCTGAATCTTTTTCATAACTTAAATACAAATTCTTCAAAGTTATTTGCTGGTTTTGATAAGACATGAATTTTATTGGGACAACACAACCTTGACTACAGTCTAAACTTCCATATTTATCATTTATATAATCTTCAGCAGCCTGGCCCAAAGTTTTTTCTTGCGAAAATGTATTGTTTATTAGCATATTTCCAAAATCGGCATATTTTTTACTTTCTGCGAAAATTTGATATGATGCTGTTTCTGTTTTTACCGGAAATCCATAAAATCCACATTTTGTGGTTGGCGCTGAATTTCCTTTTGTTTTATATGTTCCACTGCCAGTATTTCCTGAGATGCAAACATAATATTCTTTAGGATTTGAAATTGAGTAAGATACATCACAGAAAACTTCTCCATTAGCCCCTGATTTTGGAAGTTCACAGCTCGCAACCTTTAAATCTTCATCGTAAAGACTAACATTTATTTTTTTTACTCCTAAGGTCTCCTCTCTTAACCAAGCGCCAAGCCTAAGTCCAGGAGCGTTGGTTAAATTCACTCTTTCACAATAAGGTGTTGTTAAAATATCAAATTCATCTGTTGGTTTGCTTGCATCAAAACAGCCATAGGTTTTTGTAGAAGAGCACGAGTCATTTGAATATTTATTGTTTGTCAAAATTATTCCATTGCTTCCAAAAATCTCTGCTTTTGTTGGGTTGCTGCAAGATGAAACAGCAGTACTGTTAATTTCAAATTTTATATCTTTTATACTGAATATGTTCCCAACAAATCTAAATCCAAAAATTTTTGTTTCTCCGGAATTGGCTGTGAAAGTTTTGGTATTTTGATCATTGCTGTTACTATAGTCTGGAGAGCAATCTTGCGTGCTGCAATTATAAACATATCCAGAATTTGAAGACTTATTCAACAAAGATTTTAAGCTTATTGATTTGCCCCCAGAATCTTTAAAAATTGAGCTTATTGGCTGGTTGCTAAAACTTATGTTAATCCATCCTTTAATCGGCTGGGATAACCCATATTCTTTTTGTAAAGAGTGCGGAAGATTTCCTGTCTGAAAACCTGCTGACACTAAGCCCAATGCTAGGAATAAGAATAAAACGACCACCACCCATTTCATATATAATCAAAGATATTTTTCTTTAAAAACTCTTTCTTTTAAACGAACACTATCTTCTTTTTTCTTATCAAGAAATAATAAGTTAAGGCTATTGCTAAACCAGCGATGGCAAAAGAATAACCTTGAAAGAATGGAAGCCTGAATTGAGAAGGGCATAAAACCATCTTTGAAAATAGATTGTCTTGACATTGGCTTTGCTGAGGCGGATTTACGTTTCCATACCAAGTTCCTGTCCATTGAAATTGCCTGAATCCCATTGGATCAACATCACATTCTTTTGTTATGCTTTCATTTCCTATAGAACACCATCCCGTTCCAGTTATATTCACACATCTGCTTGTATCAAAGTGACATGAGTTTGTTTGTGTTGAAGAAAAACAGCCAAGAGTTCCTGACGCTAAATTGAAACTTGCACAAGTTTTCCCGCCTAAGTTGTTTCCCTCACAAAGTTCTTGGTCATTTTTTGCTCCATCTCCACAAGTTCCTGGACCACAACCAGTGCATTCGCTAGCATCAATTTTACAACTATTCGTGCAAGAAATAACATTCCCTCCACACGAAGATCCAACATCAGAACAAGATATAGTTATATTATCATCAGCTGATCCAGGACCATTCGGATCACACTCTTCTCCAGCTTCTATAAATCCATTTCCGCAAGTTCCACATTGATTATCAGGGCTGTATGCAAATCCACATGGAGTTGGCGCACTAGCATTCCAAACACATCCACAAGAATTCCATGTTGATCCGGAAGAACAAGAGTCAGTGCCACAGATTAGATTATCTGGCTGGTCATTTGTCCAAGCATTATTGCAGTCATTCTGGCAAGAAGTTTGAGTTGTATAATCGCTGCAACTGCTTGCAGGTTGACAAGAAACCTCTTGGGGTGTTGATTGAACAATTATGTTTGGTGTTATAGTTGCATTGTTTGAATAAGATTTAAAAGTATTGACTTCACATTTTAGTGTTTTATTTCCAGCAGAGCCTGTTGGACAGTCAAAAATTCCCGTACTACCTTGCCATGCCCCTTGGATTGTGTTTGGAGTGCATTTTACAAAATCTATGTACACATTGACGCTGTCTACTCCTATTAAGCTAATAGCTTGCATGTCTACACTAGTATTACAATAAACCTGTACATTTGAGTTTTCTAGAGGGCTTACTGGAATTGAGTATACACTATAAACATCAACTTTACAATTTATATCTCCTTTAGTTGTTTTTGGAATTCCTGTAGGATAAAAACCATCCCATACTTGCGTGTCCCAGTCACTTTCCCCATTACAGTTGTTGTCTATTCCGTCATAACAGATTTCTTGATTTAAAGCACAACCAGTGCAGTAAGGGTCATTGACACAATAAGCTTCATCGCAATCTGTTAACCCATTACCATCATTATCTTTATGATCATCACATATTGTTTCTAGCGGGCCCCCGCAAGTAGACTCGTTTCCATCAATAGAACCATCGCAATCATTATCAATTTTATCTGTACACTGGGCAGGATAAACTCCTTCAGCATAAGTGGTATTTTTTAAAGAAGTAAACTCATTAACTTCGTACCAATTATACACCCATGTCGGAAAATAAGAAGTATTGAGGTTTGCACAAATCGCAGTTACAATACCTGTTTTGTTAAGCCTGCATACATCAGTTCCTGAAATTGGTTGATCTCCAATATTATTTATCATATCAACTAGGTTTGTTGTACAAGATGTTGTTGCATTACATGAAGTATCTTGATATGGGGCACATAATGGTGGAGTTGGTTCACCCGGGCCATTAGCATAAGGCACCTCGTAAATTGGGTTTTTTGGATTTCCAATTGTTGGAAATGTGCTTGATATTGCTGAACAAGGTTTTGGTGCACCAGGAACACTAGTAGTGCAGTATACCTCATTCGCACTCACAAAAATCACTCCAAGAAAGATCACTAATAAAAATAAAATTCCAACACCCTTTTTCATGATATACATAGTAAATTATTCCTTATAAATATTTTTATCCCTTAATAACACCCAAAGGTTTTAGTCTTGCAACTTTTTTGCTTATCCCTAACTCATCAACAACCCTGACAACTTCGTCAATATCTTTGTAAACTTCAGGTGCTTCTTCTGCCAGAGATTTCCAGCTTCCTGCCTGAACCTCTATTCCTTGCTTATTTAAATTTTCTTTAACATTTTCTCCTTTCAATTCTCTTATTGCAGAGCTCCTGCTTCTAACTCTTCCAGCTCCATGAACAGTGCTTCCAAAAGTTTCTTCTTCAGCTTTTTCTGTTCCTACTAAAACATATGACGCTGTTCCCATGCTTCCAGGAATAAGAACAGGCTGTCCGACTTTTCTATAATCTTGAGGGACTTCTTTTCTTCCTTTTCCAAAAGACCTTGTCGCACCCTTCCTATGTATGCATACTAATTTTTTTTCACCATCAATAATATGTTCTTCCATCTTTGCAATGTTGTGACAGACATCATACAAAACATCAATTTTTGACTTTGGAAAAAATTCTTTGAAAACTTCCCTTGTCCAATGTGTTATCAGCTGTTTGTTTGCAAAAGCAAAATTTGCGGCACAAGCCATGGCTGAAAGATAATCCTTTCCCAATTTACTTTTTATTGGGGCATTAATCAATTCTCTATCTGGTAAATCTTTGAAACCATATTCTTTTTCCATCGCTTTTATATAATCTGATGCAACCTGATGCCCCAAACCTCTAGAACCACAGTGAATCATAATAACTATTTGGTCTTTTTTTAATCCAAAAACATCTGCAATTTTTTTATCGAAAATTTCCTGAACATACTGAATCTCTAAAAAATGATTTCCTGCTCCGATTGTTCCTAACTGTCCTATTCCTCTAGATTTTGCTCTGTCAGAGACTTTGCTCGCGTCAGCACCTTTTATACAACCTTCCTCCTCCATATGCAAGTAATCTTCTTTTTCGCCATAACCTTTTTCAACCAAATATTTTGCCCCTCCTTCAAGAATTTTTTTCAAATCATCTTTTTTCATGTTAAAGGGGCTTCCTCTTCCAACTCCTGACGGAATTTTTTTATACAAAACATTGACAATTTCTTTTTGTTTTTTCATGAAATCTTGCTTTGTTAAATTAGTTTTTAACAATCTAACTGAACAATTGATATCATATCCCACTCCTCCAGGACTTACAACACCTTTATCAATATCAAAAGCAGCAACTCCTCCGATGCAAAATCCATAACCGACGTGCATATCACTTAATCCAATAGAATATTTTAATATTCCTGGAAGTTCTGCAACATTAACTACTTGTTTTATCGCATCTTCTTCAGTAGAATTAAACAACTTACTTGATAAAAAAAACCTTCCAGGTACTAGCATACCATTTTCTTTTGGTAGTTCATAAACATTATCTTCAATTTTCTTGATTTTTTCTTTATATGGCATTTTAATTTTTTAGATAAAAACAAATTTTATCTAATATTTCTTTAATTTTTTCTTGTTTTAAAGAACCAATTTTGTATTTTATTAGTGACTTTTCAATAGAGAATATTTTGTCTAATCTAACATAACTCTCCACTTTTAAATTTCCTTTATGAAAGTCTTCTTTTTTTAGTGGAATTTCAACTGATTTTTCATAGGATTTTCCAGTTATCTGACAGACAATGATGTCATCTCCCTTAGGAGCTTTAATGACTAAAGAAGGCCTTCTTTTGACCTTTAGTAAGTTTGAAAAAGGAAACTCTAAAACAACTACTTCTCCTTTTACAAATCCTTCCATGCCTCATCTTCCTCTTTATTGAGCCAAGTTTTTGATAAAGACTTTTCAGACCAAAGCGCACTTTCTGGAATTGATTTTTTCAAAATTATTTCATCATCTCTTCTAATAACAATTAGCTTGTCCCCTTCCTTTATGTCTTGGCGCATATCTTGAGGAATTACTACCTGTCCCCTTGAACTCATCTTGGTTGTGTCAATTATCATAAATAAGATTAATCTTATTTCTATTTAAACTTTTTGGTTAAGGGAAGTTTGGTTTTACTCCCCACGGCTGAAATTGGAAATTTCATCTGGATAACTTTTAGATTTTTTTAACCACTTGTAAAACTTTCTTTTTTTGTCTTATTTCCCAAACCAATAATCTAAAAATCTAGCTTCATCCCCATATTCACTAGCGATGACTCTGTCAGTTATTACTCCTCCAGTTACAGGGGCTGGCGATGGTTCAGAGGCAGGTTCGGGAGTAGGACTTGGTGCAGGTGCTTGTTCTGGTTCTTGTATTGATTGGATAGGTTGTTGCTCTTGTTGTTGATTTGGTTCTTGCGGTGGTGCTGAAGGACATACCCAATTTCCATTTTGACAAAAAGGGGCACCATTAGGTGCACAACTTGGAGCTTGTCCCGAACAAAAATTCTCTTGATTTTGGTTTGGTTGTTGCGGCTGGTCAATTCTATTTTCAGGCTGCTGAGAATTTTGAGGTGGTTGATAATTTCCTGGTTGTCTTGTTCCTCCACAATCTTCAGGGCAAGCCCACGGATTCATTCTTTCATATGAATCACAGATGTTGTCAGGACATTTTATTCCAATACTTCCTTCTCCAGATGCGCCTTGTCTTACCTCTCTTTGAATAGTTTGCCCATTAATCTCCCCCCTATAATCTCCACCAACACAAATAACCCAAGGACATCCTCCTCTATTTTCAACATTAGCGCTTTGCCCTCTATTTTTGCAGTCTTGTTTTAAATTTTCAATTTGTTGTTGAGACTGACACCTTTGTCCTATTTGATTAGCCTCACCTTCATTAACACAAATTATCACCCTTTTCCTATTTTCATATTCTAAAATTGTATTCATTCCTTTACTTTTGCATTCTTGTCTTGCTTTTTCTTCTTCAGGAGTAATTTTTCCTCCAGTGTTTTGGTCTATTGTTCCTTTCTGAGCAAAATCTTCTCTAAAATTCATCTGTGCATTATTATAAAATTCTTCAAAACATTTCATTTTTTCATTAGCATCTTGTATTGCCTTGCAATCTCTATTAAATTTAGGAGCATATTTTTGAGTGTCTTGCATTTGTCCTTCTTGACTAGTCATCTGTCTGCATTTTCTCCCATCACCTCTGCTTTCTCCAGTTATTCCAGCATCAATGCATTCTTGAGGAGAATTAATACTAAACATAATTTTAGCACATTTTCTTGCACCATCTGTATTAGAAAGGCTAATTCCAGCATCAATGCATTCTTGAGGAGGATTGGATTTAAACATTATCTCGTTGCATTTAATTTCATCCTCACTTGATTTTCCCGTTAATCCAGCATCAATGCATTCTTGAGGAGCATTTAAACTAAACATAATCTTGCCGCATTCTTCAGGGGTTGTTGCTCCTTTTTTTTCACATTCAGGAGGCATGTACATATTCATTTCAGATTTTGTATACTTACTCTCAACTTTCTTAAAAGTAGATATCAAATAATCAGGAAGCAATTCAGTAGGATTAACTCCGGAACTAAATTCTTTGCATGCATTTTCATCTCCAGCATTGCATTTTATGGCAATTGCACTTTTTTCCAAACAAAAATCTTCAAACTTCTGAATACCCATCCCTTTGCAATCACAATCTTCTGGGCTTTCAAAACACTGAGATAATTTATCAAAGAATATCTTTGCTTGTGCTTGCTGTTCTGTTGTTAATTCTTTATCTCGCTCTTTCATCCATTGGGGAGAATTTCCCTTTGCTCTGCAAGTATCTTGATATTGCAAAGGATCTAGTTGCGCAAGAGCATTGCATAACTCACTTATTTTAGACACAAGTTCAGAAGCAACCCCAATTCTTTTTTCTTGTTCTATGTTCTCATCAAATTTTTCTTCTACATTAGTCCAACCTTCATCAGAAGCTTTTTCTTTTAAATCTCCTAAAACTGAATTAATCTGTTGCGAGCTTTCTTCAACTCTATTTTTTATGTCAGGAGATACTTCTTTTTCAACAATGTCCCCATATTGGATTGCCCTACCCAAAACTTTTTGTGCTTGTTCCGGTTTTCCTTTTTCAACCATCGCTTTTGCTTCAGCAATTTTTTGTTCCCTATAATCTAGTGCTTTTTCAGGATTATCTCCAACTGCAATCCTTTGATAAGTGTCTTTGATAAAATAAAATGGGTTATCTGGAGTCATTCCGGAGTCAACATTAAATTCTGCTTCATTTTTTAAATCACCATTAACATTGTTTGAAGAAGGTTCTGTTGTGGTTGGTGTGACTTCCGGATTTGTTGCAGAAGAAGTTTCTGCAGGGTCTAAAGGGATTTCGGAAACAGGGTTAGAAGCCTGTTCTATAGAATCAGGAGAACTTTCATTCTGAGCAGCAATAAAAACAATTATAGAAAACACCAATGTAAGAAAAATACTCGTTATAACAATTTTCTTCTTCATTTCAACCTTCTTTTCGGTATTATTTCCTAAAGATAAAACCACTTATAAAACTTTCTTTTTTGTTAGGTAAGCGTCCCAACGAGTTCTAAAAGGGGTTATTCTAAAAAGATATATTACGAAGCATTAGAAAACTCTCTTTCTAATAAATCAAAAACATCTCGTACACTTACTATTTTATCTGCCCTATAAGCATTTGTTCCTGCAAATGCAAAACCTTCTTCTATATTTCCTTTTTGTGCGTTTATTAAGGCATCTGCAATGCAATAGGGGGAGGAAAACGGATTACAGCTTTTCAAACAATCATAATAACACTGGAACGGGACTCTTTGGGTTGCCACAGCCTCTAAAAATTTATTTTTTATCGCTCTTCCAGGCATTCCAACGGGGCTTGTAATTATAACAATGTCTTCTTTTTTAGAATCAATATAAGCTTGTTTAAATTTTGGATCAGCATCACATTCTTTTGTTGTCACAAATCTTGTGGCCATTTGAACTCCTGCCGCTCCATACTTAAGAATGTCATAAATATCTTTTCCAGTATAAATTCCTCCTGCAGCAATTACGGGAATCTTCGAGCCAACTAAATTAATAACCTCTGAAATAATACTCTCCAATCCATGTGACACAAACTCAGAATCTTCTAACTGTTCTAAACTATATCCCAAATGACCTCCTGCCTTAGGGCCCTCTACAACTATTGCATCAGGAGGATGCCCTAATTGAGTCCAGGATTTAACAATAATGTCTGCAGCTCTTGCACTCGAAACAATTTGAGCTATCATTGTTTTTTTCCATTCAAGATGCTTGGGAAGATCTCTAACAATTCCTGCCCCACATATGATTAAGTCAACATTTTCTTTAACTGAAGTTTTAACAAGGCTGGGATAATCTGTTAAGGCATACATTATATTGACTCCAATAACACCGTTTGTTTTTCTTCTTGCTTTTCTGATCTCATCGGCAAGAGCATCACTATTAGTGTTTGCATAAATTTTATTCTGTAATTCTCTTTTTTCAACTCCTGTTAATCCATTAAAATCTCCTCTCTTTTTTGCAGCTTCAAATTCATTATCAAAATATCCTTTTAAGAGTCCAAGGCCAACGCTAGCAATAATTCCTGCCCCACCATTTTCAGCAATCGTTGAAGCTAAGTTTTCACCAGAAATACCTACCCCCATTCCACCTTGGATAAGATTTACTTCTAAATGCCCTATTTTTAAAAGAGGCCAATTTACCATGTCTTAATAAGAAAAAGAGATATTAAATATATTCTTGTGAAAGTTTTCTAACATACTTCTACTATTAATTAATCACTAATAAACAAGCTATGCAGAAGAATAAAAAGAATTGTAAGTAAACCTATTATTATAGACAAATACACAAGTACTGATTTATCTTTATTTTTTCTTACAGCTTTTATTCCAGTATATAAAGCAATCATTTCAATGAGGAATGCAACAGGCACAGTTACATCCCACCAGTGATCGTCAAAAGAAAGTATTCCAAGTACCCTGACTAAAATAATAGAAATAGCAATTACGATTAAGAAAAAAATGTTTAGCCATGCAGACCATATACCTAATTTTGTTTTCGGTTTTATTCTCATATTAATTTAATGAGTATGATATTTTTAAATTAAATGTCTATGCCCCCACGAGGAATTGAACCTCGATTACAACCTTTTTACTTTTTCTACATCCATTGCAAACTTAGGAAAGGTAGTGTTAGGAAAACCGGGGTTTTCCCACAACCGCAAGGTCGCGTTCTATCCATTGAACTATGGGGGCTTTTAGTGTGCAATTTCAAACTCTAGAAATGTTATAAATCTTATCTATAATTCAATCAATCTCAAAAACAAAAGATTCTCCTTCCTTGCCTTTGAAATGAACCCTATTTGGAGGAACAGTCATGTATTTTGACATCATGTTGACAAACTCATCCATCGATGAAGGGTCCTCTTTTTTTGAAGTCAAATAGACAAGATATCTATTATTTCCAAAACTCTCTATTTTTTGCTTCCCCGCATCAAATTTTATCTTAATTATTATTTTCATGTAAATTCATACTTTTTTGAGTTTAATAATTTTGATGTTTTGAACTACATAAATACTTAAATAGTTTTGATGCTAGTTAAAAAAATGAAAATTGGCTTGATAGTTATATCTATTTTATTCCTAGGAATTGTTAGTGCTACAACCTTATCTCAATGGCCATTGACCTTGAATGGTAGTGCATCAAATATAAATTCCAATGTTAATGCTGGAGACTTTATAGCAGGTTCGGAAATTAATGGCAATGTGGGAGAAGGTGTTATTATAGGAAATTTTGCCATTACAAGCGCTGGAGCTTCTGCAACAAATTGGCCAACAGGCGCACTAGACTCAAATTCTTACTACCAAATTTCTGTATCTCCTAAGACCGGGTTTAATTTAAATATAAATTCTATAAATTTTGGACAAAGTAGAAACAATAACGGAATTAAAAATTATGATGTCCAATGGTCAAAATTTGCTGATTTTTCATCTCCAACAACGATAGCGATGGTAAATGTCCCTTTAGACGACCAAGGGCATATTGGTGATATAAATGGATTAAATATCAGTGTTAATAATGGAGAAACACTTTATATTAGATTGTTTGGGTATAATGCCAATAATTTAAATGGGGTGTGGTCAATATATAAAACTGCACCTAATAATGGGGGTATTAATGACACTTTGAGTATTGGTGGAAGTGTTACAACGATAACACCTCCAGAACCACAACCATCTCTTGAAGATAGGGTAGCTGTTTTGGAAGGAAAAGTAACTGATTTAGAAAACAAGGTTGATGGGCTTGAAAACCGGACAACTACCTTAGAAAAAATTGTTGAAAAGATAGTAAACATTATAAGTAATTTGCCTAAGGGATTAATACCAACTTGGTTTGATTAATTTTTTATCTCTTCTTCTGTCTCGACAACCAAAACCACTCTACTTTTTAAACCCTAAATCTCTAAAAATGTATGCAAAAAAGCACACAACCTAAGAACAAAAGGCCTCAGGAAAGCCATAATCAACATAGGAAAAGTTTCCCGGAAATAGCCAGCGAGGTAATTTCAGGATCAGACATAATTGTAGAAGTTCTTGACGCAAGATTCTGGAAAGAGACAAGAAATCTTGAATTGGAGAAAGAAATAAAAAAGAAAGACAAAAAAATAATTTATGTCTTCAACAAGTCAGATTTAGCAGACCATAAAAAAATAATAGTGGAAATGGGAGAAGATGTTCTTTATCCATATGTTTTTCTTTCTTGTGTTAACAGAAAAGGTTCATTTGATTTAAGAGAAAGAATAAAAATAGAATCTGGAAAAATTGATAAAGAGAGAATTTATGTTGGAGTAATAGGCTATCCTAACACTGGAAAGTCTTCAGTCATAAATTTACTTCGTGGAAAATCTGTTGCAAGAGTGGCTTCTGAATCTGGCTTTACCAAAGGTGTCCAAAAAATAAAAATTGGGAAAAATGTCTATCTCATTGATACTCCTGGAGTAATTCCTTCTACTGAAGATTCAAAAATAAAAAAAACCGATTTGCTAAAACATACTAAGATAAATGTCGTAAGATGGGATAGGCTGAAAGAGCCAGAGATGATTGTTCATTCTTTGATGATTCAGTATCCTGGACTTTTGGAGGAATATTATGGTATAGAGGCAGATGGAAATTCTGAAATTCTTATTGTAGAGTTAGGGTCAAAAAAGAATTTTTTCCTTAAAGGAAAAGAGATAGATATTGACAGGACTTCAAGATTAATTATAAGAGATTTTCAGGACGGGAGAATTAGATTTTAAATTTATTTTCTATTGTTCTCTGTGCTAAGAAACACCTTATTCTTTCCGCTTTTTCATAGCGGTAAGTTTCAGCATATATATCGGCTTCTGTTTCAAGAGTAAAACTTGGTATCTTAAGACCGCCAATTTTTGTATAGCACAATGATCTGTTTATGAGTTTGCTTACGTAATCTCCATCATCATACTCTCCCAGAATTTGTACTGGCACTCTTCCAATATTAAAATGTACATTAAAAGCGGGATGTCTTTGTAATTTTGCTGTCCATGCAGGATCGCTATTATCTGGTTTCAATTCTTCTATACGGGAAGTGGAATAATCACTAAATAACATGGGCATATACACCAAACTATCTAATTTCATAACTAGATCTAAATCTTTTGGAGACAAATCCATCCCCTGTAATGCAAGATTTGTACTTCCAATTAAAGCCCATCCTATGGTGTTATTGTCCAATCTCTCATAAACAACCTTTATAGCATCCTTAAATTGTTCATTAATCATGCTTTGCTCTATATCTTTTGTTTTAAAAATCTATCTAAAAACTTTTAGAATTACTATTTTCAGGTTTTAAACATCTAAAACAACCTGTGTGACCCATTTCTTATTTTTATTTTTTATAAACATACTATTGTAGGTTATTGCTTTCACAGTATTTGTAAAGCCATAATTTTTTGCGTCGTCACCAGAAATTTCAGCTTCTAACTTAAAGTTTTTTTTGTCAATCTTTATTTTTTTTACCTTAGATACTAAAAATCTTTTTGAGTCTAGCAAAAACAAAAATTCCTCGAGAAAATTGTATAAAAGACTTTCAAAATCCTGCCCCTTGACTTTTATTTTTATCTTCTTTGTCTCTTTTATTTTTTTATTATAAATATCTGAAAGCATTGCTAAGGCTGAATTTTCAAATGCTTCTTCAATTGTTTTACCAAAAGCCTGGAACTTTATGTCTGCTGTGTGCGGAAGGAATTTGTATTTCATTATAAAGAAAAAACTTTAAAGTTTATAAGTTATATTATTAAGAAAACTTTAACTTATTAACATTACTCAGGATGATAGATTATTAGTCTCCACCATATGCACACCAATCTGCAATCGTACGTCTTCTTTCGTCAGTAATGGCAATTCTATATGCCTCATTTCCTCCATCATCAATTGTTTTAGCAATGTAGAGATATTTGAAACCATCATAATGCACAAAGCTTCCAGACAGTGATGGTGCTAACATCCTTCCACTTTCAACTGAAGGAGAGAGTCCTGCTTCATGCAAATATTTTGCCATCTTGTCTAAAGATATTACACGCCGTTCCCAAATAAACCCCAAAGCTTTTCTTACGAACATTTTTGCATGGTCTTCTAAAGAAGAGTTTGTCATAAATTTCATTGATAAATCACATTTATAAACTTTTTGCACAAAGACAAAAGTCTATTTCTCCCAGCAAAAAAGCTTCAATTGTCTTGGATTGTACAAAGAAGATTCTGCAGATATCAAAACAGATTTGGCGTAAATGCTTTGGTCACTGCCTAACTGATTCAAGCACTCATCATTAATCTCGCATATTTTAGCCTCGCAATTAAGATATGATGGCTTTTGCGATTGTATTTTATTTTTAATGCTTGAAGGGATGCTACTCCAATTAACGGGAAGGGAAGACTGATTTAACACATAATTTCGCAGAGTATCGTCTATTTGTATGCTTTTAAGGATGCCGCTTTCGGTTTCATAAATTTTTGTGGATGGATCGTCTTTCTGCACATATCTTTTATTCAAGACTACAAGCAAGACTCCCATAATCAGAAGAATAGCAACAAAAGCCTCTACTACCTGAATCCAACCTTTTTTATTCTTGGGCATAAACTTCAATTTTGTCCTCATTTGAATAATCTCCTGCAGTTTTGAATGAATAAAAATTTTATATTTGCTTTCATTTTACCAAACCTTAATTCTTAATTTTCCAGGTAACAAACTTGCATTTTTGTCAACATAAACTATGGGAATTTCTTCCGAATAAACCTCTCTTAAAGTATCCGTTGTGCCTGTGCTTATTGTTGTTCCGTTGCTGTACTCAAAATCCATATTCCAATCATTTCCTTGGGTTACGGTTACATTATTCTTTAAATCTAAAAAATTTGTTATTCCATTCGCGATTTTAGTCTCGAAAAATTGTTTTTCCTTTACAATTGATTTTACTGTGTAATTAGAAACACCGGCAGTAGCCCCACAACTGAAAGAGCCCGCGTTGAACTTTTCCTCTGAAGAGAATATTTTCACAAACGTTTGCTGACCGTTCCATTCTATATCCAAGTAATCTGGATTAACACCATTTCCAAATTCAAGAGTATTGCTGTTTTTATCTTTTACATAGAAATTTCCATTGTTTAGCCCAGAATCGCTTTTGTTAAAAAAAATGCATGAGGCCGGATTTGTGCTTGAGTTGCTTATGACTAAAGTTGTTAAATTTGCAGACAGCTGTTCCTGAATTTTTAATTTTAAATAGTCTAAAATAAGCTGCTTGTCTTTTTGGTTTTTTACTGTGGGCTGTATAATAAAATAAATTGCAATCAGAAATAAAATAAAAATACTGAAAGAAGCTATCATTCCAACATGCGACCCTTTTTTGTTTTTCATTTTTAAGCTGAACCCCCAAAGATTAATCCAGCCACTGTAGACATTAAAAAAGATCCTACAACAAGTGCAAAAGAGTGTTTTATTCCTGCTTTAAATCCGCCCTCTGAGAGTTTTCCTATTGTTATCCCTGTGAAAAATCCCTGGATTAAAAGTAAATACAAAAAAGAATTTGATATGTCTTCTGTCCCGACAGAAGATGCTCCAATTCCCGCAATTCCAGCATTGCCCAGATTTCTCACGTCTGAAATTCCAGAAAGCAAAGGGAGTATTTTGTACTGCATCACTAAAATAATTATCATAAAAACTAAAAATATTATATAGCCTTGAACAACTAAAGTTGAAATAGTCGCTTTTCTTTCTTTTTTTAACTTATCTGAGATGTTTACGGCGCCAGCAACATTCTCTAATATTTCCCCTATATCTCCTCCAGCTCTTTCAGCTTGGCCTATGAGCGTTAAAACTCTTGATATTGATTTATTGCTTATATCCTCCGAAAAAACTCCTAAAGCTTGGCTTAGGGGAATTCCAATAGATATTTGATTGGCCAACTTGTCTACATGCTGGCTCAAAACACCAAAAGGCTTTCCCTTCATATTTACAATACTTTTGCTTACGGGCGTTCCCGTTTTAACGCTTTCAACAAGGTTTCTTGCAAATTCCAAAAACATTTCTTCTTTCTCATTTGAAACTCTAGATTCATTGATTATTGTCACGACAAAAGGAGTGAATCCTATCAATATCCCCATTCCAACAATGAAGAAAAATAAATTATCCCCTGTGTTAAAAACAAATGCGAGAGCACATACTAACACTGCAGAGAATATTCCAATGAGGTGAAATTTTTTTATTTCCATTATGTTGGAGATTGTTTTAATTGTAAAAATATCAAAAATAATGCATTTATGGTTGAAACTCCCAAGATCATTATGAGCGTGATCATAGATGTGCTTATAGGCACTCCAAGGCCGCTTATTCTCATCATTATCAAAAGAAGCATCAATATCATCGGCGCTGCAATGACAAGGCTTATGTAAATGTCCATGAAAGTTTCGGCAGATTTTGTGCTTTTCTCCCTGTCAATCCTATATTCAAACAAGAGACTTTGGGCTCTTTTGTCAAAAAATTCTGGCAGCACTCCTCCAGAATTTATTGTTGTCGCTAATCCATTGAGCAAATCAGATAACTTCTGGCTTGGGCTGTAAAATGCAACATTTCTCAAAGCTGTAACTAAGTCATAGCCGTAAACGTTTACCTGATTTATTATTTTTGTAAATTCTTTCTTTAAAAAAGGATACTCTCCTGTTGAGATAATGATGCTGAATATCTTGCTTGGTTCTAACATTGATTGAGAAATTGCAGACATGTGGATAGTTGCAAATGGTATCTCTTGATTTATCTTGTTTTGTATATAGCTTTTTTCGGCTGATGGATAAACATAAATTGAAATAAATGTTAATAGTGGGGATACAATAATTATCCAGAAAATTTTTAAAAACCTTGCAAAAAAACTTTCTTTTGCCATGGTAATTATTGGAAAATTTATCCCAATATTAAAAAAAACAAAAAACATGAAGATAAAAAATCCAATGACTGCTGCAATAGAAGTTGTCAGCAACATAACTGATATGTAACTTGTAGGAACAAAGTCCATATTAGCTTTTATAAGATCTCTCTTAAGATTCATGAACACAGGTTTTTTACTCAATTTTGAAGACTGTTTCCAAAAGATCTTATTTGCAAAGGCAATATATTTGCTTGGTTTTTTAATTTTTGTCTTAAGTATCTCGGACCTCGTTTTTTTAAGTCTCTTTATAGTTTTTCTTTCCATTTCGCTGAGGTCAACATCAACGATTTCGTGCTTAGTTTTTTTTACCTTTTTTGCTATCTCGGAATATTCTGGAAGGCTTGGTTTTCTTGTCGAAGCTTTTGTTATGGGAACTTTCTCGCTTTCTTGTGAAACCTCATTAGAGACTCTTGGAAGTGTTTTGATTATAGTCATATCCTCAAGAGAGTTTGAAATTTCTTCTATAGTCTTTCTTAGAGCTCTTCTTAGCGTGATCAACTGGGAACTAACGAGGTTTTTTTCTTCTTGTTCAGCACCACTAATATCAGAATTAAGGTAAGTTATTTCTTTTATTATCTTTGTCTCTCTTTTTACCAAAGCTTTTAACTCATTCAGGGACTCGTCCTGACTTTTCATTCTAAAACACTCTCTATTTTGTTTTGCACTTCAAGAATGAACTTTTTCAATTTGTTAAACTCTTCATAATTATGATTTTTATATGCGTATTCTAGCCTAGAAAGAGCTTTTTCTAAAGAACCAGTTAGCTGATTTAAAAATTCTATATCCTCTTTTTTCATATAAGAAAGAATGAAGTTTATTTATTAAATCTTTCCAAGCTAGAAATTAATCCCAAGTCTTAAAAGAACATCTTGGGGTTTTTTGTAATACTGTCTTATGACTTCTTTGACCTCTTCAAAACCGGAAATGTCTCTTTTGTATAACTCATACATAAGCCTGACTCTCCTTCTAAACTCAAGGTCAATATCATCCATTCTTAATCCATACCTCTTGGATATTTTTTCAAAGATTTTGCTTGTTTTTTTGAAGTAAAATTTATCGTCCGCTGCATTCCAGACATAAGGTGTGTTTGTCAAAGCAATTCCATCAGGGGTTACGTTTATTATTTCAACTATCTCTCTTAGCTTTCTTGTCTCTTGTTTTTTTACAATTGCGTGCGTCATGACACACACACAATCCAAAACATTAAGCAGTGTTGGGGAAAGTTCTATTGGAGGAGTCTCAAGTCTTTTTATGACTGTGTCAACAGAATCTGCATGGATAGTGCTTATGGAAGAATGTCCGGAAGCCATTCCCTGAAACAAAACGTAAGTTTCTTTACCTCTTACTTCTCCAACTATGACATAATCAGGATTTTGTCTGAAAGAGCTTTTTAATAAAACAAAAAGATCTATTTCATTGAATTTTTCAGTTCCTGTTGCTCCCCTTGCAACGCTTGGAAGCCAGTTCTCCTGAGGCAGGTTTAACTCTCTTGTGTCTTCTATACTAACTATTCTCGCTTCATGTGGAATAAAAAACGCAATTGCGTTAAGCAAGGTTGTTTTTCCAGAGGATGTTCCACCAGTTATCAAGATATTCATTCTGTATTCAACTAAAAGCCACAAATATGCAAGCATTTCAGGACTTAAAGTGTCCATATCCAAAAGTTTCGTTGGAGTCCAAGGGGTCTTGGTGAATTTTCTGATTGTGAATGTTGGGCCTTTGCTGGTTATGTCTATAGTATACGTTGCATTGACTCTGCTTCCATCAGGTAAACTTCCGTCAAGAATAGGGTTTGCATAAGAAACATACTTTCCACATCTCTGCGCCAGCTTTTCTATAAAGCTTGTCAGCCTGTCAGAGTCAGTGAACATAACATTAGTTCTTATATTCCTATAAATTCTATGGACAATGTATATATGGTTGTTAAATCCGTTGCATTCTATATCTTCTACAAAATAATCTCTTAACAAAGGGTCTACCTCATTAAATCCCATAAAATCTCTCACAAGATAATAATATATTTTTTTGTAAGTCTCGTAAGACATTGATATTCCCAACTCCACTGCTATGAGCTTGAATCTTTTGTCAATATATTCTAAAAGTTTGTCTCTTTCCTTGTCAATTATCTCGTCAAAATTTATCAGATTTTTCATAGCATTTATTATCTGTTCTTTATAAAAAGATTCTTGGTCATCTAATACTGGCTCCTCAACCTCATAAATTGTTTCATATTTTTTTGGATCCCAATAAATATGCACGTAAGAAAATGGTGCAACCAGACAATACCTCACATCCATTTTGGTTTTGTCGCTTATTTTTTTTAGAAGAGGAAGCTCTGGATTAAAATTAATTTCAACTCTTGGATATGTTTCAATTCCTGGTGTTTGTTGTTGTTTTGACATGAATCCTCCTCATTTTATTATACAATTAAAAAGTCAATGTTTGTTGTATTTCCTATTGTTCCTTTGTTCGAAATTGATAACCTATATGGGACAGGAGATTTTGGAATTATTTTTTCCTGTTTTACCCCATTATATGTTATATTATATACATTGGAATAGTTACTTATTAATCTTACTCTGCTCAGGCTGCCTTCCTTTTCAGTAATTGCGACGAGCTTGCCTATATTTACATAAATTCCGGGCTCAGTATATCCATATCTTCCCGTTAGCCCATAAACAATTTGGTCGTTTGTCGAACTAACATCAAGAGAACCTTTTTGCAATCCTATTTCAATGACTCTCTGATTTCCCGGGCCACCCTGGACAATATTCAGAATTATGCTGTCTATTGATTCCAACATACTAACACTTTGTTCTATAGTTGACTTGTCCTGGATTTCTTCAATTTTTGGTTTTGCGAAACTCAGAAAAAGGCCTATAATTGTTAATGCGATAAGCGTGTAAATAACTGTTTCAACCCATACTTGGGCTTTTCTCCCATTCCTCTTTTCCATCGTACAATTAAGAAAATAACTTATTTAAATCTTTCAAGGAGAACTTAGCAACTTCCAATATTCTGTATTGTGCTTGAAGTATCACATTGTTTTCCATTTATCTTGGGAGCAACTTGGACTCTGTCGGGAAAGCTTGTAGACGCAAATCCTGCTCCAGTGTAATTATAAATATAAGCCACTCCAGAGTTTTGTGTAGGAAGCACAACAGTATTTGCTCCAGTATAGTTTTTTACAAATGGCACTGTCGACGGTATGTTTAAAATTTTAAAACTTTTTGTTTGGCCGCTTGAAGAAACCCCGAAAGTTGCTTCACCAACATCTACATCTTTCACTTCTAAAGAAATAACTAACTCATGAGTGCTGGCGTTGTAGCATGTATAAGTCTCATCTAATTTTACTTTGTCAAATATGTTAAAACAACTTCGGCTTTGATCCAAACTATCTTTTGTCATTTTTGTCACAATGCTCCAGACAACTCCTGTCAAAACAACAGTGAGAAGGACAATGAGTAAAGTTGCTACAATGGTGGAAAGTCCGAGCTTGTTCATCTTACGCAACAACAACCTCTTGACCAAATTGTTTTTCATCGCAAACATGTGTTCTTTCTCCTTTATCAGATTCACCAAGCAAAACTGGGACAATCACAAGACTGTCAGCTCCTGAAACTTGTGTGCTCAAATCTTGAGAAACAAAACTTCCCCCTTGGAGTAATCCAGTATCTTTCCAAGCAGGATCTTCATTTCTTATATCATACGTTTGGAATCCCCGATTTTTTCCAACTTTCAGAACAAGGCTGTAAATTGGGACGTTTCCCTCGTTGACTATTGATAATTGATTGTTGACATATTCTGCTCTGAAGCTGACATCTCCACAAACAAGCTCAACATTCTCTCCAAATTTCATTATTGTCTCTTTTCCAATCTGTCTGAACCATATAAATACGATTAAAGCTATGACTACAGTCATTGCAACAAGCAGAACAGTCGCGATAATGGGTGAGACACCAAACCTTTTTTTACTCTTATCTAACATTGTTTTATTAAGACTTTTTTCTTTTTAAATTTTTATGAACACTCTATTTTCTCTTTTACCTTGTATTGGTTGCCGCAGCTCGCAAATCTTGTTTTTCCCCTGTACTCTTCATATCTCGCAGGGCTTATTTCGACAAAGTATATCCTTCCTGTTCCGGCTAAATTGTAGTAGTGAGTTGTCTGAACGCCGGGAGCAAAACTATTATTGTTGTCTTTGTTGAAAATGATGCTCCCAAAATTTTTAAAGCCGTTTGAACTTTGCATAATATTATTATAGAGATTTATCGTAGCCAAACTCTGATTTGAGTTATTAGACGTGTAGATGTAATATCCTCCCAAATTAAATCTTCCATTGTTGTAAAGTGTGAGATTTAATTGATTTCCTATACAGCTATAGTTTTTCACAATCAATGAAGTCCCATCCTGACACTCTAATGGATCTTGGGGCACATAAGACTTCATCCAGTAATATAAAACTCCTCCCATGACCACAGCCATGCCTATCAGTAAAACATACCCAATCATCACACTTACTCCTAACTTATTTCTTTTAATTTCTTGCAACATATTTTTCACCATTTAGAGTTTGAGTCATGACAAAATAAAAATTTTCTCCTTTGTTTAACATAAAAGTATAGTTCAGAGAGTTTAAATTTATTGTGACTTTAGTTTCATTTATATAATTTCCAACAGGTTCCTCTTGTCCTGCCTGATTGTATTTGAAAATTTCAATATCGTAAATATAACTAAATCCAACTTGACTGTAATTTCCTACTATATAAACTACATCAATCTCTTCTCCAGCATAATCTGAAAAGTTTTTTGTAAATTCTTTCACTTTTGTATTGTCATTTATAATTCCATAATCAACAACTTTCTTTCCTTCAATTTTCAGCTGTTCTGAAAGTTCGTAAACTCTTACATTTTCTTTTTTCTTTGAAGAATTTGAAATAAGAAAAAACCCAATTATCAATGATATAATTACTATTGCTGCAATAAGATAGAACTGGCCTCTTTTATTCAACCTCTTTAACATGAATTATAAAGGAAAATTATGTATATAAAACTAATTAATTTAGGCAATATTTGTTTTTTTAGGAATAGTGGTTATCTTTGGCGGAGTTGTTGTGCCTTGAACTTGCATTGTTACTTTTGTTTTCTGATAGCTTGCTCCTTCTGTAAGAGTAAATTTAAGCGACGATGTATCAAAGCCGTTTGTTCCCGGACCGACTTTCAAATTTATTATTGCACCCTCTCCTTTTGGAATAACTGCCGAACCATCTGCTTTGTATATTCCAATTACATCTTTGCTGAAAGTCACACTAAGTGAACTTGTTCTTGGTGTTGAAGCAACTCCCTTTAAAGTTACAAATTTTGGATCATACGAAATCTTTAACCTTACTCCTGAAAGATCGGTAGGAGAATTAAGATTTATTGGAACTGATTTTTCTATGATTGTTCCAGTTGCCGATCCGAATGAAACAACCGAGGTTGAAGAGCTTGAATAGGTTTGTGGGTAATTACAATGTAATGGTGTGAAACTTACATACAAATAATCTATCATTGCTGAAAGATCTGAAATATCAACACTTCCTGAACCATCAACATCCGCTACTTTAATAGGCGATTTAAATGGCGTAAATGAAATATAAAGATAATCTACCATTACACTAAGATCAGAGATATCTACCTTACCATCGCCATCAACATCACCGCACAAAAAATTAATCTGCGTTTTGCCACAATCATAACATCCTGTGTGTTTAGCATTAAATCCTATCATTGGTGAGGTAATTTTTGCTGTTTGTGAATAAGGTATACCTGTATCTACTGCAAGAACTTGAGTCCCAAAATTAGAGCCTTCTTTAAGGAGCATGTTATAACTGAAAATCGTGGTTAAAATATCTAATTTTCCATCATTGTCTATATCTAGTAAGGCATCTCCCTGGAGAGGCATGTTGATATGCATACTACTTAACTCAGGGTATTCAAAAATAGATATTGACTGTTCTGGTTCATTTGTTCTTAAATTTTTATAAGCTATTTTATTACTTTCTGGGCTTCTCACGAATAAGAATGTATTATTTTCTGTTTCATAAACGAGTTTTGATATTAGGGTATTTCCTACTTCTACGGTTTGACTGAATGTATAATTTCCTATAGGGGATCCATCACTATCATAAAAGAAGCTTCTCAAAGTTCTTTTTGCGAACAGTGCAACTTCCAATTCAAGATCATTGTCAAGTTGCATAGGAATAGGATAGCCTCCAACATCAGGACGCGGGACTATTATAGGCCAACCAGTTAATTCATTTCCCAGATAGTTATAAACGTGCATATGTGCGTATGCAGGAGTTTCTTCAACAAAAACCATTTCACGATATCCGTCTTTATTTAAGTCTGCGAGTGTTACTCTGGTAAAACCAACATTATTTTGGATAATGAACATTGGGAATCCTTGTTTAATGCTTCCATCACCATTCCAAGCAAATAATTGCAACTGACTTTGATTATATGGGTTTTGTGCAAGAACAACAATATCTGGCTTGCCATCATTGTCAATGTCCCCTACTGAAGGTGGTATTCTTGCAGTAACTGATTGCCAGCCCCCCTCCAGTTCAGACCCATCACTTTTGTATATGGAAATAGGTGCAACTTTATTGTGGGTATAAATTATCTCATCTTTGCCATCTTGATTTATGTCTTCTAATACAGGATAACCGTAAATGTCAGAAATGAATTCATATTTAAGATTTTTTGGCCAACCATTAATGGGCAACCCATTTTTTTTAAAGGCATACAGAAAAGACTCACTCCCAAAACCAATTAGGCTTGTTGATGAATAAACAATATCTAAAACACCATCACCATCAACATCTCCTACTGCAGGAGTTGTTCCACCAGCAGCTACAGTTTTTTGGGGCCAACCAGGCAAATTATCTCCTTTATTATCTCGGACATATAATGAAGAGTCTGGATTTCCAGGACTTCCAGCGATTATTTCATTTTTCTCATCATTATCAAGATCTGCGTATACCGGAGAAAATGTTTGGTAAAGAGCGTCATTTGTCATTTTTTGTGGCCAACCTTCTTTCCAATTAATATTTCTTTTGAATATAACTAACAAATCTCGAGTGTATCTTCCAGTAGCATCATAAACTGTTAACCTAATTGATATTACTGATGTAGTAATTTGGTCAAGGTCAATAGAACCTAAAACATCATTTACTTTTTGGGCGTTAACAGATGTAATAGTTGTCCAGCTAAGAGGGTTAAGACCTGCACCATATTCTAAAACATAATGATCAAAATTACTACTTTGTGCTGTTCCTTTTATTGCAACAACTCCCGATAAAAAAAGAGAGTTCGACGTTTCAAAACTTGCTGTAGGATAAGGGGTTGGAGAATTAACAGCTGAATAAATATTTATTTCTCCCGCGCCCTCTATAAGGGGAGAAAGCCCAAATGGTGTTGCAGTTCCTTTTAATGTGTTTTTTATTTCTTGAGGCGTCCAACTTGGATGAGCCTGTTTTATCAAAGCGACTGCTCCAGCAACATGCGGAGTTGCCATGCTAGTCCCTGAAATTGAAATATGTTTGTCATCTAAACAAACTTTTTCTGGCAGCCAACTGTCATATCTTGCAGCACATATACTAACTCCTGGTGCGACCACATCAGGCTTTGCATTTCCAGTTGAAGTTGGTCCGATTGAACTAAATGAAGCAACTGGAGTGTTGCAAGCAGTATATGAATCCGAGGTTGCTAAAGTTGAAATTTGACAACTAACGTGATTACTATCCTGAGGAATTATGCATGTGTCTAGATATATCCATTTTGTAGCTGATCCGTTTAATTTTTGAGTCCCAAAAAGTGCGAGTTCTAAACTTACATTTTCACAGTATGGTGGAGTGCAGCCGACATTATAATCTGAGGCTACTAAGTCTAATGTTGTGATATTTGTTAATGAAGAAGAATCGTTAGTTAGATCAACTATTGCCCAAGAACTGAAAATTCTATTTTTAGAATTATCTTGTATGGAACACATTTTATATTTGCCATTCCCAAGCCAATCAACGTCTCCTAAAGGACATTTTGAAACAAAATATGAATTAAAAAGACTATAGCTGTCATCAACGGACATAAAATTTTCAGGGTTAGTAACTTCCTGATAATCAAACAATATGTTGGTAGGTTTTATCCAATGTAAAGCAACCCCTTCATAATAATAGCCAGATGTGATTGTATCTGCAATAAGGTAGGCTTCAATTTTTGAACTATTCATTGCCATATTCTTACAATCTGCACCAACACCAATAACATCTTTTGCATTACCCGGGCTGCCGATAGTGAAATAGCCACCAGGTACTCCAGAATTTCCTACAGCGACGACGACATTCACGCCAGCTAGAACTGCGTTGTCTGATGCAACTGACATAGGGTCAGACGGATCCCCCCAAGTACCAAGACTCATACTGATTACATCAAGATGATCAGAACTATCTCCATCCTGATTTGGATCAACAGAATGTTCAATCGCTGCTATGACATTTGATAAAGGCCCACCACCATTTTTATTTAAAGCTTTATAAGCATAAATTGTAGCGTCTGGGGCAACACCATTTAAAATTCCTTTTCCTGCAGCCGTTGCTGCCACATGTGTTCCATGTCCCATGTCATCCATAGGGTCATTATCTTTATTGAAGAAATCATAACCTCCCGCCACTTTACAGCCTGCCCCAAAACAACTTCCAAGTTCAGGTTGAGTATAATCAACACCAGTGTCAATGATTCCAATCTTAATTCCCTGCCCAGTCAAATTTGTCCCATTAACCTGAATGTTCCAGACTTTATCAGCTTGTATCTGGGGAACAGAATCATAAAGAAACGTTTGTACTTCTTTATCAAAATAAACTTCTTTCACATTAGGCAAAGATTTTATCTTTGCGATATCTTTTTCTGAAATATCTGCAACCACAAATCCGTTAAAAACACTTTGATATCTTGAATTTATTTTAATCTTAGAAGAAATTTGTTTTATTTCATCTTCAACAATTTTTTGTTTTTCAATAAGACTTTGTTTGTAATTCTTTGCACTTAAAGCCTTTGCATTAAAATTTGAAGATTGTTTTGCTGAGTATTGTGACACAGGATCGTCTTTTAATTGGATTACATAACCATTAAGTTTTGGCTGTGTTTGTGCTGAAGTTGCAGTCGGCGTTTTTACATTAGAGGCATCTGTGCCTAAAATCTTTTTTACAGCGTTACCAGTATTTTTAAAATTATAATTGGAACTCAATGCAATAATCTCAAAAACCAAAATTAAAGACAATACAAGAATTAACGTTTTATTAAACTTCAAACCTCTTTTCTTCATAAATAATAAAGATCAAATCACTATAAAAATATTTGTAGACTCAGAGGGTTGCTTCCAAAAAACCAAAAAGCTACCTTTATTCTTCCTCGGTTTTGCGACCTGCTAAGCACCT